>Ga0102935_1000077_pt1 | contig 30155 bp, 26 predicted proteins | sample SalPonR2_A_D2_MG_FD_78508 | JGI IMG/M metagenome (GOLD analysis project Ga0102935, IMG submission 78508) | Salt pond soil microbial communities from South San Francisco under conditions of wetland restoration - Salt Pond MetaG R2_A_D2_MG | ecosystem: Environmental > Aquatic > Marine > Intertidal... | reverse complement strand
ATGGCGCGGCTGTCGACCGAGACTGACACCGTCGAACAGCAGCTCAACCAGAGCAACGCGACGGCCGCGGAACTCCCCGAAGAAACGCTCAAGCAGAACGGCGTGAACGTAACCGCGATCGAGCGGCTGCGGACGAACGCGAGCGAGCTGAGCGGGCAGGAAGTCGCCGAGATCGCCCGCAGTATCGCGGGCAACCGGAACGGAATGGTCGAACGTGGCCCGCCGGGTGACCGCGGCGGTAATCAAAACGCTACTGACGATCGCCCCGGCAGTCCCGAAGCGGGCGACGAGCAGGCCGCACAGGGCAACGCTAGCGACGATCGCCCCGGAAGCCAGGCCGGCGACGGTGAGAACATGACGGAACAGGGTGATTCGGCGGGCGAGCAGCCGGCAGACGGCAACGATGGATCGGCGGCTGACGACGAAGAGGCGGACAGTTCCGGAGCCGACGGAAGTGATTCGGACGGAGCGGAGGCCGACGGAAGCGACGCCGGCAATGACGGCGGGTCCAGCAGTGGCAATGGCGGTGCGCCGAGTGACTACTAACGCCGTCTTCGCCGACCGAGAGACCCGAAGCCGATCTACACATGCGACCCACAGGAGAAATTAGGCAGAACATGAAACGGATCACAAGTCGAGCCGTCGGGATCTTGCTCTGTATCGCGCTCGTATCGTCGATAGCGGTGATGCCGGCCGCGGCACAGACCGGAGAGGAACGCTTTCTCGTCGAACTCGACGAGGAGGGGAACGCCGACGTTTCGATGACGTTCGGCTACGATTTGAGCAGCGAGAACGAACAGGCTGCTTTCGAGGAACTGCAGAGCAACGAGACGGCCGGAGAACGGACAGCAACACGTTTCGAAAACCGAATGAGCGCCGTCGCCGAGGACGCCAGTTCGGCGATCGGCCGCGAAATGTCCGTCAGCGATGCGACGATTGAATTCGAGCGGGACGGCAGCGTCGGCCTGATCACGCTGTCGGTCGCGTGGTCGAATCTCGCGGCGGTCGACGGTGAGCAACTGACCGTGACGGAGCCGTTCGCGTCCGGCTTCGAATCCGACCGGCCGTTCACGCTTACAGCCCCCGAGGGCTACGGTCTCACGTCGACCGAACCGGATCCGTCGAGTAGCGACGAGACGACCGCCACGTGGGAAGCGGGCACCGAGCTGGATGGGTTCGAAGCGGTCGTCGAGCAAACGGATACCGCAGACGGCAGCGACGGAGGGGCGGACGCCGACGACGGATCGCCCGACGAAGGCGTCACCGACGATTCGCCCGGGTTCGGCGTCCTCGCCGGGAGCCTCGCCCTCCTCGCAGCAGCACTACTGGCGATCCGACGACAGGCGCACTGACCGGACCGACTGTTCAGTTCACTCCGAGTCCGAATCGGACATCGGTCCGTCCTCGTCCGGCAGCGACAGGACGTTTTCGCGGCCGAGTCGAAATCCCTCGAGATCGCCGCGCTCTCTGAGCTTCTTCGTGACCTGACTGGTCTTCGCGTCGGTCCACCCGAGTTGTTCGGCGACCGCCTGTTGTTTCATTCGACCGCCCTCCGACTCGATAAGTCGGAGGACCTGCTCTTCGTTGCTCAGGAGTTCCGCGTCCGGTCGGGCCGCAGCCGCTCCGCCGTCCGCCCCGTCGGTCCCGTCCGTGTCGGTGCTCTGTGCGGTGTCGGCAGCGTCGCGGCGACGATAGGCGACGAACGCACCCGCCGCAGTCAAAAGCGCCACCGCGAGCACGGCCACGCTCAACACCGAGGCCGGGAACGAGCCGCCGTCACCGGATTCGCCGTCGGTCGGCGTGTCCTCACCCGCTGTGTCGGTGCCTGAGGGGGCGAATTCGAGTCGGGGCTCGCCGCTGGCGAAGTCCGTCGGGCCATTGTACACGACCACGCTCTCGCGCGTCTCGGTTGGCTCCGGGGACGCCTCAAGCAGTTCGTACTCGTCGGGCCACGAGACCAAGAGCGCTGTCTGTTCGTCGAAGAACAGGCCGTCGATAGCGTCCCCGGCGACGATCCGGTCGCCGCCGACCGAGGCGAAGTTCGACCACCGGAAGCGATAGGTGAGAACGCCGTACTCTTCGGGAAGCGTTCGGTTCTCCGCCGAAACCGTCATCTCGGAGATCCGCATTTCTCGCCCCGTCGCGTTCTCGGCCGCGTCCGCGGTCCCGTTCATCCGATCGTGGAACCGCTCGGCGTACGGCTCGGAGTCAGCCTGAACGTCGGTCCGGAGTTCTTCGAACGCCTGTTTGTCGTCGTCGGTCTCGAGCCGCGTCCGGTATTCGATCTCCCAGACCGCATCTCCGTCCGCTTCGACGGTAATGGACATGAGGACGTCGTCCGGGTCGATGTCCTGTTGAGCGAGCGCAGAGCCCGAGGACGCAGCCGAGACCGGGCCAGCACAGGCGAGGAGAACGCAGAGCAACAACGCGATGAGGAAACTCCGATTCACGGGCGTCGGAACGGGTGGGGCGTATAAATGGGTTGTTGCCGAGCGTCGTGACTGCCCGACGGGCAGGCCGTATTACGGTCCGGTCGTACGCACTCTGACGAGCAAACCGACAGAGAGCAGTCCGAGCAGCGCGCCGACCGCGAGCGTCGGGAACGCGGCAGCGTAGCCCGCCCGATCGAGCGCGAGGCCGAACACGACCGGCGAGACGACGGTCGTCGCGAACCCCACGAACGACTGGATGGACAGCGCCGTTCCCACGTGGCTCGAATCGACGACTTCTGTCACGAGCGTCGAGGTCGGGGCGCTGTCCATCGCCAGGACGAACCCGTACAGCAGCGTGATCGCGACCAGCACGGCCAGCGGTAACGAGGAAAAGAGCCCGAAGACGGCGCTCAGTGCGGCGCTCAATCCGAGTCCGAAACCGATCGTCTGCGAGCGGCCGACGCGGTCGCTCAACACCCCGCCGGCGACGTTCCCCACGCCGCTGACGACGATCATCCCCCCGACGACGATCCCGGCGAGAACCGCCGATTCGGTGGCGGCGAACGCCGGCGCGGCCACCAGGAAAGCCAGAATCCAGTTTCGGACACCGAAGAGCTCCCAGTTGTGCCACGAATAGATGCTGACCGCATAGCGGAACTCTCGATTCCGGAGGACCGAGAGGTCGATCGCGCTGTCGGGGGTTGCGGTGGTCCGCTCGGGGTGGTCGCGAGTGAGTCCGAGCACCGCCGGAGCGACGACCACCGCGCCGACGCTGGTGACAGCGATCGCGACCCGCCAGTCGACGGCTTCGGCGGCGATCGTCGCGAAGACGAACGAGAGCCCGCTTCCGAGTTCGAACGAGCCGGCGTAGAGCCCGATCGCCCGACCGCGGACAGATTCGGGAAACCAGTCGCTGATGAACCGCATGCCCGGGACGTAGACGCCGGCGACGAACACCCCCGAGAGAAACCGGAGGGCGCTCCCGACGAGAAAGCCGTCGGCGACGGCGGCGAAGGCGAGACTCGGGATCCCGGTCCCGGTCGCGCCGACGGCGATCACCCACCGGGGGGAGTACCGGTCCGCGAGTCGACCGGCCGGGAGGATCGCGACGAGATAGCCCGCCTGAAACGCGCCGAAGACGATCCCCGCCTGGATACCCGAGAGGCCCCACTCCTCGACGATAAGCGGCAGCACGGCCGAGTAGTTGAACCACACGAGCACCGAAACGAACAGCGCGGCCGATATCACGACGAGAACCCGGCGGCGCTCCCGCATGGGCAGGGCATGGACGGTACGGAACAAAAACCTTCAGAGACGGAACCGACCCCGATCAACGCGGGTTAATTCGGCTTAATTCGGGCCGAGAGGCGTTTAACTCCCCAAAATCGGATTCACGGCGTTTCCCAATTAAGTGGGTGTCTCGCCAAGGGACGAACGCAATGAGAGCGAAACAACTGCTGACGATCGCGGTCGTATCGACGCTCCTGCTCGGCGGGATGGCGGCGCTCGGTGCCGCCGCGCCGGCCGACCAGGCACCGGACACCGCGACGGACGCGGCCGAGGAAAACGCACCGACCGACGCAGGCGAGGAGAACGCGCCCGAGGGAGACGAGGGTGACCGCGCGAACGGCGATTCCCCCGGCAACGCCGACGGTGTCGGTCCGAGCGGCGGGCTGCCCGAGCAGGTCCCCGATCACGTGAGCGAGATCCACGACCGGATCGACTCGTTCCTGAACGGCTCGATCGACAACCTCGGCGAGTCGCTCGGTGAACTGCTCGGTGACGACGGCGCGGCCGACAACTCAGACGGCGCGGCCGACGACACAGCCGACGGGGCTGAAAACGACACCGAAGACGACGCGGATGCCTGATCGGGTCCGTTCGATAAACGGACGATAACTCGTTTCTTCCCCGTACCAACCGCCGTGCGTTAGTCGCGTTTAATCGGCTACAAATCCGCAAAATCACCAGAAAGCGCCGTATTGACTGATCGTACCAAACCGCCTTTGATGATACGGGACTACCCGTCAGTTATGAGTGCGATCGCCGCTGGGTCGACCACGGAACTCACCGACAAACAACGGCAGATTCTCGCGTACCTCCGCGAGAAAGGCCGGACGAAGACCTATTTCAAGTCCCGGCTGATCGGCGAGGAACTCGGCCTGTCAGCCAAGGAAGTCGGCTCGAACATGACGGCGATCTGTGAGGGGGAGTTCGACGTCGACGTCGAAAAGTGGGGGTACTCCTCGGGGACGACCTGGAAAGTCAGCGTCTAGGGACTGTACTGGACGAACTCGTCGGCTTCGCCGGCGAAGGCAACGGCCGCTGCACCGAACGAATCGGCGTAGCGAACGACCAGCGTCAAAAGCGTCTCCGGACGACGGATTTTGTAGCCATCGGTCCGCGAGAGCAGCCCGGCCGATTCGAGTTCCGCAGCGTACTTCGAGATCGTCGACCGCGAGACCCCGGCCGCATCGGCGATTTCGCCCCCGGACGAGTCGGGATCGCGCAACAGCGCGATGAGCATTTTTCGGGGGGTTCCCCGGCGGAGGTAGCCGAGCGCGCGCTGTTCGAAATCAGAAAAGCGATCCGCGGGGAAGTACCGTTTGTACTCGCCGTCTTTCCGGTGTTCGACCGTGCCGTCCGCTTCCAGCCGCCGGAGGTGGTGTTGCGTCTCGCCGGTACCGAGCTGGAGGTCGTCGCGGAGTTTCGAGAAGTGCGCCCCGGGAGTCGCCGCGAGATAGCCCACGATAGCGTCCCGAACGTCGCTTTCCTCGCTTTCGGAGAGACGGACCAGCGGCGTCGCAGCGCCCAGCGCGGCAAAACGTCTGAGCGTCGACCGCTTGCTTTCGTCTACTTCCTCGTCGATCCCCCGCTCTGTCATCACCCTCAGTTAGCGAGTGTCCAATAAAATAGCTTCGCACTCCCGAGCGACCGCCCCGATTAGGGTCCGAACTCTCAGTTCGTCTCGGTCTCGAGATCGCCGTCCTCGACCTCCGCGTCCGGGATCTCCTCGTCCATCTCGGCGATGACCTCGTCGGGGTCCTTGATGTCGGCCGGATCGGCGCCGGTCTTGATCGCCTCCGCTTCGGCCTCCATCTCCTCGACGTCCATCTCGGCCTCCTGGTCGATCTGGCCGAGGATCTCCTCGATGTCGTCGAGTCCGAGGAGTTCGCGGGTTTCGTCGTCGAAGTCCATTGATTCGAGGAGGTCGGCGTCCGTCGCGACGTCGCCACCGGTCAGGTGCTTGCCGTAGCGACCCAAAAGCGACGTGAGTTCCTGGGGGAGGACAAACGTCGTCGACTCGCCCTGGCCGATCTCTTCGAGCGTCTCCATACCGCGCTCGATGATCGCCCGTTCGCCCATCGATTCGGCGGACTTCGCCCGCAGGACCGTCGAGATGGCGTCGCCCTGCGCTTCGAGGATCTGGCTCTGTTTTTCGCCCTGCGCGCGGATGATGTTGGACTGTTTGTCCCCTTCGGCCTTCTCGATCGCCGAGCGGCGTTCGCCCTGCGCTTCGAGGATCATCGCGCGGCGCTTCCGTTCGGCGGAGGTCTGCTGTTCCATCGCCTGCTGGACGTCCTTCGAAGGGTTGACCTCGCGGACCTCGACGCTCTCGACTCTGATCCCCCACTCGTCGGTGGGTTCGTCCAGTTCCTTTCGGATCTTCGCGTTGATCTCCTGGCGTTTGTTCAGCGTGTCGTCGAGTTCCATGTCGCCGAGCACGGCTCGGAGCGTCGTCTGGGCGAGGTTCGAGACGGCTTTTTTGTAATCGTCGACCTCCAGAAACGCCTTCTTCGCGTCCATGACCTTGATATAAACGACGGCGTCGGCGGTCACCGGCGAGTTGTCGCGGGTAATCGCTTCCTGGCGCGGCACGTCGAGCGTCTGGGTCCGCATATCGAAGGTGTAGGTCTGAGAGACGAACGGCGGAATGAAGCTGATCCCCGGTTCGAGCAGGCGGCGGTACTCGCCGAAGACCGTCAGTGCCCGTTTCTCGTAGGCGTTGACGATTTCGACGGCCTGATAGACCGCGACAGCCGCGATCACGAGCAGGAGGAGGGCAACGAGCGGAAACACCGTTCCACCCAGCTGGAGCGGAGCGAACATACTGCCACTTCGGGCGAGCCGTTCATAAGCGTTCGGCCAGCGTCAGGCGAGTCCTGGCCCGATCCCGGCGGTGCGGTCAGCGCTCGGGACCATTCCCCGGCGGAGTGTTGGGTGTTCGTTCGGGGTTCAATACTTCCGTAGTCATCGGTCGCGATCGCGATGTCTGGGAGTACCCCGGAACGGACGAGAACTCCCCAGAGTCAGGCCGAGTCGAACGCAGAGGGCCATATAAATCAAATGGTGGGTTCCTCGTTCCGGTGTCGGGCGGTATCGTCCACCGATTCGAGCGCTCGGGTGAACCCGCCAGCCCAGAGATCGGCGGCAACGATTGCTGCGTAAAAGCTGACAAACGGTGTGATAATCCATCCAACGAACGGAATCGAGCTGACGACGCCTGCGATCAGAAAGACGCCCACCGAGACGAGCCACGCGATCGCGTAGTCCCTGTCGAGCGCGACCGTTTTGATGACATCGAGATCAAACGCTGCACCGAACTGTCCCTCTCGGGCGAAGTTGACGATCGCCACTACTGCCAGATAGCCGAACGCGAGCGACAGGATCGTCGAAATCGTGAGCCCGACGAGTAGGCCGCCGGCTCCGGCTGCAGCGCCGATTTCGCTGCCGGTCGCTACGGCGGCGATTGAGCCGCCGATAGTGAATCCCGCGACGAGCAACGGGACGAGCAGATAGACGATACTGATGATCCACGCCAGCGCACCGTCTACGAACAGCTCGCCCCATTCATCGAACTCCGGGGGGCTTGGATCGTCCGCCAAGACCGCACCGATGGACCGCACGGTATAGCCGTACACGAGAAACAGCGGGACGAGAAGGAAGCCGAAAAATATCAGGATTCCGCCGATAAGAACCGTTTTGATCCAGCTGTCGCTTCGGGTCGGATACCTCACGGCTTCGTCGAGATTCATGCGGGACAGCGGTGATATATGGCCTTAGTTATGGACCCCATACCGGGCAGTAACACGACATTTGTGGGTATTGGTCGATTGGGTTGAGTGGATGACAGGGGATACGTCCATTTCCGTCGGGACGGCCTCTCCGAGAGATCGAACTCTGATGACGATTCGCCGCCGCCGAAATCAGGGATAGCGCGTTAGGAAAGCCCTGTCGTGTGCCGGTCGGAAGACGGATCGGCATTCACTCGAATTCGATCCGGACGGGATCGCCAACGGTGAGTCCGAACGCTTCGTCACCCCGACCGCGGTTGACCGCACATTCGACGTTTCCGTGACTGCCGACAGTCACCACCGGCGTTCCGGCGTCGGCGTGGGCATACGAGGGGACGACCGGCCGGCGGTCGCCGTCGACCGTAACCGTCTCCTGGCCCGCGAGAACGTCGCCCGGGAGGTTCGTGATGACGTTTCCGAACCCATCGACGACGAGCACGGTCCCGACTGCCCGGTCGGTATCGATCTCCGGATCGGGGAATTCGAGCTCAACGATATCCTCGGCGGGCGTGAGTGAATCGAGTTCCGGGAGCCGATCGGGTTCGGCATCGTGGACCGTCGCCGCTGCGGGGGCGAAGACATCCCGACCGTGAAACGTCGCGCTCCGCGGGTCCTCGACAGCGATTTCGTACGCTTCGACGCCCGTGGATTCGCTCCTGCCCGCGAGCGCACGAGCGGCCGGTGACAACACACCGTTGTCAGGGCCGACGAGGACGTGATCTCCGGCACGGACGACAAGCGCCGCACGATCGGTGCCGACACCAGGATCGACGACGACGAGGTGGACGGCGGGCGGGAACTCGGGGAGCACCTGCGTAAGCCAGAAGGCCGTCGCGGTGACGTCCTGACGGGGGAAATCGTGGCCGACATCGACGAGCCGGGCCGAACAGCGGCGAAGGATCGCCCCCTTCATCGCGGCAGGATAGGGTGTTCCGAAGTCCGACGTGAGCGTGATCATCGAAGCTATTTATCGATCGAGTCAACGTCCGCTTCGTTCGTGTCCGTTGCCGTGATCCGTTGAATTCGCTCGACGCCCTCGATCTCGTCTATGACCTCGACGACGGCTTCGGGGACGATCGACTCCCAGTCGCCGTCGGCCGCCATCCGCTCTCGGACTTCGGTCCCTTCGAACTCCTCGCGGTGGTACATCGGCGACTGTCGGACCTCGATACCGGCCTCCTCGAAGAGCCGGACGACCAGGGGGTTGTTAGAGAAGGCGACGTCGAACCGCGGGCTCATCGACTGGACGTGGCTGACCCACACCGAGTTCCGGTTGAGGTCTTCGATCGGCACCGCGTAGGTCGTCATGTCGAACTGGGCGAGCGCCTTGGTGATCATCATGATCCGTTCGCCGGCGGTAAACGGGTTCCGGACGGTATGAGACTGGTCCGCGCTGCCGATACCGACGACGAGTTCGTCGATCTCCTCACGGATCCGATCGACCATCGCGTGGTGGCCCTGGTGGAATGGCTGGAACCGCCCGATGTAGAACCCCCGCGTCATACCGGACAGTGTGGATGCAGCTTTGATAAACCCGACGGGTCGATCTCGGCGGCACGGTAACCAGAACCCAGACCGCCGCCCTCGTTCGGTTTTTCGTCATTTCGTCCTCTGCCCGGGGGAGAAAGTATATGAATTGACAGCCCGTTTTTGTGTGTAACAGCAACGTTTCTATGAGTAACAAAGAAGACGCAGAAGAGGCCGCAGACGCCGACGAGCGTCAGGAGCCCCAACCAGAGCCGTCGGTGCCCGCCGACGAGCCCGAGTCCGGCGACGACGGACGCGATCGGGACGATGGGTCGGCGGGGAACGGGTACGATCCCGACGCCGGGGAGACACCCAACGGTCCGCGACCGGACGGGCCGAGATCCCCGCAGCAGGGCGGGGCGGAAGAACAGCTCGACGAGGACGAAGACCTCCTCGACGGATCCGACCTCGGCAGCGAGGTCCACGTCGACAGTGACGTCGAGATCGAAGAGGAGGAAGAAGACAACCTCCTCGGCGGCCTCCAGATCAATTCCAGTGCCGACATACAGGTACCTGATCGGCTCGTCGATCAGGTTATCGGACAGGATCACGCCCGCGACATCGTCCTGAAGGCAGCCAAGCAGCGTCGCCACGTGATGATGATCGGCTCACCCGGAACGGGCAAGTCGATGCTCGCGAAGGCGATGAGCCAGCTCCTCCCCAAGGAGGAGCTGCAGGACGTTCTCGTCTATCACAACCCCGACGACGGTAACGAGCCGAAGGTCCGGACGGTGCCGGCCGGCAAGGGCGATCAGATCGTCGACGCCCACAAAGAGGAAGCCCGCAAGCGAAACCAGATGCGGAGCTTCCTGATGTGGATCATCATCGCCGTCGTCTTCGGCTACGCGATCCTCATCGCCCAACAGCTGCTGTTGGGCATCATCGCCGCCGGAATCATCTACCTCGCGTTCAAGTACATGAGCCGGGGCTCGGATGCGATGATCCCGAACCTGCTGGTCAACAACGCCGACCAGCAGGTCGCCCCCTTCGAGGACGCGACCGGCGCTCACGCCGGCGCACTGCTCGGTGACGTCCGCCACGACCCCTTCCAGTCCGGCGGCATGGAGACGCCGAGCCACGACCGCGTCGAGGCCGGCGCGATCCACAAGGCGAACAAGGGTGTGCTCTTCGTCGACGAGATCAACACCCTCGATATCCGCTCTCAGCAGAAGCTGATGACGGCGATCCAGGAGGGCGAGTTCTCGATCACGGGCCAATCCGAGCGCTCTTCGGGCGCGATGGTCCAGACCGAGCCCGTCCCGACAGACTTCGTCATGGTCGCGGCCGGGAACCTCGATGCGATGGAGAACATGCATCCCGCGCTCCGCTCGCGGATCAAGGGATACGGGTACGAGGTGTACATGGACGACACCATCGAGGACTCCCCGGAGATGCGGCGGAAGTACGCCCGCTTTGTCGCCCAGGAGGTCACCAACGACGGCCGCCTGCCGCCGTTCACCGACGAGGCGATCGAGGAGATCATCCTCGAAGCCCGCCGTCGCGCAGGTCGGAAAGGCCACCTGACGCTCAAGTTCCGAGACCTCGGCGGACTCGTCCGCGTCTCCGGCGACATTGCCCGTGCGGAGGGCCGCGATCGAACCCAGCGCGAGGACGTGCTCGAGGCGAAGGCACGGTCGCGGTCGATCGAACAGCAGCTCGCGGACGACTACATCGAGCGCCGGAAAGACTACGAACTCACGGTCAACGAAGGCGACGTAGTCGGCCGCGTCAACGGGCTTGCGGTCATGGGCGAGGACTCGGGTATCGTCCTCCCCGTGATGGCCGAGGTCACGCCCAGTCAGGGCCCCGGCGAGGTCATCGCCACTGGCCAATTAAAAGAGATGGCCCAAGAGGCTGTCCAGAACGTCTCGGCGATCATCAAGAAGTTCTCCGACGAGGACATCTCCCAGAAGGACGTCCACATTCAGTTCGTCCAAGCCGGGGAAGGCGGCGTCGACGGCGATTCGGCGTCGATCACGGTTGCAGCAGCCGTCATCTCGGCGTTAGAGAACATCCCGGTCCGCCAAGACCTGGCGATGACCGGCTCGCTTTCGGTCCGCGGTGACGTGTTGCCGGTCGGCGGCGTCACGCACAAGATCGAAGCCGCCGCCAAGTCCGGGCTCGATACGGTCATCATCCCGAAGGCCAACGAGCAGGACGTGATGATCGAAGACGAGTACAAGGATCAAATCGAGATCATTCCGGTCTCGCACATCTCGGAAGTGCTTGACGTGGCGCTGGCGGGCGAGCCAGCGAAGGACTCGCTCATCGATCGCCTCAAGAACATCACCGGCTCGGCGCTCGAACAGCGCGAAGTCGGGACGACCAACCCGAGTCCCCAATAACGCGTGCCCCGGTGGGTCGCCTTCGCGGCGCTCACCCTGCTCGTATTGACGATCCTCTTGCTTTCGGCGCGGCGCTCCGGACAGCTCGTCGGAGAGCTCGCGTCCAAGCCGACCGAGCGTCCCCGACTCCCCGACGGTGCCGATCACCTCGCAGGGATCGAAACGTCGACGTCGGGGCAAGACTCGCTTCAGGTGTCGAAGACGGCGCTACTCGCCAACGTCGCCGTTACCCACGGACTGTTCGCGCTCGTTTTGCTGGCAGGCGTCGTCATCGCTGCGATCCCGCTCCCCGCGCTCGGCATCGGCAGCGCCGCTGTCTCCGGACGGGAGGCAGTCGCCGTCGGTATCGCGACTGGGCTCGGGATCGCTGTCGTGAACACCCTCGCCGGTGCCATCGCGGACGCCTTCGAAGCCGATCCGAGCGGACCGCTCCGGGAACTGCTCGCGCCCGATTCGCGTCGTGGATGGCTCGCGCTGCTGTTCGTCGTATTGCCGATTATCGCCGGATTCGAGGAGCTACTGTTCCGGGGTGCGCTGATCGGTGCGTTCGCCGTCGGCTTCGATCTCTCGCCGTGGATGCTCGCAGTCGGGTCCTCCGTCGTCTTCGGGGCGGGACACGGCGCGCAGGGTCGGGTCGGGATCGCCGCGACCGGTCTGTTAGGCTTTGCTCTGGCGGCGGTGTTCGTCACGACCGGAAGCTTGCTCGTCGTCTGGCTCGCCCACTACGTCGTCAACGCCGTCGAGTTCGTCCTCGTCGAAGGGATCGGTTACGAACCGTTCGGCGGATAGAAGCGGCTCCGCGAAGCGCCGTTACCGAGCGCCGTCGGTGGTCGGTCCGGCATCGACCGAGAGGCCAGCCTCCAGGAGTCCATAAAAGGGTGGAGCACCCGTGTCGGCCGCCGGTCGAAACTCGTCGGGGATCGCGTAGGCGTTCTCGTAGAACTCCGATTCGGTCTCCGGGGTCAACAGCCGACCGTCGCCGAGCTGGATGAGGGCGGGTGCGGTCGAATCCAGCGCCCACTCCTCGCGCTCGACCCAGTCGGGGCCGAACCGAAAGAGGACGCCGAACGAGAACTGCCCGGCTTTGACCGCCTGTGCCTTCGATGGGAAGCGATCGGCCTCCTCGGCTTCGAACTCGGCATCGCTCATCCAAGCGACGACGGCGCCCTCCTCAAAGAGCACGAGGTAGACATCCCACGAGTAGCTCCGATCGAAGACGGCCCAGACGCTCCGAGGACCGGCGGTCCCGAATTCGACGCTGAACGCCGGCGTCTCCCGGTCGGTGTCTGCGACCGGTTCGTCGATAAACCGCCCGTCGTAGCTCGGGACCTGGACGCCACGGTGGTGATAGACGAGCCCTTCGATTTCCGTCTCGGAAGTGACCGCATCCCAGAAGTCAAGCGCGCCGTCGACCGCGAGCCGGTCGAAGAACTCCGGGAACGTCTTGATCTCGCGTTCGAACTCGCCCTGTGGGGGGCGTTCGAAGTCGTCGACCATCAGACGATCACCGTCACTTCGGAGAGCCGACTGACCGGTCGGATCGTGTTCGGGGAGTTCATATCGTGATAGGGGAGTTCGATACCGATGAGTGTTTTGTCCTCGTTTCGGGCTCGTCGGCGTGCCCGGTCCGGAAAGCGACAGCGACGCACGCGGGCGAAAGGCTTTCAGTTGAGATGACTGTACGCCAGCGTATGTCAGCGACGATCGAAACACCCGCCGAGGACGAGTCCTGTGCGTACTGTGGCTCGCTGATCTTCGAGCACGATCCGATCTGCGTTCGTGACTGTACCGACGGCTGCGGGTCGCCGACATACTTTTGTAACTACGCGTGTCTGTCGACTCACATCGAAGCCAACGAACTGACCACCGGCGACGCATGCGAGTGGTCACCAGAGTAGCGGGCCTCAGCGGCCAGTCGGCGCGAAAGAGCTATCACTGAGAGTCACCCACATCCGGGTATGTCTGGACGCGCGGGCTCGACGTGCCCGGAGTGTGGCGGTCAGTTGCAGTCCGTGGACGGCGGGATGAACTACCGATGTCGTGACTGTGACCGTGAGTTCGACTCCGCGGACGTGTTCTTGCTATAGCCGACACGGCCGCTATCGTTTGACGACGAGCAGCGCCACGCGTTCCAAGACGAGCGCCTCGAGTCCGGCGTCGGTCGCGTCGAGTTCCGCCGCGCCGAGATCGTAAAACGATCTGACGCGTTGCTCGTCGAAATCGCCGAGAGTGTCCTCGCTATCGAGGAGCCCGTCGACCGCGTCCCCGGCCGCCCGCTCGTCGCCCGACCCGGCGACGGCGACGGCGAGTGGCGTCTTTCCGTCGGCAACACCCATTTCCAGCGCCCGGTCGATCTGTCGGCGGCCGGCCGCATAGAGAAGCATCTCGACACCGAGATCGCGAACGATACCCGCGCCGCGCTCGCGCTCGCGATCGGCCAATTCGAGTGCCCGTTCGAGGTGCCGACGCGAGACTACGTAGCGGGCATCGAACGCCTGGACCGTCACGTCGTGTGTCTCGCCGATCGAATCGAGTCGATCGACGAACGAGCCGACGTCCGCAAACCGGTCGCTACCGATCTCGACGACGCCTTCGACGATGTTCACAGCCGATCACCTGCCATCAGAAGTCACCGAGGCTGGATTGATCCTCGCCGTCTGCGGTCGACTCGGCGTCGGCCGACTGTTCGGGCGTGGCGGAGGCGTCGGGGGTCACCCCGTTCATTTCGGGGGCACGGTGTCCGGCGGCCTCAAGAACGTTCTCGGCCGTCTTCTCGCGGCCGCGGAGTGCGCCGAGGACGACCGATTTCTCGGCGTTTCTGAGGTCGGCACGTGTCTCGATGCCGGCGTCGTAGAGCCGCCTCGCTCGTTTGCGACCGACGCCACGGACACCGGCGAGGTCGATGAGTTCCTCGCCGACGCCGTGTTCGACGCGTTTTCTGGCTTCCCGGATCGCGCCCACGCTTTCGAGGCTCAGTTCGCCGGCCAGCGACTCGGCGGCTCCAAGCAGCCACTCCGCCGTGTCGACTTTCCCCCGGATGTCACCGGGGCCGACCCCGTACCGCTCGGCGATCGTTTCCTCGTCAAGTTCGCTCGCCCAGTCTTCGAGCATTCGCGCCGTCTTCAGCGCCGCCAGCCAGTCCTCGAAGCGCTCCTCTTCGAACTCGCTGGGCATCCCGCCGAGGAACTCCGATTCGCGTTCGTAGGCCAGCATGGTGTACTCCTCGCGGTCGCCGGAGCGGAGATAGAGTTCGTACATGTCGGGCGTCCGCGAGACCAAGTGATACAGCCCAAGCACGGTCGGGTCAGTCCCGTTCTCTATGCCGTCGACGATCTCGGCAGCGCTCATCGGATCGAGATACAGCCGCGAAACAGTGTGGCCGAGGTTTGTCGCCGCGAGCTCGCCGTCCCGGTCGATGAAGCCGTTGCGATCGAGATACTCGAGCGTCGAATCGACGATGCGTTCGAGATTGTCGCTGCCGTCGTCCCCATCGCGATACTGGGTCGCATAGAGCGTCCGATCGAGGAACTCCAGAAGGGCCGCCCGTGAGTCGGCAAAGCCGGAGGCGATCGTGGCAAGCAGGTGTGTCCGCATCGAGGGCTCGCGGGCGAGTTTCGATTCGAGGGGTTCGGGATCGGCCCAGACGTACCGATCGAGGAGCTCGTCGAGTTCGTCATGACTGTTGGCCAACAGCAGCGCCTCGCCGTAGGGATCTCGCCCCGGACGGCCCGCCCGGCCCATCATCTGGTGCACTTCGAGCACCGAGAGCGGTTTCATGCCGCCCGCGTCGCCCGAGTAGCGCCGCCAGTCGCGAACGACCACGCGTCTCGAGGGTGTGTTCACCCCGGCAGCGAGCGTCGGCGTCGCACATACGACCTTGACGAGTCGATCCCGGAAAGCGTCCTCGACGAGCGAGCGGTGTTCGCTCGAACAGCCGGCGTGATGGAAAGCGGCCCCCTTCTCGACGCAGGCGGCCAGGTCCTCGCTCGTCTCGGTGTCCGAGACGCCCCGGATCTCCTCGGCCAGTTCCGCGAGTTGTTCGCGGTCGTCGTCGATGCCGTCGGTCGTGGTGTTCGCGAGCCGCTTGGCCGATCCCTCGGCGTTCCGCCTGGAGTTGACGAAGACGAGCGTGGATCCGCCTTCTGAGAGCGTCTTCCTGACGATCGCTTCGGTCGGCTTCTCGCTGGATTCCACGCGAAGTTCGCGCTGAGAGCCGTCGCCGAAGTGCAGCGCCTGCCCGTAGTGGACGCCCTTTCTGAGTTCGATGGGGCGCCAGGTCGAATCGACGAGTTCGGCGTCGAGCCATTCGGCAAGCGTATCGGCATTACCGACGGTCGCGGACAGCGCGACGACTTGGAGGTTCGGGTTGATCCGGCGCAGTTTCGCAAGCGTCACCTCCAGCGTCGGCCCCCGGTTCGGGTCGTCGACGAGATGGACCTCGTCGGCGACCACACAGTCGAGGTCGTCGATCCATGGTGCACCGTTTCTGACGAGCGAATCGACTTTTTCGCTCGTGGCGACGATGATGTCCTTGTCGGCGAGCCACTCTCCGGTGTCCTCGTAGTTGCCGGTCGCGACGCCAATCGAAACGCCGTCGGCCTCGAACGACGAGAACTCCTCGCGCTTCTCGCTGGCCAAGGCCCGCAGCGGAACGATATAGAGCGCCGTTCCGCCCCGGTCGACAGCCGACAGCATCGCGAGCTGGGCGATGAGCGTCTTTCCGCTCGCTGTCGGGACGGCGGCGACGAGGCTTTTTCCCTCGGCGACGCCGGCGTCGACCGCCTCGGCCTGTGGCGGGTACAGCGACTCGATTTCCTCCTCGCGGAGGTGCTCGGCGAACCACGCGGGGACGCCGGACACATCGGCAACGTCCATTGCGTCTCGGTTGTGCGTCACCGAATGTAAATGATCGTATCGCGGGCGAACACCACTACATCGGCAGCTGAATTCCCCGAACGGTTTTTCAATAGCAAGCCGAAAATCAACCAATGAGTTTGGACCTGCACGAGGCGCCGACAAGTGCGAGGGAAATTCACGTCCTCCACGTCGACGACGACCGGTCCGTGCTGGATCTGACGTCGGCATTCCTCGACAGCGAGCTCGAGACGGTTTCTGTCACGACGGTGACAAGCCCCGAGGAAGCCCTCGATCACCTCGATGCCGGACAGTTCAACTGCGTTATCAGCGACTACGATATGCCGGGCATGGACGGGCTCGAGCTCTTCGAGGCGATCCGAGAGGAACACCCGATTCTCCCGTTCGTGCTCTACACCGGCAAGGGGAGCGAGGAAATCGCGAGTCAGGCAGTCAACGCCGGCGTCACTGGTTACTTTCAGAAGGGCGGCCCGGATCAGCAGCGCCGGCTGGCGAACCGTGTCGAGCAGGCGGCCGGCGAGTACCAGACCAAGATCGAGGCCGACCGATACTCGACTGTGTTGCGGGCGCTCGATTATCCGATCTACGTCGTTGACGAGACCGGACGGTTCTCCTACGTCAATGACGCATTCCTTGAGATGGCCGGCTACGATCGAGCGGAGATCATCGGCAGCAAGACCGACATCATCAAAGACGAGGCTGCCGTCGCGGAGGCCGAAGACCGGCTCGGTACGATCCTCTCCGATGAGGGTCCAGAAACCGTCCAGTTCCCGGTCGAGATCATCGCGAAGGACGGCGATCGGGTCCCGTGTCGCGATCACATGGCCGTGTTACCCTACGAAGGCGAGGAGTTCCGCGGTAGCGTCGGCATCCTCCGGAACGTCTGTAGCCAGCGGCGTCGCGAAATCGAACTCGAGCGGATGACGCGGACGATCGACGAGGCCCCGATCGGGATCGTGATGACGGATCCCTCACGCGAGGACAATCCGATGACGTACGTCAACGATCGGTTCGTCGAGGTAACCGGCTACGACCGCGAGGAGGCTGTCGGTCGGAACTGTCGGTTCCTGCAGGGCCCCGAAACGCGACCCGAGGCGGTCGCGGAACTCCGGCGAGCCATCAGCGCCGGCGAATCGACGACCGTCGAACTCCGGAACTACCGGAAAGACGGCGAGCCCTTTTGGAATCGAATCACGCTCAGCCCGGTCCGCGACGAGTCGGGCGACGTCGATCGCTGGATCGGGTTCCAGCAGGATATCACCGATTACAAACAGCGTGAACAGGAACTCGAACGACAGAACGATCGGCTCGAACAGTTCGCGAGCATCGTCTCCCACGACCTTCGGTCGCCGATAAGCGTCGCGACCGGTCGAATCGAACTCGCAAAAAGCCAGGCCGACGGCGGGGACGAGCATCTCGACGCCACCTTGGACGCGCTCGAGCACATGGAAACGATCGTCGAAGACACGCTTACGCTGGCACGACAGGGCGACACCGTCGGCGAACTGGAAGCGGTCTCGCTCGAATCGGTAGCCGAGCAGTCCTGGCGAACGTCGGAGACCGGCGAGGCGACACTAGAAATCGAGGCCGACGTGGAGCTCTGCGCCGACGAAGACAGGCTCCGGACACTGTTACAGAACCTTTTCGTGAACGCTGTCGAGCACGGCTCATCGAGCGCCCGGACGGAGGCCGGCGCGGGCGCCGACGGCTCGGGAACGAAGATTCGCCTTGGGACGACCGAAGGGGGGTTCTACGTCGCGGACGATGGCCCGGGGGTCCCTGAAGCCAAACGAGAAACCATCTTCGAGCCGAGTCACACGACCGCCGAGGACGGAACCGGCTTCGGACTCGCGATCGTCAAGGAGATCGTCGAGGCACACGGCTGGGCGATCGACGTGACGGAGAGCGCTCCGGGCGGCGCGCGTTTCGAGATATCAGGCGTCCGGTTGCTCAACTGACGTCGGGACGGTGACGAACGCCGCCGGCCCGTCACGCCTTTGGTCACCTCGATCGAAGGGAAGGTATGCGAGTTCGATTCGATCGTGAGACGTGCATCGGAATGTTCCAGTGTGCCGCCGAGTGGGACGCGTTCAAGCGGAACGAAGACGAAGGCAAGGCCGACCTCGAAAACAGTGAGGAGGTCGAGCCGGACGTCTTCGAGTGTGAAGTGCCGGGCGACGCCGAACTCGACGCGAAGTTCGCTGCTCGCGCTTGTCCGGTCGACGCGATCGAGATCTACGACGAGGACGGCGAACAGATCGTCTAACCACTGCCTGTCGGCGTAACGATTATTACGCTCCGCCGTAAGCACTCATGTGAGGGGATCACACGATGTCCGGGACAAACGACTCCGAAACCAGACGACTTAGTGAATGGGCATCGCTGACGGGCGATCGACTTCCGGAAGAGTACGAACCGGCAGCGCCGAACGCCGACCGCGGATGAACTGTCGTCGGCTGTTCACCTGATCTTTTCGTACTGCTCGGAGAGTTTCTCGGCAGCGTCGTCCATCAGGTCGGCCTCGTAGTCGTCGAGTTCCCACTCGACGACCTCCTCGACGCCGTTGGCGCCGAGCTTGACCGGTACGCCGAAGGCTGTGTCCTCGTAACCGTATTCGCCGTCCAGTACGATCGACCCGGGAAGGACCGCACCGGTGTCCTCAAGCACCGCTTCGACCATGTGGGCGACGCCGGTTGCGGGACCCCACTGGGTGGCACCCTTCCGCGAGATGACGTCCATCGCGGATTCCTGGAGGTCGCCGAGGATCTCTTCTTTCTCGTCGGCGTCGAACGTCGGATCGGTTCCGTCAACGCGAACCTTCGAGAAGGCGGGGACCTGCGCGTCGCCGTGCTCGCCGAGGATCGTCGCATCGACGTTCTGGACCGGCACGTCGAACCGCTCCGAGAGGACGTACCGGAACCGTGCGGAATCGAGTCGACCGCCGAACCCGATGACCGAGTGGCGGTCGCGATCGCCCGACTCGTAGAGATGACGATTCAACAGATCGACCGGGTTCGAGGTGGTGATCGAAACGTAGTCGTCGTTGTGCTCGTCGAGCGAGGCGCCGATGTCCGCCATGATCGGCGCGTTGTCGCCGGCGAGATCGATCCGGGTCTGGCCCTCTTTGCGCGGGATTCCGGCGGTGATGACGACGACGTCGGAGCCGGCGGTGTCCTCGTATTCACCCTGGACGACTGTCGTGTTCGAATCGTAGGCGATCCCGTGGTTCGTGTCGGCGGCCTGGCCGATCGTCGTCTCCCGCTGCTCGGGGATGTCCACGAAGACCAGTTCATCGACGATATCGCGCAGCGCGAGGTTGTAACCTGCAGCAGCGCCGACGGTTCCGGCGGCACCGATGATACTAACCTTGGTCATGCTCGTTCGGAGACGGGTGTGGAAGCCGATTAACTCTTGTTGTTTGGTAGTGGACAGACCGCACGCGATCCCGAATCCCCGATCGGGCGGCCGCAACCGACAGGATTTCCCCCCGTGGACCCTTCCCCTCGATAATGACTGACGACATCGTCGTCCGCGGTGCTTCCGAGCACAATTTAAAGGACATCGACGTGTCCATCCCACGCGAGGAGTTCACTGTCGTCACCGGGCTATCGGGGTCAGGCAAGTCCTCGCTCGCCTTCGAGACGGTCTATGCCGAGGGACAGCGCCGCTACATCGAATCGCTCAGCGCCTACGCCCGCAATTTCCTCGGGCAGATGGACAAGCCGCAGGTCGAGAACGTCGAGGGGCTGTCGCCGGCCATCTCTATCGATCAGAAGAGCGCCGCGAACAACCCCCGTTCGACCGTCGGGACCGTCACCGAACTCCACGATTATCTCCGACTGTTGTACGCTCGTGTCGGGACGCCGCACTGTCCGGAGTGCGGGCGGGAAGTGGGCGAACAGAGCGCCCAGCAGATGGTCCGACGGCTGCTCGAACTTCCAGACGGAACCCGAGCAAAGCTCTGTGCACCCGTCGTCAGAGACCAGAAGGGTGCCTTCGAAGACCGCTTCGAGGAACTGATAGGCGAGGGGTACACCCGGATCGAGGTCGACGGCGAAGAGTACGATCTCTCCGTCGAGACACCCGACCTCGACGAGAACTACGACCACACGATCGACGTCGTCGTCGACCGCGTGAAACTCTCCGAAGACAGCCGCTCGCGGATCACGGATTCAGTCGAAACGGCGCTCGAAGAGGCCGGCGGCGTTCTAAAGGTCGTCTTCCCCGACCCGCCGGCGGACGCCGATCTCGGCTCGGAGGCCAGGAATACGGGCGACTTGGCCGGCGAGGACGACGAGAGGCTCGTCATCGAGTTCTCCGAGGAGCTCGCCTGCACCCACTGCGGGATCGATCTCCCCGAGATCGAGACGCGGTCGTTCTCGTTCAATTCCCCACACGGAGCCTGCCCGGAGTGTGACGGCATCGGCGAGACGAAGGAGGTCGACGAGGAACTCGTCGTCGCCGACCCTTCGAAGCCGATCAAGGACGTCTTCGAGCCCTGGAGCTACAACCGATCGTACTACCGGACCCGGCTGGACAGCGTCGCGGCACATTTCGGCGTGAGCGTCGAGACGCCCTTCGAGGAGCTCGACGAGGACGTTCAAGAGCAGTTCCTTTATGGAACCGACGGGGAGGTCGTCTTCGAGCGCCGGACCAAGAACGGCACGAGACGCAAGGAGAAGCGCTTCGAGGGCGTGATCCCGAACCTGGATCGCCGCTACATCGAGACCGACTCCGAGAGCACCCGCGAGCACATCGAGGACTACATGGCGACGACGACCTGCCCGGCCTGCGAGGGAACGCGGCTGAAACCCGAATCCCGCGCCGTGCTCGTCGCCGGGACCTCGATCACCGAAGTCAACCGCCTGTCGATCGGGGACGCCCTGGGGCACTTCGAGGACCTCGACGCCGACCTCGACGAGCGCGAGCGGACGATCGCCGAGGAGATCTTAAAAGAGATCCGCGCCCGCCTCGGATTCATGGAGGAAGTCGGCCTGGAGTATCTGACGCTCGACCGGGAGGCCTCGACGCTGTCGGGCGGCGAGAGCCAGCGGATTCGGCTGGCGACCCAGGTCGGTAGCGGGCTGGTCGGCGTCCTCTACGTTCTCGACGAACCCTCGATCGGGCTGCACCAGCGTGACAACGACAAACTGCTCGACACTCTCGAAGGACTGCGTGACCTGGGCAACACGCTCGTCGTCGTCGAACACGATGAGGAGACGATGTGGCGGGCCGACAACGTCATCGACATGGGCCCCGGCCCCGGCAAGCGCGGCGGCGAAGTCGTCGTCAACGGCGACGTCGAGGACGTGATGGACACCGACCGATCGATCACTGGCGACTACCTCGCCGACCGCCGGGTGATTCCCGTCCCGGACGAGCGGCGCGACCCCGACGGCTATCTGACGGTCCGGGGGGCCCGCCAGCACAACCTGAAGGATCTCGACGTCGATTTCCCGCTCGGCTGTTTTACTGCCATTACCGGCGTCTCCGGGTCGGGCAAGTCGACGCTGTTGCACGAACTTCTGTACAAGGGGCTCGTCCGTCGGATGAACGACACCGACGTCTTCCCCGGCGAACACGACGACATCGAGGGAATCGACGAGATCGAAACCGTCCGGCTGATCGATCAGTCCCCGATCGGTCGGACGCCGCGGTCGAACCCGGCGACGTACACCGGCGTCTTCGATCACATCCGCGAACTCTTCGCCGAGACAAAGCTCTCGAAACAGCGGGGCTACGCGAAGGGGCGATTTTCGTTCAACGTCAAGGGCGGCCGGTGTGAGGCCTGTGGTGGACAGGGGACTGTCAAGATCGACATGAACTTTCTCTCGGACGTGTACGTTCCCTGCGAGGAGTGCGAGGGAGCCCGCTACAACGACGAGACGCTGGAGGTCACCTACAAGGGCGCGACGATCTCTGACGTCCTCGATATGGAGGTCGACGAAGCATACGACTTCTTCGAGAGCCACAGCGGCATCCGTCGCCGGCTCGAACTGCTGAAGGACGTTGGTCTGGGATACATGCGGCTCGGCCAGCCCTCGACGACGCTGTCGGGGGGAGAAGCCCAGCGAGTCAAACTCGCCGAGGAACTCGGCAAACGCGACAGCGGCGAGACGCTGTATCTGCTCGATGAACCGACGACCGGCCTCCACAGCGAGGACGAGCGCAAACTGATCGACGTCCTCCACCGGCTGACCGAGGACGGCAACACTGTCGTCGTCGTGGAACACGAACTCGATCTGGTCAAGAACGCCGACCACATCATCGATCTCGGGCCCGAAGGCGGCGAGGGCGGTGGCGAACTCGTCGCCGAGGGGACGCCCGAAGCGGTCGCCCAGACGGACGCTTCGCACACGGGACGGTATCTCCGCGATCACCTCCCAGCGATCGATCTGGAAGGCCCCCGAAGTGGTGGCCGCCGGATCGCCGGCGACGACTGACGCGGGAGATCGGGAGTCAACCTGATGTTTTCCTGTCGGTTACGACGTTCTCGGAGCGTGAACGCTCGATATACCGTAGCCGCCGATCTCAGCTCCAGTATCCGAGAACGTGTGCGCCCCCGACGACGACCGCGCCGCCGATCGCGTGTCGAGTGCCGACAGCTCCCGCGAGAGAGCCGAGTGGGCCGAGGAGATTTCCAAGGGGAGACCCCTCGTCATCGCCGTCGTCGTCCGAGTTCGTTCCGGCCGTCGAATTGCCGTCGCCACCGGTGTCGGTTTCGTTTCCGTCACCTTCGACCGTTAGCTGGCCGGTCACCTCGTCGTCGTCGGTCGCGATCGTGTAGGTGTATTCACCAGGTTCGAGATCGATCGATTCGTCGAATTCGACGGTCGCCGACTCGCCCTCGTCGAGTTCGAGCGTTCGATCGTCGACGGTCTGCCCGTCCACGGAGAGCGTGACGGTCTGGCTGTCGGGGACGTATCCGGCGTTTTCGACAGTCGCTGAGACGTTCGCCGGCGTCACGCCTCGTGTGACTGTCGCTGCCTCGGTGTGTTCGACGATCCGATAGTCGACGAGCTCCGTGTCGGGGGCGACGGGGACGGCCGGGCGCTTGTCGAGGAGCTGTTCGTCGACGTAGAACTCCACGTCGATCTCGTCGTCCCGACCGAACTCGGAGAAATCGCCCGCCACGCTGAACCGCCCGTCTTCGTCGAGTTCCACTTCGTTGATCATCGCCCGGATCGGCTCCGTTCGGTTGTCCGCGACCAACTGGATCGAGATCTCCGTGCCCGGTGCGAGGTTCGTCCGGCCCGAGAGCGTTCCGTCCTCCGTGACGCGGATAACCGGTCTACCGCGGCTGTCGGTCTGATTGTATTTGACCGATCGTTCCTCGACCGTGACCAGGCGGGTTTCGGGGCGCGTTTCTCTATCGGCGTCGTAGTACGGGAAGTGCGGCGCGGCGTCGTTAGCGTCGACGCCGGCGTGATCAACGGTCTCGAACCAGTCCGTCTCGCCGGTCGCTGCGTAGCCGAACCGGAACCGGTACTCGTCGCCGGGTCGGATGTCCCGGTCGAACGGCCCCGAATCACGCGTGTCGATGACGAGATAGTACCGATCGATAACGAACTGGCTGCCGTTCTGGGCCATCGGCTCGTGGACCATGTATAGGTCACCGTCGGTGGCTCCGTCGAGATCGAACTTCGCGGCGCGCTCGCCCGTATTCGGGTTCGGATTCGTCTGTTCGGCCTCAAGCATGAATCCGTCGGGGAACTCGAGCAGCGTCTCCAGCGTCTCGTGGTCGATCTCGATGTCCTCTTCGTCACCGAGTCGCTTGTCGAGCCACGAAATGAGGCCAGTCAGCCCGTCGGCCTCGATCTCGAAAACGAGCCGATCGCCCTTCGCGACGGTCCGGCGCTGGGTCAGCGAACTCTCTAGTTCGCCGAGTTCGGACTCGCCTTCGTACTCGCTGGCCCGCCCTTCCGGAGCGACGTACGTCGTGACGTTGCCGAAGCCGTCCGTTTCGGTGATACGAAGGTTCGATCGGTCGAGCGGGCGCTCGAAGTCCGGGACCCCGTCGTCGCGGACGACAACCGAGCCCCAGGCACCGGCAACGAGCCGGAACCGTTCGGGCTGGAGCGGCCGCGACAGCGGGCTGACACCGTTCACCCACCGGAACCCCTGGAGGTCGCTGACGCCGCCCTCGAAGGTGACGTCGTCGAAGCCCTCGTGACCCGGATTCTGGAGGTAGCTCGTCACCTGACCGCTTTCTGCCGCATAGGCCTCCTCCGAGCGGACGTTCGTGCCGAGCAACCGCGTGTTGATTCGGATCGTCGTGTCGCCCTCGACGTGGAGGATGTCGAAGTAGTTCGTCGGGGCGCGGTCCTCGCCGAACCGATCGCCGCCGATCATGATGTACGCCTCGTTCGTGTTCTCAAGCGAGAGGTCGACTTCGACGATGTTTCCCGCTTCTGTCTCGTAAGTGTCTTGGCTGAACTCGGCGTCGACATCGGACTCTTCGACGCTTACCGACGTCGTATCGCTTGCGGCTGTTTTCACTGTCTCGTACTCGAAGTTGTACGTGCCCTCGGAAACGGGATCGAGGGTCATCGGGACCGATTCGCCGCGTTCGACGCCGCGGATCACGATCTTCGAGTCGCTCCGGTAGACGTGTTCGACGTCACGATTCTCTTCGCCTTCGAAGACATCGTATAATTCACCGGCATCTAGCGTCTCCGCGGAGACGTACACGTCGACACTCTGACGGTCATCATAGGATCTCGGCCTGAAACTCACGCTCGTCTCTGCACCGGGACCGCCGCTGTCGACCGTCCCGATGGCCTGTGTCGCCGTCAGCTCGTCGATTGATAGCTCAAAGCTATTCTCAGCGGTGGGGGCGACATCATCGCTGTCGGAGACGATGTACTCGCCCGATTCCGCCCATCCGCTCGTTTCAATCGTCGCCGTTGTCCCGTCCTTGCGCACCGCGGCGAACGGAACTTGATTGAGGTTGCCGTTGGAATCGATCCTGTAGAGTTTATACTCAGTTCCGGCTTCGAGGTTCGAGGCTTTGATTTCTAGCCCGCGCTGGTCGACGATAACCCTCGAATCGGAGGCGATCCGTTCCTTATTCGTACTGTACGTGACATTTTTGGACGCCACGTTGGTGCTTGAGCCGTTCAAGCTGTCCGAATCGACCGTCGATTGCGCGGCTGCCGGTCCGGCGAAGACCGAGACGGTGCCGACGAAGAGCGCGAGAGCCACGAGCAACGCGAGTCCGAAGCGGACGCTCCGCGGGATGGCGGGTGATGCTGTCCGACCGGACTGCTCGGTAGAGTCGGGACCACATCGTCCGACGAGGCGGGGACCGAAGGGTGGCGTCGACATACGGCTGTCTATGGTGACTTTCTTCGCGTCCGGTTATCAACTGTCGTCGCGGTTCAGTTTTCGATACTGAGTCGGAGCGAAACTTGATTTATACCGGCGAAGTAGGTCCGGACAACCATGCCGTCGTGTCGGAACTGTGGCACCGAAGTCAGGGACAGTCACAACTTCTGTCCCACGTGTGCGACGCCGCAGAACGACGAAGCGAGCCGACGGCTCAACGAGTATATCGACAAGCGGGCCCGATCGATAGGGGGCGGTTACGGAGCCGGTGGTCTCCGGCATCGGCTCCAGTACGCCCTCGGATACGTGGCGATCGTCGCCGGACTGACGACGCTGACCGCCGGCGCTGGCGTCTTTTTTATTCTCGCCGGGTTGGTCGTGTTGCCGCCGGTACGAACCGCCGTCGAGACGCAGTTTGGCCGCTCGCTCGGGGACCGGCCGACCGCGGCCGCCGCCGCCGTGCTGTTCGTCGTCGGAACCGCGACGTTCGTCTTCGTGTAAACGACCCCACCCTGCTTCGCTCACCGCAGACGCGGTTCGCTCGTTGAGGGAGGGGCTTTGATGTGGACTCCCGGCGATCAACTCTCGGCGGTTGGCCGATAGCTGTCACCGTTCAACATCCCACCATGTACACGCACGTCGCTACTTGAGGCCGGGGGCTCCACCTCGAAATTGCTGAGGGACTCCGGACAGTTGACCACAAATGGTCGACGAGAGAGCCTGCAAACTTATTCCGCTGGACCGTGAGGGGCCGGTATGGAACTCGTCAGTATCGGACTGATCCTCGCGGGGCTTGCGCTCGTGTTCTTCGGCGCGGCGCTATCCGTGTATGCGACCGCACTCCTGGGCTTTCTCATCGGCGGCTTCGGGGGCTACGTCATCGCACCGCAGCTGCTGGGTACGCTCGGTGCCAGCGGGCCAGTCGGACTCGCCGTCGCCGTCATCGTCGGCGGTGGGCTCGGAGCCGCGCTGGCGTACGTCGCGCTCTCGTTTGCGACGTCGATCCCCGCGTTCGTCGTCGGAGCCTACATCGGGCTGTACGTCGTCACACCGCTTTTTACCGAAGGCGGGCTTGTCCGGTATCTCGTGATGATTCTCGGCGGGGTTGTCGGCGCGCTGCTCGGCTTTACGCTCACGAAGTTCGCACTGATGTTCATCACCGCGTTTATCGGATCGGCGCTCGCGTCCGGCGCTGTCACGCTGTCGGATTTTACCGCCGTCAGGGACGCCTTCGCGCTCGATCCGATCCTCTTCGATCCGCTCGCCACGACGCCGATCGTCGGCGTCGAGCTGCCGCTTTTCGGGATCCTGTTCGTTCTCGGCGTGCTCTCACAGATCGGGCTGTTCAAGCTCGGGTGGGTCGCCCGCTTCGCGACACTACTGCCGGGGATCGGGCGGGTACTCGGGGACAGCGACGAAGCGTGACCAGGGGTGTCAGGGTTCGGCGGTGAAAACCCGCGATTCGGTGTCCAGTTCGAGGTCGATCTTGTCATCGAGGACGTTGAGCGCGCTGGAAAGCTGGGGTCGCGCCGCGACGTAGAGGTGGGCGATCGCGCCGACCTCGCCGAGCCGCCGGGAAAGCATGCTGACGAAATCGTACGTCGTCTGGAGATCGAACGACCTGACGATATCAGAGAGGATGTCGAACTCGACTGATACCGTATCGTCGGACGTATGGTGGACATCGATGACGCGGGAGATCGTTTCTCCCAGTTCGCTCGGGCCGAGCCGTCGGTCGAGTTCGACGAGTTCTATCGAAACCGAAGAGAGATCAAGTTCGAAGGATCCCTCGAGCGGGCGCCGTTTCGTCGTCATGACAACGGTTCGTCCGGGCCATCGCTCCAGCCGCCGGTCGAGGAGTCGCAGCCGCTCTTTCGGCCGTTTCGTCACGACGATCGCCAGATCGCTTCCCGAAAGGAAATGCACCCGGGCGTTGTTCGCGACGTCGCTTTCGGTCGGCGCTTTCACGAGCACGTTTCCGCTCCGATCGATCTCCGACGCGATATGGGCGTTTCGCTCGATCGCGTTCGTGCCGTGGTCCCCGAGGTGCTCTTTGAACTCCTCGACGATTTCTCCCTCGCCGTGTGCCTTCCCGGTCGCGCTACAGTACGGACACGCCCACTGCAGCCGGAAGTCCGCTTTTGTCACGCGCCCGGAATGGTGATCGAACAGGTGTGAGCCGACTGTCCGCTTTAGCTGTTCGTGCCTGTCCGACCAGGCGGAAAACCCACAGTGTCGGCATCGCCATTTGTGAACCATATCTACCCAGGCCGCTCTTGTTCGATGGATCGGATCGGTGCTATTTAATCGGTTGGACGGTATCGCTTGCCGATCCCCCGTGCCGTCGTGGGGTTCTATGATGATCGGCGAGCGATCCGACTGCCTGAGACCATGGGAACGACCGATACTGTCCGTAGATTAAAATACGCGACAGCAAAAGAAACACCGTGACCGGTACGCGCCGCGGTACGGACGGGGGTGTCGAAGAAGGACCGGCGAACAGCGGAGCGAAAGACGCCGGATATGTGGCGATGGAACACACAGTATGAGTCCCGAGAACAGCGAGGGATCCGGGAGTTGGCTGGATCGGCTAGAGGACGCGGAGTTCTCGGAGAACGACGATGGGATCGACGGCGGCGTGCTCAGGCCGCCGATCAACGGAAGCGACGTTCCCGAGTTGTGCCGTCTCCTGCACGGCGGCGAGCAACCGGCGATCAGACAGAGCGCAGCGGAGGCGCTCGGCAGCCTGGCCGATACGGCGACGGAATACTCCACCCGTCTCATCGACGGACTGACCAGGGCGATCCTCGCGGACGACGACCCCGACGTGCGGGCGGAAGCCATCGACGCACTGTATCGCCACGATCCTGCGGAGGTCGAGCAACTGGTAGGGACAATGCGGACAGCAATCGAACGGAACGGCAACGCCGACGCGATAGCGTTTTTCCGCCGGTGGCTCGCTGCGGATCAGCCGGGATTTCGGCTGGTCGCCGCCATCGCGCTGGGAACGATCGGCAACGGGGAGGCGGCCTCGGATCTCAAGAGCGCGTTCACTGACGTGGACCGTCGGATACAATCGGCTGCGATCGAGTCGTACACCCAACTCGACGGCGCGGTGGACGCCAAACCGCTCGAAGGCCCTCTCCGGAGTGACGACCCGATGGTCCGCCGCGCCGCCGCCGAGGCGCTGGCGGAGATCGGAACCGAAACGGCGCTCGAATCACTCCTGGCAGCCGCCGACGCGAACGACGACCGGCTGCGACGGATCGCCGCCGAAGAGCTCTATCGACTCGATCGACCGCGAACTGCGGATGTCCTCACGGCAGCGGTTCGAGATCGATCGCGAACCGTCCAGCGGAAGGCGCTCGGCTCGCTCATCCGGCTTTCCACCGCGGGCACGTCAGTGCGTCCGGCGGCGGTCCGAGACCGACTACTCGAGGACTCGAAAGCGGGCGCGCTCGTCGAACTGTCGGATCTACTGGCCGATGTCGCGACCGAAAATGAAAACGAAGCAGGCGGAGAGCCACTAAAGGTTCGACAGCAGGCGGTCTGGCTGCTCGGCGAGGCTGCCGATCGCACGAACCGGGACGAGGTCCATCGTCAACTCGTCGAACCGCTCGAAAGCACCGACGAGACCGTCGCCGGGATCGCGGCGGCATACCTTCGACGGCTCGAAGGTGAAGCCCTCGAAACGGAACTGCGGTCGATGAGCCGAAACCCCGACGTCGGTCCCGAAGCCAGGGCGCGGGCAGAGTCGGTACTCGACGCGATCAAGCGGAACGTCGCCTCCGAGATCGAATCGCGATCGATCGAGTACACATACGTCAGGCGTCCGACCGACTACACTGACAAGCACGGCGGTTGATCGGGTCGGTCACGTTTTCTGGGCCGGCCAGTCGGGTCGATCGCGTTTCGCTCGTTTGACCGGTTCGGTCGTGGGCGGCCTGTTGCGGTGGATATTTGCCCGCTGGCCGCCCCATATCGTGTATGTACGACTTCGTCGTCGTGGGGGCAGGCCCCTCCGGGTCTCGGTTCGCCCGGTCGGCTGCCGAATGCGGCCACGACGTGCTCGTCGTCGAGAAGGGCGATATCGGCCGACCGCTGGCCTGTTCGGGCCACGTCAGCCTCGACGTCTGGGATTTCGTCCCGGATCCGGTCCGCGAGGAACTCCAACAAAACGAGATCTACGGGGCGCGGTTTCATCTCGGCAGCGCCGACAGTCGGGCGTACCCATTTTATAAACAGGCGGTCGTCTCGAACGCGATCGATCGGGTCGAACTCGACCGAACACTCGCCGAGTGCGCCCGCGAGGCCGGTGCGACCGTCCGGACCGGCCACACCGTCACTGGCGTCGAGGAGCGATCGGATCACGTCGAGGTGGTGGCGAACGGACCGGACGGCCAGGAGCGGTTCGAGGCGCGGATCCTCTGCGGGGCCGACGGCCCCCGATCGAAGGTCCGGAGCCAACTCGGGCTGCCGGAGCCGACCGAACTGCTGCACGGCGTGTTGGGGTTCGATCCGGAACCGGACCACGACGACTTCGTCGACGTTCACCTGACCGTCCCGCGCTTTTT
>Ga0102935_1000075_pt1 | contig 30524 bp, 29 predicted proteins | sample SalPonR2_A_D2_MG_FD_78508 | JGI IMG/M metagenome (GOLD analysis project Ga0102935, IMG submission 78508) | Salt pond soil microbial communities from South San Francisco under conditions of wetland restoration - Salt Pond MetaG R2_A_D2_MG | ecosystem: Environmental > Aquatic > Marine > Intertidal... | reverse complement strand
GCGGCGTCCGGAACGTGCGGCTTTTCATTCTCCCCCGAGAAGACCGCGTATGGATCCGAAGCGGGAGCTCACGAGCGTCGACCTCGCGGCCCTCGTCACCGAGTTGAACCGGTACGAGGGCGCGAAGGTCGACAAAGTCTACCTCTACGGCGACGATCTGCTCCGCTTCAAGATGCGGGACTTCGACCGCGGCCGGGTGGAACTCCTCGTCGAGGTCGGCGACACGAAGCGCGCCCACGTCACCGACCCCGACCGCGTCCCCGACGCGCCCGGCCGGCCGCCGAACTTCGCGAAGATGCTTCGGAACCGGCTGTCCGGCGCCGACTTTGCCGGTGTCGAACAGTTCGAGTTCGACCGGATTCTGACGTTCAGCTTCGAGCGCGGCGACGAGGACACGCAGGTCGTCGCGGAACTGTTCGGCCAGGGGAACGTGGCCGTTCTCGACGAGACCGGCGAGGTCGTCCGCAGCCTCGAGACCGTCCGGCTCAAGTCCCGGACAGTCGCACCGGGCGCGCAGTATGACTTCCCCGCTTCCCGCGTGAATCCGCTCTCGGTGAGCTACGACGCGTTCGTCCGGCAGATGGACGACTCCGACACCGACGTGGTGCGGACGCTTGCGACCCAGTTGAATCTGGGCGGGCTCTACGCAGAGGAAGTCTGTACCCGGGCAGGCGTCGAGAAGACCACGCCGATCGACGAGGCCGGCGACGAGGAGTATCGAGCGCTCCACGACGCGATCGACGACATCCGGACCCAGCTTCGCACGGGCGATTTCGACCCCCGAGTGTACGAAGACGAGGGCGCCGTCGTCGACGCCACCCCGTTTCCGCTGGAGGAACACGCCCGCGAAGGGCTCGACAGCGAGACAGCCGACACGTTCACCGAGGCGGTTGACGAGTACTTCCACCGGCTGGAGCGGGCCGACGACGACGACTCCGCCGAGGCGGCGGCGAGTTCGCGGCCGGACTTCGAGGCGGAGATCGCGAAACAAAAGCGCATCATCGACCAGCAGGAGGGTGCGATCGGGAAGTTCGAAGAGCAAGCTGAGACCGAGCGTCACCGAGCGGAGCTTCTCTACGCCAACTACGATCTGGTCGACGAGCTCATCTCGACTGTGCGGGCGGCACGGAGCAACGACGTTGCCTGGGACGAGATCCGCGAGACCCTCGCCGCGGGCGCGGACCAGGGGATCACCGCAGCGGAAGCGGTGGTTGACGTCGACGGCGCTGACGGCACCGTCACCATCGAACTCGACGACACCGACATCACGGTCAACGTGGATATGGGCGTCGAGAAGAACGCCGACCGGCTCTACACCGAAGCCAAGCGGATCGAGGGCAAAAAGGAGGGCGCGCTCGCGGCGATCGAGAACACCCGCGAGGAACTGGAGGCGGTCAAGCAGCGCCGCGACGCGTGGGAAGCCGACGACGACCCCGAACCCGACGACGACGACGACGAAGACGTCGAGCGCGACTGGCTCTCGATGGAGTCGATCCCGATCCGGGCGTCCGAGGAGTGGTACGAGCGGTTCCGGTGGTTTCACACCTCGGATGGCTTCCTCGTGATCGGCGGTCGTAACGCCGAGCAGAACGAGGAGATCGTCACGAAGTATCTCGATAAACACGACCGCTTCCTCCACACCCAAGCCCACGGTGGCCCGGTGACGGTGGTGAAAGCCGCCGGCCCCTCGGAGCCGTCCGAGCCGGTCGACTTCCCCGAGACGACCGTAGAGGAGGCCGCGCAGTTCGCGGTCTCGTACTCCTCGACCTGGAAGGAGGGGCGGTACGCCGGCGAGGCCTACGCCGTGACGCCGGAGCAGGTGTCGAAGACCCCGGAGTCGGGGGAGTACATCGAAAAGGGTTCGTTCGTCGTTCGCGGCGACCGGACCTACGTTCGGGACGTCGCTGCGGAGGTCGCAGTGGGGGTCCAATGTGAGGGCGAAACCCGGGTTGTCGGCGGCCCACCGTCGGCGATCGAAGCGCGGGTCGAGACCGCCGTCCGGCTCCAGCCCGGGCGGTACGCGCAGAACGACGCCGCGAAACTGGTCTACCGGGAGTTCAAGGATCGCTTTGCCGATCAGTCGTTCCTGCGGAAAGTCGCGAGCCCCGATCGGATCCAGGAGTTCCTCCCGGCCGGCGGCAGCGAGATCGTCGAGAACTGACGGCGCAGTCGGTAACCGGAGTCTACTTATCTCCTCTCCCGACCAACGGCCCGGAGAGTACGGACGCGGCCGCGCGGACAGAGATCCGCTGAGGTCACCGATGCTCGATCAGTATGATACAGGATGCACTCGAATATCCGCGAACCGGTGACGATTGGACGAAGACCGTGCTGATCGGGGGCATTCTGAGCCTTCTGGGGGCGCTCGTCGTGCCGGCGATCCTCGTGTTGGGCTACTTGGTCCGCGTTCTCGATCGGACGATGCACGGCGACGACCAGCCCCCGGAGTTCGACGACTGGGGGGAGCTATTCGTCGACGGCGTGAAGGCGTTCGCGATAACGCTCGCTTACGGACTCATACCCGCCGCGGTGGCCGCCGCCGTCGTCGCGGGCGGCGTGCTCTCGTTCTCGATCGTCGGGGGGTCCGGCGCCGGGAATACCGCCGCGGGCGGGGCCGGGGTCGCGGTTGTCGTCGTCGGTAGCCTCCTCGCGCTCGTGCTGGGGCTCGTGGCCGCGTACGTCGTGCCTGCCGCGGTCGCCGCGTTCGCGGAGACTGATCGGATCGAAGCGGCGTTTTCGGTTTCGGACCTCCGACCGGTGCTGACCTCCGGGACCTACGCCACCGCGTGGGTGTTGGGGTTCGCGATCGTCCTCGGCGCGGGGCTGTTGGCCGGCGCGCTGAACGCGATCCCGGTGATCGGGTTCGTGATCGGTGGATTCATCGGGTTCTACGCCGTCGTGGCCGCCTACTACATCGTGGGTCACGCGTGGGGCGAACGCCGGGAGCTCGGGTCCGCCGAGGCTGGGGACACGCCGGCAGAGGGGCCGGCGGTCTGAGTAGCACCGCCACACGGGCGTTCGCACTCGTGTCACCTGCTCTTCAAAAACGCCGTCGAAGTCTTGCGTACAACTACGTATCTCTCCCGAGTTCGCATCCACAATGCTCTCCGATGCACTCCGGTATCCGCTTGAAGCCGACGGGTGGGTGCGCACGATCCTGATCGGCGGCCTCCTGACCGTCCTCTCGGTGTTGGTCGTTCCCGCGTTCCTGCTCCAGGGGTACTACGTCCGCGTGCTGCGCGGCGTGACGAACGACGACCCGATTCCGCCCGTATTCGACGAGTGGGTCGACCTGTTCGTCGACGGGCTGAAACTGATCGTACTGAACATCCTCGTCGTGATCGCGGTCTTCGTCGTGCAGTTCGGCGTCGTAGCCCTGTTGGGCACGGGGCCGCTCGCCGCCGAGAGTGCTCCTATGACTGATCCGGGCCCGGCAGGCGGCGTCCTGGGCGTCCTCGGAATGGTGATCCTCCTCGCCGTGATCTTCCTCGTCAGCTACGTCGCTCCCGCGATGATCGCGAACTTCGCCCGCGAGGACTCGCTGTCGGCAGCCTTCGACGCGTCAACGGTGCTCTCGGGTGCGTTGAGCCGCGAATACCTGATCGCGTGGGTGCTCTCGGTAGTCGTCGGAATCGTTCTGGGAACGGTCGCGACCCTCCTGAGCCTCCTGATCGTGGGGATCTTCGGGCTGTTTTACGTCCAGGTGGTTACCTACTACCTGTTCGGCCGGGGGTTCGCGGCGGGGCTCGGATCTGACACCGGCGACGCGGACGCGGTGACGTACTGATCGAGTTCTCCGGAGGCCGCGAGCCACCGACGCGTTTTGCGCCGCACAGCGGGTCAGCCCGTTGCCAGACGCGCGGGATGGCGGCGCCGTCTCGCATCCTCGCGGGCGCTCGCGACTCGCGCACACAGCGGGAATGTCGCAGAGACACCTGACGCAACGAAACGATGGATATTATGCCTGCCGACGGCCGACTACTTGCTATGCGAATTTCGGACCGCGGTCGGGGCGAGGAGGGCCGCGAGCGCATCAGTCTCGTCCCCGAGAACGTCGACGACCTGTGGCACCTCTCGCACGTCTTAGAGGACGGCGACCGCGTCTCCGGCGACACCACCAGACGAATCCAACGGGACGACGAGAACCTCCGGGACACCGGCGGGCAGCGCGAGCACCTCTTCGTCACGATCGGCGTCGACGACGTCGAATTCGCCCGCTTCGCCAACCGGCTGCGGGTCGGCGGCGAGATCATCGGCTGTTCCAGGGAGGACCAACTCGGCCGCCACCACACCCTGAACGTCGAGGCCCACGACGAGGTGACCATCGAAAAGCGGTTCAAACCGGACCAGATCGACCGGATCGAGGCGGCGGAGGAAGCCGCCGAGAACGCCGACGTCGCCATCGCAACCGTCGAGGAGGGGGAGGCACACATCCACACCGTCGCTCAGTACGGTACCGAAGAGCGGTTCTCGTTCACCGCACCGACCGGAAAGGGCGAGTACGCCCGGCCTCGCTCGGAGCTGTTCGCGGAACTCGCCGAGGCGCTCGACCGGATGGACGTCGACGCGGTCATTCTGGCTGGGCCGGGGTTCACGAAGCAGGACGCCCGGGAGTATATCGCAGAGAACCACGCCGAGGTTGCCGACAAGCTCACCGTCGTCGACACCGCGGGCGTCGGCGACCGGGGCGTCCACGAAGTGCTGAAACGCGGCGCGGTCGACGAGGTCCAGACGCAGACCCGGATCTCGACCGAGGCGGCACTCCTCGACGAGCTGATGGAGCGGATCGCAACGGGCGAGAAGGTCGCCTACGGGATCACCGAGGTGGCGGAGGCCACCGACTTCGGCGCGGTCGAAGAGCTCCTGATCGTCGACGACAGGCTCCGTCGGGAGCGGCAGGGCGACGGCGACTGGGACCTCGACGTCAACGAGGTGGTGGAGTCGGTCGAACAGCAGGGCGGTGATGTGACGGTGTTCTCCGGGGAGTTCGATCCGGGCCGCCAACTGAAGAACCTCGGCGGGATCGCGGCGCTGCTTCGGTACCGGATTCAGTAGTCACCCCGACTCGGACCGCAGTCCGGAGTCCCGGTTTTTAATGTAGGGCCACGAAACCGTTCGGTATGAGCGGTCGATACTCGATCATCCGCGCTGCCGGGAGCGAGCGATGGTAAACGTCGCCTTCTCTCTCGCCCGGGTGTTCGGCGCGCTGTTCCTCGTCGTGTTGAACGGGTTCTTCGTCGCCTCGGAGTTCGCCTTCGTCCGGGTTCGCTCCACGTCAGTCGAGCAGTTAGTCGAGGAGGGTCGCGCCGGATCCGCCGCTCTCCAAGACGTGATGGAGAAACTCGATGATTACCTCGCGGCGACGCAACTCGGCATCACGATCGCGTCGCTGGGGCTCGGCTGGATCGGCGAACCCGCGGTGGCAGCGCTCATCGAGCCCGTGCTGGAGTCGGTGCTGCCGGCGTCGCTCATCCACCTCGTGGCGTTCGCTATCGGGTTCGGAACCATCACGTTTCTTCACGTCGTCTTCGGCGAACTCGCGCCGAAGACGATCGCGATCGCCGACGCCGAGCGCGTGTCGCTGTTCCTCGCGCCGCCTATGAAGGCGTCGTACTACGTGTTGTACCCCGGAATCGTCGTGTTCAACGGCGCGGCCAACGCGTTCACCCGGGTACTGGGAGTCCCACCGGCGTCCGAGACCGACGAGACGATGGAAGAACGCGAGATCCGGCGCGTACTGGCGCGCTCCGGAGAGGAAGGTCACGTCGAGACCGCCGAGGTCGATATGATCGAGCGCGTCTTCGACCTCGACGACACCGTGGTCCGGGAAGTGATGGTGCCGGGTCCGGACGTGGTGAGCGTTCCGACCGATATGTCGGTCGCGGAACTCCGCAAGACGGTCCTCGACGCCGGGCACACGCGCTATCCGGTCGTCGCGGCCGACGACGCGGACCGCGTGGTCGGGTTCGTCGACGCGAAAGACGTGCTGCGGGCCCTCGACTCCGAGCCAGGATCGACGACCGCCGGCGACCTCGCCCGCGAGTTGGTCGTCGTACCGGAGACGACGGCGATCGACGACTTGCTGCTTCAGTTCCGAGACGATCAACGACAGATGGCTGCGGTCATCGACGAGTGGGGTGCCTTCGAGGGGATTGCGACCGTCGAGGACGTCGTGGAGGCCATCGTTGGCGATCTCCGCGACGGGTTCGACGCCGACGACCGCGAACACTCGATACGCCGGCGGGACGACGGCACCTACGACGCCGACGGGTCGGTCGCGCTGTCGGTCGTCAACGAAGCACTCGGGACGGACCTGGAGGGCGACGGGTTCGAGACGCTCGGGGGGCTGGTGTTGGACCGGCTCGGCCGGGCGCCGGCGGCAGGTGACGCCGTCCGAGCGGCCGGCTTCAGCCTTGAGGTGCGGAGCGTCGACGGCGCGCGAGTTTCGAGGCTCCGAATCACGAACGCGGAGGACTCCGAAGACCCGGACGGCTCCGAGGGTCCGGAGAGCTAACTCCGCCACCGGGCTGTCGAGTACTCCGGTGGCTCACTTCCCGGTGAGTGCCTCGCTGCCCGGCGCGACGTCGATCGGCTGCCCCAGTCCCTCAGCCAGTGCCCTCTCGTAGAGCAGGTACGCGCCCGCGACGGTCTCGATTCCGGTGCCGCCGCTGTCGAACACCGTGATCTCCTCTGCGGACTCTCGACCCGATGCGTGGCCGGCGACCAGAGCCCCCAGGTCCGCGTGGATGTGGTCCTCGTCGATCGCTCCCGCCTCCAAGGCGTGGAGGAACGACCCGGCGTCCTGGAACGCCCGCTCCCGAATATCGGGAACGTAGGTGGCGCCCTCGATCGTCTCGGTGTCGAGTTCGCGCTTGTCGGGGTCGTACTGCCCCATTGCGGTGACGTGCGCCCCGGGTTCGAGGAGGTCGCCGTCGAAGACCGGCTCGCTCGCGTCGGTGGCGGTCACGACGACGTCCGCCCCCTCGACGGCGGCCCCGGTAGAGGCGACGGCGGCCACGCTCGCGTCCAGCCGTCGATCCATCTCGCCCGCGAACGACTCGCGGTGCTCTTTCGTCGGCGAGTAGATCCAGACGGTCTCGAGGTCCCGGACGGTGGCCAGTGCCCGGAGCTGGCCGCGGGCTTGCGGACCGCTCCCGATGATCGCAGCCGAGGTGGCGTCCGCGCGGGCGAGTTCGTCCGCACCGACAGCGCCGGTCGCTCCGGTCTTGAACGGGTTCATACTCGCTCCGTCGATCAGCGCGAGGGGCTCGCCGGTCTCGGCGTCGAACAGGGGTGTGAGAAACCACGCGTCCGACGCCCCGAACCCCGCGGTGTACATATACCCGCCCATCGCGCCGGTGTCAGGAAGGACCGACGCGTATGTCGTCAGAAACCCCGGCGGGTCGTCGTTCGGCAGCGTGGTCCGCGGCTCCGCGGGTGCGCCCTCGCCGTACTGTCGGTAGCCGTCGCGGACCGCATCGACGAACTCCGCGGGGGTCGCGAGCCCGTCGACGTCCGCACTCGTGAGGAACAGCGTCTCCGTCATACCCGCCCGTTCGACGGCCACCGACAAGAACGTGCGGGGGTCCGCAGCGCCGACGCTCGTCCACACATCGGAGCGTTGAACTGACCGCCCGACCCACGCCGGGACGTGAAGCGGAACGACCGGTCGATCGTCGCACTCGTTATGCTCGCCCACGCGATGGTCCACACCTACGAACTCTCGATCCCGATTTTCGTCTCCATCTGGCTCGTTGAATTCGAGGTGCTCCCGCTGGGTGTCACGCAGCTTGAGGTGACCGCTGCGACGCTCGGCATCGTCGTGACCGCGGGCTACGGCCTCTTCGGGGCGGGCGCGCTCCCGAGCGGGGTGTTGGTCGATCGGATCGGCTCCGCGCGACTCATCACCGTCTGTCTGTTCGGGATGGGTGGGTCGTTTCTCCTGTTGGGCCTTGCGCCGAACCTGCTCGTGGTTGCGATCGCGCTGCTTCTGTGGGGCGCGGCCGCAAGCGTGTATCACCCGGCGGGGCTCACACTGCTCTCGAAGGGCGTCGAAGACCGTGGAACGGGCTTTGCGTACCACGGCATCGCTGGCAACGTCGGCACCGGACTCGGTCCGCTCGTGGCGGCGACCCTCCTCCTGTTCGTGGAGTGGACGGTCGTGGCGGTCGCGCTGGCTATTCCGGCCCTGTTCGCCGGCGTGTACGCGATCCGCGCGGAGTTCGACGAGACCGCCGCCGTGGCGGACCACGGGACGGCCGCGGTCGCCGACGGCGACGGGGGCCGTCCGGACACGGCCGACGCCGAGGGGGACCGATCGGGTGCCGGCGGCGTCGGGTCGCTCGCGGCCTTCGGCGCCGAGTCGAGGCGGCTGTTCGCCGGCGCGTTCGCCCTCGTCTTCGTGATCGTGATGGCCTCGGGGCTCTACTACCGGGGGATCCTCACGTTCCTCCCCAACGTCCTCGAGTCGTTCCCGGAGTTCGCGCCGATCCCGCTGACTGCGCTCCTGCCGTCGGCCGTCACCGACGCCCTCGGCGTTGCGCCGGACTCCGTGCGGTCGCTCAACCCCGAGCGGTACTTCTACTCCGGGCTCTTGATCGTCGGTGTCTTGGGGCAGTACCTCGGCGGGAAGCTGATCGACCGCGTCCGGGTCGAGTACGGGCTCGCGGGCGGATTCGGACTCCTGGCCGCGCTCGCGCTCGTCTTCCTTCCGGCCGCGTCAGCGGGGTTGGTGCCGCTGCTGATCGTGGGCGCGGTGCTCGGGGCCGCGCTCTTTTTCGTCCAGCCGTTCTACCAAGCGACGGTCGCGGAGTACTCCCCACCGGGGACCCGCGGGCTCTCATACGGGTTCACCTACCTCGGGGTGTTCGGCGTCGGCGCGCTCGGCGGCACGGTGGCCGGCGTGATCCTGACGTACGCAACGCCGGCGGCGCTGTTCGCGACCCTCGCGGGGTTCGCCGCAGTCGGGTCCGGACTCGGCGTCTACCTCCTCAGACGCCGTCAACGGATCGACACGGACGCGGTCGACACCGACGCGGCGTGAGGGCGCGGGAAAGACGACAGTCGTTCGTGTCGGGAGCCCGCGACCGAGCGGGACCGAAACGTCGTCGTGTTCGACGCAACCATCAGACGGCCTGCGTCTCCCCCGCGGTCACCCGCGGAGTTTGAAGAACAGCCACCGGAACGCCGCGAGCGCGACGCCGCCGGCCAGGAGGACGACGACGCCGAAAATCACCTCGAACCCGCCCGCAAACAGCGGCGAGGCCCGGAGCACGAACCCGAGTACCGCCGCGGGGACCCACGCCCGGAGGGCCAGCGGGATGGCGGCTTTCGCCGACTCCGCCGCGCCCGCGGAGTACGCGCCGATGAGTGGACTCACCACGGCCCATCCCAGCAGGAACGGGACGAGCGTCAGGAGCCACGCACCCGTCGCGGTCGTGAGGTAGTCGACGCCGTTGTGCCGAATCACGCCGTAAGTGAGGACCGCCGACAGCGCCACTACGTCGAGAACCGCAAGCGGCGCCGCAGCGGCGTCGATGCGTCGCGCGAGGAACGACTCCTCGGAGGATGCCATACCCGGACGTTCGGTCGCACCGTTATGTCTCTCCCGAATTCGATCGGCGGTCCGCTCGGCTGTCAGGCTCGTGGCACCCGACCGACGACGACGTACTCGAACCCCTCGCGGGCGATTCGGGGCTCGAACCCCACAGCCGCGAGCCGGTCACACAGCGTCTCCGGCTCCCAGAACGTCGAGTTGAACCCCACGAGCTGTTCGGCCGCCACGAGCCCCCGACCGCGGTAGCTCCGGGGGTCGAACTCCTGGACGACGACGACGCCGCCGGGACGGACCACGCGGTGCACCTCCGCGAGCCCCGACTCGGGGGTCGGGAGATGATGCAACGCGTCGACGATCACCGCCGCATCGACCGCGTCGTCGCGGAGGGGCAGCGCCTCGGCGTCGCCGCGGACCGCCGCGTGACCCGCCGCGTGGGCCCGACGGAGCATTCCCGCCGAGCGGTCGACGACGACCGGGTCGAAGCCGACCCGAGCCAGGCCGTCTGACGCCCGCCCCGTCCCGCCAGCCACGTCGACGACGCTGTCGATCCGCCGGTCGGCGAACGCGAACCCGTCGCGGAGCGGTTCGATCAGTGCCGACGGCATCACAAGATCGTAGAGGCCGGCGATCAGATCGAAAAAGCGGACGTCGCCGGGGCCGAACCGAGAGGACATACCTGACGTAGGCGCCACCGGCTCAAGGAGTTGACGACCGCACAGGGTGACCGCCGGAGTCTTGCCGCTCGCGCGTGTAGATCTGATGATGGAGTACACCCTTCTGGGGTGGCCGCCGGACGACCCCACGCTACGGCTCGACCACCGGCAGTTCGCTTACGCCGGCAAGTTCGTGATGTCGAACACGGGGAAGGCCGTCGTTCGGTCCACGGGAGAGGACGCCGGAAGGGTCGGAGACGAAACGTCCGGCGGGCAGACGGCCGCCCGCGACGACGTGGAGTACGACACAGACGTGATGGCCGCGGTCGCGTTCAACGCGGATCGAAACGACGAGCGGATGCTCCGCCTCCGGTATATCACGGTACGATCGGACCTGAAGGGCCAGGGGTTCGGGCCGCGGCTCGCCGCCTTCGTCGCGTCCGCCGCCGACCGTCGGGGGTACGACCGGGTCGCGATCGCGGTCAACAACCCCTTCGCGTACGAGGCGATGTACAAGGCCGGGTTCGAGTGGACCGGCCACGAGAGCGGGCTCGCTGAACTCGTGCTCGAACGGCGCGCCGGAGCCCGCGGTGACGCCGGAGTGCGTCCGGACCCCGAGACGTACCGCGCCGGGTTCGAGCGGTACCGGAACCGGGACCTCGGCGACCCCGAGGCGTCGTTTCTGGCCGATCGGGTCGGCGCCGATCCGCCGGCGTCGGTCGACGTCCCCGACGGATCCGACTCGGCCGATCCCGACGCTTAATCCCGGGGGCGACCCAGGTAGTGATGATGGGAAACGCGGACCTCCGGAGCCTGGCAGCCATCGAGGATGTCAGCTTCGACACGTTGGGTGGGAGCGTTGTCGCGGTCGACGCTCACAACTGGCTGTACCGGTATCTCACCACGACCGTGAAGTTCACCGCCGCGGGGGCGTACACCACCGCGGGCGGCGACGAGGTGGCGAACCTGATCGGCGTGGTCCAGGGACTGCCCAAATTCTTCGAGCACGACATCGTCCCCGTGTTCGTTTTCGACGGCGGCGTGACCGACCTGAAGCAAGACGAGGTGGCCGAGCGCCGCGCTGCACGGGAGCGCGCCGAGCAGCAGCGGGCCGACGCCGAGGAGCGCGGCGACGCCGTCGCGGCCGCTCGACTCGAAGCGCGAACACAACGCCTGACAGACGTCATCCACGAGACCACCCGGGAACTCCTCAAGCGACTCGACGTCCCGGTCGTCGAGGCGCCCGCGGAAGGGGAAGCACAGGCGTCGTATATGGCCGCTCGCGGCGACGTTGACTACGTCGGCAGCGAGGACTACGACACGCTGCTGTTCGGCGCGCCGCGGACGCTCAGGCAACTCACTTCGTCGGGTGATCCGGAGTTGATGCGGCTGGACGCGACTCTAAAGCGACACGGGATCACCCGCGAGCAGTTGGTCGACGTCGCGATCCTGTGCGGGACCGACTTCAATGAGGGCATCTCGGGCGTGGGGCCGAAGACCGCGGTCGCAGAGATCACAGAACACGGCGACCTCTGGTCGGTGCTCGACGACCGGGGGGCGTACATCAACGGTGCCGACCGGGTCCGAGAGCTCTTCTTGGATCCGCCGGTGACCGACGAGTACGAGGTCGAGACCGACATCTCCCCGGACATCGACGCCGCGCGAGCCTACGTCACCGGAGAGTGGGAAGTCGACGCCGACGAGATCGATCGTGGGTTCGATCGGATCGAGTCCGCCGCTGTCCAGACGGGGCTGGACGACTGGACCTGACCGCCGGCGTCGCGCGTGACTCAAACGCGCGTTGGAGCTATCCGAACCCGTTTACAGGTGGCTGTCGTATTCGGTGTCGATGCGACGCCGAGCCCTCCTCTCGCTGGCGGCTGCCCTCGCAGGCGGGTGTCTGTCCGCCGCCCGATCCGACACCCCGACCGGGGAGAGACTGCCGCCGACGGGCGACGGCGCTGCCTTGGAGTTCGACGCCGGCGACCCCTTCGAGCGCCGGGCGGTCGGGGAGCCCGCCACCGACAATCACCACCGGATCGTGGTCTGGAACGACGACGCCGACCGGCGATCGATCCGTGTCCGGGTGAGAGTGGTCGGTGTCGCCGACCCCGCCGTGTCGGCTTCGCCCACGTTTCCGGCCTACGGGACGTTCCGCATCGTGGTGTTTCGACCGGCAGATTACGTTCTCGAGGTAAGCGGCCCCGAGGGACCGACCCGGCAACTCGGTGTCCCTCGGGAGTTCGTCGACTGCGACGACTCCGCAACCCACGTCGCGGTCCGGCCCGACGGGAGCATCCGGGCTCGTGTCGTGTCGGCGGCGCCGGGGTGTGACTCCGATTCGGACCCCCAGCCTCGCGTGTCGAGGTGAGCCTATGGCGGGGTCGGGGGGTCGGCTGCGTGAGTCCGTCAGGGGTCCGCAGTAGACTTTTGGTCCGTCGCGCTCCAGCGTTCGTATGCCACTCCTGGGGATGGATCGATCACGGTTCGCGTGGTGGATTCTGGGGTTCGTCCTCGGTGGTGCGCTGCTCTTCGTACTCTACTCTTTCGTCGGCACCTTCGTCTTCGGGCTGTTCATCTACTACGCCACCCGCCCGATCTACCGCCGGATTCGAACCCGGATCCGACCTGCGAGCCTCGCCGCCGCCATCGCGTTGTTCGTGTTGGCACTGCCCGCGCTCGCGCTCATCGCCTACACCGGAGCGGTCGGCGTGAGCGAACTCATCAGGCTGACCAATGAGGGGCTTTTCGATCTCTCGCGGTATCCGTTCACCGCCGACCAACTCGCTACGCTGACCGACTTCGAGGAGATCCTGATGCTCGATCCCACCGCAGTGACGGTGGAGCGACTCCGCCAGGGGGCCTCGTCGTTGGGATCTGCGGGTGGAGCGCTCGCGTTCGTCGGGATCGGGCTCATCCACCTGTTTGCCATGATCGCACTGGCGTTCTATCTGCTCCGGGACGACCGGAAGTTGTCGCGGTGGTTCCGGGGCCGCATCGCCGACGACCGGGGCGTGATGGAGGCGTTCCTCGCGGGCGTCGACCGCGATTTCAACAACATCTTCTTCGGGAACATCCTCAACGCCGTCCTCACCGGCACGATCGCCGTGGTGGCGTACTCGCTTCTGAACCTCGTCGCGCCGCCGAGAGTTGCTATCCCCGCGGCGGGGCTGGTCGGCCTGTTCGCCGGCGTCGCCAGCCTCATCCCGGTCGTCGGAATGAAACTGGTGTACATCCCCGTCACGGCGTACCTCGGTGCCACCTCGTATCTCGCGGCCCCGGACGCGCTCTGGTTCACCGCGGCGTTCTTCGCAGTGTCGCTCGTCGTCGTCGACACGATCCCCGACCTAGTGCTCAGGCCGTACGTCTCGGGGCGGCACCTCCACGTCGGGGCCGTGATGATCGCGTACACGTTGGGACCGCTGCTGTTCGGGTGGTACGGTCTCTTCCTCGGACCGATCATCCTCGTGTTGATCGTGAACTTCGCCCGGCACGTCCTCCCGGTGTTGATCGCACGCGAGCCACTGGTTCCGTACGCGGTCGATCCGGGCGTCGTCGTCGGCGAGAGCCCGGGGGAACCAGGATCAGACACCCCCGAGGCGGTCGCCGGAGATCCCACGGGAGATTCCGATCCCGACAGCGGGTTCCAGTTCGGATCGGACGCGAACAGAGCTGCTGACGGCGGGGAGTAGCGCCGCTGGGAGTCCGTCCGAACAGCCCGCTACCGCGGAACGCCGCCGTCAGTCACCGGCCGTGGCTGGACCGTGTGGACGACGACCGGCGAGTCGATACGACGACCGCCTCAGTCGTCGATGCCGTCGAAGGTAACGTCGACGTAGGTGCTCTCCCAGTCCTTCCGGGCGGCGATCTCGCGTCGACCGCGTCGGGTGAGGGTATAATAGTTGGTGCGTCGATCCCGCTGGCCCTTGTCGATCAGTCCCTTGTCGACGAGCGTATCCAGATTGGGATACAGGCGGCCGTGGTGGATCTCCTTTTCGTAGTACTCTTCGAGTTCGTCCTTGACCGCGAGGCCGTGTGGTTCGTCCAGACCGGCGATCACGTACAGCAGGTCGCGCTGAAATCCTGTCAGGTCGTACATCGGTGTGAATCTGTCCGGATTTCGGTGTTCTCCAAAATAAACATATCGGACTACTGTTGATCCGCTGCCCCCGGCTACGACGACGACGATCGCGCTGGGGCGGCGTATCGACCCTAACGTATCGGCCGGATTATACTGTCGGATGAACGCTACCGGGGAGGCATCCAGTTGTTGGCGGGCGCAAACCACGTCCTCACGGGGGCCGCTGTCCCCAGAGGTCGGACGCGGGGCTCGCGGTCGTGTCGACGCCTCGAAAACGGGTGGCAGGCCGCGCAGAAAACGCGCGGCGGCTGCCGCCCTGAGTTGGTCCCCGCTGACGCTTCGGCCCTCCAGAACGAAGCGTCACATACACGTTGCTGGTTACCGGATATAAATATATCGAACTCGGTGAACGGTCGCGACGCGCTTTTCTCGGTTCGGACGGAACCTACGGGTATGCAGATCCGCGGCCGCCGGCGGTGTCAGGACTGCGGGCACGAGTGGTCGTACTTCGACACGGGTAGCGTGGCGTGTCCGGACTGCGGGAGCCTCCGGAGCGTCGGAACTGGCGACCGTCAGCGCCACACCGACGCACCAGTGGCACTCGACCTCTCGACCCACCGCGCCGCACTCGACGGCGTCACCGACCTCGGCGACGTCGCCGACGAACTGAAGACGACCCTCCGCGAGTACGTCCGCCGGCGTGGGTTCGTCCGCGGCGGCGACCTCCGGACCGTCGACGACACGCTCTTGGCCGCCGGTGAACTCCTCCACGCGGTCGACGTCTTCGAGCGGATCCGCGGGCCGCCGAGCGATTCGGTCCGGCTGTACCTGATCGACCTGCTGTCGGGCGCCGACGCGGGCGAGCGGCCCGACCCCTCCGCGGTTCCGGACGCGATGGCGGACGCCCGCGGCCTGGCGTACGCCGAGGTACTCGACCGGTTCTGTACGGACCTGGGAAAGTGGCTCGACGACAATCCGGATCCCGCGGGCGAGCGGGTTCGTGAGAGCCTCGATACGCACGTCAGGCGCGTGAGCGCAGTCTACGGCGACGTCTCCCCGGCGGAGGCGGAGGCGCTGGTGCGGGCGGCGCGGGACCTCGTGGCGTACCTCTCAACCGAAGACGAGGCCGCACTCGCGACCGCAGACGAACGACTCTCCGGGCTGGAGTAACACCCGCGACGCAACGGCTTTGACGGGTCGAGACACACGTTCACCGGATGCCCGACCGATTCGATCAACACGCGGTCCGACACCGAATGAAGCTCCTCCGGGACGAGGGCGACGTGACGCTCTACGAGAACCGCGATGGCGTCCGGTGTCCGGCGTGTGCCGACCCGTTCTCCCGGGCGCTCCTCACCGAGCGGCGTGCCCATTCGTTCGATCCGGACGGGACTCAGCGCGTCTGTGTGACACACGAGGACGAGCGGCTGGTGGTCTGTACGCACGACTCCTGACCGACACGGATGGAAGAGCCGCGTTGAAACCCACAGTCGGAAACAGGTATCAGCAGTCGTGCTGCACACCCAGCGCGTGTGTAGCTGATCACCCCACCTCGAACTGACGGCTGAAGAGCCAGAGCGCGCCAAGACCCACGACGATACCGCCGAAAAGGGTGCCGAACGCGGAGGTAAACCCTGATCGGTCAACCACCACGCCAAACACCACAGGCGAGACGATTCCCGGGAGAAACCCGACTAACGACTGGCCCGCGAGCAACGTCCCAATGTTGTCGTCCTCAGCCACCTGCGTGATCGCCGTTGAGAGTGGGGCACTATCTGCGGCTAAAACGACACCGTAGACGACGACGACGAGTCCCAGAACGGTAATCGTAGTCCAGCCCACAATCCCGAGTGCAATCGTGATGGTGCCGCTTGCCACCATGGCCATCGCACTCGTGGAGATCCGACCAACTCTGTCGCTGAGCCACCCACCGAGTGGATTGCCTACGACCCCGAGTGCGGTCAATAGGCCACCGAGTAGACCCGCTGTGACCTCAGCATTCCCGGTCCCGGAGACGGCCGGTGTCGCCAGAAGAAACACCACAATCCAGTTTTGAACGCCGAACAACTCCCAGTTGTGGCCTGCGTAGGCGGTTGTCAGATACAAGAACTTCCGGTCGGTGAAGTCCGACAGGTCGAAGCCCGTCTCCTGATCGGGCGTCTCCGGGGGATCAACAGCCAGCCAGAGAACGGCGACCCCAGCGGGTAGCGCAACACTACTTGTCACTGCGACGGCGACGCGCCAGTCGCTCACCGAGGCAAGCCACGTCGACAGCGGATACGCAACTCCGCTCCCGAGTCCGAGTGCACCCACGTAGAGACCGACTGCTCGCCCCCGTCGGCCTGCGTCAAACCAGTCCGACAACAGCCGGATACCGGGAACGTACACACCGGCAAAACAAGCCCCAGCCAGCAGACGAAACAGACTGCCAGTGACGACATCGACACTCAAGAGTGCAAACGCAATTCCGGATAGCCCCGAACCTGCCGCGGTGAGCCCGACGAGCAGTCGTGTCGAATATCGGTCGGTGATGTATCCTGCAGGCAACACCGCAGCCACGTACCCGAGGAAGTACGCCGAATAGATGACGCCTGCCTCGGTTCCGGAGAGGTCCAAATCACCGATAACGAGCGGGAGGACTGCGGAGTAGTTCGACCAACTGAACGAGACGATGCATACGGCGACGCTCAGCACAACCAACACCCGGCTGGCCGTCTTCATCTGACTCTGTCCACTGAAGCTCCGGACATGTAACTTTTCATCGTATTTCGTTCGTGTCCCGAGTGCTGAATCCACCCGCCGTGTGCAGCACGCGGTTTGTGTCGCCAACTGTGGAGGTCATCGGGACCGCCGGGGAGGAACCGCCGGACACACTCCGCGTGGTTTATTCCGACGCCGACGACACGGGGAACGTATGACGCCTGGCGAAGACGGGGCAACAGCCGCCCTCAGGGGACTCCTCGATCTCACGCGTCCCGGCAACGTGGTCGCCGCCGGGGTGCTAACGGCCACTGGGTCGTTCGTCGCCGCCGGGTTCGGGGCGGCCGCACTCCCCGTCGCTGCGGCCGTGATCGCGACCGTCTTCGCGACCGCCGCGGGCAACGCGGTCAACGACTACTTCGACCGGGAAGTCGACCGGGTTAACCGCCCCGACCGTCCGATCCCGCGCGGTGCGGTCACCGCGCGGGCCGGGCTGGTGTTCAGCGGGGCGCTGTTCCTCGGCGCGGTCGTCGCTGCGGTCGCACTCCCGCTGGCAGCCATCGCGATCGCGGTGGCCAACCTGCTCGCTTTGGTGGCGTACACGAAACTGTTCAAGGGGCTCCCCGGGGTCGGAAACGTGGTCGTCGCCTATCTGACGGGGTCGACGTTCCTCTTCGGAGGTGCCGCCGTCGGGCGGGTGACCGACCCGGCGGTCGTCGTGCTGTTCGCGCTTGCGGCGCTTGCGACTCTCGCCCGAGAGATCGTCAAAGACGTCGAGGACGTCGCGGGCGACCGGACGGAGGGGTTGCGGACGCTTCCGATCGTCGCCGGCGAACCGACTGCGCTCCGGGTCAGCGGAGTGGTGTTGGGTGTGGCCGTGGCGGCCAGTGCCGTCCCCTACCTGATGGGAACGTTCGGGTTGGTGTACGTGGTCCTCGTGCTCCCGGCTGACGCCGTGATGCTCGATGCGATCCGTCGGTCGTTCGCCGATCCGGGCGTCGCACAGCGTCGGCTTAAACGCGGGATGTTCCTGGCGGCGGTCGCGTTCATCGCCGGCCGGGCCGCCGGGGCCGTCCCCTGACGCGGACGCCCCGCGGTTGTCGACAGGATCAAAAAGAATATCATCGGTACCCGATATTATACGTTCGTCTAATGACTCCCGGCGAGTCGTCTCACCGAACGATCGATCCCTTCCGCTCAGCCGGCGGTTCGGCGCTGAGGAAACCAGATGTATGACCTCGGCCCGGACCTCGACGAAGAGGTCCAACCGGGTACGAACATACTGGTGAGCGGCCCGCCTCTCTCGGGGAAACGCTCGTTGTGTCTCGACATCCTCGCGTCGGGGACTGAGACGGGTGACGGAGCGATCATTGTCACCACCAAAGACGGCGCCGACCGGGTGCTCAGAGAGTTCGAGACGCGGACCCCATACGAGGACCGGCCGGTTGCGGTCGTCGACTGCGTCACCCGTCAGCAGGGCGTGAGCGACACCCGCGACGACGACCGGATCAAATACACCTCCTCGCCGGTGGACATGACGGGGATCGGGATCAAGCTCTCGGAGTTCCTGCAGACGTTTTACCGGAACCAAGGGATCGAACGCAATCGTGTGATGCTCCACTCGCTGTCGACGCTACTCATGTACGCCGACCTCCAGACGGTGTTTCGATTTCTCCACGTCTTCACCGGCCGGGTCCAGAGCGTCGACGGACTCGGCGTGTTCGCTATCGACGCCAGCGCCCACGACGACCAGACGATGAACACCTTGAAACAGCTGTTCGACGGCATCGTGACGACGCAGGAGGACGGTCCGGCGTCGGTGCGCCTCGCAAGCGACTGAGACGACACCCCGTCTGCGCGTCCGCCACCCGGCGTGTGCTTTATACCGTCGCCTCGACTACCCGAAGATATGCCCGAGTGCGAGATGTGCGGCAGTGAGCAGGCGTCCCTGGCGACAGTCAAGGTCGAAGGGGCCGAACTCCAGCTCTGTGACGACTGCAAGGAGTTCGGAACCGAGGTCCGCACCGAGTCGAGTTCCTCCGCCTCGACGAAGTACTCGACGTCGAGTTCCGGCAACAGCGGGTCGGGGTCGGGTGGCGCCGCCGGCTCCGGGGCGAGCGGGTCCGGCGGCGGCTCGAGCCGACGGCGACGGGATATGTTCGACAATATGGACGAGATCGCGGCGGATTACGACCAGCGGATCCGCGGGGCGCGGGAGGCCCGCGGCCTGAGCCAGGAGGATCTCTCGAAGGAACTCAACGAGAAGGCGAGCCTGATCCGGAAACTCGAGCGCGGCGATATGCTCCCCTCCGACGACGTCCGATCCAAACTGGAGACGGAACTCGGGATCTCGCTTGTGGAAGGCGAGGAAGCCGACGACACCGAATGGTCCGGCGACTCCTCGACGACGACGACCCTCGGCGACGTCGTCAAACGAAAGGACTGAGCTGTCAGGAGGGCGACGCCGCCGCCGTATGTGCAACCTATTTCTTCCCGTAGCGACCATACCGGGGCGTGTTCATCGTTGTCAACCTCAAGGCGTATCCGTGCGACCCGATCGAGGTCGCGACTGCAGCCCGGGATGTGGCGGCAGCGTCTGCCGTCCGGATCGCGGTCTCGCCGCAGGCCGCCGACATCCCCCGCGTCGCCGAGACCGGCGTGGAAACGTGGGCCCAGCACGTCGACCCCAACGGGGTCGGCAGCCACACCGGCAGCACCCTCGCCGAGTCCGTCGCCGAGGCTGGAGCGGTCGGAACCCTGATCAATCACTCGGAGCGCCGGCTGCGACTCGCGGACGTCGACGGAGCGATCCGCGCCGCCGAACGCGCCGGGTTGGAGACCTGTGTGTGCGCCAACAACCCGGCACAGATCGGGGCTGCCGCCGCCTTGGGACCCGACAGCGTCGCGGTCGAACCCCCAGAGCTGATCGGCGGCGACGTCTCGGTCGCCACCGCGGACCCTGGGATCGTCGAGGACGCGGTCGCCGCCGCGGCCGACGTCGACGAGTCCGTGGGGGTGTACTGCGGCGCGGGTATCTCTTCGGGTGCGGACGTCGAAACCGCCGGGGACCTCGGTGCGTCGGGGATTCTGCTCGCCTCCGGCGTCGCGAAGGCCGACGACCCGCGCGCGGCGCTGGAGGCGCTGGTCGAACCGCTGTGACCCCCGTCTCGAACGGACACGGAGCCACAGGATGACGCTACGGCGGTTCCTCCACGACGTCGACAACCCCGATCGGTCGCTGGTCGTGATCAACCGGCAGGCCCCGGAGCCGATTCAGCGGACGCTGGAGAAGATGTTCGACGGCCAGCCGGTGTCGATCGAGGAAGTCGACATCCCGACCGAAGGCGACGACCAGGTGCTTGTGGTCGAAGACGAGACCGTGATCGCCCGGTCACCGCTGCGGGAACTTCAGGATTCCATTCTCACGGTCAACTCCGACCTCTTCATCACCGGGACCCGACAGCTCGAGGCGGTCGAACTCCCCGATGCGCTGAAAGAACTGGACGAACTCCCGTTCTTCCTCCGCGGCTACCCCGAGGCCCACTCCGAGAAGCTCCTCTTGATCCTCGTGTCCCGGTACATCGAGCGGACCGCATGGGATCACCAGTCCGGCACCCTCCGGACGTCGTTCCAGTCGCTCGACCGTATCGAAGACGAGATCGGCACCAACCAGGTGTACCGCCGACTCGACGCCTCGCCGGTCGACGTCCACGTCTACGGCACGCCCGGGTGGGAGCCCCCACCCGAGTCGACGATCACGATCCACGCGGGCTACGAGCAGGACTTCGTGGAGTCGTGGTTCGTGGTGTACGTGCCGCCCGACGGCGAGGACGGCCACGTGGCGCTGCTCGCCCTCGAGGACGGCCCCAACGAGTGGAGCGGCTTCTGGACCTACCGACCAGAAAAGGTGGCGGCGCTCGAGGAGTATATCACCCGGCGGTTGTGATCACTCCGGCCCGCTCCCCGCGGCCGGCCCCGAGTCGCGTGGCGCCACCCCGTCCGCCTCCGACTGTGCGGCGGCGTGGGCGCCTCCCCGTGGCGCGTCGCGGGCGCCCGCTCCGTCGTCGTCGGAGGCGAACGCGGCTTCGACGGCGGCGACCACCGCGCGCAGTTCGTCGTCGTCGAGGCGGTCGGCGAACTCCTCGCGAACCAGCCCCGGCAGGGCGTACGCGTACCGGCCCCGACCCACGTGCTCGACGAACCCGGCGCGCCGGAGCAGCCGGTTGCGGCTGTACGCCAGGTGGGTATCCCCGACCTCGCCCGCAGCGACGTGAGCGTCGACTGGATCGCAGATCTCGGCCCCTCGGTAGAACGACAGCATCCGCTGGGCCGCAGCCGGCAACGATGACACCACGCCGCGGAGCCGCTCGATCACGTCCGCCCGACCGGTGAGCTCGCCGGTCCCCTCGTGGGCGCGCTCGGGAGCGACGTCCGACCCCGTCGCGGCGTCGTCTCTTCCAGCGTCGTCCCTCCCAGTGGCGTCGTGCCCAGGGTACGCCTCGGCGGTCGCAGCGGTGACAGCCGTCTCGGCGTCGCCGTCGCTCTCGTTCGTCTCAGCGCCGTCGGACGGGTCGGCACCACCGGTGGTCGTCGCACCGGCGTCGGCGTCGGCCGCCTCGGCGTACTCGTCCAGCGTCGACGTTCCGTTCGGGGCGGCGGCCGCGGTATCTCCGTCCCCGACGCTCCGGTACGGCGCGTCGGCGGTTTGAAACATCGCCTGGGCGAACTGGTCGGCCATCCGGGAGAGGTCCCGCGCCTTCTCGAGTTCGCGCTCGAGGTCCCGGATGGTCGCTTCCTTCTCGTCGAGTTCCTGTCGAAGGTCCGCGATTTCGCTCTCGCGTCTGGCCTGCTCCTCGGAGATGGCTTCGAGTTCGGAGACCAATTTTCCGTCGACTGACTTCAGCTCCGGTCGTTCGAAGTCCTCTAATCCGGGCGTCGCGCCCGCGTCGAACGTCCGTTTCTTGTGGAACTGCACCCGCCTGAGCGACCCCGACCAGTCGGTGACGAGGAACGCCTCGCCGTCGCCGAGCCCCTCGATCGCGTCGGCGTACTCCGTGCCCAGGATCCGCCCGACCACCTTGGTGTCGTTGTCCCACGTCAGCCGGTGCCAGACCAGCCAGTCGCATTGGGTGATGAAGTCCTTCTTCACGTCGGCGGGCCGCTGTGAGATTCCGACGATCCCGAGTCCGTGTTTCCGCCCGCGTTTCCCGATCTTGATGAGCATCTGACCGGCCTCGGTCATACCGCCGCCCTCGGGGAGGTATTCGTGACACTCCTCGATCAGCATCAGGAAGGGTTTCTTGAGCTTCTTCTCCTTGGCGAAGAGGCTCTTTGCGACTTCCGTGAGTAGGCGCTGGGCCTCGTCCTCGTCGAGATACCCCGAGACGTCCAAGATGATCGGGACGTTCTCCTCTAAGGCGAGCCCCGCAATCTTCTCGGCGTGTTCGGGGCTGATGACGATGTCGCACTCCTCGTCAGCACCCGCGTGCAACAGCTCGAACTGTTCTTTCAGCCCGTAGTACTCCCCGTCGGTGTCGACGATGAGCACCGGGAAGCTCTTGTCTAAGAGGTTCTCGATGATCACCGACGCCGTGTTCGACTTCCCCGACCCCGACTTCCCGGTGATGAACCCTCGCCCGGTGAGGATGTCGACGACCGGAAGTTCCACTAAAGCCCCAGGATCGCGGTCCCCGTCGCCGCCCGGCCCGCCGCTCACGTCTGCGACGGCGATCGCCTCGGTGTCCTCAGCCATACACGTCACAGGCACCGCCTTCGACATAAACCATCGGCACGGTGGGACTTGAGTCGGACCGCGTCCCGTGAGGCTCCGGAGGATCGCCCCCGTTAGGACCGGCAGGGTTGTTGGAAGCGAAGAATAGCTGGGTATGAACTGTGGAGTACGAAGGGAATATGGGTGTGAGGTAAATAGGACTGTTCAGGAATGGTTCGAGACGATTTGGATCGGAGTCTGGGACTCTACCCGACGATGATGATCAGCATCGGCGCGATGATCGGGAGCGGCATTTTCGTGTTGCCGGCACTGGGGTACAAGAAGGCAGGACCGGCGGTGATTCTCGCGTACGTGCTGGCGGCGCTCGTCGTGCTGCCGGCCGCGCTGTCGAAAGCCGAGATGGCGACAGCGATGCCGGAGTCCGGGGGGACGTATCTCTACATCGATCGGGCGCTGGGACCGCTGTTCGGGACGATCGCCGGGATCGGCGCGTGGTTCTCGCTGGTGTTCAAGAGTTCTTTCGCCTTGGTCGGTCTCGGTGCGTACCTCCTGCTCTTTGCGCCGCTGTCGCAGGGCGCAGTCGTCTACGTCGCGCTGGGACTGGGCGCTCTGGTCGTTGGACTCAACGTCTCCGGGACCAAACTGAGCGGGCAGATCCAGGCGGTCATCGTAACCCTCGTCGTCGGGAGCTTGATCGTGTACACGCTGAACGCCGGGGTCGTCGCGGAGCCCACGCGATTCACCCCGTTCTCGACGCACGGCGAAGCGGGAGTCATCACCGCGGCGGCGTTCGTCTTCGTCTCCTACGCCGGAGTGACGAAGGTCGCAAGCGTCGCCGAGGAGGTGAAGGATCCGGGCCGGAACCTTCCGCGGGCGATCCTCGGATCGATGGCGATCATGACGGGTCTCTACGTCGCCGTGGTCGGGGCGGTGGTCGGACTGAGCGATTCGGATATTCTGACGACCAGCGGCCCCGGCGACACCGCGTCGCTCACGCCGATGGCTGACGGGGCGGGCGCGCTGCTCGGTGGGTTCGGCGTCCTGTTCATCTCGATTGTCGCGGTGGTCGCGCTGACGAGTATGGCCAACGCCGGGGTGCTGTCGTCCTCCCGGTTCCCGCTGGCAATGAGCCGCGACGATCTGCTCCCCTCGCGGCTCAGCCGGATCGACGCGCGGTTCAAAACCCCGCGGAACGCGGTGCTTCTCACCGGCGTCGTGCTGGTTTTGCTCATCGCGTTCGTCCCCGTGATCGAACTGGCGAAGCTGGCGAGCGCGTTCCAGATCCTGGTCTTTTCGGTGATCAACGTGGCGTTGGTTGCGTTCCGGGAGGCAAACGTCCCCTCGTACGACCCGGCGTTCGAGGCACCCGGGTACCCATACGTCCAGATCTTCGGGCTCCTCGCCGGGTTGGGGCTGCTCACGCAGATGGGACCGATCCCGATTCTCGGTGCCGCCGGGATCATTGCGGGAAGTAGCGGCATATACGTCCTGTATGGCCGCCGCCGGACGGACCGGACCGGGGCGATCGGGACGATCCTCCACGACCGCCGCGGAGACCCCGACGACGGTCTGACGTCGACCGATCCCGACCGATGACCCGATCGAGACTGCCCGAACCGACCAGTCCGAACGCTTGACATCCTCCCCGCCCTGAAGGGCGAGGAATCCCGACCGCCGTTGGGATATTACGGTTCGCGGTTCGAAATCTGTTCTCGTGGGGCGAAAACGCCTTCACTACGGTCGAACAGGTGAACCGCAGGCTGTGCCAGCCAGCCGTTATCCCTATCGCCGCCCCCAGAACGCTTTGCGTTCTGGTGTGCGGACGAGACGCGTAGCGTCTCGTCAACGCCATCCGTGGCCGCAGCCGGCACCTCTCGTACGGAGCACTGTGCCGAACTACCGGTCGGCGCTCGTTCGGTTCGACGTCGGCCGGGACTCGACTCCAGCAGTTCGTATCACGCCTCCGCGTAGTCGCGTCGGACCACGATCACCGGATCCCCGGTCTGGGTTGCGATCCGGTCAGGCAGCGTGCCGAACACCCGATCGCGGATCCGCGACGCCGCGTCGTACATCACGACCGCGTCGTAGTCGGCCGCGGCGGCCAGGATCTCCTCGTCGTGACTCTCGCCCTCAACGATCCGGGTGTTGATCAGGTCGTCGTCCAGTCCCGCCTCGATCAACCCGCTGTGGGTCTCCGCCAGGACCCGTTCGCCCTCCGCGACGGATTCTGGGCCTTCGGCCACGTGGAACAGGGTGACCTCCTGGGTTACCGCTTCACAGAGCACCTCGATGAACTCCGGCAGCCGGGCGAACTCCGCGACGCCCGGGATCGGAACCAGGATCCGATCGATGCCTTCCGTGGGGGCGGGATCGAGCTCCGCGGCGCAGTTTTCCTCCAACACCACACGGTTGATGGCGTCTCCCCGGGTCTTCCCGAACACCAGCCTGGTTCTGACTGAGGGGCTCCGCTCGTGGAACGGCTCCGTTACCTCGTCGAGTTCGGCCTGTGCTTCCGCCTCGAACTGCTCGCGGGCCATGTCCGTCGGCGTCTGCTCCGGCACCTGAAAGTGACCCATCGCCACGATGCTGAGCGGTGCCAAGTCTTCGACCAGCACGTCCGAGATCGGCTGGGGATCCGGGAGCTCAAAGGGGATCAAGATCGTGTCGGCCATACTCGAATATCAGTGACCGAACCCAAAACGGTTGTCGTCCCGGGTCACCCCGCCTTCGCCGTTGTCACCCGTCGGGCTCGAACTCGTCGAGCGACACCTGTCCCTCCGAGGCCGATCCCGTAGTCGCGGGATCTGTGGGTTGGTCCGGAGCTGCCTCGTCGGACTCTGCGGCATCCGCGCCCGACTCCCCGCCGTCCCACCCGTCGAGTCTGGCCTGCTCGCCCGACGCGAAAGAGAGGTTCGAAACGCGGACGCCAACCTTCCGTGCGGGGTCGCCCTCGAACTCCGAGAGCAACTCCAGGGCGACCTCCTCGACCAACTCCGGGGCGTCGACCGGCCCCGACAGCGACTGCTCACGAGTGTTGACGTCGTACGGCGGAACCACGACTTTGATCCCGATCGTACGGTAGGTGGCCTCGCGGTTGCGGGCGCGTGCGGCGACATCCGCGGCCAGCGCCGACACGGTCTCGCGTTTCGCCGCGTCGTCAGCCCGCTCCCCGAACGCCGACTCTCGGGAGAGGCTCTTCGGACGCCCCGTCGGCGTCACCTCCCGGTCGTCGACGCCACGGGCCCGGTCGCGAAGCTCCGGGCCTCGGGAGCCGAACGCCTCCCGAAGCGCGGTGGGGTCTGCATCCGCCAAGTCGCCGGCGGTCTCGATCCCCGTCTCCGCCAGCCGGTCGGCCGTCACGGGCCCGACACCGTGGACCGACTCGATGGGCAGCGGCGCCAGGAACGACGCGACCGCCCCCGGCTCGACAACCACCAACCCGTCGGGTTTGTCGTGGTCCGAAGCGATCTTCGCCGCCGACATGTTCGGAGCGACGCCGACGCTCGCAGGCACCCCCACCTCGTCCGCGATCCTCGCTTTGACGTGCCGCGCGTACCCCTCCGCGAGCGTCCGATCGCCGTCCGGGGCGTACTGCCACGCGGTCCGGTCGGTCACGTCGAGATACGCCTCGTCGATGCTCACGTTCCGGACGACGTCGGCGCACTCCGCGAGGATCGCCGCGATCTCCGTTGCGACCGACTGGTAGTACTCCAGGTCGACAGGGCGGTAGTACCCGTGGCCCGGTGCAGGCGACGACTCACCCGCTCCGTGGCGGTCGGCGGCCCGCGGCAACGCTTCCAGCGCCTGTGAGATGGGCTGGGCGCTTTCGACGCCGAATCCTCGCGCCTCGTAGCTCGCGGTGGCGACCGCGCCGAAGGTCTCCCCGGGTTCGTACCCCATCCCGACCACCACCGGCTCGCCGCGGAGCGCCGGCTCCCGGAGTCGCTCGCAGGACGCGTAAAAACAGTCCATATCCACGTGAAGAACGATCCGCGAGGGGTCGGGATCGTCGACCCCTGGGAGGGTTCCGCCGCTCATTCGCGCGGGGGTGACGGCTTGGGGTCGGTGTGCGGGCTGTGACGTATCATCGGACGGCTCGACCGCGACGCGGTGAACGGGTGGCGGTACGCAGGGCGGGATCGATGCGCTTCCGAAACCGTCGGGGCCGTAGCACGCCTCGGTGTCGCCGCCGGTCGGGCTACTTCAACCGCTCTTGGAGGAACGATGGGTGAGCCGCACTGATCCCCTCGACCGACAGCAGGGTCTCGGAGATCACGTCGCCGAGAGCGTCGCCGTCGGCCGCGCGAACCTCGGCCATGAGCATGTGGTCGCCCGAGGACGTGTACAGCGACTCGACCGCCTCGAGCGCCTTGAGCTCCCGGGTCGCCTCCACGTAGCGCTCGGAGGCCACGTCGAGGCCGACAAGTGCGATCGAGGTCTCCGAGAGCTTCTTGGGGTCGACGTCGGCAGAGTAGCCCACGATGATTCCTTCATCTTCCATCTTCCGGATGTACTTCCGAACTGTCGGTTTCGACACGTCGGCCCGCTCGGCGATCTCGGCGTACGACGCCTGGGCGTCCTCCTCTAAGATGCCGAGGATGCGCCCCTCCGTCGAAGTGGTTTCCATATGGATAACTTTCGTGTGGCGGAAAAAATACCTTCCGAACCTGAAAACTGCGGTTCCAGCTGGCGAAGTTGAGGGTGACAGCCCCCAGAATCGGCTCTCACACCTGTTTGCGTCTTCGCGTGTGTCCGTACGGAGCGGCGAGCGGTGCTCGCGGCGTCCGTCGGTGGGTCGGTAGAGCCGCCGGCCGTACTGGTGGCTCTGAGATGAGCGGGGTGGTCGGCGGCAGGAGTTACTGCGGACGACCCTCGGGCGACTGCGGCCGGGCTAGCGAGTATCCGCCGCCGCCTCCCTCCTCGTCGTCGCTGCCCCCGCTGTCGTCGTCCGGACTCCCACATCCCGCGAGTGCGGCCGTCAACGCGGCCGTGGACGCTGCGATAAACTGTCGTCGGTACACACCCATACGACGGTGGGCTCCGCATAAAGCCTACTGGCCGTCGCAGCGCGGTGGCCGGGCCGGTCTCCGAGCGGAGCCGCGAGGAGCCGAGTTCCGATACTACGCCTGACCGGGAGATCCACGGCGTCCGCGGCGACGAGGCGGCCGCGGGCCCGACCGGGTGGTCGGTGCAGTCGACGGCTTACTTGTGCCGGTCGAGGAACGCGTCGTGGGAGCGCTCCCACTCGTAGTCGTCGTCGAAGTACCGCTCAGCCAGCGGTTCCTCGGGCATCTCGCCGATCGCGCGCTTCTCTTGGCCGTAGGAGGGACGCTCCTCGTCGACGTAGTAGCGGCCGGTGAGCACCGTCCCCTCGTGGAGCACGGTTTCGGTCTCGTACATCATCTCGGAGGCCTCCGCGCGGTCGGTCGTGTCGAACTCGTAGTCCTCGGAGTCGTTGATGTCGATGTACGGGACGTACTGCTTTGCGTCCTTGTTCCAGGTCGGACACTGCGTGAGGAAGTCGATGTGGGAGAACCCGTCGTGTTCGATCGCCTCCACAATAATGTCTTTCGCCTGGTTGGGGTTGACCGCGGCGGTCCGGGCGATGTAGGAGGCGCCGGCGGTCAGCGACTGCGACAGCGGCCGGATGGGGTCTTTCGCCGACCCGTGCGGCTGGGTCTTCGACTTGTGTCCCTTCGGCGACGTCGGCGACGTCTGGCCCTTCGTGAGCCCGAAGATCTCGTTGTTGAACACGATATACGTCATGTCGTGGTTCTCCCGGGCCGAGTGCGAAAAGTGGTTACCGCCAATCCCGTAGCCGTCGCCGTCGCCGCCGGCGGCGACGACCGTGAGCCCGGGGTTCGCGAGTTTCGCGGCCCGCGCGATCGGGAGCGATCGGCCGTGGATGGTGTGGAAGCCGTAGCTCTCGAAGTAGCTGTTGAGCTTGCCCGAGCAGCCGATGCCGGTACAGACCAGCATCTCCTCGGGCGACAGCCCCAGTTCTGCCGCGGCGCCTTTCAGGGCCTTCAGAACCCCGAAGTCGCCGCAGCCCGGACACCACGTCGGCTGCGGCTCAAGGCCGGGCGTGTACTCGTTGCGGTCGCGTTCGACGTCTTCGCCGATTGCACTGAATGCGCTCATTGGTTAATCACCTGCTGCGGGGACGAACTTGGTCTCGTGGCCGGGCAGCGTCCCGTCCTCGACGATACTCGTGCGGAACCCCTCGACGATCTCGCCGGGCTCGAAGGGGTTGCCGTTGTATTTCAGGAGGCTCGAGAGCTTCTCGCCGAAGCGCCCGGTCTCCTTCTGTGTCAGGCCGCGGAACTGTGCGGAGGCGTTCATCTCCACGACCAGCACCTCGTCGACGCTCTCGATGAACTCCGTGACCTCGTCGACTGGGTACGGCGCGAGCTCGGAGACGCCGAGTAGCTTCACCGACTCGCCCTCCTCGTTCAGCCGGTCGACCGCCTCGGCGGCGGTGCCCTGCTGGGAACCGAAGGTCACGATCCCGTACTCTGCGTTCTCCGGGCCGTAGTGCAAGTTCCGCTGCCCGTCGTCGCCGTCGAGCTCGTCTCGAATCGTCTCCATCTTGGACATCCGACGGTTCACCTGGTTCACGCGGTTGTCCGGGCTCTCGGAGATGTGGCCGGCGGGCATGTGCTCGTTGCCGGTCGCGAGATACCGACCGCCTTCCTGTCCCGGAATCGACCGGGGGCTGACGTCGTTTTCGACGTCGTGCTGGAACCGGTTGTACTTCCCCGAGGGGTCGTGGGGGGCGTCTTCCAACTCGGCCTCGGTGATGACCGACCCGAGGTCGGGGTTGGGCTCCTGGTCGAAGACGCTGGCGGGCACGTTCTGGAGTTCGCCGCCGTTCTTCTGATCGTAGAGCACGATCGACGGGAGCTGGTACTCGTAGGCGATCTGGAACGCCCGCCGGGTCTGTTTGTACGCCTCCTCCGCGTCGGCGGGTGCGAACACGACGCGGTGGGAGTCGCCTTGGGAGGTGTAGAGAACGTGTTCGAGGTCGCCCTGTTCGGTCTTCGTCGGCATTCCCGTGGAGGGGCCTGCCCGCATCGCCTCGATGAGGACGACCGGCGTCTCTGTCATCTCCGCCAGCCCGAGCGGCTCCGACATCAGCGCGAAGCCGCCGCCCGAGGAGCCGGACATCGCCTTCACACCGGCGTGGGAGGCGCCGATCGCCAGCGCTGCCGCCGCGATCTCGTCTTCGACCTGCTCGGAGATCCCACCGACCTCCGGGAGGTTCTGAGACATTATCGTGAACACCTCAGTCCACGGCGTCATCGGGTAGCCCGCGATGAACCGGCAGCCCTCGTCGAGAGCGCCGTACGCGATGGCGTCGGATCCGGAGATCAGCACCTGCTCCTCGTCGTGGGAACCCGATGGGACCGAGATGTCGGGGGCGTCGGCGTCGAACTCCGAGGAGACGGTCTCGTAGGCGTCGTCGAACACCGACATATTCGGTTCGAACACCTTCTCCGGCATCGTGTCGTCCATAAGGCTCTTGATGACTTCGGGTTCGATCCCCGCGATGGCGCAGGTGACCGCGACGCCCGCGGTGTTCCGCATCACTTCGCGGCCGTGTTCCCGGGCGATGGTACGGAGGTCGATGTCGTAGACGTGCCACCCGTGTTCTTCGGCCCGCTCGTCGAAGTCGGGGATGTCCTCGGTGTCGAGCAGCCCCGAATCGTAGACGATCACACCGCCGTCGTTGAGGTCGTCGAGGTTCTCCGAGAGGGGCTTGACCTCCTCGTTGCCGTAGTAGGCGTTCTCCTGTGGGTTCCG
>Ga0102935_1000073_pt1 | contig 30689 bp, 35 predicted proteins | sample SalPonR2_A_D2_MG_FD_78508 | JGI IMG/M metagenome (GOLD analysis project Ga0102935, IMG submission 78508) | Salt pond soil microbial communities from South San Francisco under conditions of wetland restoration - Salt Pond MetaG R2_A_D2_MG | ecosystem: Environmental > Aquatic > Marine > Intertidal... | reverse complement strand
GCAGCGAGCGTGGTCTGAACTCCCTCGGTCTCGACGGCGTCTCTGTCGTAGGCGGTGTAAAGCCCGAGCCGGGTCACTGCGGTCGCGACGAACAGTGCCGCGCCGACGACGGCGGCCGCGCCGCGAGGGGTCGCAAGCCCCCACGCGTCGTCGACCGCCATCGTGACCAAAAGCGCCGGAGTGACGCCGAACGACCCCACGTCGGCCAGGGAGTCGAGATACGGGCCGACAGCGGTGCCGCCGCGGCGACGAGCCACGACCCCGTCGAGTGCGTCCGCGATGGATGCGAGCAACAGCAGCCGCGCCGCGAGTTCGACGTCGACGGTCGCGGCCACGGCCGCCAGAAACCCCACCGCGGCGTTGGAGACGGTCACCGCGTCGGCGAGTCCCAGTCGGCCCACGAACCGCGGCTTCATATCTCGGCCGACTCGGAGGACGGGTTTACCTCTTTACATCCGGACCGCGCTGCATATACCGCTCGCCCCCCGAAGCACGACTATGAGAGGACACCGAGCGCGAGACCACACTGCCGTCTCCAGGCGACGCGTGCTCGCCGCCCTCGGGACTGCCGCAGCCGTCGGCGTCGCGGGGTGTGCGGGCGGCGGCGCCAGCGCCCAGGACGACTACGATGTGGGGATGACGGCCGTGGCGTTCGATCCGACGGAGATCACGGTCTCGGTCGGCGACACCGTGGTGTGGGCGAACACGAGTTCGCGCGGGCACACCGTCACAGCCTACGACTCGGGGATCCCCGACGACGCGGCGTTCTTCGCCAGCGGCGGCTACGACTCGACCGAGGCCGCCCGGGACGCGTTCGGGTCGGAGCTGGGCGGACTCATCGACAGCGGCGACACCTGGTCGCACACCTTCGAGGTTCCCGGCGAGTACGAGTACCTCTGCATCCCCCACGAGGCCTCGGGGATGATCGGCACCGTCGTCGTTGAGGAGTGATCCGAGAGCGGTCGTCGGCGACTGCAAACACGGCGGAGCGGCCGCTCGCAGCCACTCACGGGTCGAGAAAAGTGGATAGCCTGGCGGACTCAGGCGTCGTCGACCGCGACGTCGCCCTCGTCGACGTCGACTGCGGCCTCTTCCTCGGCAGCGACCTCGTCGGGTCGCGCTTCGAGGGTGAGCTTTTGAACCTCGACCCGTCGAAGCGGGTAGATGGTCTTCGCCTCGCCGTAGATGGCCGAGGAGAGCCGACCCTCGATGATGCTGTCGACGAGTTCGTCGAAGGTGCGCTCGGCGGCGGCCTCCCTGACGAGGTCGATCATCACGCGCCGGATCGCCTTCTCTTGGTTCCGGTCGGCCTTCTTCGTAGTGAACGCGACGGGCTGCAGTTGGACGCGGTAGTCGTCCGTGGTCAGCACCGTGATCGCGACGTCGACCTTCGAGGCCCCGCGCCGCACGAGGCTGCGGACGTAGTCCCGCGCGAGTTCGTGTTTGATGAACTCGGTGTAGGCCGCGTCGCTGGACACGTCATTCACCTTGAAGGTGAGCTTCGTGTTGTTTTCGCCCTGGTCGCCGGTGATGTCGCCGAGGGTGACCTCGACGGTTCGCCCGTAGACCTTGTCGGGCTCGTCCGCGAAGGTCGAGCCGAGTTCGGTCCGGTCGAACTGTTCCGGCGCGATCAGGGTGTACCATCGCTTGCCGTCTCGCTGCTTGGATACTGATCGTTCGCTCATATGTTGTGTGTTCGTGTAGTGTCGACGATGGCGTCGGCCACCGTCAGGTTGACCACGGTGTCGTCCACCGTGGACTGGAGCCCGCCGGTCGTCTCCCGGGAGACGGTCGTCACGAGGGTCTCGCCCTCGACGACCATCTCCATCGCTTCGGTGTTGTCCGGACGGAGCGCCGCCGCAACCGTCTCAGCGTCGGCGTGGGTCGTCCGGAGGCGGGCGGTTCGCGACTCGCGTGTCGCGTCGGTCGTCGGGTCGGTTCGGTCGGTCACGGCGCCGATTCCTCCGTGGCCTCGGTCGACGTAGTCACGTCGACTCCTCCCTGATCGCGGCGACGATCTCGGCGACGGGCGTGTCGGCGTCGAACCGAGCGAGTGCTCGGGTGGAGGCGCCGGTCGAAGCCGCTTTCGCCGAGGGGAACTCGGCGGCGAGCGTCGCGGCGGCGGCGGCCGCGCCGGATTCGCGGGCGGAGACGGCGGCGATACCATCGCCGACGGCGACGACGAGCGGTTCCGGCGACCGGAAGTCGCGGGCGAGCCGCGCGAGGGTCGCCAATCGCCCCGGCGTCCCGGCCACCTCGCCCTCGACCCGGACGGCGAACACGCCGTCGTGGCGGGTCGTCGACGCTGCGTCGAGCCCGTGGTGGACCGCGCGGCCGTGCTCGCGCCACGCGTCGAGGGCGGCATCCCGACCGCCGTGACCGAGCGCGAGCGCGACGCCCGTCCCGGGTCGCTCCCGGGCCGTGGCGGTCAACACGTCCGCGAATCCGCCGAGGGTCGCGACCGGCGCTTCGGGCGTCGTGTACGGCCGGAGCACCCGTTCGACGGCGTCGGCCGCCCACGGCGTCGCGTCGTCGTCGCCAGCGATTGCGAGCGCGACGCGGGAAGCGATCGACCGTCGGGACTCGGCGTCCGCATCCGCGTCCGCTTCGTCGTCCGGGAGCCGTAGCGACGACACCGCCGATGCCGTGGCGTCGCGGTCGCCCGAGAAGGGCGCGTGCAGGAGCGTCGAGTGGGTGAGGCCGTCAACGGCGTCGTCGACGGGCGTCGCCACCCCCGGCTGCCTGACGAGCGCACCCGCCGTCTCGGCGGCCTCGACGAGTTCCGCTGCGACCGACGCCGGGTGTGCCCCGCCGGCGACGACGCCTGCGAGCGCCAGCACCGGATCGGGCGTTGCGGCGTCGCTCCCGTCGGTTACCGCCGCTGCGATCCGGTACGCCGGAAGGCTGGCGGGTCCCGCTTCGGGCGCGACCGTCACGTCAGCGGTCGCGTGGTTCGACCCGACACCCACTACGAGGCCGTCGCCGCCGGACAGCGCGTCGGTTCGCACCGCGTCGACGCGAACCTGAAACGGCACGCCGGTGCGCCGCAGCGCCCGGGCGAGCAGCCCCGCTGCCGCCAGCCCGTCGCCGTCCGCGCGGGCGAGGAGCCGGACGAACGACGCGCTCGAAAGCGTCGCCGCGACGCTCTCGGCGGCGTCGTCCGCGGCCGTGGCGGTGTCGGATCGTGAGGCCATCGGTCGGTTAGTCCTCTAGGAGGTCGACGGCGGTGTCGTAGGTGTAGACGAAGTCCTCGTCCAGCTTGTCGCCGCGGTAGTAGTTGGCGAGTCGGCGAATCTTCGCCTCGGTGTTCTGCAGGGCGCGTTTGTTCTGCATGTCCTGTCCGTTCGCCTCGACGTGACGGCGGAGCCGGATCGCGCGCTCCATCAGGTTCCGGAGGTCCTCGGGGAGCTCCGGGGCGGCGTCGTTGTCCTCGAGGATCTCGGTTACTTTCTTACCGGTCGCGGCGTTGACGTCGGGGACTGGAACGCCCTTGACGCCTTCGTCGCGGAGCTTGAGCCCGATCCCGCTGGGGTCGTGGCCCTGGTCCGCAAGCTCGACGACGCGCGCTTCGATGTCGTCTGGGTCGACGTCGCTCCACTCCGGGGGGTCGTCTGCCACCGGCCTGTCCGAACCGGACGAGCCACGGCGGCGAGTGTGCATTCGTGCCATTGTGTTGGTTGGAACGGCACAGACCGCAGAAGATACGATGTGATGCAGCCGACGGCGTCGGCGGCATCGCACTTCCGCAATCCCAAGCCGCGGCGAACGCGGCGAGTCGGACTTGCGGCCGTGCTGTTCCCATCTGACACAACCAGTGACGGCGGCAAAAGGGTTGCGACCCGCGGCCGCAGATGCCCGAGTCGAAGCGCTTAAGAACGGAACAGGAGTACGATTTGGTGTTGATATGGGCTCGTAGATCAGCGGTAGATCATCCCCCTGGCACGGGGAAGGCCGCGGGTTCAAATCCCGCCGAGTCCACTCGACTCAGGTCGTTCGTCCCGTTCCTTCGCCGACGTCGCGCTTGCTTCCCGCAGTCGCTCGCGTGACTCCCGGCGAGTCCACGTCGTGCTCACGATCGTGACACGAGAACACGGACCCTCGCCTCTTCGCACGCGTCGTCAGCCCGTCGATATCGGGTGGGCCCCCCGTCGCAAGGAACGACCGGCGCGCCGACGCCACTCAGTGGTCGCCGACGGGAGCGGAGCGTCCCCGCGGCTGCGTCGGAATCGGGCTTTCGGTCGAAGCGTGGTGAAACCCTTGGCGGAGTGAGCTGGGTCGGAGGCGACGCCGGGTCCGTGAGCCCGGATAATTACAGATAATCAGATTTCACTGCACGGAGGAGAACCGGCGGCGTATGGAAACGCACCGCCGATCGGTGGCAAAGGCCGCCACGTACCGGTTGTTTGCCACGTCCCTCGTGTTCCTGATCGCGTTTCCGTACGCCGGAAGCCTCGGCAACGCCGCGAAGATCGGCGTTTCGGCGGCAGTCGCGAAGACCGCACTCTACCACGTCTGGGAACGGCTGTGGAGCCGTACCACGTGGGGGCTGGAGACCCGGTAGAACGGCCACCGGAGGCCTCGCCCCGCTCGAACTCCGGACACCAGCCCCCTTGAGACGCGGGCGTAACGACGTTACGGAGTCCCGGTCGGGGTCGTCCGCCGGCGGGGCGTCCGGAGCATCACACCGAAGTTTAACCCCCGACGGGAGAAGTGAGGGTATGAGCACGGACGAGGAGTACGTTCGAGCCGCGATCGACCTGGCTTGCGAGGCGGTCTCGAACGGGAACACGCCGTTCGGATCGTTGCTGGTCGTCGGTGACGTGGTCGTCAATCGGTCGCGGAACACCACGGTGACCGAGGACGACATCACCGCCCACCCCGAGTTGAAACTCGCACGGTGGGCCGCCCGCGAACTCGAGCCCGACGAACTCGCGGACTGCACGATGTACACCAGCACCGAACCGTGTGAGATGTGTGCGACGGTGATCCACTACGCCGGGCTGGATCGCGTCGTCTACAGCGTCTCCGGGGAGTCACTCGCCGACGTCCGGGGAAAAGCCGAGAGCGGAATCCCCTGCAGGGACCTGATCGGACGCAAGGGCGGGACCACGGATGTCGACGGGCCTGTCCTCGAATCCGAAGGAAAACGCGTCCACGAGGCGTTCTACGCGTAGCCCGCACGACAGTCGTCGGGTCGCCCGGTCAGCCCTCGCCGACGTGTCCGCGGACGGCCTGAAACGTCTCGGCGGTCGGAGACCCGGCCGCGTCACTCCCGCGGCATTTCGTGTCGGCGACGCGCTCGGCCCCCCTCCGAGAACGAGTTCGGTCGCGTCGGCGAGTCCGGCGGGAGTGACCGCACGGTCACACCAGCGAGCCGAGCCAGTCAAGGAGAGCGGCGGGCCTGACGCGGACGGCCGGAACCGTCGCGTCCCGTGGCACGAACGAGGTCACGGCGTCGTCAATATGGCCGGCGTACTGTTCGTCGCTGTCCCCGTGCCAGACGATCGCTGTGTCGGTGGTCGAATCACCGTACTCGCCGGCGGACCACAGGATCGCCGGCGCTCGCACGACGAGGGTCCGGCCGTCGATTCGGGTCCGAAGCTCACGGCGTTCCCCCACGAGGACGTACCCGACGTCCCTGACGACGGCCCTCCGAAGCGTCGCGTTCCGGAGCGTCTCGGCCCCCCGTGCGCGCGACACCCGGGCTGTGAACGTGGCGGTGCCGTTCGGATGCACCCGAACGGCCATCTCCGACGTGCCACGCGTGATCCCCGCGTTGTGATCCTCCCCCACTCGATCGAGCGCCTGCGTGCAGACGCCGCAGACGGGTTCCGTGGGCGCACGCGCCGTCGCCGTCGTCGAAGCAACGTCCGCCCCAGCGACGAGCAGAGCGAGCACCAGGAGAAGCGCAGTCGATCGATTACCGCGAGGGGACGAGCGTGACGTCACGGCACTACCCACCGTGACGGCCGTCTAAAGCACCACGGTCGCTACAATGGACGAGTTAGCCTCTCGTGTGGCGAAACCCACTCGCAAGCGGGCGTTCCGGAGGCCGCGTGGAACGGCGCCGGCGACGCCGAGGGCTCCGACGACCGGGACCGCGATTGCGAGTCCGTCCCAGCGGAGCGGTCGCCGCCACTCGACGGTCGCCCCGAGCCAGGCGCGGACTGATTCGCCACGGAGACGCGTCACGGTCGCTCCCGCGGCGCCGGGGGCGAAGGCTCCGAGTGCCATCCCGAGGAACCGGAGTCCCGACCGCGGAGCGGTTGCCGAAAACGTCGCGATCCAGACGGTCCACGAGAGTCCGATCGCCGGTGCGGAGAACGCCACGACCGGACGGTCCGTGGTAAGTCGTGCGAGCCGCGAGCGAGTCGAGTGCGGCATACCTGGACGAACGGCGGGAGACCCGTCAGGACCGCCGCTCGGCTTCACGTCTTGAACTCACCGTCCGGGCTCGCAGGCCCCGGGGGTCCCCGTCGCGGACGGGTTTTTGTCCGTTCCGTGCCTACGACACGTATGAGGATTGGTGCTTCGGTCGGGCCGTACCACGACCGACTCGACGCGCTGCCGCCCGGCTTCGAGTTCGTGGAGCTGGCGGTTGGCGAAGGGGAACGGCCGGCCGACGCGATCGACCCCGACGACCTCCGGTCGCGGTTGCGGGCCGCCGACCTCGGCACGACCGTCCACCTGCCGTACCGGCAGCCGCTCGCGACGCCGGTGTCCGTGCTCGACGATGCAACGGCTACGTATCTTACAGGGCTGCTGGACGTGGCCGCGGCCGTGGGGGCCGAAACCGCCGTCGCCCACCCACGAACGCGCGGTGTCGACCCGACGTCCGAGGCCGTGATCGACCGGCTCTCGGCGCTGGCGGCGGCGGGTCGGGAGCGCGACGTCACCGTCTGCTTCGAGACGGTGGGTTACGCCGGCGGACCGTCGCTCGACCGGGTTGGCCGCCTCGCGGTCGCGGCCGACGCAGCCGTCTGTCTCGACGTCGGCTACGCGTACCTGGAGGCGGGTGCCTCGGGCGTGAGATCGTTCCTGGGCTCCTACGGGGACGTCGTCGAACACCTGCACGTCCACGGCGTCCGCCGTCGCGGCGACACCCACATTCCGCTGGGAAGCGGCGACTTCCCGCTCGGTGACCTGGCGGGCCCGCTCGTCGACGCCGCCGGTGACGCGACCGCAACCATCGAGGTGTTTACCGACGACGCCGACTATCTTGAGGCGTCGCGCCGCCGGTTCGCCGACGCCGTCGGGACGTAGCGCGACCGCACCGAGGCGCCGTGCCGGACGCGACCGCGACACCCGACGGTCGAGGCGTCCGGCGCCGTGGATGGCCCCTGGCTGTCGCGACGACCCGGGGACACGGCAGGATTTTGGGCGTCACGCCGTAAGAACTGCCGATGGTTCGACGGCGCGCCGGCGACGAGATCAGCCTGCTGGATTCGTCCATCCGGACAGCGGGCGGGGCAGTGGTGTCGACGCCGTTGTACGTCCTCAGCGGGGTCGTCTACGCGGTCGTGACGTCGCCGGCTGCCACCGGGACGTTCTTTTTCGTCTCGATCGTGGCGGCACTCGTTCTCCGACCGGTCCGAGGGATCAGTCAGACGCTGCAGAAACTCGGCAGCGAACCCGACGAGCGCGTCGGCGCGTACCTCGGGTTGGCGATCCTGTTCGCGGTCGGCTATCTCGTGGCCGGCGGCGCGGTAGCGACCCTGTCGGGCGGGGTGCTCACCCGCCGAACCGTGTTCACTGCGGATCTGCTCGCCCCCGCAGGGGTGTACGCCGCGTCGCTCGCGCTGTCGATGATCGTTCTGAGTCTGCTCGGCGCGATCGGATACCCGAGCGTACAGACGTGGCTCGGCGGCGCACAGACCGGCGTGCGGCTGGCAGTGATCGTGCTCCTCGACCCGTTCGTGACCTCGGCGACCGAACTCCTGCTCGTGAGCGTCGGCGTCCGGGTCGCGCTGTTCGCGCCGGTCGCCGTCTACCTCGGGGTGCGTCCGCGGCTCCCCCGCCGTCGTGAACTCCGGCGCGCGTGGGCGTTCGCCAGGTGGAGCATCCCCGATCAGGTGCTCGACCGGTTCTCATACAACATGCCGGTGTTCGTGCTCGGTGTCGTGGCCACGCCGGCGGCCGTCGGCGTCTACGAGGCCGCGGACCGCTTCGCGGATTTCGGGGCGACCATCTCCTGGCGGCTCTCGTCGCCGCTGCTCACGAAAATCAGCGGCGACGCCGCCGCGGGGAACGACTACGCCGCCTACCTCGACGGGGCGATCACCGGGGGGACGGGGGTGACGTTCGTCGTGTTCGGATACCTCCTCGGCGCACACGACGTGGTGGCGCGGATCGCCTTCGCCGGCGCGGAGGCGGCGTTCGCGACGACCGTGCTCGTCGTCGGCGGGGTCAACGTCCTCCGCGGGTTCTGGACGCTGACTTCCCACGCGATGGAGGGGCTCGGCAAGCCGAGCGTGAGCTTCCGGACGAAGCTGTACGGCCTCGTGTTCAGCGTCCCCGTCCCGGCGCTCCTCGGCGCGGAGTACGGGGCGGTTGCGGGCGCGGCCGGCTACGGAGTTATGAACCTCATCGTCTTCGGGTACGTCTGCTACTACGCTCGCGACGTCCTGGGACACGTCCCGCTCGACGCGACCACCGCAGCACACCTGACCGTCGGCGGCGTGGTCGCGTCCGTCCTCACCGTCGGCGTCGTTTCCGGCGGGGCTCCGGCCGGGGTGTCGCCGGCCGGGGTGGCGGCCCTCGCGGCCGTCGTCTGTCTCTGTGGGTTCGTTGTGGTGCTCCTGGTCGTGTCGCCGCCCACCCGCGCGGTCGCCCGCCGGGCGGCGGAGCTGTCCCGCGGGACGTTTCGCAGGGCGGTGTGAGCCGACCGACACGCCGCGGGGGTCCGGTGCGACGGGCCGCAGTGGACGCGGTCGGGAGGTCGCCGCACGCGACCGGAGACGACGCGGGCGCACGGCGGGCGGTATCGTTAATTGATCGAGACGCCTGGGTAGGGTACGTTGATCACACCAGTCGTCGGGGAGACGCAGGCGTACGGGATGGACGATCCGAACCGGGTCCCGTGGGTTCTGGGCACGCACCTCCATCCGGACGTCGGCCCACTCGCTCGGGCGCCCGAGGGGTCGCGCGTCCTGATGATCGAGGCGCACGACTTCGCCAGACGGAAGCCGTACCACCACGACAAGCTGACGCTCGTGTTCAGCGGGATGCGCCACTTCAGGGACGAACTTCGCGATCGGGGGTACTCGGTGACGTACCTCAAAGCCAACTCGTTCGGCGAGGCGATGTCGGAGTACTTCGAGGAGCATCCCGACGACGAGCTCGTGTTGATGCGGTCGCCGAGTCATCGGAGCGCGGAGCGGTTCGCGGAGTTGGTGACCGACGCCGGCGGACGGCTCGACGTTGTCCGGAACGACCTGTTCGTCGGAACGCGAGAGGCGTTCGACGAGTGGGCGAACACCACCGACAAGCAACCGTTCAGACACGAGACGTTCTACCGCTGGATGCGACGTGAGACCGGCGTGTTGATGACCGACGACGGCGACCCCGAGGGCGGCGAGTGGAACTACGACGGGGAAAACCAGGCGTACCCGCCCGACGAGTGGGAGTCGCCGCCGGTGTACCGCCCGGACCACGACGAGCTGACCGTACGGACGAGCGAGTGGGTCTCCGAGGAGTTCGACGTGTGGGGCGACATAGACGAGTTCGTGTGGCCGGTGACCCGGGAGCAGGCGCGGCGAAAGCTGTCGCACTTCGTCGAGGCTCGCCTGCCGGAGTTCGGACCGTATCAGGACGCGATGCGGAGCGACGACTGGGCGATGGCACACGCGCTGCTCGGGTCCTCGATCAACCTCGGGCTGCTTCACCCCTGGGAGGCAGTGCAGGAGATCGAACGGGCGTACCACGAGCGGAGTGACGTGCCGCTCAACTCCGCGGAGGGTGTGCTGCGGCAGCTCATCGGCTGGCGGGAGTTCATGCGCCACGTGTACCGGCACTCGATGCCGGACCTGAGCGAGGCGAACCAACTGGAGGCGCCACACGACCTGCCGGAGTTCTACTGGACCGGCGAGACCAACATGGAGTGTCTCAGGCGGACCGTCGACGACGTCCGACGGCGGGGCTACTCGCACCACATTCAGCGGCTGATGGTCCTTGCGAACTTCGCGACGCTGTGGGGGGTCGAGCCGAAACAGCTGAACGAGTGGTTCAACGCCACGTACGTCGACGCCTACCACTGGGTGACGACGCCGAACGTCGTCGAGATGGGTCAGTACGGCGACGGCGTGTTCGCGACGAAGCCGTACGTCTCCTCCGCGAACTACATCGACAAGATGAGCGACTACTGCGGCGACTGTTACTACTACAAGACCAAGGACACCGGCGAGAAGGCGTGTCCGTTCAACGCGCTGTACTGGGACTTCCTCGATCGGAACGAGGAGGAGCTGCGGTCGAACCACCGGATGGGGCTGATGTACAGCCACGTGGATACCAAGCAGGAAAGCGAGGAGATGGACGAGATCCGCGGTCGCGTCGGGACGCTTCGGGAGAAGGCCGAGTACGGCGAGTTGTGAAGGTTTGTCGGCGACCGGCGAGGTGAGGGGCCCCATACGGCTGTGAGCACCAACGGCCTATGTCCCGTCCGGAGCGTACGTACTGCCACGATGACGCAATACACCGTCGAGTTCGCCGAACCACACGCTCTCACTAGCGGCGACGACCGAACGCTGACCGTCGACGGGTACGACGACTTCGGGAGTATGTACAGCCTCGAGCGTCCCGACGGCAGCTCGCGATCCGTCGCAAAGCAGCTGGTCGAGCGCATTACCGAAGCCGGCGAGCAGGAGTAATCACCCTCCCGGCGATCGGTCGGTCGCCGGCGTCCGCCGGCGTATCGACGTGAAACCCCGGGTCACCCACCAGTCTACGTAGTGGTATTTGGATTACATCATAGCTGTGGTTCGGATGGGACAGGGAGCTTTTGTAATAAAACTGCGTAATATTACTTGTGTTAGTTCAAATTTGTTTGGTTCTCCGACCCCCGGAAACGCGTTTAATTATATGTACGCCTGCTATGGGGTATGTCTCACACGGAGGCAGGCAACGTCGAAGCGAACAAGGATCGCCGGCTGATCGCCCTGGCGGCGGTGGCGATCCACCTGTCGATCGGATCGATCTACGCGTACAGCATCTACCAGATCCCGCTCAAGCAGACGCAGGGCTGGGCGACGTCACAGGTCACGCTCGCGTTCTCGATTGCGGTGCTCGTTCTTGGCGTCACCGCCGCGTTCCTCGGGACGTACGTCGAGGAGTACGGGCCACGGCTGGCGGGGCTGGCGGCGGCCGTCCTCTACGGACTCGGGATGGTCGGCGCGGGAGCGAGCATCCAGTTCGGAAGCCTCCCGCTGTTCCTCGCAACGTTCGGCGTCGTCGGCGGGATGGGGATCGGGTTGGGCTACATCTCGCCGATCGGGACGCTGCTCGAGTGGTTCCCGGACCGCCGCGGGATGGCGACCGGCCTTGCGGTGATGGGGTTCGGCGCCGGGGCGCTCCTGACCGGCCCGCTCGGGAGCTACCTCATCCAGGAGTTCGGCGTTTCGAGCGCGTTCTACGCGCTCGGGGCGCTCTACTTCGTCCTGATGACGTTGGGCGCGAGTTACCTCGCCAAACCCGCCGACGGATGGCTCCCGAAGGGGATGGAAGGCGAGGAAAACGCACACGAGAAGGCGCGGAGCGCGGTCCCGGGCATCAACGCCCTCACGGCTGCGGAGGCGCGGACGTCCGTGCGGTTCTGGATGGTCTGGCTGATCATCTTCATCAACGTCTCCGCGGGGATTATGCTGCTCGCGTTCGCGTCGCCGATGCTCCAACAGGTCGGCGGTGCGACCGCCACCACGGCCGCGTTCATCACGGGCTACATCGGCATCTTCAACGGCGGCGGCCGCATCTTCTGGTCGTCGCTATCGGATTACGTCGGGCGCACCACCACCTACGGGGCGTTCATGATCATCCAGATCGGCGCTTTCCTGCTGATACCGCAGCTCGCCGGGGTGTGGGTTCTCGCGGGAACGATGTTCCTCGTGATCACGTGTTACGGTGGGGGCTTTGCGTGTCTGCCGGCGTACCTCTCCGACCTGTTCGGCACGAAGGAGGTCAGCGCGATCCACGGCTACGCCCTCACCGCGTGGGGCGCTGCCGGCGTTGCAGGGCCGCAGCTCGCCTCGTTCATTCTCGAAACCACCGGCGGATACACCAACGCCCTCTACGTGATGAACGCGGCGCTCGTCGTCGGCCTCCTGACGGTCGTGACGCTCCGGTGGCGGCTGCGGACGCTCAAGGGCGACGACACCACCCGCACGGCGGGTGCCGCGACGACCGACTGAGACCAACCCCGGCGCGTCCGCCCCGTCCCGAAAGACCGACGCCGGATCAGCCGTGGTACCGGTACAACGACGTGACGTACGGCAATCGGTTGAGCATCCAGATCGTGACCGGGAGCCCCACGATCGTGAGCGCGAGGACCGACGCCACGTTCGCCCACAGGAGGCTGAGCCACCAGCCGACGAGGACGGAGTAGACCACCCGGACGGCGAGTGAGTGCTGTCCGCGCGCCGACTCGGGCGTCGAGAGCGACCGCGGCTCGGCGAGCGTGAGCACGGTCGGAACGGGGTTGATCAGCTTGATCCCGATCGGGAACAGCACGACCGTGACGTTGAGCAGCCACGCGGTGTTCACGACGATCGGCGTCGCCCACCAACCGACGAACACGAACCACAGCGCACGCACTGGAGTGGACCGTCGTGTCATCGCCTCCCGTAGACCCCCGGGACGCAAGTCCGCATCGTTCGGCCCGGCGGCCGGTGCGGTGTCCGCGGGAGCGGCGTCGGGCGGTCCGGCGCCGTCGGGGTCCGGACGCCGACCGGGCGACCGCCGCCGGAGTCTGGGGTTGCCCCCGGCCGACGCACGACCGCAACGTTTGTACCCTCGCTCCGACCCATATCCCCACGATGGCGTCGATCCCCGTGACGGACGACCTCCCGGCGTACCTCGCCCCCCTCCCTGCCCGGCTGGAGACCCTGACGCTCCGACTCGTCTGGGTGGTCGTCGCGGTCAACCTCGTGGGTACCGTCTTCGGGTTCTGGTATTACCGGTTCCAACTGCAGAACACCGCGTTCGTGATGTGGCCGGTCGTGCCCGACAGCCCGACGGTGACGATGCTCATGGTCGCGAGCCTCGTGTCGTGGAAGGTGGGAAGAGATCGGAACTGGCTCCACGCACTGGCGTTCGTCGGGAACCTCAAGTACGGCCTCTGGGTGGTCGTCGTCCAGCTCACGATCAACGACGTGCTCACGAGCGGCGATCCCTACTTCTGGTTCCTGCTCGTGGGCCACCTCGGGATGGCGCTCCAGGCGCTCGTGATCCACCGGTACGCCGAATTCACCGTGCCGGCGGTCGGGGTTGCCGTGGCCTGGTTTGGGTTCAACGACGTTGTCGACTACTTTCTGCCTATCGTCGGCGACTACCACCACACGTACTTCGGCCCGCACCTCGTCAGCGCTGGCAACCACGACGTGGTCGCACACGACATCGCCGCGGCTGCGGCGGTCTGTCTGACGATTCTCGCGACGTTTCTCGCACTTTCGATCCGCGTCCGACGGCTGGAGCACAGTCGCGGATGAGGGATCCGCGGACCACGACCCTGGTGTGGCCGGAAGGCTCCGGGTGGACTCGGGCCTCGAGCGGGACAGGTTCGGCGACCGGATCACCGTCCGGGGCCGGCGAGGGGGCAGACAACGCCGGCGGGGCCGCGGCCCTGCGGACGATCGGTCCTGACAGCCCCGGCACGACCGTGGGTCGGATCGACCGCGACCACAGGGAACTCCGGTCGGTGGCTGCGACCGTCCGCAAGAACACCTTCTTCGAGGCCACCGGGCTGCCCGCCCCGACGCGACACCCTTGTGTGCGAACGGTCCGTATCAGGGGTATGAACACGCAGGATGCCGGCCACTGTAAGGCGGCCGTGGGGGCGCTCGCCGCCGCCGAATACACCAGGGCGGGAGACGAGTACACCAGAGCCGGATGGCGGGTGTTGGCGGATCCGCGCCCGGAGGTCGACACGTTCGAGATCGGCGATCACGGGTGGGTCGGGGGCGGCCTCAGCCATCTGGTCGTCGCCGCGGTCTGTTACCGAGTCGCCGGCCACAACGCGCGGGCGACCCGCCGGGCGATCGCCGGCGTCGCCGAAGCCAGAGAGCTGGCAGCCGCGGCCGACCACCCGATACAGCGGGCGTGCTTCCTGGAGTTCGTCGGCGATTTCCGGGCGGCCGGCGGGCTCGACGGCGCCGCCGAGGCGTACGACGCCGCCGCCGACGCCTACCGGGCCGCCGGGGACGCGATCGAGGATCCGCGGAGGTGGGCGACTACCCCGTTGTTCGAGGCCGCCGCTGCCCCGCTGAAGCAGGTCGCACGCGGTCCCGCCAACGGCGAGATCGCAGTCGAGTGGAGCGACCTCCACGGCTCAGACCCCGCCGACCCGGGAGCGTTCCTCGCGGCGCGGGCGTCGTACAAGCGACAGCGGTTCCCCTCGCTGGTCGAGCGGGTCGCAAACGAGGGTGATCTGGCGGCGCCCCGGGGAACGACCGAGTACGACACCGATCACCACCAGTGTCCGGCCTGCGGGTCGACCGACGTGAACTGGGTGGAAAACACCGTGCTGTGTCTGCGGTGTTCGGCGCCGACAGCGGAGCAGTAGCTGGTCGGCAGCGCCGCCCGTCGGTACACCGCTTTGTGCGACCGGACGATTCGGATTCCACCCCACCGGGGCCGACCGAACGTGTAATGACGGTCGGACGCCACGTGTGCAGTATGCTCTACGACGCGGCCGACGATCCGGGCGGACTCACACCGGAAGCGTTGCGCGGAGCCTACGAGACGCAGCTCCGGGGCGTGATCGATACGATCGGCGCGGAGACGACCGCCGCCGAATCCGGCGTCGATCTCGACCGGATCCGGGCCGTCCGGGACGGCGCAGTTCCCGATCTGTCCGTCGAGGACGCCGCGGCGGTCCTGGCGCTCGACGACGACCGCCCGGACGCCGAATCGATCGTGCTCGAACTCCGGGACCACCTCCTGATGGCGATGACGACCGGCGTGGTCGACGTCGACACCCTGGCGGCCAACGTCGATCTCGACCTCTCGGGGCAGGAAGTCCAGCAGGCGCTCGAGGGCCGGACGGGGATGACGCTCGAACAGCTCGCCGCGATCCACCAGTTCCTCGCGGCGCGGAACGACAGCTGATGGTCCGGGCAGCCATCGTCGGCTGTGGATACGTCGGGCTCGAACTCGGCCGGCAGCTCCGCGAGGCCGGCCACGACGTGGTGGGCGTCCGGCGTTCCGATGCGGGCCTCGATGCGGTCGCGGCCGCCGGGTTGGAGCCGTGCCGCGCCGACGCCACCGATCCCGCGTCGCTCGGGGCCCTCCCCGACGCCGAGTGGGTCGTCTTCGCCGCCAGTTCCGGCGGCCGTGGCGCCGAGGCCGCCCGCGACGTCTACGTCGAGGGGCTCGGGAACGTGATCGCGGAGTACGCCGACCGAGCGTCACCGCCCGACCGCCTCGTGTACACCTCCTCGACGGGCGTCTACGGCGACCACGACGGCGCGTTCGTCGACGAGGAGACGCCGATCGACCCCCGGACAGAGAAGACCAGGGTGCTGGCGACAGCCGAACGAGGTGCGATCGAGGACGCTACCGACGCCGGGATCGACGGCACGGTCGCCAGGTTCGCGGGGCTGTACGGCCCCGACCGGTATCGACTCGACCGGTATCTGGAGGGGCCGGTCACTGAGGGGTATCTGAACATGGTCCACCGCGACGACGCCGCGGGGGCGGTCGGGTTCCTCCTCGAATCCGACAGTGCCCGCGGCGAGACCGTCCTCGTCGCCGACGACGAGCCCGTCGACAAGTGGGAGTTCGCCGACTGGCTGGCCGCGGAGTGTGGCGTCGACGCCCCGCCAAAGCGGACGACCGAGGAGCGGCTGGCGGATCCGGACCTCTCGGAGGCGGCACGGCGCCGGATCCAGACGAGCAAGCGGTGCTCGAACGACCGGCTGCGCGCGCTGGGATACGCGCTTGCTTACCCGACGTACCGGGAGGGCTATCGGCCGGCGATCGAGGCGTATCTGTCGGGGACGGACGCGGCCGACGTGTAATTCTGTTCAGTAACTCCGATAGATAAATAAAATTTCAGCGCGCGTTTCAGGTGCCGTATCCGGTTCAGCGGACGTTATCGCGGCTAGTCTGTCGTTGCTGAGTCTGTGAAATGAAGGAATCTTCTTACGGGTGCATCCTGAGGGCTGAGGTATGGGCGCGGCGCTTCCCGAAGTCGGGGCGGAGATGCTCGGCCGTATGCTCTCGATGGCCCTTGCGAATCCGGAAGTCACAGCGGCGGTGTTGATTGGCTTCCTCGCCTTGGGCGTGGGACTGTACGCTGTCCGTCGGTTCACTCGCCCCCAGGGCACGCGGTTCGTGGAGGCGCTGTCGGGGCTCGACGAGGTCTCGATCCTCCTGCATCCCAACCCCGACCCCGACGCGATGGCGACCGGGATCGGGGTCGCAAGCCTCGCCGAACAGGCCGATACCGACGCACAACTCCAGTACCCCGGACAGATTCGCCACCAGGAGAACCGGGCGTTCCGGACGGTGCTGGACGTCGACATCGAGCCGATCGAACACGTCAGCGACCTGGCGGCCGAGCACGTGGTGCTGGTGGACCACAACGAACCGCGGGGGTTTGCGGGTGCGGACAGCGTGCTGCCATTTGCGGTTGTCGACCACCACCCCGGAGAGGGTGCGGGAGAGACGTTCACCGACGTCCGTACCGACTACGGCGCGGCGTCGAGCATCGTCGGCGAGTACTTCGACGACCTGGGAGCCAAACCGGTCCCGCCGGCCAAGCACGCAAGCGAGATCGGCGCCGACTACACCGTTTCGTCGACAGTAGCCACCGGGCTGCTCTACGGAATTTTGACCGACACCAACCGGTTGACTGCCGGCTGCTCGGCCGCGGACTTCGCCGCCGCGGGCTACGTGTATCCGGGGATCGACGAGGACCGGCTGGACCGGGTCGCGAACCCCGAGGTGTCGACGGAGGTCTTAGAGCTGAAGGCCCGCGCGATCGCCGGCCGGGACGTCCGCGGGCCGTTCGCCGTGAGTGACGTCGGCCGGCTCTCGAACGTCGACGCGATCCCGCAGGCGGCGGACGAACTCGTCCAACTCGAGGGTGTCACCGCGGTTGTCGTCCTCGGAGAGTGTGACGGCACCATCCACCTCTCGGGTCGATCCCGCGACGACCGGATCCATATGGGTGACACGCTGGACTCGGCGGTGTCGGTGCTCCGAGAGGCGTCGGCCGGCGGCCACGCCCGAATGGGCGGCGGCCAACTGTCGCTCCACGACGGCGAGATTAAGACCGTGGCAGGGGAGACGGTCCCCCGAGACGGCCTCCGAGAACGGCTCTTCGATGCGATGGCCGGGGAGATCTGAGACGGATCGTCAGCCTCGGGTGCACCGGTCCGGCGGGGGGCGTCAGCCGAGGAGTTTTAGCTGCCGACCGCCGATCGCCACGTATGGCAACCAGCGGCGGCACGTGGGGCTACCGCGACCGCTTCGGCGACGCCTTCGCGCGGACCTACTTCCGGCGGTTCGGCCCCGGCGTCGTCTCGAGCATCGGGTTCGGGACCTACCTCGGCGACCCGACCGATGCGTACGACCGGCGCTACCGGGAGTCGATCGTCGAAGCGATCGAAAGCGGGGTCAACCTCGTCGACACCGCGATCAATTACCGGGGCCAGCGGAGCGAGCGGGTCGTCGGCGAGGCGCTCGAAAGCGCCGCGGTCGACCGCGAGGCAGTCGTCGTCGCGACGAAGGGCGGCTTTCTGCCCTTCGATGGATCGCCACCGGACGACCCCGGCGCGTACGTCCGCTCTGAGTTCGTCGAGACCGGTCTGATCGATACCGACGACCTCGCTGCCGGGAGCCACGCGATGACGCCTGCGTTCCTCGACGAGATGCTCGACCGGTCGCTCTCGAATCTCGGCCTCGGCGCGGTGGACTGCTACTACGTCCACAACCCCGAGACGCAGCTTCGCGTCAGAGACCGCAACGCGGTCTACGACGGACTGCAAGCCGCCTTCGAGGGGTTGGAGCGTCGACGGGCCGCGGGCGACATCGGAGGGTACGGCGTCGCCACCTGGGAGGCGTTCCGAGTGCCCCGCGACCACGACGCGTATCTCTCCCTGCCCGAGGTCGTCGACCGCGCGGCCGCTGCTGCCGAGTCGGTCGGCGCCGACGACCACGGGCTGATCGCGGTTCAGCTCCCGTTCAACGTCACGATGGCGGACGCGGTGACCGTCGAGGCACACCGCCACCCCGAAGAGTCGCGGGACGTGAGCGCGCTCGAGTACGCACAGGCGGTGGATCTCGACGTCGTCGCCAGCGCGACGCTCGCTCAAGGGTCGTTGGCGTCGTCGCTCCCGGCGGAGGTCGACGCGGAGCTGAACGGCGAGACTCCGGCCCAGCGGGCGATCAACTTCGCCCGGAGCGCCCCCGGGGTGACGGTCGCGCTGGTCGGAACGAGCTCGCCGGCACACGTTCCCGAAAACGTCGCGAGCGGGACGTTCGAGCCGCTCGGAGCGCGGGCGTTCGACGCGGTCTTTGAGTGATGCTGTCGGAGACGACTGCGGGAGGATTTTCGACGCTCCGGGGAGTCGAGAGTACCTCGCGCGACTGTCGCCAACGGTACGAGACGTCGCTCCCAACGCCAACGCACTGTGTGACAACTCCCGGTGTAGCCGACGTCGTGGCCGCCACCCCATCGCCGGGTGACCGGCTGTACGGCCGCCCGGAGCCAGCGGGCTACCGGAGTTCCTTCCACTCGGTCCCGCAGTCGGGACACCGCCTGACGCTGAACACCTCGTCCGGATCGTTCTTCGTCTGCAGCGACTCGCCACACTCGGCGCAGTTCAGCCGCTCGTAGGTGTCTTTCTCCAGGTCACCCTCCCGGAGCCCCTTCCGTGTGGTCTTCATATCTCGACTCTCGGGACCGGGGGGTAAAAAGCCCGGCACCGGGCGAGGACGGATCGCAACAGTTGAACGCGCTGGCGGCGAAGCCGGGGCGTGCCCCGCGGCCGTCTGTTCGGAACGCTGTGCTCGATGGTCCTCCTCGTCAATCTCGCGAGGGTGATCTTCGCGCCGCTGCTCCAGGAGTTCATCACGGTGTTCTCGATCGGCGAGGGGACAGCGGGGTTGATCGCGACGCTGGCGTGGCTGGGTAGTGCCGCCCTACGGCTCCCTACCGGGTGGGTACTCACGCGGGTGCCGCGCCACCACGTGGTCCTCGCGACTGGTGGGATCCTCACCGGAGCGGCGGCGTTCATCGCGAGCGCGACCTCAGTCGCGATGGTCGGTGCGGGGGCGCTCCTGATGGGACTGGCGTCAGGAGCGTACTTCGTGGCCGCCAACCCGCTCGTAAGCGAACTGTACCCCGATCGCGTGGGGTGGGCGTTGGGGGTCCACGGGATGTCGAGCCAGATCGCTGCGGTCGCGGCGGCGCCGTTCGTCACCCTGATTCTGGCGCTGTTTGCGGACTGGCGCGTCGTGTTCGTGTGCATCTCCGTCGCCGCCGCGGTCGCGACGCTCGTGCTGTTTGTCGCTGCGCGGTCGGCCGACCTCCCCGACGCGGGCACCGAGGACACCGACATCCTCGGCGCGGCGCGCTCGGAGTGGCGAATCGCTCTCGTCGGCGTCGTCCTCGTCGGTACCGCCGGGTTCGTGTGGCAGGGGCTGTTCAATTTCTACGAGCTGTACATGGGCACTAAGGGGCTCGGCACCGCGACCGCGCGGAACCTGCTGACGGTCGTCTTCGCGGCGGGTGTGCCGGCCTTCTTCGTGTCGGGACGGCTGGCCGACCGGCTGCCGCGGGTGCCGTACCTGCTCTCGATTATCGGGTCGTTCGCCGGGTGTCTCCTTCTGTTGACGCTCACCCGCGGCTTCGGCGCCATCCTCGTGTTGACTGCCGCCATCGGCTTCGTTATCCACAGCCTGTTTCCCGCCATCGACACGTACCTCCTGGACGCCCTCCCCGACGATTCGCGGGCAAGCGCGTACGCGTGGTACTCCGCCGGTATGATGGTGATCCAGGCCACCGGGTCCTCCGCAGTCGGCACGCTCCGAGAGACGGGGCTCGCGTACGACCTCATCTTCACCCGCCTCGCACTCGGGCTCGGGGTCGTCGTTGCAGGGGCGGCGGTCCTCCAGCACCGGGGAAGGCTGCCGCAGTAGCTGTGGAGTGAGTGAAACCGGTGTGGCCCGGCGGGGTGCCGCGGGCAGGTCGGACGCCGGGAGGCGTGTAGAGGCACCTCCTCGAGAGCGGCCACAAACCTCTTATCTGAGGAGTATACCCGCCGCAACCCGCGAACTTTTCTTTGCCCCGTCCCCAGGAAGAGTAGATGGAGTACGTGCAAGGCCGGATTGCGACGCTTCACGACCTGGCGGATCCGGTGCCGGCCGCACCGGTCGACCGCGCGGCGGTCGTCGTTCCGATGGCGGAGCGCGACTGCCTGAGCGACGCGGCAGACCGAGTGCTTCGGACACTAGAGCGTCTCAACCCCGCACAGGTGGTGATCCCGCTCCGTGCGCCCGAAGAACGGGTCGGCGCAGTTCGCGAGTGGCTCGCAACGTACGACCTCCGCGTGGAGTTGTTGTGGTGTGACGGCCCGCGGGTGACCGACCTCCTCGCCGACGTCGGGCTCGACGGCGACCGCGGAAAGGGCCGTGACGTGTGGCTGGGGGTCGGGCGTGCCGCCGACTCGGAGTTCGTCGCCGTCCACGACGCCGACACCACCACCTACGACGAGTCGTTTCTCCGCCGGCTGTTGTTCCCGCTCGGACGGGGCTACGCGTTCTCGAAGGGCTACTACGCCCGTGTGGAGAACGGGCGGCTCTACGGCCGGCTCTTCCGGCTGTTCTACGTGCCGCTGGTGCGGACGCTTCTGGACGCTCATCCCGAACCGTTCCTGCAGTACCTCGACTCGTTCCGGTACGCCCTGGCTGGGGAGTTCGCCGCCACGGCTGCGACCGCCCGCCGGATCCGGATGCCGCGAACGTGGGGCCTGGAGGTCGGAACGCTCGGGGACGCCTTCGACATCGCGGGCGTCTCCGGCACCGCGCAGGTGGACCTGGGACGGTACGAACACGACCACCGCGAGGTCGACGGCTCGGGTGGCCTCTCCGCGATGAGTCGCTCGGTGGGGGAAACCCTCCTCCGGAGCGTCGTAGACCACGGCGTCGACGTCGACTTCGACACGCTCGGCGACCGCTACCGGTCGACTGCGGGTGACCTCATCGATCAGTACGAACTCGACGCGGCGTTCAACGGGTTCAGCTTCGACCGCAAGCACGAGCGCAACCAGGTGGGTCGGTACGCCGGAGCGGTCGCGAAACCGAGTGGCCCGGACGACCGGCTGCCCGCGTGGGAGCACGCGCCGCTTTCCCCCGACGCAGTCGCCGACGCGGCCGCCGCCGACGTGGAAGACGCAGCCGTGGGAACGGCGTCGGGGACCCCCGCGGCGGCCTCACCCACGGAGGCGGGCGAGTGAGCGACGGCGCCGCGTTCACCCCCGACGAGTTGGCCGGCGTGGTCGATCTGTTCGGCGCGCTCACACCCCCGGAACTGGAGTCCGCGCTCGACGAGCTCGCGTTCAAGCGAGGCGAGTGGATCGACTCCGATGAGGTCGCGGCCACGATCGACGACGCCGTCGCGTCGTACGCCGTCGTCCGGTATCGCGAAAACGACCGGACGTTGCTCGCGCCGGGGCCTACGGCGTTTCCGACCCTGCCGGCCGACGCGGAGGACCTGCCCCACATCCTGGACGTCCCCGACCGAGACGTCGACCACGAGGCCGCGGGCACCGCAGTCGCCGAACGGCTCAGATCGGAAGCGGCGACCGCCGTCGACGCGGGCGATACGCCGGCGATCCGCCGGCTCGTCGACGTGACCTACGACGTCGACGTGTGGTCCGACGCGGTCGTGGTCGACGACGTCCGCGATCACTTGGACGACGCCATAGACGACCGGTAATCCGCGGCGACTGCGAGATGCCGGCGGAACGCGCCCGAAGGCGCGACCGATAATATAAACGCGCCCGGTCCGTATCCGCAGCCGAGTACGATGGACCTTTCTCGGATGTCGGCGCACGCGCCGACTGCTATCGGTGACGCGAGCCAGCAGGCGGCGGTGCTCGCGCCCGTGCTCACCCGGGACGGCGAGGCGTACGTCCTGTTCACCAAACGCGCCGACCACCTCGGGGAGCACCCCGGGCAGATGAGCTTCCCCGGCGGCTCCCGCGAACCCGAGGACGGAACGCTCGAGGCGACCGCCCTCAGGGAGGCCGACGAGGAGATCGGGCTGCGGGCGGCTGAGGTCACGGTCGTCGGTCGCCTCGACGACATCCAGACGGTGACGGGGTACTCCGTCCGGCCGTTCGTCGGGCAGGCCCCCGACCGCGAGTACGATCCCGACGAGCGCGAGGTGGCCGAAGTGGTCACCGTGGCGGTCTCGGCGCTAACCGATCTGACGAACTACGAGTCCGAGCGCCGGGAGCATCCGGTCTACGGCCCCCACCGCATCCACTACTTCCACGTCGGTCCGTACACGGTGTGGGGTGCCACCGGGGTGATGCTCACCCAGTTGCTCGAGCTCACAACCGAGTGGCGACCGCCGGAGGAGCCGGACCGGGTGGTCGACGCCGACGCCGACTTCCCGGTGTGAGCGTCGGGCGGGTGCCCTCCGCGTCGTTACTCGGCGGCGTGTCGCTTGGGGAGGTTGACCCGGAGCGTGCCGTCGTCGGTGACGGTTGCGGTCGCGGCAGCGGCGTCGACCGGCGTCTCCTGCGGGATCGGAGCCGAACCGTCGAGCGCGAGCCCCCGCCCCGGGAATCGCATCTCGAAGCCCTCGTGGAAGTCCCGGAACCGGTCGATCCGTATCTTGACCTCGCCGTCAAGGAACCGGACCTGGACGTCTTGGCGGCGAACGCCCGGCGCGTCGAAGACGATCAGGTACGCGTCGTCGCTCTCTAAGACGTCGTAGGGCAGCGGCCGCTGCTCTTGAATCCGTGAGATGCCGCGACCAACCCGCTCGACGGTCGTCTCTGCGATCGACTCGCCGATCTCCTTCAGTCGCCGCGCCGGGCCCGAGTCCATCTCGTCACCGAAGCCGCTCATAGCTCGATCTCCTCCAGCCGTTCGGTTTCCCCGCAGTACGGGCACGCGAAGTCGGCAACACCGACGTCGTCGGGCATGTCGTAGGTGTAGTGGAGCTCGAACATATCGAGCTCGCACGCGTCGTCCGTACACCGGATTTCGAGCGTCGTAGGCATACCCGAAAGTAAGCCCGCCACGTTCATAAACGCGCGGACTCCGGCGCCCGAGGCGGCGAACCGACGACCTACGCCTCGATCCCGAGGCCGGCGGCGTCGATCGCGTCGGCGACGGCGGCGCCGTCGTGGATGATCGCGCTCACCGCGCGGGTGATCGCCTCGGGGTCGTCGTGCTGGAAGATCGACCGCCCCATCGAGACGCCGGCCGCGCCCGCGTCCATCGCGCCGCGCACCATCTCCGCGGTCTCGCGGTCGGTCCCGCGGCTGCCGCCCGCGATGACCACCGGCAGCCGGGTCGCCGCACACACCCGCTCGAACGTGTCGGGGTCGCCGGAGTAGGCGGTCTTCACCACGTCGGCGCCCAGTTCCTCGCCGATCCGGACGGCGTGAGCCAGGCTGTCGGCGTCGTGTTCGTCGACGCCCGGCCCACGAGCGTAGCTCATCGCGAGGACGGGGACGCCGAGGGAGTGTGCGGTCTCGATCATGTCGCTCAGCTGCGTCAGTTGGTCGGGTTCGTGGTCGCTGCCGACGTTGATGTGGAACGACACCGCGTCGGCGCCGGCTCGGAGCGCCGCTTCGACCGACCCGGTCTTGCGTTTGTCGTTGGAGTCGGGGCCGATCGAGGTCGACCCGTTGAGGTGGACGATATACCCCTTGCCGTTCTTGCTGTCGTGGACGCGAGGGGCGACGCCCTTCTGGGTGAGCACTGCGTCCGCCCCGCCGCGAGTGATGGCGTCGACGGTGGCTTCCAGGTTGACGAGTCCCTTTACCGGGCCGAGCGTGATGCCGTGATCCATCGGGACGACGAGGTATCGTCCCCGTGTCGAGATCCGTTCGAGCCGCGCGGAACGTCCTGTATTCATCGTGTGTGAGACTGTGGCAACCGTCGGTTAATTGCTTTCCGCTTGTGGCACACGTTGTTCGTATCCCCGCGTCGCCCCGAGCTTCAGTTCCCGGGTCTTCTCTTCGATCCGGTCGGCCACCGCCTCGGCCGGGGTGTCGTTCTCGGCGCCCTCCGCGACGATGTCTACCAGGGCGCTCCCGACGATGACGCCGTCGGCGCCGCCGGCGACGATCCGCTCTGCGTGCTCGCCGGTTTTGATCCCGAACCCGACCGCCTTCGGAACGTCGTAGTCGGCGAGACGCTCGAGGCTGCGCCCGGTTTGCTCGGAGACGTCGTCTCTCGCGCCGGTGACGCCCGTTCGCGCCTGGACGTAGACGTACCCCGAGACGTGCTCCATGTTCCGGTGGAGTCGCTCGCCCTCGGTGGTGGGGGCGACGATGAACACCAGGTCCAGCCCGAACTCGTCGCAGGCCGCTCGAAGCGGTTCCGCCTCCTCTGCGGGGAGGTCGGGCACGACAAAGCCCGAGAGTCCGGCGGCCGCGGCACGCTCGACGAAGGGGTGCGGCCCTGGGGCATCGCCGTACTGGTAGATCAGATTGTAGTACGTCATACACACCAGCGGGACGTCGACGTCGAGATCCTCCACGAACTCGAAGAATCTGGTGGGGGTCATCCCCGCCTCCAGCGCGCGCACGACAGCACTCTGGATGGTCGGCCCCTCCGCGATGGGCTCCGAGAAGGGGAGTCCGAGCTCGATCACGTCGGCGCCGCCGCGCGCCACCGCCTCGACGTACGCCAGAGAGGAGTCGTAGTCGGGGTCACCCGCAGCCAGGTACGGCACGAACGCCGGACCGTCGGCGAACGCAGCCTCCAGTTCGGACCCGCCATCCCGGTCTCCGGCCATCTCAGATTCCCCCCGAGAACTCCGCCATCGACGGGGCACCCTCGATGTCGCGCTGCTCTGTCTCCTCGATCACTGTCTGGAGGTCCTTGTCGCCCCGGCCGGAGACGTTGAGCACGATAGTCTCGCCCAACTCCTCGTGGTGCTCCTCGAGGTAGCCGAAGGCGTGTGCGGTCTCGAGCGCCGGGATCACGCCCTCGAGTTGGGAGAGCCGGTGGAACGCTTCGAGCGCCGAGTCGTCGTCGACGTTGACGGCGTTGACTCGCCCTTCGTCGACCAGATGGGCGAGTTCGGGGCCGACGCCAGCGTAGTCGAGGCCGGAGGAGACGCTGTGGCTCTCCATAATCTGGCCGTCGGTGTCTTGGAGCAGCTTGGTCCGGGCGCCGTGGAGCACCCCCTCGTCGCCTGTCGACAGCGACGCGGAGTTGGGGGCGACGCCGGTCTCCTCGTCGACTTCGAGGCTGGAGCCGCCGGCCTCAACGGCGTAGAGTTCCACGCCCTCGCTGTCGACGAAGTCGGCGAACATCCCCATCGTGTTCGAGCCGCCGCCGGCGCACGCCAGCACCGCGTCGGGGAGGCCGCCGGTCTGTTCCCGCAGTTGGCGGCGGGTCTCTTTCGAGATCACGCTGTGGAAATCGCGGACCATCGACGGAAACGGATGGGGGCCGACGATCGATCCGATCACGTAGTGGGTGTCCTCGACGTTGGTCGCCCAGTCTCGCATGGTCTCGGAGATCGCCTCCTTGAGTGTACCGCGCCCGGTCGTGACTGGCGTGATCTCCGAGCCGTTCAGCCGCATCCGGAACACGTTGGGGCGCTGGCGGTTGATGTCGCGTTCGCCCATGTAGATCTCACACGGCATCCCCAAATGCGCCGCCGCCATCGCGGTGGCGGTCCCGTGCTGGCCCGCGCCGGTCTCGGCGACGATCCGTTCTTTACCCATATACTTCGCGAGCAGTACCTGCCCCAGGGCGTTGTTGAGTTTGTGCGCGCCGCCGTGGAGCAGATCCTCTCGCTTCAGGTAGACCTCGCGGTCGTACCGATTCGAGAGCCGCTCGGCGTACTGCGTCGGCGTCGGCCGCCCGCCGAAGTCCCGGAGCCGCGCCCGCAGTTCGTCCATGAAGCCGTCCTCGTTCTCGAGGACGTACCGTTCGTAGGCGTCGGTGAGTTCCTCGATGGCCGGCATAAGCACTTCCGGCACGTACTGTCCCCCGTATTCGCCGAACTTCCCGTCCGCGTATCGTTGTGTCATCGTGTTGTAGATTCCGTTGTGGTGTCCGCGCGTCGGTCCGCTGGTGTCACGTCGGTAGCCGTAGTCAGTCGCTCGGTATTTGCTTGCACGTCCCCGTCCATAATAGCCGTCCCGATCAACAGCGCATCCGCACCCGCCTCGCGCATCCGTCGGACGTCCGTGGCGGTCGCGATGCCGCTCTCGGCCACGAGCGTCACGTCGTCCGGGACATCGGGGGCGAGCCGCTCGAAGGTCCCGAGATCGACATCGAGTCTGGCGAGGTCCCGGTTGTTGATCCCGATGATCTCCGCGCCGACGTCGAGTGCCTGGTCCAGTTCCGCGCGGGTGTGGACCTCCACGAGCGGCTGGAACCCACGCTCTTCGGCGGCGTCGTACAGCGCCGGTAACGATCCCGTCTCCTCCGCATCGAGGAACCGCGCGATGAGGAGGACCATGTCAGCGGCGACCGCGTCGAGTTGGGCCTCTCGGACCACGAAGTCCTTCCGCAGCACCGGTACGTCGACCGCCTCGCGGATCCGTTCGAGTCGCTCTGTCGACCCGCCGAAGAAGTCGGGCTCGGTCAGGACCGACAGCGCCGTCGCGCCGCCCGTGACCATCTTCTCGGCCAGATCCACCGGGTCGTCGTCCCGCTTGCCCTCCGTAGTCGGGCTGGTGGGCTTTACCTCCGCGACGACCGGCACGCGGCCGCCTGCCTCCGTTGTGGCGACCGCGTCCGGGAACGACCGTGCGGCGACCGTGACCCTGTCACCGCCGCCGGGACGCCCTCGGGCGGTCTCGAGGATCGACCGCACTTCCGGCGCAAGTTTATCACCATCAGCGTTCATCTATGTTCACTAACGGACTCTTTTGCACATAAGGCTTGCGCGTCGAACCGCGCGGCCGGGGTGATCGGAGCACCACCGCACGCGGAATACCGTCACCGTTAGACCGGTCGCGGACACATATACGAGTATGGACGGCGTCTTCGCCCGCGGGTTCGACCGGTTGGGACGAGCAGTCGAGATCGGGGTCGCGAGCGGGAGCGTAATCAGCGTGGCGTTCCCCGGGAGCGTCGGTGAAGACGCCGGGCGCGATCACCCGCTTTTCGACCGGATCGACGCGTATCTCGGCGGAGCCTCGGATCACTTCGACGATGTGGAGGTCGCACTCACGGTCCCCACCGACCACCGGCGAGTCCTGGAGGCGACCCGGAACGTCCCGTACGGCGAGACGGTGTCGCTCGATCGAGTGGCCCGGATGGCGGGGCTCGACCCCGACGACGACGGCGACCGCGGGACCGCCCGGACCGCGCTGGCGGGGAACCCGGTGCCGCTTTTCGTTCCGGATCACCGCGTTCGCGACGCGCCGGGCGGCGCTCCACCCGACGTTGCCGAGCGGCTCCGGAAGATCGAGTCCGAGTGAGGAGAGAACGCGGGTGGGCGGTTGTCCGCACCCTGCTTCCGTTCCGGCGTCGACGCGGGAGCCCCGGGTGGCTACCCGCGCCGAATGACGAAGTAGCCGAGGAACCCGAGTACGAAAAGCACCGTCGAGACAGTCTCGAACACCGCGAAGCCGGGAAACAGCGCGAGTATCTGCGTGACGGCGGCGGCGACGAGCGCGCCGACTGAAGCGAGGACGACCCGCCGGTCGTCCGAGGCCGACCTGTTCGTGTAGATCGTGTACGCGAAGAATCCCGCGACGACAGCAAACCCGAGGTCGGCCGCCGTGGCGACGATGGGGTCGTCGAGCAGGATCGAGGCGGCGATCAGCGCGATATACCCGATGAGTACCGACCGGAGGATCGTCTGCGAACGGCTGTCCATACCCAACTCGCGGGCCCGGTTACCAAAGTAGTTGTGTGGAGGCAGTCGGGATCACGCCGCCTCGGGCGGCCACTCGATGCCAAGCCCCTCGTGAACGACGAACTCCAAGGCGTTCACGAGGTAGTGGGCGACGATCACGACGAGCAGGCTCCCCGTGATCACGAACGCCGCCGCCAGGACGAACCCCAGGGCGCCGGTCACGACCACTCCGAGTCGACCCTGCGCGCCGTGACCGAGCGCGAACGCACCGGACGCCACGACCGCCATCGCCCACGGCGACACGTCGTACCCCACCGCGACGACGCCGACCAAGGCACCCCGGAAGAGCACCTCCTCGAACCCCGCGATGACCGGGAGGACGAACAGGAGTAAGAGCACCCATCCCAGCGGCGTGTCGGGTGCGAGCGCACCCCTGAGCCGCTGCCCGTCGCCGACGTCGAGTCCGAACCGCGAGCCGACGGCCGCACCGGCCTCGTTCGCGACGTAGAGGCCGACACCGAGGCCGATCCCGGTCGCGACGGCCGAGAGGCCGGTGGTTCCGGGGCCCGCACCGAACGCCCACACCGGAATCTCCGCGTACCACGCCCCCACGAGCAACAGCGCGCCGAACAACCCCTGAGACACCGCCACGTTCGCGAGCAGCGAGGGCGTCGAAAGCGAGTCCGGATCGCCGCTTTTCGCCTGGGATGGCTCCGACGGCCGGTACGCGACGCCCGACTTCGGACGGACGACCCGTTCCGACTCGGGGTCAGCACCACCGTGGGTACCGGCGGTGGTTGCCGCGTCGGCACCGCCGGCCGTGCCCACCCGGCTCCGCGGAACGGGGGCGTCGGGGTCGGGAGGGTCACGGCCGGCGTCGTCGGGCGGCCGCTGGTCGGTGGCCATCTCGCTGCCGTCGTCGGGCCCGTCGACGCCGGGACGGTCGACTCCGTCGGCGTCGAACCGGTCGGCCCTCGAATCACGGGGGGCCGCAGTCGATTCGGAACGGTCGGCCGCCTCGCCGGCGACGACCCCGCGTGAGGCGTGCGAAAGAACAAGTAGGCCCGCGGTGACGACGAACGCGAAGCCGACGAACGTCGCCCACTCGGGCATCGGCCGGTTACTGCGGGCTCGGGCTGGAAGGTCCCGAGACAGTCTCGCCCTTCGAGAGCGCCGAACCGGTGATGCTCTTCAGCCGGGCGACCAGCGAGTCCTTCTCGGGTTCGCCCTCGAGGGCGATGTCGAGGACTTCGCTGATGTGTGAGACCGGGATGATCTCGACCATCTCCTCGTACTCCTCTTCGATCATCACGTCTTGCATATTCGCAGCGGGGATGATGACGCGGTCACAGCCGGACTTCGCGGCGGCTTCGATCTTGTGGGTGACCCCACCGACCGGGAGCACGTCGCCCCGGACCGAGAGGCTGCCGGTCATCGCCAGCGACTGATCGACGCCCATGTTCTCCAAGGCGGAGATCACCGCGGTCGCGACGGTGATCGACGCGGAGTCGCCGTCGACGCCCTGCTGCCCAGTTTGGACGAACTGGATGTGGATGTCCTTCTCGGAGATGTTCTCGTCGGAGAACTTCTTGATGATCGCCGAGACGTTCGAGACCGCCTCCTGGGCCATCTCTTTCAGCTGGCCGGTCGCGATGACCTCACCGGGGCCCTGAGACGGCGTCACCTCGGCCATCACGGGGAGCATAATCCCCGAATCCTCGCCCATCACGGCGAGACCGTTGACGCGGCCGACCTCGTAGCCGTCCGAGACCTGCAACTCGTAGTCCTTCCGACGCTCGATGTAGTCGTCGGCGAGCTGTTGCTCGATCGACCGGCTCCGACCCTTCGCTTGGAGCACGTGGTCGCGCGTCACCTGATCTGCGTCCTCCGAGCGGGCGATGTCGCCCGCGACCCGGACCAGCCCACCCAGGTTCCGGAGCTTCAGGGTCAGGTGGCCCTTCCGACCGGCACGGCGGCGGGCCTCGAGGATGACCTCCTCGATCGCCTCCGCGGAGTACTCCGGCAGCCGGCCGTCTTTGCTGACCTCCTGGGCCACGAACCGGGCGTACTTCCGGCGCATATCCGGAGTGTCCTCGATGGTGTCGTCCATGTACACCTCGTACCCGTAACCCTTGATCCGCGAGCGCAGCGCGGGGTGCATGTTCTCCATCGCGTCGAGGTTCCCCGCAGCGATCATGATGAAGTCCGTCGGGACGGGTTCAGTCTGGACCATCGCGCCCGAGGACCGCTCGGACTGGCCCGTGATGTGGAACTCGCCCTCCTGGATCGCGGTCATGAGGTGCTGCTGGCTTCGGATGTCCAGCGTGTTGATCTCGTCGACGAACAGCACGCCCTTGTTGGCCTGGTGGATAGCGCCGGGCTCAACGCGGTCGTGGCTCGGCGTCTCCATCCCACCCGACTGGAACGGGTCGTGACGGACGTCACCGAGCAGCGCGCCGGCGTG
>Ga0102935_1000072_pt1 | contig 30773 bp, 28 predicted proteins | sample SalPonR2_A_D2_MG_FD_78508 | JGI IMG/M metagenome (GOLD analysis project Ga0102935, IMG submission 78508) | Salt pond soil microbial communities from South San Francisco under conditions of wetland restoration - Salt Pond MetaG R2_A_D2_MG | ecosystem: Environmental > Aquatic > Marine > Intertidal... | reverse complement strand
GGCTCACTCACGAGCCGGACATCGACACCGACGGGAAGGATACCGCGAGACACCGAGAGGCCGGATCGGCGCGCACAGTCGGCCTCACCGACGGTGGCGGGTGGTTCGGCACCGGAAACGGACGGACGCTTCCAGATGTACTGGACGACTTTGCGCCTGAGTGCGACTACGTGCTCGTCGAGGGGTTCAGTGGAAGCCGCCTTCCAAAGGTGTCACTCGGCGACCGATCGACAGCGTCTCCGGTCGTGGCTACGGCCGCTGATGCCGACACCTTGGACCTCGACGAAGTGACGGCTGTCGTCGAGGACCTCGCGTCCTACGAGACGCCAGCATCTCTCGTAGTGACGCTCCAGGACTCGCTTCGACCGGAACCTCCCGAGGCTACCGCGACGAGCACTATCCCGGCAGCAGCGGTAGCCTCCGACGACGAGGCGGCAACGAAAGTTGAAGCGGCTAATCGCCGCCTCCGTTCGGCGGACGGTGTTCGTGCGGCACGCGTCCATCACCAGCAGTCGGTCTTCGACGAACGTGACGACGTCGTTCATCTGGTCGTACTAGCGGAGGATGCTGTGAGAGCAAACGAGGCGATCGGTGGCGAAATCGAGCGACTCGTCGGCACGGGCTGACTACCGGCGCATACGCAAGTGTTTCAACATCGTCGATAGTGGACAGTAGCTGAACTGCGTGGAGGAGAATTGCCAGAACTGAGGAGAGAGTGCCCTTTCCTCGAGGAGCGGACGGCATCAGCCGTGAGCGAGTAGGGTAGTTCACTCGTGGGAGGGTATCACCCTAACACCTCTCGAGTCGTCGCTGCCAACGATTTATAGTACTGTTCACACGTTTCGTCTTCGACGAGCCTCAGGAATTCTTCAGTCCACGCGTTGAGGTGTTCGTCACAGAACTGGTCGAGGCGCTCGTCGAACCCCTCTTTTGAGAGGTACGCGGCGAATTCCAATTCCGTCGCGATATGGTCTGGAAGGTCCGAATGGTCCGGTGCAGGCTGGACGCCGAACTCTTGATACCAGCGCATGACCGCCATTGTGGCCGGTCCCTTGACTGGGCCGAGTTCATCGGGGTCGTCGCGGTCGCGGTAGACACTCTCGTATGGCGGACACGGCGGTCCTGCCGGGCCGATAAACAGCCGTGTGTGTTCGGTTCGAAGAGCGTTGAGGTCTACCGAACCGAGGTCACCGACCACCGACTCTAACTCACCAGCTTCGATTGCCTTGACGAGCCGGTGGGTCGGTCCCCGCCAGCACTCGGCGAGGACTGCGTACGTCGCCGCCACGTCTGGCTGGGACCCGTCGCTTTCGGCTGGTTGTTCACGTTCGGACGGCGTCTTAGTTTGTCCGGTCATTAGTCTTGTTTACCGCCGTCGGTCGCGTACGATTGCTGTGCGTCAACTCGCTGGATTGGCACGTACTTCAGGCCGAGCGTGACGATCAGTGCCCCGAAGGCGATGATACCAAGGGTGACTGCGATCTCTATGAGCGTCGGGGTGTACACTCCCGCAGTCGCCCAGATGTCCGTCGTGATGCCCGTATACTCGCCACCGAGCGAGATACCGGGCGCAGCGTCGATGTTGGCGACCTCGTATCCCGTGAACACGAGACGTATCCCTTCGAACATCGTCCCGACGACGGCGAGTACGCTCGCTGTGAAGATGACTGACACGCGCTTTCGAAGCGAAGGGATTGCCAGCATGGCGAGTGGGACTGCGCCACCGACGACCGTCCACAGCCAGAAGTACACCGACTCCCCGACGAGGAAGCTACTCGTAATGGCCCAGAATTCGAAGTGATCTGCCCAAGCGTGAGGGAGTCGCTCGGCTGCCAAGAGGTACACCACGTGGAATGCAAGAAAGATCCCGAGTATCTTGCCGAGGCTCGTGAGCTCCTCTCTGTCGACTTCGAAGTTCGTGAACCGGTCTGCGAGGACGGACACGACCAGCAACAGTCCGAGTCCGGAGACGAGCGCCTTGGCGATGAACACCGGGGCGACGAGCGGACTGAACCAGTCACCACGACCGATCTGCGTTGCGAATATCCAACCGGTCACCGAGTGGAGGGCGACAGCGGTCGGGAGTGCGAGTGCTGCCGTCCAGAACATGAGCGTCCGGTCACGCTCGCGACCCGCTTCGGTGTCTGTCACGCCAAGCGCTAAGCGTGAGCCGCGTGCTGCTAGGTCACGGCGAGTCAAGAGCCACAGGTACCAGAGGTTTAACACTCCGTACAGCAGGACGATACCGAAGTCCCACACCATCGGCGACCGAAAGTCCGGTGAGGTGAAGAACTGGTATATCCGCCCCGGACGGCCGATATCCGGCAAGATGAGAAGTCCCGCGACGATGATACACGCGAGACTGACCAGCACTCCGAGGCGGGCGAATCCTTCGTATCGATGCGAATGGAAGAACTTCGGTGCGCTGCTGATGATGAGTCCCCCCGCCGATAGCCCGACGAACAAGACGAACATCATGATGTACAGTCCCCACGAGAAGACGTTCCGCATCCCCGTGGCGATCAACCCTGTCGTGAGCTGATACCCCCACGCAGCGAGCCCAGCCACCATGAGCGCGACGAGCAGGCCGATCCAAAGCTTACCTTTCCCGCTGTAAGACGGGACCGCAACTCGCGACGACTCACCGTTCGTCGCCATCAGTCATCACCTCCTGATTTCACGGAGGGGACATGCGGGACTTCGTCGCCCTCGATCGAATGATGGCCACCACCCGATCCGCCATCGGCAGTGTCGGCTGCCTCGGACGGGAGGTCGTCAGTGCCGTCGGACCACGGTGAGACGTCGTCGAGTTCGCTCTCCAGTTTGTCAGACGTCTGCGGGCGTCCGGGGCTCATCTCACCGCTGATGTAGTGCGTCTTCGGCTTCGTCCCGCGGTCTTCGAGTAACTGGTCCGTCTCGTACTCGTTGATGTACTTCGAGACCGTGCTGGTCTCGTCGTCGAGATCCCCGAAGATACGCGCGTCTGCCGGGCAATTGACGACGCAGGCCGGATCGAGACCGTCCTCGACGCGATGGCTACAGAACGTACACTTCTCGACGACGCCCTGCGGTCGCGCCTCAACGTCCCCCGTCCCCGCTTCCGGCATGTGCTCGGGTTCGTCCCAGTTGAACACCCGTGCGTTGTACGGACACGCCGCCATGCAGTAGCGGCAGCCGATACATTTGTCGTAGTCGATCTCGACGATGCCGTCGTCGCGGGTGTACGTCGCGTTGACCGGACAGACCTTCACACACGGCGCGTTCTCGCAGTGTTGACACGCCGTCGGCTGGTACTGCATGTCCAGCGATCCACTCCCCCCGTCTTCGGGATAGCCGCCCGACGGGGTGTCCATCTTCTCGCCGCCCTCGGTGAGAACGCGGTTCCAGAACTGTCCCATCGGAACGTTGTTCTCCTGTTTACACGACACTGCGCACGCTTGACAGCCGATACACCGCTCTTGGTCGATTACGAGCCCGTAGTTTGTCATTGTCAGTCACCTCCGGTGGGGGCAGCTTCAGCGCCGGCTCCGAGCGGGTTACCGGATTCGTATTTGTCAGTGTCGACGTCGTCGGGAGCGGGTTCGACCGCCACGCGGACGTCGTAGAACGCCATCGTCTGGCCGACCTCGCTGACCTCGTTGTGCGTGAGGTCTTGGAGGTGACCCTCGACGAAGTCGCGGCTCCACCACCCCTGGTCGGTGTTGACCAATCCGGGCTGGAAGGCGTCGTTATACTTCGCCTTCACGACCATCTCGCCGCGGTCGTTGTACACCCGGACGTACTCGCCGTCCTCGATACCGCGGGCCTTCGCGTCCTTCGGGTGGATGTCCAGCTGCGGTTCGGGGTTGATCTCGCGCACCCAGTTCAGCATCTCGTACTGCGAGTGGATGCGGAACCGGCTGTGCTTCTGCATGAACATCAGCGGGTACTCGCCGGCCTTCTCGTAGTCGTCGGCGGTCCGATCTTCGAGCGGTCGCGGGACATCGAACGTCACGCCCTCCTCGCTCGGGGCGTCGTCGTCGTACATCTTGATGCGCCCCGTTTCGGTGGGGAACTCGTCGGTGTACTTGACTATCGGAACGCTCTCTTTCTTTTGTGTCCCCTGCTCGAACAGCGTGTCAAAGTCGATATCATCGTCTCGCCCGGCAAGCTTCCGGAGCATATCACGTTTCGTCTCGGGGAATCGGTCACCGAACCCGAGTCGGTCCGCGAGCTCTTGGATGGCGTAATAGTCGTCTTTCGTCTCCCACATCGGTTCTTGCACCTTATGGCGGTAGCCGAGATGCGGGTGAGACCCCCAGCCCGAGCTGATATCTTCCTGTTCGAACCAGTGGGGAACTGGGAAGATGATGTCGGCGTGCTGGACCGTGTCCGTGTGGTGCATGTCCGCGACCACGTACATCTCAAGGCTTCTGATGGCGTCCCGGAACCGCTGGCGGTCCGGGAACTGATTGCCCATCATGTTCGACTCGATAGAGTAGACGGCTCTGATCTGGTGCGGGTCGCCGTCGATCATCGCGTCGGGGTAGTTGGGGAAAGTCAACGATGGGCCGGGGTCGGCATCCTCCGGACTGGCCCAGTTGCCGGCGGCGAGCGTCGCACCGCCAGAGTGGTGGGCGTGAATGTTGCCGTGCCGACCGTAGTCGCCAGTCATCCCCATCAACATGGCGTACGCCTGCCCGAAGATGTGGCCGTGCTTGTACCGCCCGAGTGCGTAGCTCGGAGCGATACCGCCGGGGCCGCGGGTAGCAAGCCACCGAATCGCAGTCCGGATGTTCTCGGCGTCGACCCCGGTCTTCTCGGCGACCTCCTCGGGCGCGTAGTCCGCCACGTGGTCCCGAAGCTTCGTCAGGGCGGTCTGACACTCGACGCCAGCGACGGTGAACTCCCCGAACAGCGCGTATGCACCGCCGGTCTCGGGTTCGAGTGCGACCGGGCTGTTAGTGCCCCGTTCGACGGCGACGACCTGTTGGTCGCCGCCGTCTTCGAAGACGTCGCTCGCCTTGAGTAACTCCCCGGTGTCCTTCCGGATTAACGCGGGCGCAGTCGTCCGCTTTTGGAGGAAGTCCTCGTCGTACGTCTCGTCCTCGAAGACGGTGTGCATCATGGCAAGCGCAAGATGCACGTCTTTGCCGGGCTCGACGGGAAGCCACAGGTCCGCCTTCGACGCCGTCGTCGTGTAGACCGGGTCGACGACGACGAGTTTCGCCCCGTTCTCGATCGCATCGAGGATTTTCGAGGCGTCCATCTGGAACTGACTGGAGAAGATATCCGACCCCCAGACGATGATGGTGTTCGCGTTCTCCCAGTCCTCTGCCTCGTTCGTCGGCGGGAGGAAGGCACCGACACCAGTAACGCGGTTGAAGCCGCGACCGACGTTGGTGTCGATACCCCAGGCGGACTGGGTCGCACCGAACAGCGAGGCCAGTCGCTTAAACGATTTGCCCGTCTGCCCGTAGTTCCCCGACCCTTCGTGGAAGAGGACGCTTTCGGCGCCGTGGTCGGCTTTTACTGACTGCATCTTGTCGGCGACGAGGTCGAGCGCCTCGTCCCACGAGACGCGCTCGAACTCCGCATCAGGGCCGCGCCCCTCGGGGTTGGGGTCGTCGGGTGACCAGTCTGCCCGTTTCATCGGGTACTTCAGTCGCGTCGGGTCGTAGACGCGTTGCGTGTGCGAGAGGCCAAGCACGCAGGCCCGCTTGTACTGTTCGTCCTCGGGCGGGTGCGGTTCGATTTTCTTCACCTGGCCGTCACGGACGTGGACGTCAATCGGGCACTTCCCCCTGCAGTTCGGTGAGCAGACGGTTTGGATAACTTCGTTTTCACTGACAAAACTCTGAACAGACGCGTTCAGCTCCTGGTCATCTTCGCTTTCGACCAGGGTCTGGAGGAATCCGCCACCTCCGACTCCCAGCGCAGCAGCGGCGCCGCTGGCCTTCAGTACGTCACGTCTGTAGGTTCCGTCGTCAGACATCGTCGAACCCCTCCGGTTTCGTTGGGCGTTGGTCTTCACCGAACTCTTCCAGTACCGCTTCGTGGTATTTCTCGTGGAACTCGGCGTCAGTCAACTCTCCGTTCGAGACCCGAATCGCGTCACGAGCCATCTGCACCCCCAGGTCGGTGTCGTACTCGACGTCGTCTAACATCGCCTCGGCTTCGTCTTCCCACGCATCAATCGGCGTTAATCTCGGCTGTTGTGGGTCGCTCATGGCTCTATTTGAAAGGAATCACCTCTCTTCGAAGGACCTCGCGGTTTATACTACAGCATTTTATATACTGCAGCGGTTAACGCCGGACGAAAATCATGTTTTATATTAGATAGGAACGCCGCTTACTATTCGCAGATCGCCTGAGGATGCTGCTACGTACGTTCATCAAGTAATTTAAAAATAAAATGTTGGTGATGCATTTGGGTACTCCATCCGAAGTCGACGTAGAGCTCCGCGGAAGTGCTGTCGAACGTACCGTGTCGGTAGCTGAGGCGGCCGCCGCCGCCTCCGCAAACCGGTCAGATTCCCCGGTCCGCAACGCCGTTAAAACGCGAACGCCTCACTGGAAGGCGGCGAGCGCGAGTTTCGACTCGACCGAGTTCAGCCGTTGGGACATCGCCGACTTCGTGATGTCGAGCTCCGCAGCGAGTTCACCGACGCTCGTCGCTCGCGGCGTCTCGTAGTACCCCGACGCGACCGCCATCGCGGCCGTCTCCTGTTCGGTCTCGGTTAACGCGGAGAGGTCGAGCGTGACGCGGTTCGATCGGTCACCGTCGGTGGTGTCGACCCGCGTAAGCCGCCGCAACGAGAGGTTGTCCGTTGCCTCTCTGAGGTCATCTATCAGCGCAGAGAGACGGTCGCGGTCAGGGAGATACGTCTGCATGACGACCGCTTCGTCGGTGACTTTCGTAATCTTCGGAATGCAGTCGTACTCGAAGAATATCGGGCAGTAACACTCAGAGGTGATCTCTCTTTTCGCGTGACGAATCTCGGTCTCCGCCGAGCCCGTCGCCGTTCCGTCACCGGACTCGTTCATGGTTTCGGTGTGGCACTCCCCGTTAGCGGACTGTCGGTCGATCCGGTCCGCATCCCGACCGAACTCCTCGACGGGGCAGGCGACCGCGCCGGACGCGGACAGTTCGAACTCGGCGTAGAGGCGACGGGCTTCCTCTGTACCGTCACCCTCTTGCTTTAACGGTCGCTCTGTGGTACCCATCGGTAGCGGCTTCGACGAACAGGTATAAAATGTTGTCTCGGGTTGTCGGGCTTCGAAATAGCTGATCAAGCGGACTGACCCGATCCGGTGGTCACTCAGCGCCGGCGAGGTCGTCGATCCATGTCAGCACTGCCATCGCCTTCGGGAATCCAATCGTCGGTACGGCGAGCAGGGCGACGTGTCGAAGCGCCTCGGGGTCGACGCCCTCCTCAAGCGCGCGCCGAACGTGCGAGTGAACGGCACCCTCAGACTCGGAGCCGGCTGCCAGCGCCAGTTTGACGAGGCGCTTCTCCTCGCCGTCGATCGGACCGGCTTCTGAGCAGGCCTTTCCCAGGTCGGCGTATTCCTCCCACACTTCCGGGTGTTTGTCCGCGAGGTCGCTCGCCGTGGATGGCAGTTCGCTAGCGTCTTGGACAGCGTCAGACATACGTCAGTATCGAGCAGACGGTGATAAAAAGTAGCCAGTGCGTTTCCATGATATGACGATCCAGCTCGATCTGTTCGAACGGCGACGCCCTCCTGTTGAATGTAGTCGTCGAATTCAGCAACTGTTGTGGGCCATTTTCTCCGCCACCTGCCGAACAATGGTCGACTCGGCGCCGTGGAGACGTTGTGAAACCGCAGACTCTGACACGTCAAACTCAGTCGAGAGGTCTGTAAGTGTCACCTCCCGTGGTTTGGCGTAGTACCCAGCGTTCACCGCTCGAAGCAACGTCTGACGCTGCACCTCGGTCAATCGCTCGGGTTCGACCGAGACTGTCGGCTGGTCCTCATCACGGATGTCACTGACTCGTGCCCCGTCAACGTCGAGATCTGCAATGGCACCTAACACAGCCGCGACATCGACACCCGGATCTATCTCTACTACGACCGTGTGCCCGTCGTGGCTGCAAGCGTCATTCGTGCCCATCGATACCACTGGATCGTTGTATCGGAAAGAGAAAATCGACTCCGCTGAATTATTTTGGTGATTAAATGCCCTAGTGGATTCTTGCCGGCCGTCGGTTCGCTCTGCGATACGATGCTCGCGCAGTGCAGGGATCGTTCGTGAACCGCCTCGGGGGCAAGCCCCGAGGAACTCGCCTCGCTCAGCTGTAGAACCGCTCACGTATGCTGGCGCAGCTGTGGGACGTTAACAGCCACCGACACTATATAAATGGATGTAATATACAGAGACACGCCTTGGGCGGTCGAAGCATAATTCACGAGTATGTCTCGAGACCATCGCGACCGGCGGGAATCAGCGGACTCGAAGTTCATCTTCGAGTTCGGGGCGTTCAACGACAGGACGGCGTTCGCCGAAAGCGGCGCCGATGAATCACAACTATCCGCGTTTCAGCCTGTCCGGTGATCTATCAATGACATCCGCCCTTCACAATGCGCTTGCCCGAGTCGACGATCCAGCCCTTGACGACGACATCGTTTCACTCGGACTCGTCGGCGATATTGAAATAGATGGAGATACCGCTCACGTCCCGCTCGCGCTCGGCGCGCCTCACTCGCCGGCTGAGACTCGGATTACCGAGGACGTTCGAGCCGTCGTTCGCGAAGAAGGCTACGAGCCGTCGCTGTCGGTCGAGATCCACGATACGACGCCTGCTGGCCAGATGGACGGGGCGCCGAACGTGGTTGCTGTCTCCTCCGGCAAGGGGGGCGTTGGGAAGAGTACCGTCTCGGTGAATCTCGCGACGGCAATGGCCGAGCGGGGCGCCAACGTCGGACTGTTCGACGCCGACGTCTACGGCCCGAACATCCCACGGATGCTCGGCGTTCAAAACGCGCCGGGGAGGGCGGAAGACGACGAGACGATCGTCCCAATCGAGAGCCACGGGCTCAAACTGATGAGCGTCGGGTTCCTCGTCGGCGACGACGACCCAGTCATCTGGCGGGGCGCCATGGTGAATAAGGTTCTCACAGAACTCCTACACGACACCAAGTGGGGAGACCTCGACTACTTCGTCGTCGACTTGCCTCCGGGAACGGGAGACGTGCAGTTGACCCTGCTCCAGCAGATGGGAGTGCTAGGGGCGCTCGCCGTGACGACGCCGCAGGATATCTCGCTGGACAACGCCCGCAAGAGTATTCGGATGTTCGATAAACATGACACGTCGGTACTCGGCGTTGTCGAGAATATGAGCGGGTTCGTCTGCGACGAGTGCGGGACTCAACACGACGTGTTCGCGACCGGTGGAGGGCGACGACTTGCCGACGAGTTCGACCGTCCACTCCTCGCAAAGATTCCGCTCGATCCCGCGATCCGAGAGGGTTGTGAGGTCGGTGAACCTGTCGTCACCGACGGTGACTCGGGACCGGCGAAGGCGTTCCGCGAACTCGCTGAGCAGACGATGGATCAGGTCGGTCGAAAGCGGCGACGCTCGCACGCCGATGGCGCCGCCGACCTCCAGCCGGAGCCGTAGTCAAACGAGGCGGTCTCCGGCGATCGAACGACGGCAATCGCCACCGAATCGGGTGTCGAAACCAGAATCGCTCGTACGCGACGTGGATCCGGCAATAACGTAAGTATAAATGATAACTTCTCACGAAATAGTAACGAGAGTGGATTATATGCCGCCGGTGGCCGAAGTGTTCTCCATGCAATCGCGTTCCCGACGGTCGGTCCTCGCGGCGCTCGCCGGTGGGGGTGGACTTGGGGTCGCCGGCTGTCTCGGGGGCAACGACTCCGTTTCCGTCCTCGCCGCCGGGAGCCTCGCAGTCCTCGTCGACGATCACCTTGGGGAGCGGTTCGAGTCCGAGACAGGCGTCGCCTGTCACGGGGAGTATTACGGCACGAACGCGGTGATGAGGATGGTGACCGACGGCCGGAAGTATCCGGACGTCGTCGTGAGCGCGGACGCCGAGCTATTGCGCGACCGGCTCCACGACACCCACACCGCGTGGGACGTCTCGTTCGCGTCGAACGCTATCGGGATCGCTTACGCCCCAGAGACGCGGTTTGGGGAACGGCTTGAGGCGGGCGACCCTTGGTACGAAGTCGCACACGACGCGGACGACGGTGACCTTGCGATAAGCGATCCCGACCTCGACCCCCTCGGATACCGCGCAGTCCACGCGTTCCAACTAGCCGAACAGGAACACGAATTCGACGGCTTTGCCGAGGACGTCATGGACGCAGTTTACCGGGAGCCGGAGGAGCCGCAGCTGCTCGCCGGTGTCGAGACTGGAAATCGCGCCGCCGCGGTCGTCTACCGGAACATGGCCGCAGACCACGGGCTGCCGTTTCACCCGTTCCCGGAGGCGTACGACTTCTCGAACCCGGAGTACACCGATCACTACGCAGAGGCCTCGTACACGACGGACGGGGGGTACACGGCGACCGGTAGACCGATCGTGTACAACGCGACGGTGCTCGAAAACGCGGACTCGCCGGCGGCCGGACACGAGTTCGTCCGGTTGCTCGCGAACGCCGATGAGACCCTGCGCGAGAACGGATTTGAGACGGACGGGTTCCCGATCACGCACGGCGACGTTCCTGCCGAGGTGACGGACGGGTGAGCCTCGTCGACGCGACCCGGTCAGTTACGAGCTCCCGGCGGCTGCCGCCGCTGCTGGTCTTCGGACTCCTCGGCGGGATCCTGCTCGTCTACTTTGCGCTTCCCTTCGCGGTGTTTCTCGGCCGAACCGGATCGGTTCCCGTCGTCGAGACCCTGCTGGAGACGGCGAGCCGGACGGCGGTCCGGAACTCGCTTCTCACCGCGCCGGCCGCCACCGCGGTCGCGACCGCGTTCGGCGTTCCGCTTGCGTACGTCCTCGCGCGCGAGACGTTCCCGGGAAAGCGGCTTATCGAGGCGCTCGTTGTGCTCCCGCTCGTCGTCCCGCCGGTCGTCGGCGGGGCGATGCTGCTCAGCGTGGTGGGCCGGTTCACACCGATCGGCGCCGCCGCAGCGCGCGTGGGGGTCCCGCTGACGGACAGCCTGCTCGGCGTCGTCCTCGCCCAGACGTTCGTCGCCGCGCCGTTCGTAGTGATTACCGCGCGCGCCGGGTTCGGCGCCGTCGACGAACGCCTCGAACAGGCGTCGCGGTCACTCGCATACGGACCGATAGCCACGTTCAGACGCGTGTCGCTTCCCCTCGCGAGCCGAGCGATCGTCGCCGGCGTCGTGCTCACGTTCGCGCGGGCCATCGGCGAGTTCGGCGCCACGATGATGGTCGCGTACAACCCTCGGACCATGCCGACGCGTATCTGGGTCGACTTCATTTCCGGCGGCATCGACGCGATCGTCCCGCTCGCGCTCGCTCTGCTGGCGGTCACGCTTGTCGTGGTCGTTACGGTACAGCGATTCGCTGGCGTCCCAACGGTGGTGGAACGATGACCCTCGAACTCGACGGGCTAACTCACCGGTACGGGAGCGGGCGCGCCCTCAACGACGTGTCGCTTGCCCTCGACGACGGGGAACTCGTCGCGCTGCTCGGGCCGAGCGGCTGCGGGAAGACGACCGTCGTCCAGGCGATCGCCGGACACCTCGACCCAACGGCCGGGCGGGTGTCGCTCCGCGGAACCGACGTCACCGCCGCCCCGCCGGAGGACCGCAACGTTGGGCTTGTCTTTCAGCGGCCGACGCTGTATCCCCATATGACTGTCGGCGAGAACGTCGCGTACGGGCTGGAAAGCGGCGATCTCACGACCGATCAGGTGAGTAACCGCGTCGATCGGTATCTCGAACTGGTCGAACTCGCTGACCGACGGGACGTGTCTCCGGCGTCACTGAGCGGGGGAGAGACCCGCCGCGTCGAACTCGCTCGTGCGCTCGCTCCCGAGCCGGATGTCCTCCTGCTCGATGAACCGCTGTCGGCGCTCGACAAGGGACTCCGTGCGCGGCTCCGCGACGAGATCATCCGCATCCAGCGGGAAACCGACGTGACAACGCTGTTCGTCACCCACGATCAGGAGGACGCGATGTCGGTCGCGGACCGTCTCGTCGTGCTCCGCGAGGGGGAGGTTGTCGCGGCCGGACCGCCCAGACAACTCTACAATTCGCCGCCGACCCGGTTCGTCGCGTCGTTCCTCGGACGCTCGAACGAGCTCTCAGCAAGGGTCGAGAGCGGCGAGTCGTCAATAGTGACAATCGGTGGGACAGACCTCCCGGCCGACGCCTTGACGGACGGGCTCGCTGATGCGCCCCGGGCAGCCGTTCACGTCCGCCCCAGTGACCTGACGGTGCGATCTATGACGCGGTCCGGAGAGCAATCAAGTGAGGCCGAGAGCATCTCAGACCGGTCGGGCGCATCGGCCGACGGTGGGGCGTCAAACGAACGACCGGGAATGATCGGGATGCCTGGGACAGTAACGCACGTGCGCGACGTGGGTCGCCGCTACGACGTGTGCGTCGAGGTCGACTCCGGCGAGTCGGTGACCGTCGAGCGGCATCGTAACGGACTCCGTGAAAATGAACGCGTGACCGTTACCGCCGCAGCGAGCGACCTCACCGCGTTTCCCGTCCCGGAGCGAACCGCCGAATAGGGGAGACCGCTGACCCGGTTGCGGTCGTGGACATCGAGCGGTCGAGAAGGCGTGTTGACGGAGACCGTACCGTCGGAATCACCGCAGACTATCTCTCAGTCGGCTTCCTCCACGAACGTCTGCTGCTGGTGATGCCGTCGCAAGACACCAACTTTGTTTGCAACCGTGGCCGCCAAGTCCTGAAAGGCCGTCGCGGTCTCACCGGCGTCCCGACGAACGATCGGTTTCCCGGTGTCGGCACCCACCCGAATCGCTGGATCGAGCGGGAGTGATCCAAGGTACGGGACATCGACATCCTCGGCGAGCGAACGCCCTCCGTCTTCGCCGAAGATGTCGTGGGAATCCCCGCAACTGGGGCAGACAAATCCACTCATATTCTCGACGACACCCAATACGTTGGTCTGGTACTCGCCGAACATCTGAACACCTCGGCGGGTGTCTTTCACGGCGACGGATTGCGGCGTCGTGACGACGATCGTTCCCGTGACGGGCAGGTTCTGAAGCACCGTCAACTGGACGTCGCCGGTTCCGGGCGGGAGATCCACGACGAGATAGTCCAATCCTCCCCACGACACGTCGGCGAAAAGGTCAGTGAGCGTGTTCTGCGCCACTGGACCGCGCCAGACGACAGGGTCGTCATCGTCGATCAACAGTCCGACGCTCATCAGCTTGAGCCCGTGGGCGGTCGGCGGTTCAATCCGGTCTTCGCCGTCGACAGTCGTCACGTCGGGGTCGGTGTCGGCGCCGAGCATCTGCGGGACGTTCGGGCCGTACACGTCGGCGTCGAACAGCCCGACATTCGCTCCGCGGTCGGCGAGGCCGGCGGCGAGGTTGACTGCGACAGTGCTCTTCCCGACGCCGCCTTTCCCGGAGGCGACGGCGATCACATTTTTCACGCCGGGGAGGACCGACGACTCGGCCGCGTCGAACAACGGCACGTTACCCGAGAGCTCGATATCGATCTCCGCGTCGTCGGCAACCTCGCGGACGCGCTCCGCGATGGCGGCCTCGTCCGGCGCGTGCGGTGCGCCGAGCGCGAGCTCAACGGCGGCAGTCCCGTCGTCGACGGTGACGTCGGTGACGAGCCCGGCGCTGACGATGTCTGTATCGAGCGCCGGGTCGTCGACGACGCGGAGGCGATCGCGGAGGTCTTCGTCTGAAATGTCTGTTGTTGTCATCTGTCGTGTAGTTACGAGGGCGTGGTTTCGGAGAGCTGTCGGTCGGCGTGGGCGACTTCTTGCGCGTCCCACGCGGTGAACGTCCGGGCGAGGCGAGCGATCGCGGCGAAGACGCCTTCGACGGTGTCGCGGCTCGCGACGGCCTCTTCGAACCTGTCGATCCAGCCCAGTCGAGAGAGCGTCCGGGCCTGGAGTTCGCGGACCGCGTCGAGGTTCGACTCGCTTCCGTCGCCGTCGAGAAGCGCCGCCTCTCGCTCGCAGAGCGCGCGCATGAACTCGAAGCAGGCGGCGATGTGGTCCGGGATGTCATCGCCGCGCTCGGGCGAGAATCCGGCGGCTGCGTACAGCCGCGCCATGTCGGCGGCCGGGTCTCCGAGGAGCTCTCCGGCCTCTCCGGCGGTGTGATACCGCGAGTCGGACTCGAACGCCTCGCTCGGGTCGGTCGCGTGGGCGGACGCGAACGGCGGGACGTAGTGGGTCCCCGGGACGACGAACAGGTTGTCGTACCCGATCGCCAGCGAGTCGGCGTCGTGGCCGTCGCCGCGCAGATTCGCCGTCTCGATGTCGATCGGGAGCACGTCGGCGACGGTCGCGAACGCTCCCCGGTCGAGCGCGGCAGCGATCGTTTCCGTCTCGCCGTCGAAGGTCGCGGCCAACAGCCTGTACAAGCGGGCGCGGGCCGTGGCCATCGCCGCCTCGTCGCGGTCGTCGTCCGTGTTCGTGTGTTCGGACATCCGCATCACCGCCGCTCCACGTCGACGAAGGCGTCGTACTGCGCGTTGCTCCCGCCGACGAGATCCGAGAGGCCGGTGTCGCCGAGCTCCTCGTCTAGCGGCTGGATGTGATTGATCGCGAAGCCGGCGTCGCGCCCCTTCGCGTATCCGGCCTCCTCGGTCATCGGCTCGTCGAACTGGTAGTCGCTGTGGCCGTCGGCCTCGGCCGCCGACCGCGTTTCGCCGTCGATCGTTTCGGGCGTCGCGCCGTCGCCGGTCCGGCCCCACCCCCACATCGCGCCGACGACGCCGGGTCGGATCCCGCTCGTGACCATCGCGACCGCGTCGACGGTCTCGCGACCGGCGTCGATGCGGATTTCGTCGCCGTTCTCGATGCCACGCTCCTCGGCGTCGCGCGGGTTGATCCACACGGGATTCTCCGGGCGGGTCTCGCGGAGCCACGGGCTGTTCTGGGTGCGGTGCATCCCCTGTGTCCGCGGCTTCCAGTTGATCAGTCGGAGCGGGCGCTCCCGGTTGTCGTCGCCGCTCACCGCGGCCTGGACGGTCCCGTCGTAGTGTTCGACGTCGTCGACCCTCGGGAGCGGGTCGAACCGCTCGCCGGTGAAGGAGTGTTTCCCGTTTGGGACGACCTCGCTGTAGAAGTCGACGCGGGACTCGAGTTTGTACCGCATGTGTTCGCCGTCGTAGGCGTTCGAGTCGTCGCCGCGCTCGGCGTAGTCGTACCCGTGACCGTGTTCGGCGAACGCCTCGTCGTAGCCCTCGGTCGGCTCCTCGAAGCGGCCGCCCCGGTTCAACACCGTGACGACCTTCGGCCACTCCTCGTCGGTGACGGCGCTCTGCCAGCGGTCGAGGTCGAACCGGTCGCCGAGCCCGTTCTCGTGACTCTCGCGGAACACCCGCAACTCGTCCTCGCTCGCGTCCGTGACCGGGTCGCGACTGTACGCAATGTTGGCCGCGAGCTTCAGGTAGAAATCCTCGGCCTGTTCGAGCGGCCACAGGTTACCGTCCGCGTCGGGGATAGCGTCTGCACCGACGCCCGGCAGGTCCAGCTCCGACCACAGCTCGATGAGCACGTCCTCGAACGGACGCGCGTCGGGGACGACGGAGACCGCCGGCTGGCTGATCTTCTCGTCGGCCAGCCGCTTGTTCGGGTACGTCCCGAAGTTCTCCCACCGTTCGAGGTAGGTCGGCTCGGGCAGGATGTAATCGGCGTACTGACTCGTCTCGCCGATGACCGTGTCCGAGGCGACGATCAGCGGGATCGTATCGGTGTCTTTCAGAATCGCCGGAATCTCGTCGCCACCGGCGACCGCCATCACGTGGTTGTTCGAGTACGGCCGGATGAACAGCGCCTCGACGCCGTACGGGTACTCGTCGGCGGCGCTGCCGTAGAGCTCTTGGGTCGCCTGCGGCGGCGCGACGGGGAACCACGGCCGCTTCGCCGGGTAGCCGCCGTCGCGGTCGAACAGCGAGGTGTCCTCGTAGTTGACGCCGCCGCGAAGCAGGGGGATCCCCCACGGCGAGTTCCCGTCAGGGACCGAGCCGAGCTGGTACCGGCCGGACATGGTGTCGTAGCCCGCGTAGGGCGTGATCTGCCCGCCCTTCCAGTCGTAGTTCCCGATGAGGTGCTGGAGGGTTGCGATCGCCCGCGTGTTGTAGAAGCCGTTCGTGTGCTTCGCCGGGCCGCGATAGGCCATGATCGCCGCCCGCTTGCCGTGACTGGTGAACTCGTCGGCGATCTCGGCGATCTGGTCGGCCGGGACGCCCGCCATCTCGGCGTACTCCTCGACGGTGTGGTCGAAGACGCGGTCACGGTACTGGTTCCAGACGCTCCGGACCGCCGTTCCGTCGACGGTCACGTCGACGTCGAGAACGGCCGTGTCGACCTCGCTCGCGGGACGCGGCTCGCCCGTCGCCGCGTCGACGGCGACAAAGTCATCTGCGGTATCAGCGTCCTCCGGAACGAGTCCGAGGTCGCTCGCGCGCGCCTTCGGCCCCGCTTCCGCGTCGACGAGGACGAGATGCGTGGCGTCGCTCCACGTGGGCTCGTCGTCGTCGCTCGCGGCCGACTGCGAGGGGTTCTGGAGGTACGTCAGGTCGTGCCGGTCGTTCTCGATGACCCACCGCGCCATCCCGAGCGCGAGCGCCCCGTCCGCGCCGGGCTCGACGGGGACCCACGTGTCGGCCTTCTCGGCGGTCTTCGACAGGCGCGGGTCGACGACGTCCATCCGCATCCCGTCCTCGATGGCGTTCGTCAGCTTCGGCGCGAGCCACGTCGGACCCTTGTTGGCGACCATGGGGTTGGTCCCCCACACGAGGAGGTACTCGCAGTTCTCGATGTCCGGGTACTGCCGCTTCTTCTGGGCGGCGTGCGAGCGCACGTTGCCCATCACGCTCGAGAACCCGCAGGTCCCGGCGTGGTGGATGCTGTTTATCGATCCCAGCCCCTGATGCCAGAGCCGGTTCCGGATGAAGTTTCGCCGGAATCCGCCGACGTCGACGATCTGGTTGGACTTCGGCCCCAGGTCGGGATGGTCGGTGTCGATGAGGTCGTCCGCGTACTTCTCGTCGAACGCGGACTTGGACAGATCGCCGTTCTGTACGGCCTCCCAGTCGCTCATCACCGCCTCCTGTGGGGCGTACCCCCAGAGGTCTTTGAGTCCGGGGTGGCCGAGCTCGTCGTCGCCCTCGACGATGTCTCGAATCGCGTGGTCCCACGAGACGGTCTTCCACTCGCCCGACCCGCGGGGACCGACTCGTTTCATCGGCTGGCGGACGCGATAGCTGTCGAAGGCCGTCTGGATACCCGCTTGCCCTTTCAGGCAGATCCGGCCGCCCGACAGCGACCAGCGGTCGGTGTCGACGTCGCCGCTTCCCTCGACGTCGCCCATCGCCACGTCCTCCGGGTCGCTCTCGTAGGGCACCTGTGAGAACGGCTGCGTGTTGAGGAACGAGTACGGGTTTCCGGCGAGCTTCCGGACGAGCGAGCTGTACTCGCCGGTCCCGCTCCCGTCCGCGAGTTGGACCTTGATCGGACAGAACGTGTTACACTGCCCGCAGGTGGTGTGTATCACGTCGCCCGCGCCGTACTCGCCGTACTCGTTCCCGACGTAGTGGTGTTCGTCGTCCGTCCACAGGTCGTCGACGTCCACGTCGACCGCGGCGTTGCTCGCCGCCGCGATGACTCCGATACTCCCGGCCGCCTTGACGAAGTCGCGGCGCGAAACCGTCGCGCCGTCTTCGCCCGAATCGTCAGTACTCATTCGTGGTCACCTCCGGTAAGTGGCGTCAACGGCAGCGTCTCCGCACCGAGCGTGTACAACAGCAGGCCGACGCCGATCATGCCGATACTCGTGCCCCACTCGACCAGCGTCGGGAAGTACGACCCGTGGGGAAGTCCCTCCATCACCGGCATGACCTGCGCCGGGACGACGATGTTGAACCGCACCGCAACGATCCCGATAACGACGCTCAGTCCGGCGAGCACCATTACCGACGGCGTGCGCCGCCACGACCGCTTGCTCAGCAGGACCATCGGGAACACCCAGCTGAAGCCGATCATGAACCACCAGAACGACCACGACATCGGGCCGTACATGATGACGTTCCAGGTCTCGATCTCGTGGGGATGGACGCTGGCGATCGCGATGAACGTCTCGATGGCGGTCAGAGCGGCGTCGACGATAATGAAGCCGATCAGGAGCTGTGCCAGTCGGTCGAGCAGGTCCAAGTCGACCGACTCGCCGTCGAACAGCCGGGTCCGAAGCACGTAGATCATCATCACGAGCGCGGTCCCGCTGAGTAGCGCCGAGATGACGAATATCACCGGGAACAGCCCGCTGTTCCAGTAGGGGCGGGCCTTCGAGACGGCGAACAGCACGCCCGTACCGCCGTGGACCATGAAGATCGCCAGCGGGATACCGACGATACCGGCCCGCTTGAGCCAGCGCTGGTCGAACGCTCGGGACGCCTCGCTCGTCTCCAGGCGACCGAGTGCGAGCGCCGCGTAGAACGTCTCTCGGATCCCCGATCTCCGCTCGGCCACCCGCGCGAGGTCGATCCGCATCGAGAAGTACAGCTCCGTGACCAGAATACCGATATAGGCCACGTAGGCGTGAACTTCCCACGAGAGCGCGGATGTCAGTTGGCGCCAGAGGAACGGGAAGTACATCCGGTCCATCCGTCCGAGGTCGATCCAGACGAACAGCAGCGCCACCGCCATGCTGATACTGGCCGCGAACAGCGCGTCGCGGTCGATCCTGTGCATCCCCTCGACTTCGAAGACGTTGGCCATCGTGCTCACGAGGAACGCGCCGGCGGAGAGGCCGACGAAGTAGATGTAGAAGGCGACCCACGCGCCCCACGGAACGACGCTCGTGAGGTTGGTGCTCGCCATCCCGCCCGTGAGGCGCAGGTACGTCGCGTACGCGCCGAGGGCGACGAGGACGCCGACGATCGCGTACCAGGCGGCGCGCAGCCGGCCGTCTTCGAATCCCGGATCGAACTCGATGTGTGAACTCTGTGTCGCCATGGGTCTATTTGAGGTAGTAGACGTTGGGGTCGGTCCCCTCGTCTTCTTTCAGTTGGAACGCGCGCGACGAGTCGGCCATCTGTGCGACGTCGCTGTCGGGGTTCTCGAGGTCTCCCATGTTCCGGGCGTCGCCGACGCAGGTCTCGACGCACGCCGGCTCTTCGCCGCGCTCCAGCCGGTGAGTGCAGAAACTGCACTTGCGGATGTTGCCGATCGGCGACTTCCCTTCCTCGCGCGGTCCCCGGTCGACGCCGTACTCGGGGCTGGTCAGTTCGCCCGCCTCGTCCACCTCGTCGTCGTAGTTCTCGCCGAAGTCGAAGTATCGCGCGCCGTACGGGCAGGCGATGTTGCAGTATCGGCAGCCGATACACCGGTCGTAGTCGATGTTGACCACGCCGTCGTCCATCTTGTACGTCGCCGAGACGGGACACACCTGCACGCACGGCGGGTTGTCGCACTGCATGCACGGGCGCGGGACGTTCGTTCGCGTGACGTTCGGGAACTCGCCGTGTTCCTCCTCCATCACGACGTTGTACGAGACGCCCGGCGGCGTCCGGTTCTCGGACTTGCACGCGACCGTACACGAGTCGCAGCCGACGCACTTCTGCAGGTCGATCACCATCCCCCACTTCTCGTCGCCCGTGCCGATCCCACCGTCGGCCTCGTCGCTCTCGACCTGTGCCGACTCTGCCGAGAACGTGTCCATCGAGCCAACGGCACAGCTCAGCGACTCGGCCGTCTCCGTCGAGACGGTCTGGTCGCCGGCGTCGACCGCCGGGTTCGGCGTCTCCCGGTACGCCTCGCCGAACTCGGCGGCCGCGTCCTCGTCGTACTTCTCCCAGTACTCGTCGCCGGAGAGCTCACCGCGGGCGACGCGCTGTGCGTCTTCGGCCATCGCCACGCCGAGGTCCGTGTCCGCCTCGACGTCCGCGAGCTCTTCTCGCGGATCGGGTCGTTCGTTCTCCACCATCGCATCGAGGTCGGCCTTCCCGACGTTCGGAATGCCGGGGAGCGTGTCCCCGTCGTCAGCGGTGCTCATCGCCACCACCCGTCACCCGTCGTCTCGCCGGCGAGTGGCCGATCCCCCGCCGGCCGGTTGATCCTGGAGCTCATACACGAGGATGTACGTAGCTACCGGTGGAAAGGGTAATACCAATACAGACTGACCCCCTTCCACCCCGCGAAGACACCCCATATTGCAGGTGCCAATACTGTTTGGATCGGGGGGATGCGACCTCGAGATCGACCGGTACCACGTCGCGCGCCGGCGACCGTCGATATTATCAACGAGAACGGACACGCCTCAGCTATGAACGAGTCGTGTCGAGACCGACGAACAGTCGGCGAGCCAGTGACCTTGGGCCACCGAGAGACGGAGTCAGTCGTATGAACTGGATCATCGCGCTCTCGATCGGGCTTCGACTGCTCGGCGTCGGCTACTCGATCTTGCTGCTCGCGAGGACCCGCGATCGCCGGTTCGGCTTCCTGACACTGCTTCTGTCTTTTATGACGCTTCGACAGCTGCTCACCGTGCAGACGGCGACGACCGGGATCGAGGAGCTACCCGGCCTCATCGTGAGCGCGCTCACCCTGATCACGGTATATTACCTCTCCGAGTACATCGACGAGGAGAACGCCATCAAGACACAGTTACAGACGGTAAACGAGCGGCTCCGGGGCTTTCGGAAGGCCATCGAACACGCCGGGCACGCCATCTTCCTCACCGACCCGGACGGCACCATCGAGTACGCGAACCCGGCCGTCGAGACGGTCACGGGGTACGAGCCGGACGAGGTGATCGGGGAGAACCCGCGTCTCTGGCAGTCGGGACGACACGACGAGGAGTTCTATGAAGGGCTCTGGGAACAGATCGGCTCCGGGTCGGTTTGGGAGGGCGAACTGACGAACCGCCGGAAATCGGGAGAGCTCTGTTGGATCGACGCGACGATCGCGCCGATCACCGAGAACGGCGACGTGGAACGCTACGTCGCGATCGAGCGCGATGTCACCGAACGGAAAGAGCGCGAGATACGCATCGAAGACCAGAACGAGCGCCTGACGCTCCTGAACAACACGAACGAGGTGCTCCGCGACACCAACAGGGAACTCGTCGCCGCGTCGACGCGCGAGGAGATCGAATCCGCGGTGTGCGAACAGTTCGCTTCCGCCGACCTCTTCGACGTGGCTTGGATCGGCGGCCGTGGGCTCGTCGACGGCACGGTAAACCCCCGTACGTGTGCGGGCACCGACGTCGACTCGCTCGACGCTCACGTCGAGACGCTGTGCGGCGCCGAGCCGTCGCCGGTCGAAACGGCGCTCGACGGTTCCCGCCCGGTGTTCACCGAGATCGAAGACGAGCCGTCGGATAGCCTCGGCGAAGCGCACTGCGTCGTGGTCCCGCTCGCGTACCGGGGCGCAGAGTACGGTGTCCTCGTCGTGATGACCCACAACGCCGACGCGTTCGACCTGATTGAACGCGATATCTTCGCCGAGTTGGGTCGGACCGTCGCGGACGCGATCAGCGCCGTCGAGAGCAAGCAGACGCTCGCCGCGGACAGCGTCACCGAACTGGAGTTCCAGCTGAGCGGGATCAACGAGCCGCTGGCGGACATGGCGACACGGCTTGACTGTTCGGTCACCGTCGAGCATGTCAGCGGCGGCGACGACGGGGAGTCTATTCAGTACGTTACCGTCGCGGACGCCGATCCAGAGGCCGTCTCCGAGTACGTCGCCGAGGCCGAACACGTCGACACGGCACAGCACGTCTACACCCACGAGGATCGGTCCCTGTTCCGGCTCTCGATAGACGATCGGTCGATCGTCGCGACGCTGGCGCAGTACGGGGCGGGCATCGAATCCCTCTCGCTCACCGGCACGAGCGGGACGCTGGTCGCACACGTCGCCAGCTCGAACGACATCCGGACCGTCGTCGACGCACTTCAGACGACGTACGACGGCCTCACGCTCGTCGCACAGCGCGAGCGTGAGCGCGACGTACAAACCGAGGCCGGCTTCCGGAAGCAGCTGGCGGCGACGCTAACGGATCGGCAGCGAGAAGCGGTGCGTACCGCGCACTTCGCCGGGTTCTTCGAGTGGCCTCGTGACCACTCCGGCGAGGAAGTCGCGTCGATGATGGACATCTCACAGACGACGTTCACCCAGCACCTCCGAGCGGCCGAAAACAAGCTATTCTCCGCGCTGTTCGACGAAACCATGACGGTGTCGTGAACTCCTCGAAACGGGACAGTCGACCGATCTATGGCGTCAACTGCCCGATCGAGAGCCACTCTGCCTCGGGGTCGCGGGCCGCGTCGCTCTCGGCGGACCCGTCGCGTCGTGGTGCGGCTGGGCGCACGCCCAGGGGTACCTCCCGCGACACTCCGCTCGCGAATCAGACGCCGAAGACCCGCTCGACGAAAACGACGGGCGACGTCCAAGTGACCAGCAGGCGTGGGAACCGATCCACCGCGACCTGATCACGCAGTTCGTCGACCGACGGGTCTCTGAAGCGTTCGACGGTGATGGAGACGACATCACCGCGTTCGTCGGTGACCGGCTGGCCGTCGGCGCGGTGAAGCCGAAATCCGGGGCGCTACCGTCGTTTCTGGACGTGTTCGTGTGCGACGTCGGGGCCCGACACCTCCAGCCTGTGTTCCCGCTCGGCGCCGCATTTGGGACAGGTGTGGTGGTAGACGATCGTCGCGCCGTCGGTCGCTGCGTCCCACGTCCCCGCTTCGTCCTCGAACCCGCACTCCTGACAGACGAGTTCGTCGTGGTCGTAGTGCGCCTTGAGCCGCTCGAACGGTGAGCGAGTGCCATTCGATGTCATATGAACAGCTCTATTTTCGATACACAAAATAGTATCCCCTCTATTACGTAATCAGTAATTGATACCGGTTAGAGATACAGAATAAAGAACGAACATCGCAGACCGTCCGTGTCGCGGCGTGTGGCATAACGGCTTTGGCCGGATGGCAAGTAGGTACGTCCATGACCTACCGGCCCGACGAGATCGACCGCCGCATCCTCTACTACCTCGGGGCGAACGCGAGGGACACGTCCGCTCCGATGATCGCCGAGGAGGTGGACGTCACCCCCGCGACGGTGCGCAACCGCATCAATCGACTGGAGGAACACGGGCTCATCCGCGGCTATCACGCCGACATCGACTACGAGAGCTCGAACGGGAAGGTCACCACGCAGTTCACCTGCACCGCTCCCGTCAGCAAGCGATCGGCGCTCGCGAACGAGGCGCTGTCGACGCCGGGAGTGATCCACGTCAGGGAGCTCCTCGCCGGGCAGGAGAACCTCGTCATCACCGCCGTCGGCGAGGACACGACCGATATCAACCGCATCGCTCAGCAGCTCTCGGCGGCCGGGGTCACTATCGAGCGCGAGGACATCGTCCTCGACGAGACGTTCCAGCCGTACCACGGGTTCGCCCCCGAAGAGGACCGCGCCCCGTCGGCGGTGACCGACTTCCAGACCGTCGTCGGCGGCGGCGAAGTCGTGGAGTTCACCGTCTCGGAGACCGCCGACATCGCCGACCTGACGCTGAGCGCCGCCAATCAGCAGGGCCTGTTGCCCGACGAGGTGCTGGTCGTGGGCGTCGAGCGCGACGGCGACCACGTCACCCCCAACGGCGACACGCGGATCGAACCGGGCGACCTCGTGTCGGTGTTTTCGCCGGAGACGCTCCCCGAGGCGCTCGTCACCGCCTTCGACAGCGACCCGCGGCCCGCGAACGAACAGGCGTGAGATCCGCCGCGGCGGCCTCCCGGACGCCGAGGCGGCGGGCCCGCGGCGAGCGGTCTACTCCGTGAGGGGGAGGGCGATTCCGAACACGAACGGCGAGAGGAACGCGACGAGGATACCGACGCCTGCGACGCCCAGAAACAGCCTGTGCTCCCACGTCGGAACGGACATCCCGGCGTTTCGGATGCCGGCCTCACCGAGTTCACCGGCGAGGAACAGCCCCAGGCCGAGCGAGAAGCTCAACGTCGTGAGTCGCGAGTAGTCGAGGTCACCGTATCGCCCGCTCATACGTCCGGATCACTGCTCCCGTGACAAATAGATTTTCGTCCTGAAAATCTGAACGTCTCTCAGTTGCTATTCGGAAGCAGGTATGCGTTCGCTGATCGAGGCGCTCTCGGCGTCGCTCGAACTCGCCGTCGTCGGTCTCGGTTCAGTCGCCCGCTCCGCGGCGGGACCGTTCATCGAACGGTTCGCACTCGCGGGCGCACAGGGCGGCCGAGGCGTCCTCGCCGGGTGGACCGCGAGCGGTCACTCGCGCTCCTGACGGATCGCCGCCTCGTCTTCGACCTGCGGCACGGGGTGACGGCGTTCGAGGTCGCGGATCGCGCCGACGAGCACGTCCACGCCGTGGCGGATGCTCCGCTCGTCCACGTCGAACGTCGGCGTGTGGTGGCTCGTCGGGTGGTCGGTGCCGACGATCATGTACGTCGCCAGCCCCCCGTCTTCCTGCACGCGCTCCATCAGGAACGTCGCGTCCTCGCTCGCGCCGAAGTCGGCCGCCGGGAGCACGGTGTCGATCCCGTCGACGCCCTCGGCGACGCCGCTCACCAGCGCCTGGAGTTCCGGATCGCTGTCCGCTCGCGGCGACTCGCTCACCACGTCGACGGTGCCGCGGCACCCGTGCATCGTCGCGGCGGCGCGCACGGTGCGCTCGAACCGCCGTTTCACGAACTCCATCAGTTCGGTCGTCTCCCCGCGCGCCTCGGCCTCCATGTGCGCGCGCTCGGCGATGACGTTGCTCGCGGTGCCGGCCTCGGCCTTGCCGACGTTGACCCGCGTCATGCCGTCCGCGTGCCGGGGGATCCCGTACGCGTTCACGATCGCGGCCCCCATCGCGTGCATCGCGTTGTCGCCCTCGTTCGGCGCCTTACCGGCGTGCGCCGAGGTCCCCTCGATCGTCGCGTCCAAGTGCGCCATCGCCAGCGGCTTCTCGATCCCCGCGACCACCTCGCCGGTCGGGTGGTCGAGGCCGACGTGGACCGCGAGCAGGTAGTCGAGGTCGTCCGCGTACGCGCCCTCGGCCATGGGGTGGCCGCCGCCGCCGGTCTCCTCGGCCGGCTGGAAGAAGACGACCAGCCGCCCCTCGAAGTCGCTCTCGGCGATCGCTTCGAGGACCGCGAGCCCCCACGTCATGTGGACGTCGTGGCCACAGGCGTGCATCGTCCCGTCGATCTCGGAGCGGAACCCCTCGTCGACCGGGTCGTGGTCGGCGTCGGTGGACTCCTCGATGAACAGCCCGTCGATGTCGACGCGGAGGCCGATCGCCGGCCCCTCGCCGCGGTCGAGGACGGCGACGGCGCCGGTGTTGCCGCCGCTCATGCGGTCGAGGAGATCCGCGTCCGCGCCGCGGTCGCGGGCGCGCTCGATCCACGGGCCGAGGTCCGCCTCCGGAACGGCCATGCGGTCGGCCGGATCGTACGCGTCCGGGCCGACCGCGAGCTCGTCGACGCCGATCGACCGGATCTCCTCGACGAGCGTCGCCGTCGTGAGGAACTCGCGCCACGCGGGCTCCGGATGCCGGTGGAATCGTCTGCGGACGCTGGCGAGCCGATCGCGGATCGGTTCGTTCATGCGAGTCACCCTCTTGCTCGATCGACTTAATTGTACACAATTGCCGTGTACGAGAGATACACAAAAGGCTAAGAAACTCCCTCGTAATGATACGCCAACGCGTCGCTTCGACGCGCCCACCGCTCATGAGTTCACAACAGACCGCTGATCCCGATGTCGTCGTGCTGCGAGAGGGAACGGAAGGACTGTCGATGGCGTCGTACGCGGAGACGCTCCGCGACCGGCTCCCGGAGCTGGAGGTCGCGCTCGCGCGGACCCCCGCCGAGGAGCGCGAACTCGTGCCGAAGGCCCGGGTGGTGACCGGCATCACGCTGGACCCCGACCTCCTCGAGAGCGCCGACCGGCTGGAGCTGTTCGCGTGCACGTTCGCCGGGACGGACCACGTGCCGACCGAGGCGCTCCGAGAGCACGGCGTCACCGTCACGAACGCGGGCGGTATCCACGCCCCGGGCATCGCCGAGCAGACCATCGCCAACATGCTCGTGTTCGCGCGGAACCTCCACGAGGGATGGCGTCGCAAGGAGAACGGGGAGTGGCGCCACTTCCAGTCGCACGAGTTCACCGACAGCACGGTCACCGTCGTCGGGCTCGGCTCCATCGGACAGGCGGTCGTCCAGCGGCTCGCCGGGTTCGAGGTGGAGACGATCGGGATCCGCTACACGCCGGAGAAGGGCGGTCCGACCGACGAGGTGCTCGGGTTCGACGACGACGACGTCCACGAGGCGTTCGCCCGGAGCGACTACGTCGTGCTCGCGTGCCCCCTCAACGACCTGACCCGCGGGATGGTCGGCGAGGCGGAGCTCGCCACGCTGCCGCCGAACGCGGTCGTCGTGAACGCGGCTCGGGGCGGGCTCGTCGACACCGACGCGCTCGCCTCCGCGCTCCAGACCGAGGGCGTCCGCGGCGCCGCCCTCGACGTCACGGACCCCGAGCCGCTCCCGTCGGACCACGTGCTCTGGGAGCTGGAGAACTGCCTCATCACCCCGCACACCGGCGGTCACACCCCGAAGCACTGGGACCGGCTGGCCGACATCGTCGCGGGCAACGTCGGCGCGCTCGACGCCGGCGAGGAGCTGGAGAACGCCGTCGTCACGCCGGAGTGAGACCGGCGACCGCGGCAGGACCGGTCAGGCCGTGAACAGGTCGCGCGGGAAGTCGGCCAGCGTCTCTGCGCCGGTCGAGGTGACCCGGAACGTCTCGCTGGTCTCCATGCCCACGTCCGAGGTCCAGATGCCGGGGATCATGTGGAACGTCATGTCCTCTTCGAGGACGGTGTCGTCGTGCGGACGGATGCTCGCGGTGTGCTCGCCCCAGTCCGGCGGGTAGCCGAGCCCCACCGAGTACCCGATGCGGTCCTCCTTCTCCAGCCCGTACTGTTTGATCGTGTTCCGCCACGCCTTCTCGACGGTCTCGCACGTGACGCCGGGCTCGACGGCGTCGAGCGCCGCCTCGATGCCCTCGGCGACGATGTCGGCGGTCTCCTGCAGTTCGGCCGGCGGGTCGCCGACGAACGTCGTCCGGGCCAGCGGCGAGTGGTAGCGGTGGCGGCAGCCGGAGAGCTCGATGATCACCGGATCGCCGTCCTCGTACCGCCGGTCCGTCCACGTGAGATGGGGGGTTCCGGTGTGGTCGCCCGACGGCATCAGCGGGACGATGGCCGGGTAGTCGCCGCCGTACTCGTCCGTCCCGTCGATCAGTTGCTGGTAGACGGCGGAGGCGACCTCGTACTCCGGCACGCCCTCGCCGACGGCGTCGAGGCCGGCCTGCATCGCGTTCTCGGAGATCCGTGCGGCCTGCCGCATGTACTCGAGCTCCGCCTCCGACTTCTTCACCCGGATCCAGCCGACGAGCAGCGTGGTGTCCTCGAACGTCGCGTCCGGGAGGTTCCCCTGGAGTCGCGTGTACGACTTCGCGGTGAAGTAGGCCGCGTCCATCTCCAGGCCGACGCGGCCGTCCGCGACCTCGAGCTCTTCGAGCACGCCGGCGACGTAGTCCATCGGGTGGAGGTCCTTCGGCGACTGGACGTGGTCGTCGCTGTACGCGCGGATGCTCTCCTCGGCGAGGTGCGTCGTCGCCCGCGCGCCGTCGCCGTCCATGTCGCGGCCGATCCATATCGGCTCGTCGCGGTCGGGCGTGACCACGACCGCCTGGTGGACGTAGAACGACCAGCCGTCGTAGCCGGTCAGGTAGTTCATGTTGGCCGGATCGCTGACCACGACGGCGTCGAGGTCCCGCTCTCGGAGCCGTTCTTTCGTCCGGGCCACCCGCCGCTCGTACTCGGCCTCGTCGAAGATGTGTTCCCGTGGCATGATAACAGGTATCTACGGAGTCGATCCGTCAGCAGCGGCATAAATTTACCGTGTACGCGAACAACGTATACTGTGTACAGACGGCGCCGCGGATCCGCCGGATACCCGCGGTAGCGCGCCGTTACCGCGCGGAGAGAACTGCGGATAAGACGCCGCGCGGCCTCGAAACGCCCCGATCCGTTCCGCTTCGGGTGGGATTTTTGTACCGGCTCTCCGGATCACGAGCCATGCTTCACAGTACCGGACCGCTGCTGTCGATCGACGTCGGCGCGCGGACGACGACGGAGACCGACATCACGGAGGTTCAGGAGCGATACATCGGCGGGCGAGGCGTGGGGACGCGGCTGGCCCACGAGCGGATCCCGTTCGACGCGGACCCGCTCGGCCCCGAGAACCGCGCCGTCTTCACCACCGGCCCGATGCAGTCGTCGCAGATGAGCTTCACGGGGCGGACGAACTGCACCGCGGTGTCCCCGCTGACCGACGGGCTGCTGTCGTCGAACGCCGGCGGGTTCGTGTCGCGTCACCTCGCGGCGACGGGGTACGGGGCGATCGAACTGGCCGGCGCGAGCGACGACTTGGTCGCCGTCCACGTGCGCGACGACGGCGTCGAGTTCGAGCCCGTTCCGGACCTCGCCGGGGTGACCGTCCCGGAGACGACCGGCTACCTCGAAGCCGAACACGACCTGTCGCCCGAGCGGACCGCCGTGATCGGCCCCGCGGGCGAGAACGAGGTCCGGTTCGCGTCGGTCATGACGACCGAGGAGCGCGCGTTCGGGCGCGGCGGCCTGGGTGCGGTCCTCGGATCGAAGAACGTCAAGGCCGTCACGTTCGGGGGCGACTCGGCGCCCGAACTATCGATCGACGCGACCGCGAACGACATCCACCGCGAGGCCGCCACCGCGGACCACATCATGAAAGAGCAGGGGACCGTGGCGGTGATGGACCTCGCGAACGAGATGGACGGCCTCCCGTCGTACTACTTCTCCGAGCGCTCCTTCGAGGGCGTCGAGGGGATCAACGGCGGGGCCGTCGCGGAGAAGAAGTACAAGAAAGGGACGTGTTCGGCCTGCGCGTTCGCCTGTAAGCTCCCGACCAAAGACGAGGCGCGCGGCGTCGAGACCGAGGGGCCGGAGTTCGAAGTGGCGATGGCGTTCGGCTCGAACTCGGGGATCGACGACATCGTCGACGTGATGAAGTCGAACCAGCTCTGCGACGACTACGGGTTGGACGCCATCTCCGCGGGGAACACCGTCGCCGCGTACCTCGCCGCGGAGGACGAGTTCGGCAACCGCGAGCTCGTCTGGGACCTCGTCGAGAAGATCGCTCACCGCGACGGGGAAGGCGACCGGCTCGCGGAGGGGATCGGCCGGATCCACGACGACCTCGGCGTGGAGAACTGGTCGGTGAAGAACATGGACTTCGCGGGCCACGACGGCCGGCTCCTCCACGGCCAAGCGCTCTCGTACGCGGTCGCGAACCGCGGCGCCGACCACATGTACGCGACGTTCTACTCCGTGGAGTACCCCCTCGTCGAGGAGGACGAGGCGATGGAGCCGGCGGGGTTCGAGGGGAAGGCCGAGCGCCTCGTGGAGCGCGAGAACCTGATGGCGCTCAACGACAGCGGCGTCGTCTGCAAGTTCTCCCGCGACTTCATGACGCCGGAGCGCTACGAACTGCTCTTCGACGCCGACTTCGAGGAGCTGCTCGCGGCGGGCGCGCGGACCGTCACCCTGGAGCGGCACTTCAACAACCGGCGCGGCATCGACGGCGACGACGACCGTCTCCCGTACGAGGACGAGCTCTCCGGGCTCGACGACGCCATCCAGTCGTACTACGAGGCTCGCGGCTGGAACGACGACGGCACGGTGCCCGAGTCCGCGCTGCCGGCGTGAGGTCGCCGGCGTCCGCGCGGATCCGGTCCAAACGGCTCCGTTGAAACCCTCTTCTTCAGACGTATTCTCGCCTGAAACGGCTGGTCGCCGAAGAGTGCGTACTGATCGCCGAGGAGTTTACCAGCCCAGAGAGACGTTTCGATAGTCGTGCGAGACACAGCGCCCGAGTCTGCCAACGGCCTGTCTTTCACAGGTTTTATTTTCATCACTTAAAAATGACATTTATGAATGTCCCCGTATCACGACGCAGATACCTCCGGATGGCCGGAGTAGGCGGAGTAGCCAGCCTCACCGGGTGTTCACGTACCGGTAAGGAGGGGGCAGGAACCGAGAGATCGGCTCCGACCGGCGTCCCGATGTTCCGGTACAACCCTGCTCGGACGGGGGGACCGCCGGGCGCAACCGGCCCAACCGACTCGGTCACCGAACAGTGGGGCGTCCAAACTCAAGGCGGAATCGGTCACTCGCTTGCGGCCTTCGACGACACCGTTTACGCCGGGAGCAACGGCGGGGTAGTCTCCGCTTTCGCTACGAGCGATGGTACTGAACGGTGGTCCGTCGAGGTCGACGGGCAGATCGGCTGGCCACCCGCGATCGTCGACGACGCCGTCTACGTCGGTTGTGGCGGCGGAACGATCTGTGCGCTGGCTACGAGCGACGGGACCGAACGCTGGCGCTTCGAGACCGGCAAACAGGTGGCTCCGGCTCCGGCGGTCGTCGACGACACCGTTTACGTCGGGGGTGTCGGGGACGGCGAGGGACGGCTCTACGCGCTGGACGCCACCGACGGCACCGAGCGGTGGTCTTTCGAGATGGGGTTCAACGCGTACGCGTC
>Ga0102935_1000070_pt1 | contig 30918 bp, 35 predicted proteins | sample SalPonR2_A_D2_MG_FD_78508 | JGI IMG/M metagenome (GOLD analysis project Ga0102935, IMG submission 78508) | Salt pond soil microbial communities from South San Francisco under conditions of wetland restoration - Salt Pond MetaG R2_A_D2_MG | ecosystem: Environmental > Aquatic > Marine > Intertidal... | reverse complement strand
GCCAGACGTTCAATTACACCGAGATGATGGCCTGTATCATTCTTATTTTCCTTCTGGCCGGCTCAGTCGAATTGGTCAGCCAGCGCGTGCGTTCGGCCCTCCGCGACGGCGACGATATCGAGAAATCGGGCATAATCGAGACGTTCGCAAACGTGCCGAGAAACATTCTCGCCTCGACAATGGGTCGCCGCGGGAAATGACCTACATCGAAGACCACGGGCCTGACCGGACACGCACCCTCGGACCCGAACCGACGCTGCACGACCCGGTGTCGATCACTGAGAGCGAACTCGGCGCGTGGACAGAGGTCCGGCACCACGCCCGTCTCAACGAGTCGGCCATCGGCGACTACACGTACTTGATGGAGCGCGTCCAGCTCGATTACGCGACCGTCGGAAAGTTCGGCAACGTTGCCGCCGCCGCCAGGCTCGGCCCGACGAATCACCCACTCGATCGCCCCTCGGCACACCACTTCACGTACCGAGCGGCGATGTACGACCTCGGGGAAGACGACGACTCAATCTTCGAATGGCGGGCTGGCCAACCGGTCAAGATCGGCCACGACGTATGGATCGGCCACGGTGCGATCGTTCTCCCTGGCGTCACTATCGGCAACGGCGCCGCCGTCGGGGCTGGCGCGGTCGTCGCCGACGACGTCGACCCCTACACCGTCGTCGCGGGCGTGCCGGCAGAACCGATCCGCCGGCGGTTCCCCGAGGATGTTGCCGCTCGCCTCGAGGCGACCGAATGGTGGGACTGGGACCACGAAACGCTCCGGGCGCGACTCGACGAGTTCCGCGATTTAGAGCTGTTCCTCGACCGGTACGCGCCCCAGGCGGCCGATCCCACCACGCTCGATTGAGCGGGTCGGATTCGTCGATACTCCCTGTAGCAGTCCATTTTCGACCCGTCGACGCCGTTAAGACGATGCCCGCAAGCGACTCAGAACAGCTCGAAGTCCGCGTCCTCGGCGCGGCAGCCGTCTTCGTCGGCGTCGTCTTCTCTCTGAACATGCGCTATCAGCGTCATCAACACGGACAACGGCTACGCTGTTCTGGAGCGTTGTTTCGTCGATGGTCAGTAACCCATGAGAGACGAGCGTTCCCCCGCAGTTCCTCGGCGGTCTGCCTCGGTCGTTCGCGGGGGCCGTCGGTGTGAAACCCTCAGATCTCGACGTGATCGGGTTGGACGCCCGAGTGTAGCTGGACCGCCAGTTCTGCCGCGTCGACCCAGTAGTAGATTGATCGCTCTAGTGCCCGAGTGATGGTGACGAGGTAGCCATACATATCAGGGTCGTAGGCGGTCACCAGTTCGAACAGTTCATCCAAATCGCGGTGGACTGTCTCCTCTTCCTCTCGGAGCTCATCGTGAACAGCGAGTTCACAATCGAAGAGGATAGCCGAGAAGTACTCGTTGATGCGCGCGCCCGACTCGAAGAGGTCCTGCATACGCTCGCCGACGACTCCGCTCGCATCGGTTTCCTCGCTATCGACGACGTCGGTGATAAAACAGGACCGGTCGCCGATTATTTCTAGATTCGTCGCGATGGTCGATAGATCCGCCGCCACCCGGTTGCCCGGCCAGTCGGTCGTCAGCGTGTATGACTTCAGTTCCGCCAGGACAGCCGAGTAGCGTTCGTTGGTGAGTGATTCAAGAGTCTTTGCCGACCGTTCGGTTTTCTCGCCGAGAAATGCTGCGCGGGCGGCGTCGAACTGACGCGTAGTTACCGATTCCAAGCGATCGAGCAGTTCTAGCACCTCGGTCCCGCGACCGGCAGCCGCTCCATCTACTGTTTGCTCTGAAATGTCAGAATCGCCGCCGTACAACTTCGAGATCTGTCTCGACCCGTCATACAGCGCCGCGTCGTCGACGATGTACCCCTTCTTTACGACGTCGTCGCTTTTGAGTTCTTGTAACAGTTCGGAGAGATACTGCTTGGAGATACCGACCGTCCGGGCCAGTTCCGCTTTGGTTTCCGGTGCAGTCCTGTCGATCGCCTCGACGACTTGAGCGCGCGTAGCGTCACGACCACCCGCTCCCAGCGGACGTTGCCATGTTTGACGGGACATACTTGCCCGTCCGGCGTGTGTGGGTTATCACTAACCAATAGAAAATCCGGACGGCTATATACTGTATTTACCTGCCCGAACTGTCGGCTGATTAAACCCTCCCTGAGACACGCTATACGGATATATACTGCTAATAACCGGAACAGACCACTCATATAAAATACAATACGATACCGTTACTGCGGTTCCCACATGGAGACACGTAAAGTCCAGCTTTCCGGCGGGACGACGTATACGATATCTCTCCCAAAATCGTGGGCCCAAGAGCACGGTATCGATGCTGGGGCAACCCTCTCACTGTACCCGAATCGAGACGGTTCACTGCTGATCGAATCGGAGATAGACCGATCGACTGAGACGTGGTCGGCGACAGTGGATGTCTCGACCGACTCGAACAACGCCATCAGACAGCGGATTCAGGCGCTTCATGCTGTTGGGTTCGACAGGGTCACTTTGGTGGACAAAACAGGTCACTCGACGGAGCGTCGGGCGCTTATCGAGGACACTGTTACGGGGCTTTCTGGGTTCGAATTGCTCGAAGCCGGCGACACGAGGATTCAGTTGACGAATCTCATAGATGCCGAAAACGTCGATGTCCGAAAGTCGGCCCTTCGGCTCCGACTCGTGATGCTCGGAATGCACCGCGATGCAGTGAATGCGGTTCTCGATGACGACGAGACGCTCGCCCAACGTGTCATCGACCGCGACAGCGAAGCCGACAAACTGTTCGCGATGATAACTCGGCACTTCCGGCGGGCGCTGACGAATCTCCGAGAGGTCGAGAAACTGGAGTACGACCGCGACGAACTGTTCGAGTACTACTACGTTAGCCGTCAGTTTGAGCGCGTCGCCGACCACGCTGAGAAAATCGCACGTTTCACACTTGATCCGGAGATATCGATTCCGTCTCCGTTTGACGATCGCATCGAGAGGCTCTCTTCCAGTTCCAGACATGTCGTCGACACTGCTGCCGACGTGATCCTCGCCGACGCTGGTATCGAAGGAGCGTACACGGCGCTCACCGAGCGTGACGACCTGACCGCTGATCTCGAGGAGCTCGACCGGAAACTCTACACGCACGATGATCCAGCGGAGGCCTACGTCGTCGGCCTTCTGTTGGATAGTGTCCGCCGGACCGCCGAGTATGGGGGGAACGTAGCCAGCATCGCTATTCAACAGGTCGCGCGTGATTGTGAATGTCTCAAGTAGCGCCACAGACGTCGGGAGGAATGGGTGTGACGGGCCGATGAATGACACGCAGCGAGAACACACTTCCTGTTGAGAGGGCCGTTCCCAACGTCTGTGAGTACGGACAGTGGGTCATCGCATCGAGTTCGCGACCAGCAGGCCCCCAGTCAACACCGCCGCGCCCGTGGCAAACACCGGGATCAACACTCCGGCGAGCGCGAGCGGAATAACGATCGCGTTATACGAGAAAGCGAGCGCGACGTTCCGTTCGAGTCGCCGCCCGGCAGCCCGGGCGAGATCGATCGCCGCCCCGACCGACCGGATGTCGTCGTCGAGGATCGCGACGTCGGCCGCGTCGGCGGCCATCGCGGTGCCGCTTCCGAGCGAGAGCCCGAGATCGGCCACCGCGAGCGCCATCGCGTCGTTCGTCCCGTCGCCGACCATCGCCACCTGGCGGTCGCCGCCGAGTCGGCGGACCGCCTCGGCTTTCGCCGCCGGCGTGACGCCGGCGAACACGTGCGTGATTCCGTCGTGCTCGGACAGAAACCCTGTTGCGGCGTCGTGATCGCCGGTCAGGACGACGACGTCGATCCCCCGCTTGGCCAGTTTCGTGACCGTCTCGTCCCAGTCTTCGCGCGGCGTATCGCCGACAGTGACGATCCCTTCAGCGGTGCCGGCCCGCCCGAGGACAACCGGGATCCGGCCGGCCTTTCGGGCCTCCCGCGCTCGGTTGGCGAACTCTGGGGGGACCTGCCAGCCCCGATCGGCGAAGAGATCGAGCGTGCCGACAAGCGTGCGCTCGCCGTCGACAATGCCTTCGACGCCGGTTCCGTGGCTTTCGAAGCACTCGACGCGTTCGGTCGCCGCGCTATCATCGCTGTCGTCGCTATCGTCAGTGGCGTCGATCGCTTCTTCGTTGTCCGATCGACCGAACGATCCATCGCTGTCGCCGGTCGTTTCTGTATCGTCCGATCGACCGAACGATCCGACGATGGCGCGTGCAACGGGGTGTGAGGCTCGCCGCTCCAGGGCGACAGCCCCGTCCAGGAGCGACTTAGGGGCGTCAGCGTCGACGACGGTCATCTCCCCCGTGGTCAGCGTGCCGGTCTTGTCGAAGACGACAGTGTCGATGTCCCGGAGCCGTTCGAAGACGGTCTCGTCGAAGACGACGATTTCCCGGTCTAACGCCGCCTCGAGGCTGCCCGCGACCGAGAGCGGTACCGCGAGACCGATCGCCCACGGGGAGACGACGAACAGCGCGACGAGAACCGCGAGAGTCCCTTCGGCGACACCGGCTCCGAGGGCGGTCGCGATACCAGCCACCGCGGCCGCAACGCCGATGACCGGGAGGAGCCGCGTCGCGAGCCGATCCGCGTACCGGTGATCGCCGTGGTCGGCGCTCTGGAGGTCCCATATCGCCGCCGTGAGCTGATCGATCCCGCCGACCGGGCGTTCGTCGGCCCGGACGACGGCCGCCCCGTCAGTGACGACCGATCCGGCGACGATCTCGTCGCCGGCACGTTTCGTCACCGGAAGCGATTCGCCGGTCACGACGGCCTCGTTGACGACGCATTCGCCGTCACGCAGCGTGCCGCCGATCGGCACCCGCTCTCCCTCGCGGACGATCACGTCGTCGCCGGCGGCGACGTCCTCGATCGGCACCTCCGTCGTCCCGTCCGCCCCGTACAGCCGGGCCGTGTCGACCTGTGAGACGGTGAGATCGGTCAACTGCCCCAGCGCCCGCTTTTTGATGGCGGATTCGTAGAACGCCGCCGCCGTCACCGACGCCGCGATGACGAGCGTGAGATCGTAGTAGACCGCCGAACCGCCGACAAGCACCGCGAGCGTGCTGTAGACGAACGCGCCGAGGGCGGCCAGCGCGACAAGGACGTCCGTCGTGGGGCGTCGCATCCGCAGGCTCACGTAGGCTCCGCGGAGGACCGGCATCCCGGTAAAAAAGAGCACGATGCCCGTCAGCACCAGATAGATCCGCAAGAACAGAAAGCCGCCGGGGCCGTCCAGTCGGAACGCGCCCGCGAACTGTTCGAGGAACCACCACTCGGAGACCGTCGCCAGGGAGGCCGGATAGATGATCGAAACGTACGGGATCATGAGAAACGCCCCGAACAGGAGCCCGGCGGCGTACCGGAGGCCGAAGATCGTCTCGTCGCGGCGCTTTCGTACTCCTCGAAGCTCCCGGGAACGGCGGCTGGCGCTTTCGGTCTCGTCCGTCGCGCGCTCGGCGTCCGAGCGACGGTAGGCGGTGTAGCCAAGCGTCGTCAACGCCCCTTCGAGGTCGGACGGCGAAACCGCCGCCGGGTCGTGATCGATCCGGACCGTCTCCGTGATGTAGCTGGCCGTCGCGTCGGTGACGCCGTCCCGTCTCTCGGCGACCGACTCGAGAAACGCCTCACAGGTCGCCGAGTACATGCCGTCGACCCGGAAGAACGTCCGTTCGATCCCCGCTTCAGCATCGCTATCGGACGAACTCGGGATCGGTCCTTCGGCGGGCTCCGTCCCGGCGTCGGCGGCGTCGAGTTCGAGGTGAATGTCCAGACAGCCGGTGCCACAGAAGGCGCGGCCGTCAGCCCGTTCCATCGCCGTCGATGCGGGCCGCTGGCCGCACAGCGCACAGCGCTCCGATCCGTCGGCTGTCAACGGCGATCACCCGAGTGCTCGGCTATCGAGAACCCGGAAACAAAAACCCGGCGTCGGCTACCGTCGTGGGGGATCGCCGAATAGTTCATACGTGATTCGGCGCAACGGGAGGTATGCGAGTGCTGATTACCGGCGCACACGGGCGAGTTGGCGAAGGCCTGAAGCTGTTTCTGGCGGACGAGGAAGCGTACGAGTTGACGTACCTCGACCGCGAGGACCACCCCGACTACGACACCCACGTCGCTGACGTGAACGATTACGAGGCGATCCGGCCGGCCTTCGACGGACAGGACGCGGTCGTCCATCTGGCGGCGTACCCGATGACCGACGGGACCTGGGAGCAGGTCCGAGAGAGCAATCTGCACGGCACCCACAACGTCTTGGAGGCCGCGGCGGACGCCGGCGTCGAGCAGTTCGTGTTCGCCTCCTCGATTCACGCCGCCGGGATGTACGAGGAGGACAACGCGCCCGAACTCTACGAGATGGACGTCGATCTGACGGTCACCCATGAGGATCCCGAACGGCCCGATTCGTACTACGGCGCCTCGAAAGCCTTCGGCGAAGACTGGGGCCGCTACTACATCGAGAAACGCGACTACCCCGAGCAGTTCTACGCCATCCGGATCGCCAGCATCCGGGAGCCGCCGTACGACAACCCCTACGGGGACGCCGAGAAAGGCGTCGAACGCGGCGACTGGGAGCGCGGAAGCGACGAGTACGAAACGCAGGCCAAGCGACTGAAGGGGACCTGGCTCTCGGAACGCGACTGGGCACAGCTGGTCGAGCTCTGTCTGGAGGACGACGACGTAACGTTCGACATCTTCTTCGGAACCAGCGAGAACGAACGCGGGTGGTTCGACATCGAACACCCAAAGGAGGTCTTAGGCTACGACCCCCAGGATCGGGCCGAAGAGTGGACCGAACCGCCGGAAGAGCTCGTCGAACACGTCGAGGCCAATCGGGAGGGCTGAGAGGAGCACAGCCGTCGCGGTTCGTTTGATACAGTTACGAGCGCATACCCCCGTCTTTAGGCGGGGGGTCAAGCGGACAATAGCGTACGCATCCTTTGACGACGCCATAACTGGATTTCATACCGCTCTGTCGGCAGTATTAAGACCCCGACGACACATAGTGTACAACACGGATGAAGACCACACGGCACGCGACCTACAACCTCAACTACCACTTAGTGTGGTTGCCGAAGTACCGCCAATCGGTACTCGTCAACGAGGTCGCGGACCGTATGCGAACCATCCTCCACGAGATAGCCGACGACAAGGGCCTCGAAATTCTCGACCTGACGGTTCAGCCCGACCACGTTCACCTGTTCGTCAGTAGCCCACCGAAGCACGCCCCATCCCTTCTCTCCAACTGGTTCAAGGGGATTTCCTCGCGGAAATACAACCACCGCTACGCTGACCACGACGGTGAGAAGATTCGATGGGCGAGGGGCTACTACGCAGGAACGGCGGGCCACGTATCCAACGAGACGGTCACGAACTACATCCAGCGCCACGAGGAGGACGATTCGTGACCGAACTCACGAAGACGCTGGAACTGAAACTGGTCGCCCCGAACGCCCAGAAGCGTCAGAAACTTCGAGAGACGCGAGAGGCGTACCAGAACGCCCTTGACGACGCCTTCGGCGCAGGCTGTACCACGCAGACCGAAGCGAACGATGTGGTAGTCAACTACGATCTGAGCGGGTACGCGAAGAACGCGCTCAAGAAGTACGTCCCGCAGTTGACGACGACGTACAACGCGGGCGAACTTCACGACGACCACCCTGTCCGCTTCACGAACGAGGGGCTACGGCTCGACCACAAGCCCGAGAACGCAATCGAGTGGTACGTCAAAATCCCGCACCACGAGGACTACCACCTCTGGATGCCAGCACAGCCGAACCCCGAACAGCGGGACTGGCTCGAAGCGTTGAACGCTGGCGACGCGGAGATGGGGGAGAGTCGGCTGTTTGAGCGGGATGGGACGTGGTTCCTCCACGTCACCGCCACCCGCGACGTGGAGGATGGTTCCGAGGCGTCCGCTGAGGAACGGACGCCCATCGGTGTCGATATTGGGGAAGCGTCGCTCGTCACGGTGTGTCACCGCGACGACCACGGTTCTCCGACCGCTCCCGAACTGTGGGCCGACGAGGGGAAGACCGTTCGTCGGCTCCGCAAGACCTACTTCACCGCCACAAGGCGGCTTCAGAAGCGCGGTAGCGAGCGTATCGCAGAATCTTTCGGTGACGACCTGTGGAACCAGATAGACGACGTGTTCCACCGCGTCACCCGCGAAATCGTGGAGTACGCTGAATCCGTCGAGAATCCCGTTCTCGTTCTCGAAGACCTGACGTACATACGGGAGTCGATGGACTACGGCGAGTATATGAATCGTCGTCTCCACGGATGGGGGTTCGCCAAACTCCACGCGCAGATACGTTACAAGGCCGTCGAGAAGGGCATCCCCGTCGAGACGGTGAACCCGCGTAACACGTCGAAGGAGTGCCACGTTTGCGGTGAGGTAGGATACCGCCCGCGACAGGCGACGTTCAAATGTACGAACGACGCTTGCTGGGTGGGCGAGTACCAAGCGGACGTGAACGGAGCGGTGAACATCGCAGACCGCTACCTCAGCGGAGAGAGTCGTTCCAGAGAACACCCGAACGACGATGACTCGGCTGAGGATGGGGCGCGTTTGACCGTGCCACAAGACAGCCAAGCCGATGCTGAAGTCCAGCAAGCGACGCTTGGAACGTATGCGTCTTGAAACCGTAGGGTCGGGCGAACGCTCGGCTTGAAATCCCGTGGCGGGATTCCCGCGTCTTCAGGCGCGGGAGGAGGTCAATAGCAGCGCGGTGTGGGTTGTCACTGAATCGTCCTCACATACTGATCACGGTACTTCGCCGATTGGCTTCGCGTTTGCGTGACCCACGGGGAGTCGTCCTCGCGGGCGGCCACAGCCAGCGGTTCGGTGCTGCGACAAAGCGAAGGCAGTTATCAACCGGACGTCATTTCTCAGCCGAGCGACAGCGCCGGTTCGATCGAGCGATACCGGATCGCCAACCGTTGCCGTCCAGTCCGAACGGCAACGGACGCGGCTGGCACCCGTTCTCGAGTCGTCCGTCGAGTTTGTTCGCGACGCCCGGCGGGCGGTCGGTCGAGTCGGCTGATCCGCGTTGGAGACGTCGTCGAGGACGGGTCGAAATCCGATCGCGAGACAGCGTTGAACCGTTCGGGACAGAGAAAAACAGCGGCACTGCAGCCCTTGGTTCGGACCAGGCCAATAATTGAGCGCTGTCAGAGTCAGGCCGATTTCGGTCGCAAAATCGTAAACTCCCGGCCACCGGTGGCTCACCGCTGTGTCTCTTGTATGGGGTCTCAGAATCGAATGACTAGCTCTTCGACGGAAAGTGCGTAAACGGTCATCTCGGCCCCTTTTCGAGAGTACCATGTGTCTACGGCCTCGACGAGGCCGGCTTCACAGAGATGATCGACGTGATACTTGGCGTTCTGGATGGATGTATCGGCGGCTTCGGCGATGTCTGAGGTCGTCGCCGGTTCGTCCTCAAGCGTCGCGAGTATCTGCTGTGCCGTGTCCGAGGAAATCGTCTGGAGGACGTCGGCCTGCTGTTCGTCGTCAACGATGACGTTCGTCCGTTGACGTGGCGTGTGATCGACCGGGGTCTGGTAAGGGAATGCGGTTGGCATGGGTGTTGATCGATGCGGGTTATCGTCCGGTGTAGTTGGGTACGCGATCGTCGAGTTCGAGCGGCCCGTCACGCCAGCGTATATAGGCGACCAGTAACAGGCCGCCGAGGACGGCGAAACCGACGAAGACGAGTCCTTCTTCTCCGATCCAGCGTGATGGACCGACGATATCGACGGCGATGAGTTCCGGCGTCCGCTGTGAGTGTCCCAGTCCGAATATCGCGCTTTGTGTGAAATTATAGAACACGTGAAAGCCGATACTGAGGGCGAGTTCTCCGGTCAGAACGTACACTACGCTGAGTACTAATCCAGCGATCAGGTAGTACCCGTACTGGCTGACGTGTGTTATTTTTCCGCCGTGCAGAAACGCGAACACGAGCGTACTCAGGATCACCGCGAGTCCAGTGGCCATCCGCCGAGAGACGAGCCCGTTTGCTCCCTCAGCGAGATTCGTCAACAGCGCACCACGCAGGATGAACTCTTCCCAGGCGGCTGCGAACGCGATATACGCGAATACGAGTCCCATCGCAGGGACGAACGGCAGATCGCCGGAACCTCGCATCACGCCAGCGAACGTGGCCCAGCCAGCACCGAGTGATACGAGGAGTGCCCCACCGTTGATTCCGGTGGCGACGATCCCACCAACAGCAAACGAGTGCCACCATTCTCGATCAAACGAGAGGCCGAATCCACTCACCGGGCGTCGGTCGATGAGTCGTGCACTGAGAAGGACGGCACCGAGTAAAACGACGGCAATCCCGGTCTGTTCGAGGAGTTCCCGTACGGGATGGTCGAATCTGGCTCGGATCGCAGTCTGGATGATTGCGAGGACGAAAAGAGTCAACACCGTCGGCAGTACCGCTCGGAGCGGTGCACGCAGTCGTCGTTGCTCAGTGTTCCAGACCGGCCAGAGGAGCTGGAGGACGCTCCGGCGTAGGGTGGTCGGTATGATGCGGTCGATCGTCGATTGTAACGACATACGTGACTCAAGACGGCGGGTACAAGTAGCACCCCAGGCACGGCTTCTGACCCGGAAGTTGTGGCGGGTTTTTTACTGTTACCCGGGTCTGGCATGCACATGGACGAGGACGAGGATGCTGTCTTGGCGTTACTCGACGACGAGTACGCCCGAGCGATCCTCGCTCACCTCACAACTGAACCGATGTCAGTCGATGAACTCTGTAGGGCCTGTGGGATGTCCGATGCGACGGCGTACCGTCGGCTCGATCGATTGCAGGACGCAGACCTCGTGACCGAACAGCAGGAACTTGATCCGGACGGCCACCACTACAAACAGTATGCGGCTACTGTCGAGACTGTCACCGTCACGTTCGCGGATGGAGCTTACGAAGTAGCGGTGACGCGTTCGCCAACCGATCCTGCCGACCGGTTCACAGAGCTGTTTGAGGGGTTGTCCTGAGATGTTCCTGTTACAGTTGGAAGCGACTGGGACGGACCCACTCGTCGCACTCGGCGTGCTCGTTCTCTCTGTGGTCTCGGTGGTGCTGTCGCTGACTATCGCTGTGGTTTTGCTTCGTGGCTACCGTCGAGGGCCGGCTCACCGCAGGATGCTCTGGCTCGCGGTCGGCCTGATATTTTTGATAACGGTCCCCGAGTTGCTTCGCGTCGGATTGCCGACGGCAACCGACATCGGGGCGGTCGGTCGGTCGATACTCGTCAGTGGCTGTGAACTGTTCGGGCTTGGGACGATCCTCTGGACCGTGTACGGAGGTGAGATGCAGTGATAACAGCCAGTTTGTTGGCGATGGAACCGTTCAGCGTAGTTTCAGTAGCCCGCGGCGTGACAGCTATCGTCGGACTGTTCGTCGCTACGCTGGCTTATCGTGGATACCGACGTAACGGCGCTGACAAGATGCGGGCGCTCGCCGTCGGTATCGGTCTGCTGACGGCGGGCGTTTTCGCGGCGGTCCTGATCGTCGATACGACCGGCGCGGGGAACGGCATCGTCTTGCTTGTACGGGGCCTCGTGACAGTCATCGGCCTGTGTGTCGTACTGTACGCCATCACCGTGGCGTAGCCGTTCGAGAAGACCGCACAGCCCTTATCCACAAAACACCATATTCATCAACTGTTTGCCCCACTCAACCGGCACATTGAAGCGATGGTCTCTTCGAAAACGCACGGCCATACAGTCCCCGGACCGATCACAGCCACCGGTCCAACGGGTATCTATCTCCCGATTCTGGTCGGGACTGCTCGCCCGAAGTTCAGTGTCGATCTTATCGGGCTATACCGCGAGCGATTTGCTGCCTTCGATGAGGTGTCCTATTTTGAGCTCAGACGGGGCTTCTCACGATCGGCCACAGGTTGCGGTACGGCAGCATAGAGTGCCGAGAGTCTGATGACGCGGTCGTCGTCGACGATCGACTCTTTCGGACACGCGTGGCGGATCGAACCGTGAATGAAACCGGATTGCGCGTCGAACGTGATTGACTCCATGGGTGGATCACTACGTCAGTAGTCGTCATTGAGCGTCCCGATCAGGAGTTGTAACTTCAATACCGAACGGATTCCGAACCGATTTTTGAGGTTTTCAACTGGCGTGCCGACGGTGTTTAGCAGCCAGCGAGAACGTAGTGTGATAGACACCAGTAGCAATATCCACTGAACGAGCGACTTGCAACTTCTGATCGGATATGAACGATTCTATGACACGCGATTATCAATCAAATCGAAACCCATCAACGGATCGAACCGCGTAGGCCGCAGACACGGCTCCGAATCCGACACCGAGAGTTCCGGAAAGCGCGGTCCCGGCGAGACGAAGCGTTGGCTGTGGAACGCCGAGCCATGAATCGATAGCGTGGCCGACCGTTACGCTGTGGCCGATGATGGTCGGAAGCGCAACGAGTATCAGCACGATCGAATAGACGACGAACGCGAGCGTGCTTGGCACGATCGCTTTCCTGCTCCGTGAGACACTCACTTCCTCGAATCGCGGGAACACGACGCCGACGCCGCTTGCGATCGCCCCGGTACAAAGCGTCAACACGAGCGCACTCGCGGTGAGCGTGATAACCGACATGGGCGAATGCGGGCTGGCGATACCGAGTGTGACCGTTGCCCCGGCGGTCAGGGGGACTCCGATCAGTGCGCCTGCAACCGAATGGCCAACGACAAGTCGCTGACCCAAGTTGTTCGCAAGGAGTGTTGCCGGTAGGACGGCTCCCTCATTTCCGAGCACGTTGAGCGAGAATAACGCACCGGTAATCCACGCTCCGGAAAGAACGGCGAGAATCGGGAACGAACGGCTGATTGAGCCGGTCTGTATCGCCGTCATTGTCGGGTTAACCAGTACGATTATCGGATAGATAGCGAACGACAGCGTGATCGGTGCGCGTCGAGTTCGTTGCCAATCTCGAAACACGATGCCTGCGATAGGACGGGACAGAATCGATTCGAATCGGCTGGCGGTCGGAGAAACGGAGTCGGTCCGTTGGTGTTGGATATACACGCCGTCAGCGTACCACAGAAGCGCTGCCAGTCGTGTCAGAAATCGCGCGCTTACGACAAAAAACAGCCCGCTACCGACGACGGCCCCAGCAGCACGGACGACCGATGCCTCGGTGACCGTGCCAATGAGGAGGAGGTCACCGAACCACCCGATCGGTGTCGAGGACAGTACCCAATAGACCGGAGCAAGGACAGTGTCGAACGATTGCGTGACTAGCAGCCAAAAGTAACCCACGCCGAGAACGACGACAAAGACAGTCCGAAGTCGCGTAAGGAGCCTCGATCGAACACCAGTGTTCCGGATGACGAGCGCGACGAGAAAGCCACCGGTAAGCGCCGTCGCTACCACGAGCCCAATAGTCACGAACGCCACCGGTGCGGCGACGATCGATCCCGAACCGGCAGCGAACAACAATACACAGAGTCCAACCAAGACCGCACCGGGGATTCCCCACACGAGTGCTTCGGCAAAGAGCAGCCCACCGAGTAACTCCCGATGAGAGACGGTCGTAAGCATTCCGTCGAGCCGATCCGGCCGAAGAGCGGTTGCGTATGCGCGATACCCGCCGAAACCGAGAACGAAGATCCACGTGTAGATCACCCCTTGACGGACGAGGTCGATCGGTGCGTCGAGATCTCCTGTTCGGATACCGGTCCCGAAAATGAACGCGCCAAACAGCAGAACCCCGACGGCCAGGAGTCCGAACAAGCCGGCAAAGAGGATTGCGACCAGTTGTGCCGGGTTCCCCTGTAGCGATCGCCATCGCCGTCGAAGCTCAGTCCGACCGATCGCCTTCACGTGTTGCCAGTCGGTCATCTTCACTGGCGATCCCGTTCCACATCGGTCGTCACTGCGAGGAAGACGTCTTCCAGCGAAGAGTCGCCGCCGCGTTCCGCAGTCGCTGTTAGCTCAGCTGGCGTTCCTTCGGCAACAAGTCGGCCCTCATTGAGCACGCCGATGATGTCGGCGAGTTCTTCGACCACTGACAGGATGTGGGTCGAAAGAAAGACTGTCTGGCCTGACGCCGCCATTTCAGAAATCGCATCGATCACGGTTCTGGCAGCCCGCGGATCAAGGCCGCTCGTCGGCTCGTCGAGAAAGACGACGTCCGGGTCGTGCAGCAGTGCTTGGATCAACCCAAGCTTCTGACGCATCCCCTTCGAATAGTCCTCGATCCGTTTTCCCGCGTCGTCGGAGAGATCGAATCGATCAAGCCACGCTTCGAGTCGGCCGTTTGCATCTTCAGTCGGGATATCTCGCAATCGGGCGAGGTATTCCAGTTGTTCGAGCCCGGTCAATTCGTCGAAGACTGGCGGTTCTTCGGGTACATAGCCGATCGCACCACGAACGCCATCTCGATCAGTCACGGATGTACCCATGATGGCTGCCTCGCCACCCGTCGGTTGGGTTAGCGTCGTGAGTATCCGCATCGTTGTCGTTTTCCCGGCACCGTTCGGACCGAGGAACCCATAGACGGCCCCCTGTTCGACGCGTAGATCGACGTTATCGACGACCGCTGTACTCCCGTAGCGTTTCGTCAATCCAGTTGCCTCTATTGCGGGCGTTGGCTGTGTCATCGATTCAGAAGCATCACGCATGTTGTGTCACCCTGTTTTGTGATCGATAATTCGATCGTGAAGATCCGACTTCACGGACTCGAAACTGGGTACGCGGTGATGTGGAGGGCATCTCTTCGGATGTCGAAACGGACACACTGAATAAGTACCCATTCGACTCGGATCTGGACAGTTACCGATGCGAGTTCGATCCCGACGGAGGCGGCCGTGATCGGAGCGGTCGGTATCGATGCGATTCAACGGAGTTGAACTCACGGGACGGATCCCGGGTCACGAAACGATCCCCTGGATGTAGATGTGGGCGTACGCGCTTGCCCACACGATGGACAGTAGCTCACCGACGCTCGATGAGATCACGCTCAAGACAGGGATCAACGAAGCCAGGCCCGTCCCCGTCTCGGGGAGATATGTCGGCAGGTAAAGGCTAAACGCACTTCCGATGGCGATCAGCCCTATAAGCACGAACTTTCCTCGGTAATTTGTCGTGATACGCCAGCTCACCCGGAGTGATTTGAGCGGACCGTACTGGCCGATAACGCACGCCTCGGGCGCGAACCAGAACTTGAACAGGACGAAAAGAAACGGCACGGCAAAGACGGTTCCACCGACCGCTGCAACGACGGGAAAGCCAACCATATCGACGGGGTTGCCTGGAATCGCACCGGCCAGCACCAAGAGCGGAAGAGACACGAGAAACGGGATCGTCATAACGGAAAACACGATGAGGACGATAACGCCGACTAACGACGGCGTTCGAGCGAGGCTGCGGTGTAATCCCTCGCGTACCGTGACGGACTCGCCCGTCAGTTCGCCGGCGACGATCGTTCCCACGTAGGCGCGGATCGAGACGATGAACGCGAACGCCGTCAGAGTCTCGACGAAACCGACTGCGGGCGTCGGGAGCACGGCAATAATGTCCGTCTCGAGCAGCCGATTGACGAAAATAATCATGCCCGCAAAAGCGACGATCGACGGGTAGGAGCGAAACAGACGAACCGACCAGACGAGCGCATCGAGGACGGTTCGATTGGTAGCGGTTGTCTCGATATTTCGGCATTCGAGACAGCCGCAGCCATCGACGTCGTCTCTGGTCTTGATCGTTGGTGCCACGTCGCAGGTAGTTGTATCGTGGCCGGTAGAAGTGCTTCGGATCGGTGAGTCGGTGTGTTCGCTCATTCGGTCGCGACGAACTGAGAGATGGATTCTGCGGCGGCAAGTAGCACCGACGGTGGACCGAGTAGCGAGGCGAAAGACTTGAACGCGCGTTTGAGACTCGGCCGGTCGTCTTCGGTGCCGAGAAAGAGCAGCGTCGGGTCCTCGGAAACGACGAAGACGCTCATCTCCCGGCCTTTCTCCGAATAGCAGGTGTCCGTGACTTCGATCACGCCGGCCGCTTGGAGATGCTCCAGATGGTAGTGAACGTTCTGTACGCTTTGATCGAGCCGGTCAGCTATCTTCGCCGGCGTCGCCGGCGTCTCGTTGAGCAGTTGGAAGATCTCGTAGGCGGTTTCGGAGGACAACGCTTCGATCACGTCCCGTGTCGCGTCGTCGTCGAGACTCAGTACGGTCGGGGCATCACTTCGTTCGACGGCAGCGTCGGTTTGTGTCGGGAGGAGTCGTGCCATGGGTGAGGTTAGTTTTTTGCAATGGAGGTCGCGGGGAGTTGGTCCGATCGGTGACTACTCATGTCGTCCGTAGTTGATAGAGGTTTGTGTCGATTTCGGACTGGCTGGTGAGACGGCGGTTAATCGCAAGTAGTAAGCCGTGTATACTGTGTAAAAATACGCGAATCCGACCGCCGAAACGACGATCCCGATCGGGAGCAAGACGGCGAACGGAACTCCGAGATCGAGTGGTAATACGGTCGTCGGGCCAGCGTCCGTCATTGTCAATTGGAGCAGATATTCGGGAATGAAAAACACGTTCATCAGGACGAGCCACGCCAGCGAGAATCCGGCGACGCTTTTCAGATTCGAGCGAACGAGTCCGATACTCCTCCGGAAGGCATCAGTAGCGCTTTCGTTCTCGATGACGATCGCGGTGTCGTAAAACTGCACGAACATGATGACAGTGAGGATCGACACCAACCAGAGAAGCAGAGAAACGACGCTAACAGCGAACGCAGCCACCTCGTCAATCGCGGCGAGTGCCATCGTTCCAATGCCGAGAGCAAAGCCGACGAATCCGAGTCCGATAGCGACTCCAAAGACGAGAAGCACGAACAACGCGGTTGCAAGGAGGAGTCGGACGTAATGAGTCCGGGCTGCAGTGAAAAAGTGGGTAAGCGACGCGTCCGTTCCGCCGATCGCAGCTCGGGCAGTGCCGATGAACCCCCCGAGAACGAACGGGAAGACGATCAGCCAGGCGAGCGACACGCCTGCCGAGAGGAGTGGTGATTCGAGCAGGTGATCGACGTATTGCAGTTGAGTGCCGGCGCCGACGAGGAGGCCGGCGGCGAGCAGGATAGGATTCGCGCGGAGGGCGGTGAATCCATCGTTGAATGCGGAGACTGTGACCATGGTATCTACGGAGTGTCGCCGTCACATATTAGATCGAATGGAGCATCAAAACTAGATTTGATCATTTCGAGCGCCTTTAGCGCCTGTTTCGCGAGCCCGACGCCACGCGTGATTTCGGCGTGGCTTGCGAGGCCTTGAACACCCTGCCCGGCGAGAACTGATGACTCGTGGTGATATGTCGATGGCAGCTATTGTTCGAACACACGGTCCGTGCATCCACGATCCCCGCTTTCTGCCGTCCTGCCGATCGATTGGCTCGTATTCCGAATCGGGATGTCGGTCATAGATCGGCACCGTCAGCTGTTGGGGAAAACCGTGTCCGGGTCCCGAGCATCGAACGGACCGACGTGTTCACCCGTCGTCGCATATCGGTACAGCGCTGTTCGAACGATCGCAGAGGCTGTCTGTGAGCCGACGATGGCGGCGACGACGATCCCACCACCGCCGACGAGCGCCCCCGTAGCGAGCACGCCATTGAGCACGAAGTATCCAACCGCACCCAAAGCGACGCCCGGCAACGAAACGAGCAGGAAGACGAAACTCACGCCGAGCGTGGCCGAGACGCTTTCGCCCCACGTTTCCCGAAAGAGCGATCCGCTCCGACGGAGTTGGCGGCGCAGACTCCGTCGCTGATCGAGCACGATGACTGGCACAATGAAGAACGTCAAGAGCGCCCACGCGATATCGAAGATAGTCCGCGTCAGGCTTCCGACCACGCCGAATTTCTCGTCGAGGATGTACAGGACCGTACCGAGTGTCGCAGCGACGACGGCCCACACAGCGATCCGGCGGCGGGCGCGCCACGCCGCGGCGAGTCCCTCTCGAACGGATGTCGAGTTACCGTCGAACAACTGCGCTGCGCAGTGCACTACGGCAGCGTTGAAAAACGTCGCTACGCTCGAAGAGATCGCAATCGCACAGAACAACGCCCCGTACTTGTAGAGGTCGTTTGTGAGAAGCGATTCGACGAGTCCCTGCTGGAAGACGATTGCTGAGAGAACGGCGAAGGCGCTCCCGACGGCGAGAAGACTCAACACCGGTAGGATCATAAGATTCGGTTCCTGGGTAAACACGCGTAGGCTGTCGCGGGTGATGGCGAAGCCGCGTCGGTATTTCGAGGCCATACTGAATCACCAATTTAGGGCGGCGTTGCAACGACAAAGCCGATTTCGTCCATGGAGACGCCGATTGACAATGCGTTCTCTGGATCAGTTTCCTCCCATCGGTACGTGTTCTCCAGCCCGGTGTCCGTGCGAACAGTCACAGCAAGCGGTTCGTTGGCAGCCAGTCCCGTGTATCCGTGGTCGTGGTTCGCCGGGATGGATGCCGTATCGTCGACGAGCACCGCACCATCTTCAGCGGTCCGGATGACCGTCGTGATGTCCAGTTCGCTCTCCGTTTGATTGTTCACGATCAGATGCGGTGCGTTCTTTGCTGTCGTATGTGCAACGACACCGCCTACTGCGCCGAGTGCAACACATCCGGTGAGCAATGTCATCGCCTTTCGCCGCGTGAGGGAGGGCATACGTGGGGGATTCAATAATAACGCGTATAAAAACTTTGAAAAATAAAACTGGTGAACTGCAACTTGCCATCCACCCTCGCCTGAAGCCGGAGGATGTCAAACAGCCGGGCTGTTTCGCCGGATTAGCCGGGATCGTAGTGGACAATGGGCATTTGAGCCTACAGAAGGCTTACCCGTCTTTTGCATCTCTTTCGAGTACCGATGAATCGACGGCAATACGTAGTGATGGGTGCCGGAGTAGTTAGTGGGGCCCTCGCTGGCTGTACGGCAGTTACGGGGGAAACGGAGCTGACAGGGCCGACCGAATCCAACGATGATCACTCAGTTCGCTTTGAATACGACCACGAAGACGAGACGTTCGCACGTGTCTATTTCAACAAACGACCGGACACGCCATGGAAGAGCGTCAACGAGATACCGGACTCTTCTGCATTTCACCGCCTTCGAGTCGGGATTGAACAGCCGGGCGACGTGAGCCTTGGTACCTACCGATTCCGATTCAAACCCGCTGGGGACGGGGCCGCCAATATCTATTTGCATCCACCCGAACTCGGGCAAGAAGATACGTTCGATGCCTACCGTGATGCCGATTGGACGGTACTTGAAGCTGAATACGATGACGGGACCCGTGTCGGGACGGGCTTTGAGCTGTTCGTCTACAGCGATACCGAGAGCGATAATGAGGCTGGTTCGATCCGCGCCGACTACGAACTCACGTTCTCCGGAGACGGATATCTCGGCGGGACGTTCGTCGCGGGAGATCAGACAACGATCGACCTCAATCAGACAACGTAAATCCTCGCCGTGCACGGCGGAGAGAACATCAACGCTTGTCTCGGTCTTGTGTATCTCGCCGAGCTGTTTTTTCGGCATCTTGACGGGCCATTGTCATTCGCTGAGTGTGCTCCGCGCGGACGAAATAGTAGAGCACAAACGGTGCAACGACAGCAAGCAGGAAGACAAACGCAACGGAAATCATGCTGGCAGGGGACATCACCCGAGGAACACGTCTACGATGTCGCTTCCCCTGGTTGACGTATCGCGGTAGAGTTCGGAGTATCCGCAGTTTGTACAGGAGACGACCTTGAAACTGTTCGTCTGTATATCGAACATTTTTGATATTCCGCCGCCGGTTGTGGAGATCTTCCCGACCTCTGTCTCAGTATGGTCACACTTCGGGCAGCCGCGACCGGTATCGCCATGCGAAGCCATACTCGAAAGATACGGCGTTGGGTATATGACTCTCTGTATAACTCAAATCCACAGTTTAGCAAAGTGGGTGCATAGATACCAACTTACGAGACTACACAGGAGCGTTTAGGATGCTAAGAGCGTGTTATGGATATAACCACATCCAACGTATGATCGTGCAACCGGACGCGAAGATGTTGGGATAGATACTGTTTGCTTCACAGGTGGAGTACTGAACGTATCGGCACTACACGTGCGGATCGATCACTGCCGAAACTAGAGGCTCGTTTGCGCTATCGGCCAACGACGATTTCATAGTCTCTCGATTCGATCCACGGCAACGGCTGCTCCGGCGGCGGCGGGATACACGACGCCGTCGACGAAGTGACGATGTCCATACTCCTGTTCGCCATCTCGTGCAATGCGAAGGATCGTTCGAACATCAGGGGCACTCTCCGAGACTGCTTCGCAGACAGTAAGATTCACGTCGGTGTCGTCAGTGAGTGCAGCGACGACATCGGCGTTAGCGAGGTCGGCCTGTTCGAGGATATCCGGGTTCGTTCCATCGCCTTCGATGATCCGGCCGACCTTTGATGATACCTGCTCACACCTATCCGAGTCCGATTCGATCATAGTGATCCGATCGCGCATCCCACTGAGCTTTTCGGCAACATGGAGGCCGACCCGCCCACCGCCGACGATAATGACATTTCTTACCATGGATCTACTGTATTCTCGTGTAGGGAGTGATATTTGTTAAGCATTAGTATAGTCGAATGGGTACGGCCATAGGTAGCCCATATTTACGCTTTTAGTTCCTTTATGACGGGATATGGGGACGATCCTTGCTTATCGCCACTGTCTCCGTTCGTGAACCGCCACTCGTACAACGCCCGGATGAATGCGCCAACTCCGAACAGCGCGATTACGACCAACAAAAATCCCATATACGGGAGTGCATTGGCGAGACTGATGACTGCCAACCCGACGGCGAGCCCACCCCATCGATGATCGTAATCGAATACGGAGAGTCCCCACGTCCCGACCACGAATGCCCCGTAGACCAGCCCGACCCACAGGAGGAAGATGAAGCTATAACTAGCAAAAAACGCGAGGGGAATCCCGACGACCGACAGGAACAACACGCCGAGAACGAACGGCATTCCGATCAGCGTCGCCACGCCGACGCCGCCACTGACGATCGGTCGCTCGATACCTTGCTTAGAGACTCGATCGCTAAACCGGGGCGCGGCCACCACTAAGACCGCCCCGATCAAGAAATTCGCCAAAAACAGATACAGGCTGACGAGCGGGGTCAGCGCTGCATCAGGAATATCCGGCAGCGACACGTTCGAAAACGGTGCCATCCCTCCCTCCCGTTCGGTTTCCGTTACTGCACCTGTGATTTCGGCGTCGTCTGAGATAGTCGTCTCATCGGCGCTGTAGGTCAAATCGCCGTCGATCGTTGCCATCGGGCTGATCGTAACGGATTCGCCGTCAAGCCGCGTGTCGTCAGCGATCGTCCCTTCGACGGTGACGGTTCCACCGGTCGCCTCAACGACGCCATCGATACGTGCGGCTTCCCGAACATGGACCTCGCCGCCGGTTGCCGTCAGGTCGCCTTCGACAGTTCCGTCGATAATCACTGACCCGCCTGTCGCCGTCACGTCACCGGTTACGTCGCCCGAGATGGTCACGGATCCGCCAGTCGCAGTTAGGTCTCCGTCGACTGTACCCGCCACGAGCACATCACCGGCTGTTAGTTCGAGATCACCCTCATGCGTCTCGTCGGGATCGATCGTAATCGAACCGCCAGTTCGTTGCTCCTGTGCGCTTACGACACCGATCGTGCTTGACAGACAAAGGATACCGACGATCACGAGGACGGCAATTTTGCCGGACTGCAATGACTGGGACATGCTTACTGTCGGACCTCACTAACGCCTCTGACAACCGGGTCCAACATAACAGACCCGTAGACTTAAAGTGAGATTTGATCGGGCCGGAAAGCATCGGCTGAAAGGGACTGATACGGAGCACTCAAGAGACAGACTCCCGAACGGATAGGCAGTGAGTCAGGCGCTCGTCACGGCGCTTCAGGAATTCGTCGTGGTCTTGATAAGCGACCCGTTCGCCGTTATGAACGCGATCGGGTTAGTTGCGTTCGCGCTCGTCGGCGCGTCCAAAGCGATCCGCGAGGAGTTCGACCTCTTCGGGATTACGATCGTCGGTCTGGCGATGGCATTTGCCGGCGGTGTGACACGGGACCTTCTCGTGACGCGCGTGCCGTTGGCGCTCCAGTCTCCGATCGAGATCACCTTAGGCGTCTTCGGAGTCCTCCTAGCAATCGGCTTGAGAGTTGTGTTACAATCGCCCGACGAGCATCCGGTGACGCTCGCTGCGGATGCGATCGGGCTCGGGGCCTTCGCGACAACTGGCGCGATCGTTGCGACTGAGGCGAATATCTCTGCGTTTGGTGTTGTCGCGATTGCGACGATCAATGCCGTGGGTGGGGGAGCGTTCGCCGACATCCTTCTGGACCGTTCGCCGTTCATCTTGTTCGATGACTTCTATGCGAGCTGTGCCGTCCTCGGCGGGACAACATACTTCATTGCCGATGTCATCGGAGCGGCTGGAAGTACCGCGGCCGTGGTCTGTGCCGTCGTGACCGTTGTGACGCGATTAGTCGCAGTGACGCGGAACTGGGAGCTTCCCTCCGTCCAGGCGTTGGGGCTGATCAAATGATGCGTGACGGCGCTGTACTGAGTGAGCCATTCGGGCGCCGGCTCCGCTATTGAACGCCAGCCACCCGAGACGCAGGGTCGGTGTACTCGGTGAGTGTCTCCTGAGCGGCAGGTTTTTGCTGGCACGGGGCTGACCGGCACTGACGTAGGTGCTGTCTGGGTGTTGATTAGCTGTAATCGCTGTCGCACGCTGGGATCTCTGTCCGGCGTTCTGACGCTGGCGAAATAAGCATCTACTCCGGATGTTGTAGGGAACAGACAGACACGAGACCGAAAGTGTAGTCAGCAGTTGGCTGCCGTCGGTTCCATATCGGTTCGGATGAATCGGCTGGTTCGTACCGATACACGCGCCGAATTAGTTCCTGCCCCGGATGTACGTTCAGCATGCTTCGAGGCGGAGCCCCCGGCCTCAAGGAGCGAGGTCGAAAGACCGAGCGAAGTAGGGAGGGGTCGGTTACATCGGCGACATTGTCATCGGTTAGTGTGCAAATAGACGGCGCTCATGTAGTATTACCATTCTGACGACATATTAACTCGGGAGTTTGAGTCTGACGATATTTCCAACTGGGGAGTTCTTCTCGAAGGTGACAGTACCACCTGATTGAGAGACAAGCAACTTGACGAACCATAAACCAAGTCCGCTCCCGTGGTACACCGGCGTCTGTTTCACTTCACCGACTATTATTTTCCGTTCCATCTCGGGAATACGCGGTCCATTATCGGCAACTTTGATACGAGTGCTCTCATCCAATTGAGTGACGGTGATCGCAATGTCTGGCGACGATGAATCGTTGTGGATGATCGCGTTTGTAACGAGTTCGCTGATGGCGTACTCCAATTCTGGGGGTGCTTGAACAGTCGCGTCAGTAGGGCAATCAATAGTAACTGTTGCATCCGGATGTTCTGATCTCATCGTTAAACCAACGCGCTGGAGAATGGGCTCAACGGTAATTTCTTTGAGATCCGGTCCCCGCCGCAATTGCCCCGTTATTGCCCGCTCTTTTTCGGCTAGCTCCAGCAGTCGGTCGCTCGTGTTTATGATATTTTCAGCGGAGGCCATCATCTCGCCGGACGTCTCAGAGTGGATTATTTCAGCTTCTCCCCGAATCACATTCATATGATTGCGCAGATTGTGTCGCAGCACGCGATCAAGAGTCTCTAATTGCCGCTGGCGTTGTTTGCGTTCGGTGACGTCCCGTTGGAAGCCGATGTAGTTGATGACCTCACCGTTTTTGTTCCAGACTGGAGCAATCTCGAGGTGGTTCCAGAACATCGAGCCGTCCTTGCGGTAGTTACGGAGCTCGATAGAAACCGGTTCCTGGGCGTCGATCGCGTCCCTGATACGGGCGACTCGATCCTGCTTCGTGTTCTCACCCTGCAGGAATCGACAGTTCCGGCCGAGGGCTTCTTCGCGAGGATACCCTGTGAGATCCACGAACGCATCGTTCACGTAGATCAGCGGATTGTCTTCCTGGTCTGGATCGGAGATACTGATTCCGATTGGTGCTTCCTCGATCGCTCGTGTTCGTCGCTGGAGTTGCGCCTCCCGTTGTTTGCGTTCGGTGATGTCGCGGCCGATACCGACGATTCGATCCGAAGCATTGACTCTCTCAAGTCGCGCGTTCTTGAATGCGTACTGATGTTTCTCGCCATCTTTCGTCAAGAGAGTGGTCTCAGCTAGCGATTCCCCAGTCTCGAATGCAGTCTCTATCACACCAGCGACACGCTGTCGATCCCCAGACTGAAAGAAATCAGTCGCTCGCATCGATTTGATTTCGCTATCGTCGTATCCAGTGACGGTAGGGAGGCGCTTGTTCCAACGTTCCAATTGTTTATCTTGAGTGATGACATAGAAAATATCTCCGAGTTCGTCGATGGCGCTCTGGATGAAACTCCGTTCACGTTGGAGTTGCTGTTGCCTTTGATTGACGAGAACATAAATGAAGCCTCCTGTAGCGAGGACCTCGGCAACCCCTTTCAGCCCTTGGAGTCGCCGCAGTTGCTCGGAATCCGTGACGAGTCGTGGCCACAGGATGTCAGACACAAATAATAAACTCAGGGCAAAAACAACGTAGATGATCGTGATTCGAAATGGGGTCAACTCTAGTGTATCCGACACCCATCTCAGAGAATCTTTGAAGCGAGAAGACATATGCTAACACCTATCTTTCATATACTATAATATTACGGCCCGCTATAATCTCGGAGATTGGTAGCCTGAAACGACGCCGCTGATCAGCTCGTTGACGGGAAAATGCCGACGACTAGACGCCCTCGGTACCGTGATCAATTCGGTCGTCTTCACTCCTCTGGAGGCTGTCGGTCGTCCGTGTCGCTGGTTCCCCGAGCCTGGCCGGAGTCGTCCACTGTTTCCTCTCTGTCTCCATCCGATCCGAAGAGTGCAAGATACGCCCATGCCCACGCGTTCGCTCGTCGCTGCCGAGGTGGCTCCGACATGGATCAACCCCTCCGGGTCAAGTGATCGCGCACGGCTCGTTGGTACGCTTTGCAGGCCGCATCAAGCTGTGCGACCGTCGCCAACACCGGGTGATCGACCGGGAGTTCATCGTATAAATACGGCATGAGTTGTCGGTGACGGATCCCGGCTTTGATACTGTTATTCGTCGTTTCCTCGAGGAACTCCTGTCGGCGCTGTACGAATGCGTCACAGCGGCTCCGGTGAGCATCAAGCGTCTCGTGGCGAAGTTTGAGTGCATTGAATCCGGTCGCCGATACAGGTGGCTCCTCGGATCGAAGGAGCCAGCTAGTGATTTCGTCGACGACCTCGTCCGCGGCGTCTAACTGGTCCATTTCTCGGTCGAGCGCTCGATTAAACGCCGTCGCCTCGGCACGCCGGGTTTCTGTCTCGGCAATGATTGTCTCTTTGAGTTCAGGCGTGAACGACGCTTCGGTCGTCGGTGCGAGTGCCACCGCAATCGATTCCGTAAACTCCGCCCGAACCGTCTCTAAGAGAGGTTCGTCCGTATTGGCGTTTTCAACGCTGTGGGTGCGGACAGTGTCGGCAAAGGCCGTCAGGACCTCGCGACAGCCACTGTCAGTTGTCCGGGTCGAGTGTTGCTGTATCCCTGCGACGGTGCTCGCTCCGACCGAGGGAGCCGCCGGTCGGTCCATCGAAATCTCTTTGACCCGTTCGATGAACGCCTTGAAGGCGTCACACTTCGCGTCGACCGCGTCCTGTTCGGCCCGAACGCGTGCTCGCGCTGGTTCGATATACGTATCGGGAGTCATGTATAGACTCTCAGGTCGATCGTGTCTGTCATACTGCGCATGAACTGCAGGCCACTGTCTGGAGCAGTCGACCACAGCGATCGGCTGTCTGTCTCGATCGGTCCGTGTGTATCAGACATGGTCAAACACGCATCTGACGCCGTTCGGAAGCGACAGTCGTGTTCATCAACACGATTGCCCGTTGAGATCTCTCACCCGGGGAACCGACCGCCACAACGGTCGGGGCATCGGCTTTGGCGTCGCCACCGAACGCGGTACGGCCGGCGAACCCGGCGGCGATGTCCGGCATAGTTGCCACCGGCGAGTCTCCTCTGATCGGTTGTGTCGCCATAGTTTTAGGCTAGCCTAATAATAAATAAGCGTTCCGGGTTTTAGGCCGGCCTAAAAATAGACAGTGTTAAGTACTTTTAGGCTGGCCTAAAAATGTGCAAGAGACAAGACGAACCTGGCTCAAGGGAACGAGCGCAGCAGTGGTCGGCGTCGCCATCGCGGGTTGTAGCGGGGTCTTCGGCGACAATGAATCGACGCCCGACGCTGATGGAGAACAGTCGATGGACGATACGACCGAAACCGAGGACACTTCGGATGATGAAGAAACCGTTCAATCGGACCCGGCGCACGCCGCAGTCGCCGCGGAGTGGAACGCGATGCGGATGCGGCTCGACGACGCGTTCACCCTTGCCGTCGCGGGCCACGCTGAGGTGGGAGCAAGCGTCGGCCAGAGCGTGTTTGCTCGCTTCGAGGGCGCAAACGGTGAGTATGGTGCTCATGAGTTCCTGGAAGCAACGAGCGAGGACAACTACGAAGGCTTCGAGGAGGACGGGCTGGTCGTGATGAACGAGGGACTGAACGCGGGGGATGTCGAGGCCGCCCGCGAGGGCTGGGAGGCGGCAAACACCAATCTTCGTGAAGCCACTGTTTCGCGCGTTGGTGAAGCTGGCGCGAATGCGCTGGAGATCCTCCGGTTCGGTGCAGCCGTCAACAACGTTGAACTGCTCGCCGCCGCCGGCGACGCTGAGGGTGCTGTCTCGATCGGACAGGAGGTATTGGGCTGGTGGGAGAATTCGCCTGCCCACGACGCAGTTTCGAGCGCCGATAGCGAGGCCTACGAGACGCTGGAAGGCGCAATGGAAGACGCGATCTCGGCCGCCCAATCCGGCGACATGGAATCGCTCCGCAGTGCAACGACTACGGCGTTGAACGCGTCGGCAACCGGAGCCTACGCCGTCGCTAATAGCGAGGAACTCGCGGGCGCAGGACAGATCGCGTCCTATCAAGGTCAGAGCTGGGACGCCGCGGCGCTCGCTTCAATGGGCGGTCCCTCGACGGAGTTCGCCCACGCCGCGGCCCTGACAATCTACCGGGCGCGAGTCCACGACGCGGCTTGGCTCTACGAGCGCGGGCACGCCGACGCGGCGCGACAGCGCGTCGAGAACGTCTTCGCTCACTTCGAGGGCGCCCGAGCTCACGAGGCTCTCGAAGGGGCCAGCGAGGACGCGTACACCCAGTTCGAGGACGACGGGCTGAGTTCGCTCTCGACGGCCATCGAGAACGACGACGCCGAGGGTGTCGCGTCCGCAGTCGAGACAATCGACGGCGCGCTGGTCGAGGGCATTGAGGCGCTGGGAAGCGGCACCGAACCGGCGTTGCTTGAGGCGGGCTATTTCAAAGCTCGAATCGAGGACGCGCATGAACGGTACCGCCTCGGGGAAGGCACGGTCGCCGCCGAGACAGTTCAGGGGCTCTTCGAGACCTTCGAAGCCAACGAGGCCGACTTCCACGAAACACTGGAGGAGACCGACGAGTCACTGTACGAGACCTTCGAGGAAGAGCACCTCAACGGGTTGATTACAGCTTTCGAAGAGGGCAACGACGGGGCCGTCGACGAACACGTGACAGGCATCCGCGAGACGCTTTTGTCCTTCGAGACGGCCGCTGGATCCACCGGGCAAGTGAGTGCCGTTGAGAGCGGCTACATGGCTGCCCGGGTCTTCGACGCGAGTGTTCTCGGCGTCCTCGGGGGAATCGAGCGCGCCGGGTCGCTGGTCCAAGCGGCCTTCCAGCAGTTTGAGGCTGGTGCCGGCGGGTTCCACGAGGCGCTGGAGGGGGCCAACCACGAGCGCTACGAGTCCTTTGAGGCCGCCCTTGACGACGCGTCGAGCACCGCCGAAAAGGGCGGAGACGTCGGCGAACAGTCCCGAGCGTTCAACGACGAGGCGGTCGGGGCGATCTACGCGGTCGTGGAATCCGGTGGCGGGTCGTTCGGCGGGGCAGCGACATCAATCGTGCAGGATACCTTCGCTGCCTTCGAGGAGGCGAGAGTCCACGAAATGCTTGAAGAGGCCGACGAGAGCGCCTACGAGGGCTACGAGGCCGCCCTGAACGACTACATCGGCGTGCTCGAGTCGGGAGCGGGCGTCGGGAGCGCAGCGACGGCGTACGCCGACACTTCGATCCGCGCGCAGTTTGCCGTCGCTGGGGCTGTCGACGAAGCCCCTGTCGACGAGAGTAGCGGCGGCGAGTCGGACGACGGAAGTGAGGAAACGGATCTCAAAGGCGGCCCCAACATTCAGGATGGGGTGCCGGACGATGCCGACCACGTCGTCAACATGCAGGCCGTCGCCTTCGAGCCGGAGGAACTGACGATCCAGCAGGGCGATACAGTCGCGTGGAAACACGCTGCAGGGGAACCGCACAACGTCGTTGCATACGAGGGCGAGAGTCCAGAGGATGCAGAGTACTGGGCCTCCGGCGGGTTCGAAAGCGAGGCGGCTGCCCGCGAGGGCTGGGAGAAGGGTAATGGTGCCGTTCAATCCGGTCAATCGTACGTCCACACGTTCGAAACGACCGGGACACACGAGTACTTCTGTGTTCCTCACGAGGCTGCAGGGATGGTCGGCTCCGTCACTGTCGAGTAAGTCATAGACCGGCCAGTTCACTCGGGTTGGCGTGGACAAACCGCCATTCCTTGTTGCCCCGGCCACTCTGTCTCGCACGGCGATAGAGACCTCGACGTCAGCAGCAGCCGACTGCTAACCGACAATCAGACGGTGTCTTCCCCACTATTGGTTAGCTCTGTGTTACAGAGGGCCGGGCGCTCAGGCCACAGTCGTTGAGTACACCGACCCCGCGTCTCGGCCGGCCGGCGTTCGGTAGCGCAGGAATCTTCTCGAGAAATATTCTCGGACGAAGTGAATCGGTCGAAGTGTAGTAGCACTGACAGTCGGGTTCGTGCTGAATACATGGCGCATATCGCTCACTGATCAAGATCGACACCAGTGAACTCGAACCGGGCTCCGCCGTCGGTTCCATCGACAATTGCAACTTGCCAGCCGTGGGCCTCAGCAATCCGTTTGACGATCGTCAACCCAAATCCGGTGCCGCCGCTTGCCGAGGTATGCCCGGGATCGAACACGTCCTCACGGGCCTCTTCAGGAATCCCGGGGCCAGTGTCTTCGACGTAGAATCCGTTATCGTCGATTTGGCCGACGCGGACGGTCACGGCTGGCCCGCCGTGTTCGAGTGCGTTCTGAAAGAGGTTCTCGAAGACGTGCCGGAGTCGGCTCCGGGCACCAGTGATCGTGACCTCGTCCGCGATCTCGATGGTCGCCTCGTCCGTTCGGACGTTTTTCCAGCACGTGCCGACTATATTGACTAACTCCATGGGTTCGGAGTCTGAGACGACCTGGCCTTGTCTGGCGAGTGTAAGCGTATCGGAGACGATTTCTTCCATCCGGTCAAGCGACTCGATTATCGGGACAAGATGCTCGCTACTGCAGTCGTTGGCGAGCAGTTCTGCCCGGCCCTGTGCGACGTTGAGGGGATTGCGCAAATCGTGGGACACCACGCTTGCGAACTCGTCAAGTTGCTCCTTCTGGCTCCGGAGTTGTCGTTCCTGTTTGACTCGCTCGGTGAGGTTCCGTGTGATGCCGATGATCTGGGTCACCTCCCCGTTCGTGATAACTGGCGTGAGAACCGTCTGCCAAAACCGTGCGCCCGTCTCGACGGGGAGTTCCTCCTCGTACGAAATTGGTTCACAGGCTTTGACACACCGGCGGTAGTTAGCCCGGAGCTCCGCTCCGATGTCCTCACCGAACACGTCGGTCGGGGTCTTGCCCCGGACCTCAGCGGTTGTGATCCCGGTCTGTTCCTCGTAGGCCCGGTTCAGGCGCTCGAAGCGAAACACGTACTCCGTATCCTCCGACTCGACGGTCAGGAAGAAAATACTATCCTCGACAGTCTCGAGGAGTGTTCTGTACTCTTCGGCAAGCTCCTGAAGCTGTCCTTCCTGTCGTTTTCGCTGGGAGATGTCACGGCTATTCACGAGGATCCCGCTGATGTCCGGATCGTCGAACCGGTTTTGCAGCGTTGCCTCGATCCAACACCACGAGCCGTCGGCACGACGAAACCGCGTCTCGATCACCTGGACGTCATCAGGGTTCGTCCGAAGGGTCTCGATAGCATCGGCAACGGTATCACGGTCGTCGGGATGTTGATACTCGTAGCCGACCTCTCCGACCAACTCCTCGGGCTCGTATCCGAGCGTCCGAGTGACCGAGGGGCTCACGTACGTAATCATTCCATCCGAATCGATGATGGTCGCGATATCCGAGGATTCTTCGACGAGTTTCCGATGCAAGTCCGCTTCCATACGAGTGCTATGACGGGTCTGTACATAGTTAACAGCCCCGAACACAGAAAGCCAGCCCTGACGGGTATGCCCTACATTCAGCACCCGGACTGTGACAGTAAGCGGGTGAATGAATCAGCCGGTGCTGAATACAGGGCGCGAGTCTTGCAGAAGGTACTGAGATGATTGATACAGTTGTGATCGTTCGATACAGGGCGCTTACACAGCAAGCTGCCGATTGATAGGAATCGACTTATTCCCCACTTGTCGCAGTCCACGTCGCACTCGCCTCGACTGCGTTCTCGAATGTGAGTTGCGCCACTTCTGGAGGGGTATCCTCTCCGCCTGCCGGGAGGAACTGGAACCGTATATCATCTCCTGTC
>Ga0102935_1000060_pt1 | contig 33603 bp, 37 predicted proteins | sample SalPonR2_A_D2_MG_FD_78508 | JGI IMG/M metagenome (GOLD analysis project Ga0102935, IMG submission 78508) | Salt pond soil microbial communities from South San Francisco under conditions of wetland restoration - Salt Pond MetaG R2_A_D2_MG | ecosystem: Environmental > Aquatic > Marine > Intertidal... | reverse complement strand
TAGTTCCGGGACCTCCCATCCTTCAGGCAGATCGATCGGAATATCAACATCTTCATCCTTTCCTGTATAGATAAACGCTCCAACACCAGCAAGTATAATCACTAATCCTAAAGCCAGCATCATCAAAGTCTGCCTGAACTGATTGGCCTCGTGTTCCTCCTCAACGTTATCCAAAGTATTCGAAGCAGAGTTATACTCTGCATCCAAGGCCTCTACTTCTGCAAGAGCTCTGTAATACTGATCTGACTCAACGTGAGATCTGATCGAATCAACTTTAGCGGAGAAATCCGAAACTTCTGAGCTGAGAGATGAGTTAAGATCCGATTCAAGGCCTTCTTCACGCAGATCAGAAGCATTTGACTTCAGACTTTCAAGACGAGAAGTGTACTCCTCTAAACGAGTATCAACTCTTTGACGCTGATCGCTGTTAGCTTCTACAAGTATTTCAACTGTATCAGAGGCTTCGGGATCATCGGAATTAAAAGTGATATTCCATAGGCCTGTCTGATGCTCTGTAGGAGAGACTTCAAACTCTGCGTTTTTCGAGTCTCCGGCTTCAAGATCTTCTACTGTATTCGTCTCATTTATCAAGGGAGATGAAGAAGTAATCTCCGCTGACTCAACAAGAAGCTTTCCTGTGTTTTCTATCACAACATCTATGTTTGCTGAGTTGCCGGAGTCTACTGTAAAGTCATCCTGAGCATCAATCGAAACAGTAGGTACTTCATCAGGATAATACTCAAATTCAAGCGATCGTATATCACTCCATCTTCCAACTCCATCCATTGCTCTAACATATATTGTATGTTGTCCTTCTTCATCTATCAACGCAGTATCTGCTTTAAAGCTATCTTCGCCATCGTATGCGATGCTTGTGCCGTCACCTTCATCCGTTGTTTCAGAAAAGAAGTATTCCAGTTCTTCAACACCTGAAGCAGTATCAGAGGCCTCCACATTTACATCAAAATCTTCTGTGAAAACATTGTAATCATTTGAGAAACTGATTTCTTCAATTTCAGGATCACTGGAATCAAAAGTATAACTTTCATCATCCGAAGAGTCACAGTTTCCTGCTCTGTCACAGGCCTCTACACTGACGTCAACATTTTCGTCATCTACTTCTTCAGAAGGAATAGTACATGAAAACTCTTCACTGTCATCCCAATCAGTAGTGTCAACTTCATCGCCATCAATCAAACACTTGACTCTAACATCACTTTCTTCATCCTCCATATTAGTAAGTTCTACATCAACGTCAACATCCCCGTCAAGATCCACATCATTTTCTTCATCCGCATCGGTAATATCAAACTCAGGCTCATCGGCCTGGAAACTATTATCTAGAGTATACGAGAACGAATCATCAAAAGTATTTCCTACAAGATCAGAGGCCTCTACATCAATAGTGAAAGTGTCTCCCTGAACAACTTCTCCAGTATCTACATCTATAGACACTGTACATTCTCCTCCAGCACTACATACATTTGTTTTCTCGCCGTCCTCAACAGTTACTTCAAATCCTGCCGAAGCATTGAAATCTGTCACAGCTGTGAATTCATCGGACACACTGAATTGTAGATTCGGATCATCTTGAACATAATCTCGATTGTCTTTCTTACTTACATCCGGATTTGTTCTATCCAGTAGAAAATCAACTGATTCCGTGTCTCCAGCATCATCAGAAGCTTCAACAGTGTATTGTCCTGAGTTGCCTGATCCTGCGCTCAGAGTATATGTCACGTATTCATCTCCAGACACTCCAGTAACGTTCTCCTCATCATCATTTGGGCCTTCTACGTCAAAATTTATCCAGTTACTATCCTGATCATTTGAAACGTTTAATTCTATACCATCCTGAACACTATCTCCCGAACTTGGGCTTTCCCAAGAAACAGCTGAGACGTTAACAACAGTAAACATTAGAAACAGAGATAGGACTGCGAATTGTACTTTCTTACCAGTAATATCAATCACTAGATTAAGTTTACAGGCCGATGTTTAAGTAAATTAATCAAAGGATGCTCCCATAGGCCTCTAAAGTAGCCACTATTTATGTGGATCAATCAGAAACAATGCATCAAGTATACGGAGTGATGAATAATGAACAGTGAGAATACCTATGGGAATCTTAAACAGGCGCTTGGGGACGAGATAAGATTTTACACTACTCTGGAACACGGGAGAGGCCGTGGGAATGGAACAGCTGTTCTAGAACCTCATATGGGAGGATATAATGACTACTATATTGAAAATCTTTCAGATTTTGCTTTAGAAGCTGTAGAAACAGCATATGAATTATTTCAAGGAGTAGATCAGTACGATGTTGAAGCAAACGGAGATCTTACAGCTGAAGAAGCCATAGAAGAAATACTGAATCATCAACTGCCGGATAACCCAGGAAGGGAATTAACCCCGACAGAATAGGTCAAATTATTCTTCTCGGGCTTCTTCAAATCTTTCAATAGATTCTTTTCTCCTTTCATCGTGATCTATAATCGGCTCCGGATAGTCTTCACCTATCTCAACACCACATTCCTGCTGTTGCAATTTGTTCATTTCATGAGGCCTGTGGATATGTTCATCAGAGACATCTTCTAGTTCTGACACCCATTTTCGTATATACTCTCCATCTGGATCATAGTCCTCTCCCTGAGTAAACGGATTAAAGACTCTAAAGTACGGCTGAGCGTCCGTACCGATACTGTAGGCCCACTGGATTCCCCCTATCATAGAGGCCTTCTCTGCATCAACAAACATTTTAGAGAAGTATTCATGCACTTGTTTCCAGTTGAGCCACAGATCTTTACACGCAAAACTAGTGACGACCATTCTCAGGCGATTGTGCATCCATCCTGTCTTTTTTAACTGTCGCATACCGGCGTCAACGAATGGAAAGCCTGTTTCTCCGTTTACCCAGGCCTCCCAGTCGTTTTTGTTTTCTTTTTTATCTTTCCAGTCTATCTTCCTGAACTGTTCAAGCAATGCTTTCTCCTCTGATTCTGGATAGTTGTACATCATCTGGAAGTAGAAATCCCGCCAAGCCAATTCCTCTTGCCACGTCTTTACTCCGGAAGTATCTTCGTTCGGATTCCTGGCCTTTATCCTTTCAGCCTCCCAGAAAAGTTCTCTTATACTGACTGTCCCGAATTTTATGTGAGGAGAAAGTTTACTTGTGGCGTCTTTCCAGGCGTAATCCCTGTCATGATCATAATCCATGATCTTGTCTTTGAAATCTTCTATCTTCTCAAGAGCTTTTTCCCTAGAGGCGTCCCAGCTCCACTCCAAATCCTCAGGCCTTTCAAATCCGAGCTCAGCGACTGAAGGAATAGTTTCACTCTCCAGATCCGGGACATTGTATTCCTCTACTTCCTGAGGTCTTCTCTTTTCTTTATTGAACCATTTCTTCGCGTAATAAGTATAAGTTTTGTAAGGCGTATCGCTTGAGGTCAGGATTTCCTTCTTCTCGAACATGACGATGTCTTTGAAATCCTTCACTTCAATATCGAGTTCACGGGCCTTTTCATCTCTCTGGCGCGAATAACCGGAGTAATCCCTGTTAAAATACAACTCATCGGCATCTGTTTCATCTAATATTTTTTCAAGTTCCTCTATCGGCTTTCCCTTCCTGACTACAAGTTTCTTTCCTTTTTCTTTGAGATTTTCCGAGAAATTTTCAAGCGCATCGTGCCAGAACCTTACACGCGGATAGCCAAGATCAGCATTCCTAAAGTATTCATCATCTACAACGTAGAAAGGAATAACTTTATCGTGTTCCTTTGAGGCCTCTACAAGCGCCGTGTTGTCGTGTTCTCTGAGGCTTCTTCTTATCCATACTATAGCAGTCATAAAAATCAGTGTTTCCGGAAGAAATTGTTAAGCTTGTTTTTATCGTCTTCAGGCCCTATCATGATTATTTCATCGTTTTCATTTAAACTTTCTTCTTCGATTGTCTTTCCGTCTCTTATCACTGCTTTTATGTCGAAGCTTGATGGGAACTTCTTCAATTTTCTGAGTTTTTCTCTTGAAAGGCCTTCAAGTTCTGATCCTTCCTGTATAGAGGCCTTGATCAGTTCCAGGTCTTCCCCTAAGTTGGCTAGTTTAACAAGTTGAGGATGCTCTACAGCTGAAAGGAACTCTGATAGAAGAATATCATTGTGGCTGATAGGTTGGGCGTTGATTATCCTGAAAGCATCGACGTATTCTTCGTTCTCTACTCTTGTTACTACTTTAGGCACGCCGTATTTCTTGGCCAGTGTACAGACTACCATGTTTTCGTTGTCTTCTTTTTGGGCGGCGATAACGACGTCGGCTGATGTGATTCCTGCGTCTTCAAGAGCTGTTATAGTTCCAGGCGATCTGTGGATGACTGTTGCACCGCTCTCCGAGTAAAGTCTGTCACATTGATCCTCATCTTCATCGATGGCAACGATATCGTGTCTGTCTTCAAGACTTTTGACCAGTCTTTTCGACATCGAGTTTATCCCGGCAACTACAACATACATATGTTCAGTCTTTGATCGCTGTCCTATTAAAAACTGCGAGTAACGGAAGCATCTCCAATCGACCAGCTATCATAGCCACCACAATAAAGATCTTGGAAGGAACAGAGGCCTCTACGAGAACCTGATCGATAAACACAGGCCCCATATTCCCAAGTGATGAGACAGCTACTGACAGGCCTCCCTTGAAACTGTAGCCTTCGATTCCTACGAGGAAAATCCCCAACATGAAACAGGTAACAATCCATGTGAAGAACAGTACGGATATTGTTTTAACAGCAGATGAATCCAGTATTGCGCTATCGATCTTCACACTGTTGACAGCAGATTTAGGCAGAGTGTAAGCGTCTAGTCTCGTCTTCAGTAACTTAAACAGCGTTATTACACGGAAAGTCTTCAGTCCTCCTGAAGTAGAGCCCAGTGAACCTCCCATGAACATCACTGCTATGAGCATTATCTGGAAGACGGGAGAGAGTATCATTGAATCTACTGTAGAAAATCCTGTCGATGAAATAAACGATGCACCTTGGAAAAAGCCGTCTATAACAGGTAGAGATGTCTTACCTAAGAATCCATGTACCAGAAGAATTGAAAGAATCAGAAAGACCGAAACGTACGCTTTGAACTCTGTATTCTTTTTTAGAGGTCTGTAATCCGCTCTAAGTACTCTGTAGAAGATGACAAAGTTTATCCCTCCGAAAAGCATGAATAATGTAGTTACTACTTTGATCTCCGGGCTGTAGGCTGCGAAGCTTGTTGATTGTGAAGAAAATCCTCCTGTCGAAAGTGTCGAGAAAGCATGTACCAGTGCATCGAAGACCGGCATCTCAAATGCAACAAGAAGCCCTATCAATATAGTTGTCAGGAATCCGTAGACTCTCCAGAGATCTGTTATAGATTTAGTGACTGAAGGCCGTATACTTCCTGGATCTGTTTTATGGGCCTCTGCAGAGAAAAGTCGCTGAGATATTCCTCCTGATTTCTTGATTACTGCTATAAAAAACGTGAGTATTCCCAGTCCTCCAATCCACTGCATAAATCCTCGCCAGAAAAGTATTGAATGAGGAAGAGCTTCATGTGACCGGACAAGAGATATTCCTGTAGTTGTAAGTCCTGAAGAGGCCTCAAATACTGCGTCGATGACAGGCATGTACTGTGTTAATGGTACTGCGCCGATGATAACTGCCACTATCCAGCCAAGTACTGTGAGAAGCATGGCTTCTTTTACAGAAGGCTCTCCCGTATGACCAATCCTTGTCATCACGGTTCCGGCTGTGAAAGTGAAGACTGCAGTACCGGTGAAGATGTAGAAATTAGACACAGGTTCCGGGTAAATAAATATTAGTAGAGCCGGTAAAGCCACAAGCACCGCATATATCTGAAGGAATCTTCCCAGTATTCCTGTGATCAGGCCTCTATTCATTATTGTGTAAGTTGAGTAAAGGTTGGATAAAAAACAGTTCCTCTTCCCTCAGGAAGGATTGATAAGCTTTACAGGTCATTAGTTTGATGCTCGGAAAAATCTGAAAGCCTTTTTTGAAGGCTTTGATGGACTGAGCAGGTGAAAATTACTAATGCAGATTACAGTTGGAACTGAAGACGGCAAGACTTTTCAGAAAGAAGTAGAGGAAAACTCTCAGATAATTGGAACAGAGATAGGTGATACTTTCAGCGGAGAAATCATCGGATTAGATGGTTACACTCTGGAAGTCACAGGAGGAAGTGACAAGCAGGGATTCCCGATGAGGAAGTCGATTGACGGCGTTGAAAGGACACAGATCCTACTTAACGAAGGCACAGGAATCAGAGAAGATGGAAACGGCGTTAGAAGAAGAAAATCAGTCCGTGGGAACACTGTTTCTGGAGAAATCCAGCAGTTGAACACGAAGGTAGTTGAGTCTGGAGACAAACCTGTCGAAGAGCTACTGGAAGAAGAGTAAATCATGAGCAATGGAACACCTGAAGCCAATATAGGTCTTGTAGGTCACGTAGACCACGGAAAAACAACTCTAACACGTGCACTGTCAGGTAAATGGACTGATGAGCACAGCGAAGAGTTGAAGAAAGGTATAACAATCCGTATCGGTTATGCCGACGTAACTTATTACAGAAACGACGAAGGTGTTCTCAACGTAGATGGTGACGGTGAAGAGGTAAGAAGTGTTTCACTTGTCGATGCTCCAGGCCACGAAACACTTATGGCCAACGTTTTATCCGGAGCAGCGATTATGGACGGTGCAATTCTCATGGTAGCTGCCAATGAGGAAGTGCCTCAGCCTCAGACGCGTGAACATCTTGCAGCACTTGATATTGTCGGTGTAGAAAACATAGTCATAGTCCAAAACAAGATCGACCTAGTAGATAAAGAACAGGTCCAGAGAAATTACGAACAGATCAAAGAATTCACTAAAGGAACTGTAGCGGAAGATGCTCCCGTTATTCCTGTTTCAGCTCAGCATGAAATCAATATTGACGCTGTGCTTGAAGCTCTAGAAGAAGAAATACCTACACCGGAAAGAGATCTGGAAGCTAATCCAAAGATGCTTGTAGCAAGATCATTTGATATCAACAGGCCTGGGCAACTTCCTGAAGATATCAGCGGAGGAGTAGTTGGAGGAAGCCTTGTAAGAGGAAAATTAGAGCCTGGAGATGAAATCGAGTTGAAGCCAGGAAGAAGGCTTGATGAACAGGACTGGGAGACAGTTACTACTGAAGTAAAAAGTATAATTCACGGAGATGAAGTAGTTGATGAGGCCCGTCCAGGAGGCCTCTTAGGGATTGAAACGACTCTTGATCCTGCGATGGCGAAAAGTGATGGGCTTGAAGGAAACGTTTTAGGGCTTGAAGGAACTCTTCCCGAGACAAGCTATAGTATCGAGATAGAGGCCGATTTGATGGATAGGCTGGCAGGAGCAGAAGATGATGAGGAAATCGAAAACATCAAGGAGCACGAGCCATTGATGATCAACGCTGGAACAGGAAAATCCGCTGGATTTGTTACTCAGGCAGGTAAAAACGTGAAACTTGATTTGAAGGTTCCTGTCTGTGCAGAGGAAAGAGATCGTATTGCGATTTCACGGCAGATAGGCTCTCGTTGGAGGCTTATCGGTCATGGAAGGATAACAGAAGTAGAATAAAAATAACAGGTTTTTAACTAACCAGAACAAGGTAGTATTGTAATGTCACTCTCCATAGCGATATCAGACCTAGCTTCAAGTCAAGGAGCTTTATTCAAAACTCTTGTAACTCTAGGTCTGTTGATCGGTGGCCATATAATAGTAAAGATTTTGACGACAGTTTTCAGAAAAACCTGGATGCGCAGAGGAGATAACTTAACTAAAAAAGCCATCCAGCGACGTTACGACACAGTCCAAAATATATCATATGTTCTTGATGCCGGAGTCATAGCGATAGCTCTCCTGTACTTGAACACAGGTCTAACAACACAGGTAACAGAAAACTTGACTGAAAGCTTACCCGAAGTCTTCTCAATCATACTGATTGGCATACTTGGAATTATACTTGTAAACTTCTTTACGAAACTAGCGAGCGGATTCCTTAACCGCGTAGGAACAAGGAACTACCTGAGAGACATAGGCCTCTCAAAGAACGCTACACATCTGATGAGTGTCGCTGTAAAAGGATTCCTTTATCTTGTAGTTATACAGGTAGTACTACAACAGCTGGGAATAGGAAACACGTTCCTTAACAAAGCTATAACTGCTTCAGCTTATGCAGCTGTATTCCTTGTAGCCGGCCTCCTGTTCTGGGGCTTCAAAGACTTATCCAGAAACATGGCTGCCGGCATCTATCTGAAGAACTCACGTCTGGTCAGGCCTGGAGAGAAAGTATACTTAGATGGAGAAAGCGGAAAGATCAGAGACATTGATCTGTTCAGTACTGAAGTCGAAACAGATAACGGCTACAGGATGCTGACACAGAACTCAAAAGTCATGGACGCTGACATGAAATTTAAAGACACACAGAGCGATATTGAAACGCTTGAAGATGTTAAAAGACATTTCACAGCACAGGATCCGTCTTTCTGCGGGCCTGCTTCAGCAGAGATGGCATTAAGTATTTTCGGATACCGATATAGCCAGGAAACTATCGGAGAGATGTGCGGAACAGAAGTAGGAGTAGGAACTATGCCCGATGACATTATAGAATCTGTTGAAAGCCTGACTGATGGAGAAGTCAGAGTAGATTATGTAGATTACGATAAAATCACTGATCTTGCCGATGAGTTCAAGGCATGGTTCAACGATGGAGCATTGATCATCCCTAACTTCGCCAAGCCTGTGCTTTTCCCAGAGGCCGATACAGCACATTACAGTCTATGTGTTGGAGTAGAGGGAGATGATCTATTGATTGTTGATCCTAGTGCCGATACCGTATCCGGTGGAGTTTACTACGCTGATAGTTCTGAGATGCTGGAGGCTATGGGAGAGTTCGAAGGAAGAAGTAGAGGATACCTTGTTATCGCTCCAGAGGACACTACTGCTTACTGGAGGATCAATGAAGGCCTGATCTATTCGGATAAGAGCTTCTACGATGAGATAAACAAGAACATGGAGCTACAGCTTCGTAGGATTCTTCGACAGGGAAGAATCTTGAAGAACGTGCTTCCAGAAGATCTACAATCGTATCTGGAAAGATGGAAAAAAGACGAGAAAGTAGGTCGTGTCTGGAAACCTGAGTCAACCAGAGATACCGGTGATAAAGATAAGACTACTGATTCTGGCGAATGATTTCGAGACCTCGACAAATCAGTTCGAGGACTATTTTGAAGATGTGGAGAACAAATCCCTTGCAGATGTACTGATAGATACGAACGGCAACATCCTTGTAGATGGAGAAAACATCATTGAATGGGATGCAGTGTTCATAGACTCCGAGCCAAAAGCATTCAATTATCTAAGGGTGCTTGTGGAAACTATCGAACAAAAGGATATAATCTGTAATCTTGAACCAGCCTCTATATTTGTTCACGGGAAAAAGCCGTATCTTTTCAGTGTTTTAGCAGATAAGGACGTGAATATACCGAATCAAGTCGCCATCTCCACTGAGAAAGGATTAACAGAGATAGAAAGAGAACTTGACTTCCCTATGCTTGCCAAAAAGTACTCAAACCTCGAACTTGAGGAAAGTAAGATATTTAACGATTTTGAAGATCTGAAAGCATTTTCAGAGCTTTCAGAACACGGTAAAGACTTCATAATGATTCAGGAGTACAAGGAAGACGAACTGTTTGACATACTTTACGTTGATGGATCAATAATTTCTCTTAAATTAGAGGCCTCTCCATGGGACAAAGCTGAGTCTGCTTCTATAGGGAAAAAGTATCACAGCATCTCCACTAGTCAGAAAGAGACTGTGAAGAAAGCTGTAAATTCTCTAGGTACAAAGATCTGTCGTGTAAGACTTTGCGGTGAAGAAGTTATCGATATAGATAGTAGGCCTGATCTCGTGGAGTTCAAGGAAAAATCAGGGAAAAACGTTTTCGGCCGTGTAGCAGACGTTCTCAAGGAGGAAGCAAAATAATGGATTGTGCAGTGATTTACGGCAAGAAATCAGCTCAGCATCATCACTTTATAGAGGCCGGTAAAAATCATTTTGATAAAGTACTTGGTGTCCCTTTGGAAGGAGTTAGGACAGTATACGATGAGGATGGGACTCATTTGATGTATAATAATACTGATCTATGTGAATTTGACGCTGTTTATCTAAGACTTTTAGGAAGTGATCTGATGTACGGAGAACACGTCCCGGAGATTTTGAGAGATAATGGAGTCTACACACAGCTTGAATCAGATTCACTGGCTATTGCTTCAAACAAGTTCCATATGATGAAAGTACTGGCCGATGGAGGACTACCTGTCCCGAGATCAACTTATACACTTTCAACTAAAGAAACTGAAAGAGCAGGAGAAAGTCTAGGATATCCTGCAGTGATCAAGATAATCTCAGGATACGGCGGGAAAGGAGTGATGAAAGCCGATGAAAGATCCGATATCGGGCCTATAACAGATACTTTGACTCTTTTCGAGCAGGATATATGCCTACAGGAGTTCATAGAAAATCCTGGAGAAGATATCCGCGTTATAGTTGTAGGAGACGATGTATACGCCTATAAACGTGTCGGCGGAGAAGAAGAGTTCAGATCCAATATCTCAGCCGGAGGGAACAGAGAGAAGATAGAGCCAAGTGAAGAGATGAAAGAGGCCTCTAAAGGCGCTGCAGCATTGACAGGGCTGGATATTGCCGGAATTGACATTATAGAAGATGAATCAGAGGAAGGAGATTTTTACATCGGAGAGATAAATGCTTGTCCGGGAGTAGAAGGAACTGGAGAAGTAATAGAGACAGATCTAGCCAACGAATTCATGGCATTCATTAAAAGAAAAGCTATGGAAAATAAGAAACTCTAGTCTTCGAAATCCTTTTTGACTTTCTCCACTGCTTTCTCCATCTGATCTTCTTTGAAGGCATTATAGGCAGGAACACCTACGTTGTCTTCTATAGTCTTCTTTCCCACAGTTGTATCTGTTATCGGACCTGAAATGAACGAAAGCTCGTAGTCCGTCTCTTCAAGAACATGCTTTAATCCGTAAGCCCCCATAACGTCAAGAGCTGCTCCACAGACGCTGAATACTGATTCTTTAATATCCAAATCCTTCATTACTTCTCTAACACGGTAGTTACTGATCAATCCTGCTCCGAACTCTATAACTATAAAGTCAAGATCATTGTTCTCCCATGCATAGTTTATCAGGCCTTTAGCGGATGAAATAACTATATCGGAATCCTCTACCGTAGTCGGGATTCCTGCATCGACGAAGTCAAGCGAAACTTCGGAACCTGCGTCATACATACTTAATCTATCTCTTTCCCTTGCTGAACCTGTTAATTTCAGCGATCCAACATTATATTGTTCGCTGAGACCTTCAATCAGTCCTGTGGCCAGTGTTGTTTTCCCTGCATCCATACGCGAAGCAATGACAGTCACAAGCCTTGGATCACCTTTTATATCATCAGCCTTTGATATTCCATGATCTTTGATGTTTCTTATGTCGTCTCCATCCCTGATATATCCCAGGAACTCTGCTTTACAGGGCCTCTCAAGTTCTTTAGCGGATGAAGTGTATTTTCCGAATACTCCTCCCGAACCCAGGAAACCTATCTCGTCTCCTTTCTCTATACTTTCCGGGACTGAACCGATGTAGCCTTTTACTCCCGCTCTGTTTCCTAAGGATCCGATCACAATATCTCCTTCCTCAAGATCAACAAGTTCTCCTCCCTCTAAATCAAGCTTTCTGTAAGTATCATTTACTTCAGTTATCCTGACAGCAACAACATCCCCACTCTGAGGCCTGTGTCCGCTGTACTCCACAGTTACTTTATCTCTTATATCAAGTCTTTTCAGACATGAGGCTTTGTAATCGTATTCCTGACTCATGTTACTGGATGAATCACTGACTGTTTAAAATACTATTTACTTGAAACTTGAGGCCTCTACAATTATTTATGACTCGTAAAATCCTGCTCGACACAAACTTCCTTGTAGCCCCATTCCAGCTGAACGTTTCAATATTCGAGGAACTGGAGGAAATGTATCCCTACAGCCAAATCTACACTCTAGATGATGCACTTCAGGAAGCAAAGAGTATTGAAGGCGGCAAATACGGAAAACTAGTTGAGAAACTGATAGAAGTCCAGGATATAGAGGTACTTGAGACACAGGGAGAAGGAAGTGTAGATGACTTACTAGTCGACATATCGAACGAGTTTATTATAGCTACCAACGACAAAGAACTGAAGCAAAGACTGAGGGATGAAGGCAAAGAAGTCGTTTTCATCAGGAGTAAAAGCCATTTACAGGCCATAAATCAGGCCCGGCTTTAGACATTGAAACAAATTTTCCCTACCACTGCTTTTTAAGAATTAACACCGACTCCTTTACTGTTTCATAGAGGTAGAACTATATGTACAAGAGGCTTGAAATGGCAGACTCGATCAGAGTTCCTCCCGAGCATCTCGGCGAGGACGTAACGGAAAGTGTCAAAGGTGCTCTAAGCAAAAACGTCGAGGGACATATCTTTGAAGACGCCGGAGTAATTCTGGCAGTCGAAGAAGTGAGTTCTGTTGAAGGCGGAGAAATCGAACCTGAAGACGCTGGAATTCATTATGAAGTCGAGTTTACAGCCATCTCCTACAGACCTGAGCTACACGAAGTAGTTCAAGGAGAAGTAGTTGATATTACAGGATTCGGAGCATTTATCCGTGTAGGGCCTCTAGACGGTCTTTGCCACGTATCACAGATCATGGACGAGTACGTAAACGAGGATGAAGAGAACGATATGCTTGTCTCTGAAGAAGGAGATAAGACTCTTTCAATCGGAGACTTTGTCACTACAAGAATGATCGCTGTATCATTGAAGAATCAAGACAGCAACAAGATAAACTTGACGATGAGACAGCCAGGCCTTGGAAAAGAGGAATGGATCGAACTTTACGAAGAAGAACAGGCAGAGGAAGAAGAGGAGGAAGAAGAATAAATCATGAAAACAGAAAATCAGATCTCAAAAGCTGTCGAAGTGCAGCTTCAGATGATCAAACTCTCTAGGTGGGTTTGATGGCAGAGAAAGCTTGTTCGGAGTGTCATAGACTTGTAGAAGAAGCGACAGAGTGTCCTATCGACAAAAACAATGATTTAAGGAGCAACTGGAGCGGACTTGCTGTAATATACAATCCAGACGACTCTGAAATCGCAGAAAAACTTGGAGTAAACGTTTCAGGAAGATACGCAATCAGTGTAAGGTGAAAATTGTAATATGAATGTAGAAATTAACTCAGTACGAGAAAACCCTCTTCTATCACGAAGACATGTGGAAGTAAATGTTGAACATGATGGAGAGGCCACACCAAGCAGAGAAGATATCAAAAATCGTTTTTCAGCAGAGAACGCTGTAGATGAAGAAAAAGTCGAAGTAGGATCAATTAAAACAGGATACGGAAGAAACAATTCTGTCACAGAGCTGAAGGTATACGAAGACTTTGACTACAGCGAAGATCTTGAGGAAGATACCTCTACAACAACTGAAACTGTTGAAGTAACTGAAGAACACCGTGAAATTGTTTCAGGCACAATTACGGATGCAAAAGACGCCATCAACGATCTTGAAATCCCTGATTACAAGGCCTTGATCGAGGCAGAAGTAGAGAACAAAAACCGTACAACACTTATCGACTGGCTTGAAGGCCAGATGGAGTAGAGATTTCTTATGGGAAAAAACGCTAACGTAGCGATCTACGAAAAGTATGACGAAGAAGGAAACTTTGAAGGAGAGAAATGCCCTGTCTGTGGAAGCGTACTCGCAGAACACGACGACAGGAAAAGCTGTGGCAAGTGCGGATACACACAGCATTAGATATGGCCTACATTTGAGGCCTCTTATCTCTTAACTTTTTTCTCACATAGTATTTTCTATAATGAAAGTTCTGGGGATCGAATCAACTGCGCATACTTTCGGAGTTGGCATTGTGAGCGAGGACGAGATTCTTGCGAATCAGAAAAGTATGTTTGAGCCTGATGAGGGAGGAATCCATCCTCGGAAAGCTTCTGAGCATCATTACTCGAGTGCTATCGAACAGTTGAGGAATGCGCTTTCAGAGGCCTCTCTGGAGATGAAAGAAATTGATGCAGTTGCTTTTTCACAGGGGCCTGGGATCCCGAACTGTCTTGAGATCGGTGCTGTTATGGCTCGGACGCTTTCAGAAAAATATGATCTGAAATTAATCGGAGTAAATCACTGTCTATCTCATATCTCGATAGGTACAAGGACGACAGATGCCTCTAATCCAACTACATTGTATGTTTCAGGAGGAAATTCTCAAATTATAGAGTTCAGGAACGGGCGTTACAGGATAATCGGAGAGACACTGGATATCGCTCTGGGGAATGCATTGGACAAGTTTGCCCGGAAACTTGGCTATCCGCATCCTGGCGGGCCTGAAGTCGAGAAACTGGCAGAAGAGACAGATGAGATAATCGAGTTAAGTTATCCGATCAAAGGCATGGATTTCTCATTTTCAGGACTGACCACAGAAGCGGAGAGAAAGATAGGGGAAGTTGAAGATGAAGTACTGGCGAATTCTTTTCAGGAACATGCTTATTCCGCCGTTGTAGAGGCCTTGGAGAGAGCGATGGCTCAGAAAGGAAGTGATGAAGCTCTTCTAACGGGCGGAGTTGCTATGAATTCCAGACTGCGGGATATGGTGAGAGAGATGTGCGAACAGAGAGGTGCAGAGGCTTACTTCCCGCCAAACGAGTACTGCATGGACAACGGCGCGATGATAGCTCATCAAGGCCTGATAGAGCTAAAAAATGGGCGAGAGACTGATTTAGAGAGCACTGTTGTGAAGCCAAAATGGAGGCCTGACGAAATAGAAGTTAACTGGATTTGAAAACAGATTGAAATATATTTGAGGCGAAATTTCTTAATTATGAAAAAGGAAATCAATCAAGCAAAAAAAGTGATCAAAGATGGAGGCCTTGTTGTTTTTCCGACGGAGACTGCTTACGGCATAGCGGCTGATGCAACTGACAGTGATGCAGTAGATAAAGTCTTTAACGTAAAGCAGAGGCCTCGAGACAAGGGTTTGACTACGATAGTCGATTCTCTGGAGACTGCGGAGGAGCATGTCAGGCTTTCAGATACAGAGAGAAAAATAATTGAGGAGTTTATGCCTGGGCCTCTGACTCTGGTAAGCGAGAAAAAAGATTCAGTCCCTGATAATCTGAACTCAGATTTTGCTTTCAGGATTTCTTCGGGGGAAGTAGCTTCTAAACTTGCGGAAGTCGGGCCTATCACTGCTACTTCAGCGAATATTTCGGGAGAGGTGACGGCTTATTCTGTTGATGATATTTCAGATGAGTTACTGGAAAAGATTGATTACGTTCTTGATGTCGGGGAACTGGATGAAGGCCCGACTTCTACTATAGCCGAGTTTTCGGATGGCGAGTTAACTGTTCATAGAGAGGGACCTATTAAGAAGGACGAGATAGAAAAAGTATTGTAGTAATGACCAGTGGTTTCGAAGCGATAGCTCTTGTGATTGGAGCAGCCACAGTACTTGGCATAATAGCCCAGAAGACAGGACAGCCAAAGGTCATAGCCTATATCATAGCAGGCCTCTTGATAGGTCCTGTAGGATTGTCACTGGTAACTGAAGGCGAGTTATTGAGTCTTTTCTCGGAACTCGGATTAGTGTTTCTACTATTCCTTATAGGCCTGGAGATTAATCTGGACGAAGTAAAGACAGTACTAGGTTCTACGATAGGAATAGCCATAGTGCAGATGTTTCTCACATTTTTAGTAGGATTAGGATTGGGATCTGTTCTAGGATTTGATTTAATTACATCAGTTTTCATAGGAGCTGCTGTTATGTTTAGCTCAACAGCTCTAGTTGTCAAGATACTTACCGAGATGGATGAATCATCTAAACTTCCTGGAAGACTTGACATAGGAGTATTACTCGTCCAGGACGTCGCTGTTGTTATTATACTAGCTTTGTTGACTGTTGATTTTTCAACTCCTTCAGGAGCTATACTGAAGCTTCTTGAGATATTCTTGATGATATCTGTAGTAGGGATACTTTCACTGGCCTCTTCCCGTTACTTCTTCTCAAACATTTTAAAAAAGATCTCAGACAATCAACTGGCATTTTTCACACACGGAGTAGCATGGGCCTTTCTTTTCATCACTGTAGCTGATTACCTGAATCTATCGCTTGAGATAGGAGCCTTTTTGGCAGGACTGGGACTGGCACAGGTACCTTATAGTAGAGAGCTACAGGAACGAGTAAGGCCTTTAACGGATCTTTTCATAGCGATATTCTTCATAAACTTCGGCCTATCTATCATTCCTGGCTCACTACAACAGTACTTCTGGCCAGCAGTAATAGCATCCGTCGTCTTAATCATAGCTAAATCCATCATCTTTTTCCTTACGATAGACAGATTCAAATTTACTCCAGAAACAAGTTTCCGGGCCTCTGTAAACATGGGACAAATCAGCGAGTTCGGATTAATACTGACAAGCCTAGCCATTACAGAGGGATATATCGACTCAGAAGTATCCAGCTTCATTAGTTTAGTTGCTATAATGACTATGGGAGCTTCTACATACCTTATGCGGTACAAAAACAGGCTTCAAGATAGAATGGAGTTTGTACTGAAGAGATTTAGAGCTGAAAACAAAAGCGACGTCAATATCAACACTTTAGAAGACCACGTTATTATCATCGGATACGATCAGATGGCGAAAGACATCACCACAAGACTCGAAGACAAGCACCAGATCATAGTCGTGGACAACGATCATTCCAACGCAGAGGAGTTATCTGAGTCGCCTTACGAATACATCTACGGAGACTTTAAACACGGCGAAATCCGTGAAGGCCTGAACATTGAAGAGGCCTCTTTCGTGATCAGTTTCTCCGATGAAAAACAGGTCAACATGATGATTCTTGAGGACCGTGTAGAAGAGAGCATAGTTATTACAAAGTCGAAAAGTTTCGAAGAGGCCTCTGAGTACTACGACTTGGGAGCGGATTACGTGATAATAGAGAACTTGTTATCTGGAAATAGACTAGGAGAACTTCTGGAGATATATCTTGAAGACAGAGATATTTTCATCAAAGAAATAAAAAATGAGTTCGAATCCAGACAGGATTAATATTCAAGTAAGACATAGTTTGGGTTAGAGGCGACAAACAAGAAATGATCGATACAGGCGCACTTCCTCTAGAGCTTGTTTTTGTGGTCTTAACCGCTACAGTTCTTGCTGTAGTTGCAAGGAAGTTGAAACAGCCTGTTTTACTCGCTTACATCGTTACTGGGCTGGTCCTTGGACCTGTACTACTGGATCTTGTTGGCGAGACACAGACTCTGACTCTGCTTTCTGAACTAGGGTTAGGATTTTTGCTTTTCCTTGTTGGTATGGAGATGAATCTTAGTGAGATAAAGGATCTGCTTAAACCGATTTCAATCATCGCTGTAGGCCAGACTATCCTTCAAACAGGACTAGCTTTTGTGGTGCCTTTGGCGCTTGGATTTGGGCTTTTCGAGACATTTATCATCGCTTTATGTACTGTTTTTGGAGCCACACCTGTTATAGTGAAGATTTTAACGGAGAAAGATGAATTAACAAGCCTTCCAGGAAAACTTGATGTCGGAGTACTTGTTTTACAGGACATTTATCTCATCTTAATAGTTGCATTGATTAACTCTGGCTCATTGAGACAGCCAGCCTTGATAGCTGAGACACTTGTAAAGATAGTGGGCCTGATTGGAGTTATAGGTGTTTTTTCACTTCTAGCGTCCAGATATGTACTCGATGATTTATTTGAAAGTATTGCTGAGAATCGTCACGCATTTTTCATCCATGCCGTGGCATGGGCTTTCCTTTTAATCTCCATATCGCAGTACCTGGGCCTCTCAGTGGAAGTCGGGGCTTTCCTGGCAGGATTAGGCCTTGGACAGGTACCTTACAGAGAGGAGATAAAAGAGCGTATGAGGCCTCTGATTGACTTCTTCATGGTGATATTTTTCTCAACACTGGGCCTGACACTGACAGTAGATAATCTTACTGCTTACTGGCAGGAAGCTTTGATCGCTTCAATAGTGATGATGATAGGGAACTTCCTGATAATGTTTTATCTTATCGATAGGATGAAGTTTACGCCTAGAACATCTTTCATAGGAAGTATCAACATGACACAGGTCAGTGAGTTTTCTCTTGTAGTTGGAGCACTTGCGGTCCAGCAAAACTATATCGGAAATGATGTCCTTGGATACATCAGTTTGATGGCTTTATTCACTATAGGGACTTCGACTTATCTGATTAATTATAACAAAGAGATTTACCAAAAGATTGAACACGTGCTTGAAAGATTCGAGTCAGAGGAGAAAAAAGACGTTGAAGTAGAGTCTTTCAAAGAACACGCAGTGATCATAGGATATGATGAAAGAGCCAGAAAAGTATGTGATATACTAAATAAGAGGCATGATGTCATAGTGATAGATAACAACCCCGATAACACAGATGAATTGAGTAACTCTCCTTTTGAGTATATTTACGGAGATTTCAGACATGGAGAAATCAGAAAAGGCTCTAAAATCGGAAAGGCCTCTTTTATGATAAGTTTCTCAGATGATTTCAACGTTAATCTTCAAGTCATGGAAGAACAAAATGAGGAGGCTATAAAGATAGTCAGTGCTCGGAACATTGAAGACGCTACAGAGCTTTACGACATGGCCGCTGATTACGTGATACTCGAACATATTTTATCCTCAAACAGATTAGGAGAGTACCTTGAACTTTACTTGGAGGACAGAGAAGTTTTCAGAGAAGAAGTAGCCTCAATTGAGGAAGAATTAAAGGCACTTAGAAAAGGTGATAAACAATCTCAGAACTGATTAATGTTTTGACTATAGTTTTTGTCGTATCGTCGCTCGTGCTTTTCGTATTTGACAGGTTTTCTCATCCAGCATTACCGGCTTACATTATAGCCGGAGTCCTCGTCGGAAACTTCTTCCCAACCGAAGAGATGATAGTTTTCACGCAGATAGGCCTTTCTTTCCTAGTCTTTATCTTCGGAGTCAAAATCGATCCAGAAAGACTGAAAACCGTTGCCAGAGACGGCACAAAAACAGCAGGAATAGAAATAGTTGTAATGTCTCTTATAGGCCTCATCATTTCACACTTCATCGGATTAAATAGTTTTGAAGCATTTATACTTATTTTAACGACTGCTTTAAGCTCCACACTTATAGGTCTTGACTTACTAGAAAAAGAAATAGATTTGAAGCTAGCACATGGAAGGATAGCTGAATCCATCCACCTAAGCCAAGATCTTGTAGCAGTATTCATGATAATGATTATAGGGGCCTCACAGTTCACTCTTGGCGCTATCTCGGAGAGCCTTCTACACGGATTCGCAGTTCTTTCACTGGCTTTACTGTTTAGAAGGTATGCGATGGATCACGTAGCTGCTCTCACAGAAAACTCAAGAGAACTGTTAATGCTTGTATCGATCACTATCTTGATAGGATTCCTTGGATTGACGGAAGTGCTTCATATTTCTTTAGCTATCGGATCTTTCGCAGCAGGACTGGCAGTTTCCAAGTATCCTCACAACATGGAAATACTGGAGACCACAGGATCTCTCAAAGATTTCTTCTCAGCTATTTTCTTCGTCTCACTGGGAGCGTTGTTGACTTCCCCCAACCTAGAAGTTATAGGCCTCTCGATGATAATGATTCTTTTAACAGTTATAGCTAAGCCTTTCGCAGTAATAACATCTCTCGTCGGACTTGGACAGAACAAGAGGACAGCCTATCTTACAGCCTTCAGTATAGATCAAGTATCTGAATTTGCATTGATTATAGCTATACAGACGTATCTGACGGGATTGATCTCTGATGTTGTCTTCCAGTCCGTGATCATTACAGCGACTGTTTCCATGATGATATCTTCGTACACTACAAAGCACGGAGACACCATGTACAAGATACTCGGGCCTCTTGATCATATCGTTGACTTCCCTCACAGAGTATCTGAAGAAGTCTCAAAACATGACTTGGAGGATCATATTATAGTTGTTGGATACGATACACAGGGGAAGAGGCTTGTAGAGACTTTGAAAGATGAAGGAGCAGAGTTCGTTGTAATCGAAAACAATCCGGAAAAGATTACAGAGTTACAGGAAAGAGAGGAAAACTTTGTCTTCGGAGATATTATGGAGGAACAAACTTGGCATGACACGAATTACAAGGAGGCCTCACTGATTGTTTCCACTGTGCCTCTTGTAGAGGCCTCTCAGAGAGTCCTTGACTTGGATACAGAAGCGGATAAAATTTTGAGAAGTAAAGAGATTGAAGAAGCTCAAAGACTCATGGATGAAGGTGCGCTTTACGTACAGGTGCCTAAAGTCTTGAGCTCCGAGATACTGATCGAACATATCGAAGGATTGATGGAGAATAAACTGTATAGAGAAGACTTAAGACGGAAGAGTATGCTGGAGATCAGGAAATACATCCAGGAAAGGGAAGGATAGACATAAGTTTTTCACTTTTCCTCCTTGATTTTCTAATTAATGAACATCAAAGGAGCGGAGGCCTCTATCAAAATTGACGAAGATGATGTAATCAAGGAAAGAGTGGAGAAAAATTACAGGCATCCAGAGCTTGACAAACGCATAATCAAGGAAAGAACGAAAGAAGAAGCCAAAAACACTAAGAGAGCCAGAAAATACAGCGTGAAAGTTCCTGAAGTGAAGGAAGTCAAAGAAGATACTATTGTTTTCGAGAAAATTGACGGCGAAGTCTGGAAGAAGAAAGAGAGTATCGAAAAGATGGAAGAGCTTGGAGAAAACGTTGCTTTGATGCATGAGAACAAAGTGATCCACGGCGATCTAACGACCTCCAATGTGATGATCAGAGACTCTGGAGAAATTCGCATCATCGATTTCGGCCTTTCATTCATATCTGAAAGAGTTGAGGATCAAGCAGTTGACATACATCTTTTGAAACAGGTTTTAGATTCCTCACATCCTGATAAAGCAAAAAAGGCCTGGAAAAAGTTCCTTGAAGGGTATAGAGAAAATGAGAGATACGCAAAAGTACTTGAACGATTTGAAGAGGTTCAGTCGCGGGGACGCTACAAATAAACCGGTTTTGATCGTCGCTCTCCTGCTCCTTGCAGTATCTATAGTTTTGGTGATTGATACAGGTGACAGGACAGATTTCACAGCTGACAATATTCAAGTCATCGATGGAGACACTTTAGAGGCCTCTGTTAACTCCAGTAAAATCACCGTAAGGCTTTTAGGCGTTGATACTCCTGAAATAAGGGCAGAGAACAATCCATCAGAGTTCGGGATGGAAGATAGTAGAGAAAAAGTTGACTGTCTCAGAGAATGGGGAGAGAAAGCAACTGTTTACACCAAGAGATTCATAAGAGATAACTCAACTATACAGACTGATCCCTTATCACGGAACTACGGAGAATATGATCGTTTACTTGCTTATGTAGATACAAGTAACGGGACTCTTAACGAGGCCTTGATCAGGAACGGCTACGCCAGAGTATACGAATCAGATTTCACAGAACTAAATAACTACAGAGTGCTGGAGAAAGAAGCTAAAGACAAAAATAGAGGCCTCTGGACATGTAACTAGACTAAACGTATATCTCTATCTTCAAACTCTTTTTTGATGCCTTCTACATCCTCCTTTACTCCCGGCATATACTTTGTAGGCATAACTATGTATCTAGTCTTTTTCTCGTTGTCTTTGCTGTAGTTAAGTATAAATCGCGGGCATGTTAAAGGATTCAATCCTTCCACGTACTCCACATAGTCGATGTCGTCGTACAAGACAAATTTTTCTCTGTCGACTTTGTTCCAGTGTTCATAAATCACCAGTGACAAGGCCAAGGCCATCACCATAACAGCTAGGTTTAACTGGGCTCTTACAGGGGCATAGTAGAATGAAACTGTAAGAAAAGTTATTGAGAATGACATCAAACCCGCCATCGAAAGGAAGAATATTTTTTTATTTAATCCTCCTTCCTCCCAGAAGCCGTTGAAGCTGTTCTTAAGATAGGCTTTGACTGATTCCTCCATCATTATTTTCTCTGTACCGAAAGTTACACTGCCTCTTTTAGTCGAAAACTCTTCCATGGACGTAGGAAGTGTTTGGAGGCGAACGGGTTTAAAAGATTTCAAACTCGAGTTCATTTCTAGAACAGGACCAGTGACTTGCTGGCCTGGATCGGTATGTGATAACAAATGAGCAGAATGCATTCAGACGGAAGAGGAACATCAGGCTCCAACAAGCCTATAACAGAGAAAAACCCTGATTGGATAGACTATGACGAAGAAGAAGTTATAGATCTAGTTGTTAAATTAAGAAGAGACGGATTCGAACCTTCTGAGATCGGACTTAAATTGAGAGATCAGTACGGAATCCCATCAGTCAAGGCACTGACAGAAAAGAAGATATCAGAAATACTTGAAGAAGAAGGCCTTGAACTGGAGCTTCCAGAAGATTTGAACAGTCTAGTCGAGAAGACAGAGTCAATTCAGGAACACCTGGCAGATAATCCGAAAGACGAACAGGCCCAAAGAAGACTTGAACTGACAGAGGCCAAAGTAAGACGTCTTGCCAACTACCACAGGGACAACGGAAACATTCCTGACGACTGGAAGTACGAACGATAAAAAGGCCTAAAAGGCCTCCACACATATTCTTCTCTTTGTTTTACTCATCTATTTCTCAACTTGTATTCTACTGAATGAAAATGGTTAAAAGAAGTTCAGCATAAGTTCTTCGTAGAGATGGTAGAAGATATACTGGATGCCGCGGAGCCTGCAGCAGAGGAAATCAGAAATTTTGACGGAAAAATACGTTTAATAGGACAGTACGACGCCGACGGAATAAATGCAACAGCTATAGCGCATGAAATGCTCGAAAGATTAGATAAAGACTTCGAATACGAGATAGTCAAACAGCTATACGAAGAAGACGTTGAAAGACTTGCAGAAGAAGACGAAGGCCTTCTACTTTTCGTTGACATCGGATCCGGACAATCAGAACTGATTAAAGAACATATAATCGAAAAAACAGATAAAAAAGTAGTTATCTCCGATCACCACGAGCCAGCGCTCGACAAAGAGGCCTCTGAGGAATTGAATGAAGAAAATACTTTTATCCACATGAATCCTCACTTCCTGGGGCATGATGGAGGAGAAGCGATCTCCGCTGCCGGAATGACTTATCTACTGGCGAAGAAAGTAGATGAAGAAAACAAAGACTTAGTGCCTTATGCATTGATAGGTGCTACAGGAGACGTTCAGAAACAGGATGGAGAGTTCATGGGCCTGAACAAGGACATAGTCGAGGAAGCAGTAGAGAACGGATTTTTAGATATGCGTAAAGGCCTTGACTTGTACGGAAGGACGACTAAGCCTCTTCAAAAATCCTTGATGTACACTAGCGATCCGCATCTGGAAGGCGTATCAAACAACGAGTCCGGAGCGATTCAGTTAGTGAAATCCGCAGATATAGATATCAGAGACGATGAAGGATTCCGTACATTAGCAGATCTAACTGAAGATGAAGAGAAACAACTGATCAACGCGATGATTAAACGCGGATTCCCTGTACAGGAGCTTTTGAACAGCATCTACACTCTTGACAACGGATACGAAATCGACGAGTTCTCCACAGTCATCAACGCATGTGGAAGACTGGGGATGCCTAAGAAAGGAGTGAAGATCTTGTTGGAAAACGATCTTGAGTTAGCTGAGAAAATTTCAAAGAAGTACGGACGTAAGATCTCTTCTTCCCTTCGATACGTGGAAGAGAATCGTGAAAACGAGGACGTAGTATACGAGAAAACAATCGGAGTAATAGATGGAAACTCAAGTATCGACTCCGACTTCATAGGAACAGTCACAACAATTTCAATGAGTAACGGCTTCTTCTCCGCTCCTGTAGTCATGGGCGTAGCTGAAGACGAGAAAGAAAAAGTCAAAGTTTCCTCAAGAGCCTCTAAAGAAGTAGTAGAGGCCGGATTAAATCTTGGAGAGATAATCGGAGAGATATGTGAAGAACTGGATGGAGAAGGGGGAGGCCACAACATCGCAGCAGGAGCAAAGATCCCTGAAGAAGAGAAAGAAAACTTCATAGAATCACTGAACTCAAAGATCGAAGAAGTTACTGCCAGTTAGAAAATAATCCTTTCTAATTTTTCCCATTTCATGTTTTTCTTTACATACCGTTTATAAAATTTGACTCGACGTGAGTAAAGTATGGCAAAGGCTGTACTGCAGAAAAACTGGTATGAAGTTCAGGCGCCAAGCATTTTCGACGAAGATGTTGTCGCTGAGACACCTGCCGAGAAAGAATCACAGGTAATCGGAAGAACTGTTAAAGAGAATCTAAACGACTTAATGGATAACACAGACAAATACTACGCAGACGTCACGATGAAAGTGACGGATGTAGAAGGAAACAAAGCCTTCACAGAGATCACAGAGATGAGCGTATCCTCAGAATACGTTTCAAGAATGATCAGAGAAGGAAGCGACAGATTTGATCACGTCATTGACGTCAAAACTGCAGACGAAAGACAGGTCAGAATCAAGATTGTCGGAGCAACACTAAGAAGAACAAGCTCCAAGAAACTGACAGCCGTCAGAAACATGATCAAAGAAATAATCAACGAAAAGGCCAACGAACAGACATACGAAGAACTGATGGAGAACATCTTCACAGACAACATCCAAGAAGAATTCAGAGACAAGGCCGACGAAATCTATCCTTTCAGACAGCTCGAAATAAGAAAGACAGAGCTACTGGAATAAAGGCCACACATATCCCCACAATTTCTTTTCACAACAGTCCAGAAAAAAGAGGCCTCTCAACAGGCCTCAACAATATTTCTGGGCCGGTAGCTCAGTCTGGCAGAGCGCTTGGCTCTTAACCAAGAGGTCGCGGGTTCAAATCCCGTCTGGCCCATTTCCGAAGGTTAACTCAGAATCCGTTTCACTATTTGTATTGTTTATCATCAGCGTTGCCTTGATATACTAGTCCATAGACTGTTAATCTTGAGATAAGCTGTTAAGTGTTAGAGAAAACTGCTCAGGATGTAGATATTGTTTAATTTTTGTGGTTTTTCAAAGATTTATTGCTAAAAACATTTGATTTCTCATCTCTTAATCTAGTTTTTGTTTATTTTTTCGCTTTCTGTTTCAATTCTCTGCACGACATTACTTACTGCTCCAGTAAGACTCTCTACTGTCCCTGCAGTATTCTTGATTGCTCCTAGAGCATTATCTCCTGCCTGAAAACCAGTTTGTGCTGCTTTAGCGGCGTCTTGAGCGGCTACCCCTGCCTCTTGACCAGCTTTGCTTATTTCCTGACCTGCTTTAGCCGCTTCTTGAGCAAGAGCATTCACTTCACCCATCAAGTTATTCATACCATTTATCGCGTCTTTTGTCTGAGTCATAACTTGTTCTGCAACATCCTGACCCACATTTGCTTGCTCCATAGTTTCCATGAACTGCCCTGAAATGTTTTTCAGTGATTCAAGCTGAGATTTAGTCTGCCCAGCTTCCTGTTCAGCATGCAGAACGTTTTGAGCAGTATGTTTCAGATTCTGAGCTGCTTCTTCATCCATCTCAGCAAGTTCAGAGATTTCTTGAGCCTCCATGTTGTGTATCTGTTCTTCTGCCTGGTGAAGACCTTTATCTCTGTTTTGTCTAGCAGATTTATCAGCCTTTTCAGTTATAACGAACTCTTCTCCAACCTCTTTTTCAGCCATATCCTGTTCTTCAACCAATTCCTTCATTTCTTTTCCTTCGTAGAATTCAACGTCAACAAGTTCTTTTTCTTCCTGTACCTCAGTTTTAAGGTGATCTTTAGCTTCTACAATCTTATTTGAGATATCCATCGCCATCTCTTCGGCTTTCTGTCCAGAAGGGCTTTGTCGGAACTGCTCTACTTCTTGACTGATTTTTTCAACCATGGATTCTGTCTGTTCAACTTGCTGATCGACTTCTTTTTCTGCTTCGGCAATATTCTGCTGTGCGTCGTTTGCAAGCTCTTCGGCCTCTTCTTCGTCTTCAATAGCCTCTTGTTCTTCTTTCAGTTCCTTTTTCTGCTCTTGAACAAGCTTTTGCTCAGCATTCTGGTTTCCTTCTTCTGCAGCCTCTTCTACATCTTCAGTCTTGGATTCCTGTTCCTTTACTTTAGATTCAATTTTTTTTGCTTCTTCCTCATCTTGTTCCTGCTTCTTCATATCATCTTCTGCTCGCTGAACTTCATCCGATACTGACATATACTCCATTTACTGCTTCTTAATAAAAAAAACTTCGACACAAAAGCTCTTGGTTCAAAAAAATCTCCTGATCTTTAACCCATCTCCTTTTTCCTAGAGTTTTGATTTTAGTATAAGAAATCCGCATTTCAGTTTGTTCTGGAGAGCTAATAAATCATAACTAAAAAATTCCTTAAGGAAATTTCTCTAGCTAAATGAATATTTCATGTTATTTCCTTCTATTTTTGTTGGGCTCGAGTAGGTCTTCTATCAAGTTTATTACTGTTTGGAAGGGGCCTGTTCTACTGTTTCTCTTCGATTGTCTGTTCTGTTTCTTATAACAGGGGAGTTGCTCCATGGCGCCCATGTTTCTTCGTAGTTGTCTCCTTGCTGTGTTTCCACTGCTGGAGGATTGACGGCATTCGTCATTTGTTTTTGTTGAAATCCTTTGCTTTCTCTACTTTAGGCCCGGCATGTATAGTACAGTATGCATCATTTGGATTTTTCTCGAAATAATTTTGATGCTTTTCTTCTGCCTTGTAGAATTTTTCTAGAGAATTGACTTCTGTAACGATTTCGTCATCGTATTTTTCAGAAATTTTCTGGATGTAGGCCTCTACTTTTTCCTTCTGTTCCTGTGAATTGTAGAGGATTATTGATCTGTACTGTGGGCCTATGTCAGGGCCTTCACGATCCTTCGTTGTTGGATTATGTATTTTGAAGAAAAGTTCCAGTATTTTTTCGAGGCCTGTTTCTTCCTCGTCAAATTTTATTTTGACAACTTCGGCATGGCCTGTTTTCCCTTTACAGACTTCTCGATATGTTGGATTTTCTACGTTTCCTCCTGCGTAGCCACTTGTTACTTTTTCAACACCTTTGAGTTCTTTGAATGCTGCTTCTGTACACCAGAAGCATCCGCCTCCGAGAATTATCTGTGCCATACGTTAGTTGTGAACACGTAGTTCCAAGTAGGTTCCGGTGGGAAACTTACACCTTTCTCAATTTCCATATCGGGAATCGTGTTTTCCTCAAGTTCCTCCTGAAACACGGAACGACATCTGCCTTCTATCTCTCCATGAACTTTTACTTCTCCATCAGGATGCATCTTTTGTAAAGTTTGGAGCACTTCATCTACAGAGGCCTCTGTGAGTTCGCCAGAATCGTCTTTACTGACTGTATAATCCACTACTTCTGCTCCTCCAAGTTGATCTATCATAGTTTGTGCATGGCTCCTTCCTCCTTCACTTTGAATAACATAGACTGGCTCAGTTGGAGAGGACTGTTCAAATACTTCGCCAAGACTCTGAACATACTCTGGATAAAATTTCTGAAGAAAAATATCTTTTCTGTCAACGTCTTCCCAGTCTTTCTCATAGTTCTTCGCTGTCCAGCCCGGATGAACTACAAAATCTACAGAATCGTATTCAAAATCACCATTGTACTTTCCAGCGTTTACAGCCGACTCAAATACATAACTAGAGGACTGATCAAAAAACTCATCCAGATTTTCATCAAGAGAAACCATAAACTGTTACTAAGAAGTAAACAATTTAAACAGGTTCGATGATATGTCTCTATTCTCCTTTAGAGATAATCCTGTTCTATAAGCGTCCTCAAAACTCAGGTCGCAGATATCCATTAATTGAAAATTGCCGTCTTTTTTCTCAGCTATATCGATCATACTCTTTGAGAGATCGACTCCGTTTAATTCGAAGCCTTTATCGGAAAGGATTTGAGAGTCTCTTCCAGGCCCGCATCCAGCATCCAGAATTTTCAATCCATTTCGATGAGAGGCCTCTACTCTGTCCGCGAAATTATTTAACTGCCTGAGATAACCAAGATCAATACTTTCTTGCGAGTAATTCTCAGCAAATTTTTCCGCGCCTTTAGAATAAAATTCAGAGGCTTTTTCAGTCATTCTTTATCGGCCTCAAACTCGAGAGCTATGCCATTAATACAGTAGCGAAGCCCTGTTTCTTCTTCAGGCCCATCTTTGAATACATGGCCCAGATGCGCTCCACAGGCACTACATACTACTTCCGTACGGTTCATTCCATGGCTGTTATCCTTTTTTTCGTCGACGTTATCTGAATCTAAGACATCGTAGAAGCTCGGCCATCCGCTTCCAGAATCATACTTTGTATCTGAGGAGAAAAGTTCTTGCCCGCATTTCTTACATGTGAATACGCCTTCTCTATCTTCCTTCAAAAGATCCGAGGAGAAACGTGGCTCAGTTCCACATTTTTCGATTACTTGTTTTTCCTTTTGATTCAGATCAGCCATATAAACAAATTGTAGATTTACGTTTTTACCTTTTTAGTTAGTTCAAAGGCCTTCATAAGGTTCAAACTCAACTTCAACATAACTAGGAACATGTTCCATATGTTCTTCTGTCTGAAGCATAATATCTCGTTCATCATCATCGAGCGTATAATCTGTATTATCTACTACATTAGTAGCCATTCTGTAAAGAGCTTCTGCGTTCTTGAAACTTGTTCGGGTGTTTTTACTGTCTAAAGATCTTCCTACACTACGCCAATTATGTAAAACTTCAATTTTACTATTTATTTCATCTAGGCCCTCTATAAACTCCTCCATATGGCTTTTAGCTTGTTTATGATGTCTTTCTTCTTGATCATCCATAGTAGAAGTATTCAATATCTAGAATTTTAAATAGTGTGAAGCCTGTGCTTAGGGCTTTTACAGCGTATTTCGTATTAATATGGCTGGCGCAATATGAGGCCACACACCCTTTTAAAGTTTGACGGTCTATTCGAGAATTATACGCATTAACAGGTGATACAAAAAATGGCTGATAAACCACACATTAATCTAGTATTCATTGGACACGTAGACCACGGTAAGTCGACTACAATTGGAAGACTGCTTTGGGATACAGAAAACCTACCGGAAGAAGAGATGCGCAAGCTTGAGGATGCTGCTGAAGAAGCAGGAAAGGAAACCTTCGGTTTCGCGTTTGCTATGGACTCGCTTGAGGAAGAGCGTGAAAGAGGAGTTACAATCGACCTTGCACACAAGGAATTCGATTCAGATAACTACTTCTTCACTATCATCGATGCTCCAGGGCACCGTGACTTCATTAAGAACATGATCACAGGAGCTTCTCAGGCTGACGCTGCAGTTCTTGTCGTCGCTGCTGACGATGGAATTCAACCTCAGACTAAGGAGCACGCTTATCTAGCTAAGACTCTTGGAATCGATCAGTTGACAGTTGCTGTCAACAAGATGGATCTTGCAGATTATGAAGAAGATGGCTTCGAAGACATCAAAGGCGAAGTTTCAGAAATGCTTGGTGGCGTAGGTTACAACACAGATGATATCAACTTTGTACCTATCTCCTCATTCGAAGGAGAAGGAGTTGCCGAGCTTTCAGACGAGATGGGATGGTATGACGGACCATCACTTCTTGACGCTCTTGACGATCTTGATGAGCCAGAGAAACCTATTGATCTGGACTTGAGAGTTCCTGTACAGGACGTTTACAAGATCTCAGGGATCGGAGCAGTAACAGTAGGAAGAGTAGAAACTGGAGAGATCAATCAGGGAGACAACGTCAAGTTCGAACCTGCATCAACAAGGCTTAACCAGAACATCGGTGGAGAAGTCAAGACAATCGAGATGCACCACGAAGAAGTCGAAAGCGCTACACCTGGTGACAACATCGGATGGAACACAAGAGGCGTCGGACAGGACAAGGTCAAGAAGGGAGACGTCGCAGGACCTTCAGACAATCCTCCGAAAGTAGTAGATTCTTTCGAAGCACAGATCATCGTTCTGAACCACCCTAACGTCATCTCAGAGGGATACACACCAGTATTCCACGTCAACACAGCACAGGTTTCATGTACCTTCAGTAACTTGAAGAAGACCATGAATCCAAAGACAGGAGAGACAATTGAGGAAGATCCTGACTACATCAAGCAGGGACAGGCAGCAATCGTGGAAATCATTCCACAGCAGCCACTTGTCATCGAACCTAACGATGACAACCCTCAGATGTCACGTTTCGCAGTCAGAGACATGGGTCAGACAGTTGGAGCCGGCCAGTGTCTAAGCATCGAAGAGAAGGAATAAAAACAGAAATTAATTCCTTCAACTGAGAGGCCTTTTCAGGCCTCTCTCACATATTTTCCATTTTAGATCATCGTTCGTTTTCTGATAAAAGTTTTCTTAAGTTTGTAATAACTTATCTCTTCACTGTGGCTGATCGTATAGAAAGTCTGGATACATTGAAGGGATTATCACTACTGTTCGTAGTTTATATACATGCGAACTTGTTGTTCATTGACACCTCCGGTCTTGGATACGTCATTGAGTTTGCAGTGGCGAATACTTCTAGGATCGCTGTGCCTTTGTTTTTCCTCATATCAGGATATCTCTACTCCAAAAAGTTAGATGAGCGGAACGAATTCAGTTATACAAAGAGTTACCTGAAAAAACTGGCTTACTACTACTTGATCGGCTCTGTAGTGTATTTTTTCATGCAGATAGGATACATGGGCCTGAATCAGTTTTTTGATTTAAATATAGTTTCTCAAACGGTTGAACTCAATATCTGGGGTCTGGAAGGTTTATCCCAGTTCCTGTACTTTGGTAAAGCGGTTGCATTCCATCTATGGTTCTTGACAGCTTTGTTTTACTCCATACTGTTGATATATGTCTTCAACGAAAAAGATAGGATCAGGGAACTCTTCTTTGCATCAGTTTTCCTTCATTTCATCGGCATACTTTCCAATGCATACGGTCTTCTCCAGTTTATCCCCGTGCCTGAAACAGATATGCTGTTTTTCGGCCTCTTCATGACTACTGCAGGATTTGTCGCGGAAAGAAAAAATCTTGCGAAACGCTCTGAGCGTTTCTATCTTGCTCTGAGCGTATTATTTGGATTTATACACCTTATGGAACGAGTAGTAATTAACTGGATCAGAGATGTAAGTCCATACTTCTGGAGCGATTACTCACTGTTTACAGCCCCTTTAACAATCTCGCTTCTCCTTTACGGATTGACTAATCAGGAACTGGGGAAAAACTCGGTATTCAACAGGTACGGACGCTACACGATCTGGGGCTACATAATGCACGTAATAGCACTCGGGATATTCGTGGGCCTCACAGTGATCATACAGAATACACTTGGCATCTCAATGACGAACTCAAACATATGGGTCTTCTCAATAACACTGATCTCATACTTCGCCATGATGGAAACAATCCTGTACTTCAAGAAGTAGAGGCCTCTGAAAGACACTGAACGCGGAATCATGAGATGCAATTGTTCTGATATAGTTCAGGATTGACTCCTTATTACCATTTAAAAGAGTTGACTCCAGATAGTTTTCGTATGCGGGAAGCACGTGTAAAACTAAGGAGTACTGAACAGGAGAAAGTAGATGAATTAGCAGATGAAATTCTGGATATAGGAGATGAGTACGGGGCAGATGTTTCTGGGCCTGTACCGCTTCCGACCGACAGGATGCATATCTCTACGAGAAAGGCTCCTGACGGCGAAGGAAGTTCCACTATTGAGAGATACGACATGCACGTACACAAGAGGCTTGTTAGTCTTATGGACAGTGAAAGAGCTTTGAGACAGGTTATGCGTGTACACGTTCCTGAAGGCGTTGAGATTGAAATCGAGCTAAAGGAATAAATTTCTTCAACATTTAATTGGATTTAGCGGGAGAGATAGTTTGAAGTCTTGCGTGGAAATAGGCCTTTGCCACCCTTTCCTAATTTAAAGTTTCCAAGGATTAACTCTTACTATATGCCGGGATGACAGAGTCTGGCTAATTGTGCCGGTCTTGAGAACCGGTGACCCATATGCGGTCTCCTGGGTTCAAATCCCAGTCCCGGCGTTTCACGCTTTTTCTGGGATTTTCAAATCTTGAAAATCTCATCTAGATTTTCTGCTCTACAAAACCTGATACAGTTTCCGTACCCAGTCCCGACGTTCTATCACTATCCAGTATATCGTTTACCAAGTCTTCATAAACAGGCATCTCATTAATAGTTAACATATGCCTAAGTCAGCTCGTGGCTTGATGGATGAACCTGATTTCGTGCACGTAGAGGCCTCTGTAGAGGAAGTGAAGAAAGAGTTTATGGGGTCAGAAAATACGTTGATAGTGAGGAGAAACGGAGAAGTAGTCGGAGAGATACATGAGAACTCTCTTCTAAAGGCTTTGATCCCTGAAGAAAGGATAGATGAGGAGTCTGTCATCGGCATCTTAGGCCTATCTTTTGATCAGAGTTATGTGCCTGATACTGCTGAAGACTTGATGAATGAGCATGAAGTGAAGATAGGGCCAGATGAGAAGTTAGGAGATATAGCTTTTATGATGGATCGTGAAGATGTGAGGGCTTTACCTGTCGTAGAGGATGAAGAAGTGATAGGAGTCGTCCATGAAGATGCTGTGATTGAAGAGGGTGAAGTATAAGTTATGGCAGCAGGTTTGGCAGCTCAAACGATGTACGAGCTTGGCATACTGCTTTTTGTTTCGTTTATAGTTGGAGAACTGTTTGAACGAATCGGGATCGAATCGATAATCGGATACATAGTTACAGGACTCATATTAGGGCCTTCAGTTCTCGGAGTGATGGAGGCGGAGTCTGTAAGAGGATTTGCCACTATAGGAGCTTCATTAGTGCTTTTTCAGGCCGGTCTCCGAGAAGAAAATGTTTTAGAGATATTCAGGCACAAACAAGGTCTCCAACTCGGCATAGGTATACTTGTGGGATCATTTGCTTTCATACTAGGGATGCTCGTGCTCTTCGGAGAAATGTTCTTACCTTATACTGATTTGACGGCTTTCGTTTATCTAGCCTTGGGCTACGCCATAGTCGATATAGGTGTTCCCTCCAAGATAATGCTTTCAAAAGGAATGTTGAGAGATCCTACAGGAAAGTATGCGATAAAGTCATCAGTCATAAACGTTACACTCGGATTGCTTGCTGTTACAGGCCTTGTTATACTTAATTCTACACCTGAGACAATAGTTCTGAAGATCGCAGGAATATTTGGATTTGCAGCCGGATTCTATATACTACATGAGTTTATCCACCGATTAGACGATTACATACTGATGTTTGAAGAAGCGGAGGCACAGTTCGCAATAACTTTCTCCCTTCTACTGGGATTAAGCTATGCTACGGAGATAATAGGCCTCTCAACAGTACTTGGCGCATTCTTCGCT
>Ga0102935_1000058_pt1 | contig 33888 bp, 35 predicted proteins | sample SalPonR2_A_D2_MG_FD_78508 | JGI IMG/M metagenome (GOLD analysis project Ga0102935, IMG submission 78508) | Salt pond soil microbial communities from South San Francisco under conditions of wetland restoration - Salt Pond MetaG R2_A_D2_MG | ecosystem: Environmental > Aquatic > Marine > Intertidal... | reverse complement strand
GCGGGAGTCGAAGTCGGTCACCCACGCCATCGCGTAGCCGACGTCGGCGTTCTCGCTGGCGTCGTAGGCGACGACCCCCTCGGGGAACTCCTCTAACACGACGCCGAGCAGGTGCGGCGTGTCGAACTCCGGCATCTCCTCGCTGGTGGTCTCGATCGCCTCGCGGAGCACCTCGACGAGGAAGTCGGGGAGGAACCGCTCGGGCGGGTGGACGTCCATCACGACCGCGTGCGTCTCGCCGCAGTCGCACTCGAACTCGCGCATTCCGAGGTCCAGATCGCCGGCCGCGATCGTCTGCCCGCAGGGCAGTTCCAGCGTGTTCTCGTCACCGCCCGGGACGCGCGGCTGGGACATGGCCGTCCTTGGTCGCTGTCGGGGTTAAAAGACGCGGAACGCGACGGTCGGCGGTCCGTCGTCGCCACTCCGCGGGTCCGTGTGCTTACCTGCGAGCGCCCTACTCGTCTTCCCCCTGCGCGTCGCCTTCGGCCTCGGTCACTTCGTCCGATTCGTCGGCGTCTCCGTCGTGCGCCTCGACCGCGGCCTCGATCTCGATCTCGACGCCGCCGGCCTCGTAGCTGGCTTCGATGAGTTCGGCGTCGTCGCGCTCGATCGCCAGCTCGTCGCGGTCGACCTCCACTTCGACCTCCACGTCGACGGTGACATCTTCGGACATGGCCGACTGGGGATACGCGTTCCGAACGCAAAAACGGTCGGCGACGGATACTCATCGGGGGGTGTCGCGACGACTCCCGACCGGCCCGCCGAACGGCGGCGCCTCGCTTACTGGAACCCGATGCGGCCGCCGGTGTCGCGGATCGCGTTCCCGCTGCCGCCCTTGAACTGTTCCTCGATCTCCTCGTAGTACGCGAGGATGTCGTCGTTGATCGTGGGGCGCACCGACTCCAGCGCGCGCCGGAAGTGCTTCATCTCGACCTCCTCGGCGTCGTCGTCGTCGCGCAGCGCCTCGATGGCGGCCTCGCGGGCGATGCCCTCCAGGTCGGAGCCGACGTAGCCGTCGGTTATCTCCGCGATCTCGCGGAGGCTCACGTCGGGCGCGAGCGGCGTGTCCTGCGTGTGGATGTCGAGGATCTGCTCGCGGCCCTCCTGGTCCGGCTGGCCGATCATCACGAGCCGGTCGAACCGGCCCGAGCGGAGCAGCGCGGGGTCGATCATGTCGGGGCGGTTGGTGGCGCCGATCACCATCACGTCGCCCATGTCCTCTAACCCGTCGAGCTCCGTGAGCAGCTGGTTGACGACGCGCTCGGAGACGTTGTTCCCCATCTCCTGCCCGCGCGACGGCGCGAGGCTGTCGAGCTCGTCGAAGAAGATGATCGTCGGGCTGACCTGCCGGGCCTTCCGGAAGGTCTGCCGGATCGCCTTCTCCGACTCCCCGACCCACTTCGAGAGCAGCTGGGGGCCTCTGACCGAGATGAAGTTCGCGTTCGTCTCGTTCGCGACCGCCTTCGCCATGAGCGTCTTCCCGGTGCCGGGCGGGCCGTACAGCAGGACGCCCTTCGGCGCGTCGACGCCCATCCGGTCGAACTTCTCCGGCGAGGTGAGCGGCCACTCCACGGACTCCTGCACCTGCTCTTGGGCGCCGGAGAGCCCGCCGACGTCCTCCCACGATATCTTCGGAAGCTCGACGAGCACCTCCCGCATCGCGGACGGCTCCACCTCCGTGAGCGCGCCCGAGAAGTCGTCGCGCTTGACTATCATGCGGTCGATCAGGCTCGGCGGGACCTCCTCGTCGTCGAGGTCGATCTCGGGGAGGTAGCGACGGAGCGCCTTCATCGCGGCCTCCTTCGTCAGGCTCTCGATGTCGGCGCCGACGAACCCGTGCGTCTCGTCGGCGAGGTGGTCGAGCGAGACGTCGTCGGAGAGCGGCATCCCGCGGGTGTGGATCTGCAGGATCTCCTTTCGGCCCACCTCGTCGGGGACGCCGATGTCGATCTCGCGGTCGAACCGCCCCGGACGGCGGAGGGCGGGGTCGACGCTGTCGACGCGGTTGGTCGCGCCGATGACGACGACCTGCCCGCGCGTCTCGAGGCCGTCCATCATCGTCAGCAGCTGCGCGACGACGCGGCGCTCGACCTCGCCGGTGACGTCCTCGCGCTTCGGCGCGATGGAGTCGAGCTCGTCGATGAAGATGATGCTGGGGCTCTCCTCCTTCGCGTCCTCGAAGATCTCCCGGAGCTGCTGTTCGGACTCGCCGTAGTACTTCGAGATGATCTCCGGGCCGGCGATGGAGAAGAACGACGCCGACGTCTCGTTGGCGACGGCCTTCGCGAGCAGGGTCTTCCCGGTGCCCGGCGGCCCGTGCAGGAGCACGCCCTGCGGGGGCTCGATGCCGAGCTTCGAGAAGATCTGCGGGTGCTTCATCGGCAGTTCGACCATCTCGCGGACGCGCTGGATCTCGTTCTGGAGGCCGCCGATGTCCTCGTAGGTGATCCCGCCGCCGGTCTTCTCGAAGCCGGAGATAGGCTCCTCGCGGAGTTCGACCTCGGTGTCCTCGGTGATCAGACAGACGCCGTCGGGCTCCGTCTCCACCGCGATCAGCGGGATCGCCTGTCCGGGCGACCGCATGAACGGGTGGTTCGTCGAGGACATCACGGGGACGATGTCGCGCTCGACGACCGGGCGTTTCAGGATCTGGCGTTTCACCATGCCGGCGGCGTCGGAGCCGAACTGGACCGACGCCTCCTCCGGCGGGGCGAGGACGAGCTTGTCGGCCTTCTCGGCCTCTGCCTTCCGGATGGTGACGCGCTCGCCGATGCCCACGTCGGCGTTCTGCCGGGTGAACCCGTCGACGCGGACGGTGTCGGTGTTCCAGTCCTGGCGGTCGGCGCGCCAGACCTTCGCGGCGGTCGTCTCCGCGCCCTCTATCTCGATGATGTCGCCGGGCGAGAGCTTGAGATGCAACAGCGTGTCGGGGTCGAGCCGGGCGATGCCGCGCCCCGAGTCGTTCGGGTACGCCTTCGCCACTTCGAGTTGGACTTCGTTCATGGTTCCTCGCGGGGGTTACCCGTAACTCCTTCCGGTTCGGGAATAAGCCTGTTGCCGGTGTCGGTCCCGCCGACCGTACCGGGGGAGCCGGCGGCCGCGGCAGACTGTGTTATCATATGGCACGATACGACGGCCCGACTTAAAACGCCGTCGTAAGGGTGCGTTTTCGCCGTCGGTCCGGGGCCGACGTCGACCGGCGATTTTTATCCGCCCGGCGCGAGATTCGGCCGTGTTCGATTCGCTCTCCGGGCCGATGCGGGCGCTGCTGTCCCGGGTCGCCGTCCTGATCGCCGGCGCGCTCGTCGGTCTCGGGCTGTACGCGCTCGACGTCGGCGGCCTCCTCGTCGTCCCGCTCGCGGTGGTCGGGGCGCTGGTGATCGGCGAATTATCCCTGCTCGTCGTCGAGGACGGCGTGTAGCCCGCCCGTCGACCGCGCTGACGAGCGTCGGACTCGCGCCCGGGACCACGGGGTATTTGTCCCGCGATCGCCTCCGTTGTGGCATGCGAACGCTCGTCTTCGACGGCCGGACCGGCGCCGCCGGCGACATGATCTGCGCCGCGCTGATCGCCGCCGGCGCCGACCCTGCGGTCCTCTCGCCCGTGACCGATCGGCTTCCGGTCCGCTACGAGGTCGGCGAGACGACGAAGAACGGGATCCGAGCGACGACCGTCGACGTGCTGGTGGCCGACGGCGCCGGGACGGCGAGCGACGAGGAAGGTCACGCGGACGAGGCGGGTGGTGACCACGGCCACGCTCACGATCACACTCACGAACACGACCACGACCACGATCACGACGCCACCCACGCCGAGGGCGCGGGCGTCCATCGGAGCTACCCCGAGGTCGTCGCCCTCGTCGAGTCGATGGGTCTCCCTCACCCCGTCGAATCGGTCGCGCTCGACGCCTTCGAGCGCCTCGGTCGCGCGGAGGCGTCGGTCCACGGCACCGACCTGCGGGAGACGCACTTCCACGAGGTTGGCGCGGACGACGCGATAGCCGACGTGGTGGGGGCGGCCCTCCTCCTCCACGACCTCGGCCCCGAGCGCGTCGCGACGACGCCCGTCGCCGCGGGCGGCGGCGAGGTCGCGATGAGCCACGGCGTCTACCCGGTCCCCGCGCCGGCGACGACCGAGATCGTCGCGGACGCGGATTTCACGACGGTCGGCGGCCCGGTCGACCGCGAACTGCTCACGCCGACCGGGGCCGCGATCCTCGCGGCCGTCGCCGAGGGGGTCGACCGACTGCCCGCCCTCGACGTCGACGCCGCCGGCTACGGAGCGGGCGACGCGACGCTTCCGGACCACCCGAACGTGCTCCGCGCGCTCGTCGGTGACGGCGGCGACGCGGACGGCGAGGCGGCCGGCGACGCCCGCGACGGACTCGTTCACGACGACATCGCGGTCCTCGAAACGAACCTCGACGACGCCTCGCCGGAGGTGCTCGGGGGGCTACAGGAGTCGCTCGCGCGCGCCGGCGCCCGGGACGTCACGATTGTCCCGACGACGATGAAGAAGTCCCGGCCGGGCCACCTCGTGAAGGTCATCTGCAAGCCGGCGGACGCCGAGGCGATCGCGGCGCGACTCGCCCGCGAGACGGGGACGCTCGGGGTCCGGCAGTCGGGGGCGAGCCACCGGTGGATCGCCGAGCGCGCCTTCGAGACGGCGGCCCTCTCGATCGACGGCGACGAGCACGAGGTCACGGTGAAGGTGGCGTCGACCGCCGACGGCGACGTCTACGACCTGAGCGCCGAGTACGACGACGCGGCCGCCGTCGCCGAGGCCACGGGCGTCCCGGTCCGCGACGTGATCCGACGGGCGGAGGCCCTGGTGCGCGAGGCTGTCGGGGAGTAGCTCGGCGGCGCGGGCCGCTACCGCGGGTGCACGGTTCGCCGACCGCTCGGTCAGCCGCGGTCCGCGCGCTCGACGCGGTCCGGCTCCACGCCGAACCCGTCCGCCAGCCGCTCTTCGACCGGTCGACTGCCCTCGACCGACAGCGTCGCGACCGCCTCGACCGCCGTGTCGTTGAGCCCCGGCTGGAGGCCCGCGATGGTCAGGTCGTCGACGGCGACGCCGTCGATCCGCTCCAACTGCCGGCGCGCGCCGGCGGCGAGGTCGCCGGCGGCCGCCTGCGAGACTCGGACGGTTACCGTCGCTTCGACGGTCCGCGTGCGGATGGCTGCTGCCATGAGTCCCTCGCCGCGAGTCGAACGCGGGACGACCTCGAGCGCCGAGGCTCCCGTTCGACGCCCGGAAGGGGCGACGAGACGGTGGAGACGCTCGCGAGGGTGACGCGGTCGCGCTCGGCTCGGTTCCGCGGTCGATACGGCGACGGCTGGAGAGGATAGGGTGCGGTCCGTTCCGCGGGGGAAACCTCCCCGGCCGACGCGCGCTACGCGGTCGGCCGAACGGACCGTGTGCCCGGAGTCCCGCCGCCGTTCCGGCCGCGGAGCCAGCCGCTGTGGGGGACGGCGGGCGCCGAGGCGGTGGAACTGCGGCGGGTCATGCGTGGACTCCGGCGGCGAACGAACGCCGTTACCGGCTGATATGTCGTATTATTATTAAATCTATGGATCGGTTGTGAGTCTCACGCACGGTGGCGCGGTCCTCGGGGTCGCGGCCGCCCGACCGCCGCGGATCGGGGGTAAGACCGCCGCGCGCGACGGGTTCCGTCGACGCCGAGACGACAGGCCTATGCCGAACGCCCGACCAGATGCACCTAACGCAGTCACCGTCATGATCGAGCGAATCCACACGTCGGACGTCGAACCGGACGCGGACGAGGTCGCCATCGCCGGCCACGTCCACGAGATCCGCGACCTTGGGGGGCTCGTCTTCCTCATCGTGCGCGACCGCGAGGGCCTCATCCAGATCGTATTTAAAGAGGAGCGAGAACCGGAGCTGTTCGAGGCCGTGCAGAGCGTCGGGGCCGAGGACGTCGTGCGCGTCGTCGGCGAGCCGCTGGAGAGCGACCAGGCGCCGGGCGGCGTCGAGATCGCGCCGACCGAGTACGAGGTCATCGACGAGGCCGACTCGCCGCTCCCGCTGGAGATCTCGAAGGACATCGAGGTCGACCTCTCGACCCGGCTCGACAACCGCGCGCTCGACCTCCGGAAGCCGGAGACGCTCGCGGTGTTCACCCTCCGTTCGAAGCTGATGACGGCGATGGAGGAGTGGTTCGACGACGAGGGATTCGTCGACATCAAGACGCCGCTCATCTCGAAGGGCGGCGCCGAGGGCGGCGCCGAGCTGTTCCCGATCCTCTACTACAACAAGGACGCGTTCCTCTCGCAGAGCCCCCAGCTGTACAAGCAGATGCTGATGGCGTCCGGCTACGAGGCGGTCTACGAGACCGGTACCGCGTTCCGCGCGGAGGACTTCGCGACCTCCCGGCACGTCTCCGAGATCGCGATGTTCGACGTGGAGCTCGCGTACATCGACGACCACGACGACGTGATGGACGTCCAAGAGGAGTCGCTGCGGTACGCGCTCCGCGCGGCCGCCGAGGGCGCACAGCGCGAACTCGACCTCCTCGACGTCGACCTCGAGGTGCCCGAGGACGACTTCCCGCGGATCACCTTCGACGAGGCGCTCGACATCCTCGAGACCGAGTACGGGCACTTCCCGGACGACCCGACCGACCTCGACACGAAGGGCGAGAAGCTCCTCGGCGAGTACTTCGAGGAGCAGGGCCATCCCGCGTTCTTCGTCGTCGGCTACCCCGACGAGAAGTTCTACTACATGCAGGACGTCGAGGGCGACGACATCGCCTCGCGGAAGTTCGACCTCATTTATAAGGGTCAGGAGCTCTCGTCGGGCGGACAGCGCGAGCACGACGTCGAGCGCATGGTCGACGTCATGGAAGCCGAGGGCGTCGAGACGGCCAACTTCGAGTTCTACATCGAGGCGCTCAGCTTCGGCACCCCGCCCCACGGCGGCTACGGGCTCGGCATCGATCGGCTCGTGCAGAAGGTCGCCGACCTCGACAACATCAAGGAGGCGATCATGTTCCCGCGCGACCCGAACCGGCTGGAGCCCTAACCGGTTCGACCCGCCGCGCGCCGCCGCCGTTCCGCCGACCGCCGCGCACCGCCGCCGATCTACCGACCGCCGCGCGCCTCTTTTATAGGTAACCGCCGACTCCAGCGAATCGTCGGTTTCGGCCGCTCTTCCGGCCGGTAAACCGAATTAAAACGCGGTTAAATGGGCCAAACCGCTTCGGTCATTGAAGTGCGTAGCGCCGCGAGGGGGAACCGTCATGAACGCGATCCGAACGACGCTGCTCGTGGCGCTCGCCACGGTGGTACTGATCGGGACCGGCGCGGCCGCCGGTGCCGTCGCGGCGACGCCCGGTCCCGACAACGCGTCGGGCGACGCGGGCCCGCCGAGCGACCTCCCGGACCAGGTGCCGGACTTCGTCGGCGACGTCCTGAACGGCGTGAACGACTTCCTGTCGGGCGGCGTCGACGACATCGGTGAAACCGTGAGCGACGTCGCCGGCGGCGAGAACGCGTCCGACGGCGACGGCGAGACCGACGAGGGAGGTGCGTAACGTGACGGAGCGCACGCCCGCCATCGACGGGGTCTCCCGACGGACGTACCTGCAGGCGACCGGCGCCGCCGCGCTCGGGGCCGCCGGCCTCGCCGGCTGCGTCGGTAAGGCGACCGGAACGCTCGCGACGCGAGTGACCGACCAGCCGGCCGACATCGGCGACTTCGAGTCGCTCGTGGTCACCATCGAGGGCATCTGGCTCGGGCCGGAGGGCGCGGAGAGCGGCGCAGCGGGGAACGAGACCGACGGCGATGCCGACGACGGGAGCGACGTGGACGGCGGAAACGCGACCGACGGCGACGACGCCGACATGAACGAGACCGACGACGAGTCCGAGCCGGCCGGCCGCGAGTACATCGAGTTCGACGAGCCGCAGGAGGCCGACCTCGTCCAGTTGCAGGACGGCGAGACGCAGCTGATCGACGAGCGCGAACTGGCTGTCGCCACCTACCGGTTCCTCCAGCTCGACGTATCGAACGTCGACGGTACCCTGAACGGCGGCGACGAGGCCGACGTCGACCTCCCGGGGAACGCGCCGCTCACGTTCAACGAGTCGTTCGAGGTCCGCGAGAACACCGAGACGAGCTTCACCGCCGACTTCGCGCCGGTGGGTCGCGGCAACGGGACGTACCTCCTCCGTCCGGTCCCGCGCGGGATCGAGGTCACCTACACGTCGTCCGACGAGGGCGACGAGGACGGCGGCAACGCGACCGATTCCGGCGGTAACGAGACCGACGACGGATCGTAGGGCGACGCGGACGCGACTCCCTCCGACCCCCGTTGAAGTCGCGCGTGGTCGGTGCGCCCCGCGGGGGCGCCCCCCGCGACTTCGGGGTTAGGGCTGGGACGGTCCCGGGATCCGGGGTTTGGGGGAATGCGCGCCCGTACCGATTCAGGGAGAGGCACACGGTCCGTTCGACCGCTCGGAGCCACCGGGGCTCGCCGAGCGGCCGTACTCGTTTCGCAGACGCGCGCGGTCCCGGACACGGACCGCGGGCTCGCGACGAAACTGTCGAGATCCGTCAGTTCCGCGACCGCGGCCGGCCGCTGTTCTCCCGAGGGCCGGCGCGGACCGCGGCCGATTCGTCGCGAGCCGTTCGAAGGCCCCGTCACGCCGTCGACGCGCCCTCGTCCTCGGCGAACGTCCGATACAGCGGACCGGCGAGCAGCAGCGCCCCCGCGCCGGCCATCGCGACGAGGGCGGTGGGGTCGACCGCGGAGAGGTCGCCGGCGGCGAGGCGGTCCAACGAGACCCCGACGGCGACGCCGACTATCACCCACGGGAGCTCGCCGGCCGCGGTCCCGAGGAGGAACGGTCGCGCCCCGATCCCGGCGGCCCCGGCTCCGACCGAGACGGCGTCGGACGGGAGCGGCAGCAGCCGCGTCGCCGTTACGGCGCGAGCGCTTCCGGCCGTGGTCGCCAGCCGCTCGCCGGCGTCACAGAGCCGGTCCACGGTGCGAGAGGCGCCGCGAACGCGGACGCGACCGGCCCGAGCGAGCAGGAAAGGGGCGACGGCCGTCGCGACGAGCAGGGCGACGCCGAGCGGGACGCCGACCCACCCGTACCCGAACCCGACGGCGACGGCGAGCAGCGTCGTCGGCCACGCGAGGAAGGGTCTGACGGCCGTCAACGCCAACAGCGCGACGCCGAAGCGGACCGGGTCGTCCGCGAGGCCTGCGAGCCGCGCGACGGCGGCCTCGGGCGAGGCGGCCCAGACGACAACGGCGGCGACGGCGACGGCGACGAGGTATCCCGACAGCGCGAACCGGCGGTTCACGGGCGACGGTTCGTCCCGTGAGATAAACCCTTTGTGGGCCGGGCGCCCGGCCGCGGCGTCAGTCCTCGACGAACGCCCGCCGGAACTCCGCCGAGAGGTGCTCCCGCTGCCACTCCTCGACCGCGTCCTCGCCGAGGACGCTCGCCCACAGCGTGAGCAGGCCCGCCGCGAACGCGACGCCGGGAGCGATCAGGGCCGCGGCGTCGAGGAACAGCCCCGGCTGAAAGACGAGGAAGCCGATCCGGTCGCGCACCGCGTCCCACGCCGGGCCGAAGACGCTCCAGCGGAACGCGAACGGGACGAGCGCCACCGTCGCGACGGGGTACGCGAGGGCGTCCGTCACCGGGCCGCCCTTCCCCCGCACGAAGGCGGCGGCGTAGAACCCCCAGCAGGCGAGCGAGGCGAACACCGACGCGACGCGGCGCGGTCCCGCCGGCTCGCCGTGGTCGAGGGCTCCGAGGCCGAAGAGCAGGACGGCGGCGCCGACGTAGCCGACCAGGCACGCCAGCGCGCCGCCGAGCAGGACGGCGGCGTGTTCGCCGCGGGACTGTCCGGCGAACGGCGCCAGTCCGAGGGGGACCTCCATCGACCGGCGATGCGGCCGGCGAGCCGTTGAAGCTTTCGCGTCGCCCGCCAGACTCGTCAGGAGAGCTTCCCGAGCGCCTCGAAGAAGTCGGACGGGGGGCCGGCGATCCGCATCGGCGGCGTCGTCCGCTCTATCGTCACCTCGACCGGCGCCGAGAGCGTCGTCGCGTTCCGCCCGTCGCTGACGACGACGGCCTCGTCGACGCCCTCGACGGAGACGGTGACCTCGGCGTCGACGTCGACGACGAGCGGGGGCATCCCCGACTCGGCGGCCATCTCGTTCACGACGAGTCCGCTCACGCCGGGACCGACGAGCGGGCCCCGCTCGGAGAGGTTGTACGCGCTCGATCCGGTCGGGGTCGCGACGAGGACGCCGTCGGCGTGCCCGCCGGAATAGCGGCTCCCGTCGACGGACACCTCGTAGTCGATACCGGCGCCGGGGCCGCGGCGGTCGCTCTGGATCACGACCTCGTTCGCGGCCGGGACCGAGGACCAGTCGCCCGCACGCGCCGCGAGCCGCGACGCCTCGCGGACGGCCATCTCCCCGCGGCCGAACGCGTCGACCTCGGCGAGCACGGCCTCCTCCGCGTCCTCGGGGGAGACCGCGTTGAGGAATCCGACCTCGCCGAGGTTGACGCCGAGGATCGGGGTGTCGCCGGCGTTGCGCGCGACGAACAGGAACGTGCCGTCGCCGCCGATGGCGACGGCGAGGTCCGCGTCGACGAGGGCGTCGACCGACCGCCCGGGGTCGCTCCCACCGAGCGCGTCCGCCGTCTCCGCGTCGAGCCACACGGCCTCACCGGCGGCGACGACCGCGTCGCGCAGGTCCGCCGCGAGGCTCGACGCGGGCTCGCTTCCCTTCCGCGCCACGATGCCGACCTCCATACGCCATCGGTTCTCCCCGTCGAACAAAAGGATGCGGACTTCCACCCCGCGGTTCCGGAAAGTTTCAAGCCGCCCGGCTACATTGCCCGAGGTATGTCGACCCCGCACGGCCGGCTGGAACGATGAGCGAGGAGGACGACTGGTTCGAGCGCGCGCTGCGCGACCTCGACGAGGAGTCGGACCGCTCGACCGGCGACGAGGCCGGTGAGAGGGATGTCGGCGACGACGCGGACGGGGATGACGTCGACGCGACCGAAGATGACGTCGACGCGACCGAAGATGACGTCGACGCGACCGAAGATGACGTCGACGCGACCGAAGATATTGACGACGAGGCGGGCGAGAGCGACGGTGCGACCGACGGCACGGCGGGCGACGACGGCGACACCGACGACCCGTTCGGCGGGGTCCGCGACGAGACGGCCGAGGACGCGTCCGACGACCGAGCGGCCGACGAGAGCACCGGCTTCGGCGGCGGATCGTTCGGGGACGGCGACCCCTTCGACGACGGCGCGGCGGACGGCGACGGCGACGGGGCGTTCGGGGGCGGCGCCGAAGGCGCCGATCCGTCCGGCGGCCCTGACGAGCAGGGCGACCCGTTCGGCGGCGACTCCGACGACCAAAGCGACCCGTTCGGCGGCGACGACGACCAGTTCGGGCAGGGAGGCGAGGACCCGTTCGGCGGCGACGGCGACGCCTTCGACGGCGGCGGCTCCTTCGGCGACGACGACCCGTTCGGGGGGTATCGCGGCGGTTCCTCGTCGCCGTCGGACGGCTTCGGGTTCGGCGAGGTCGGCGGCCCCGGCGGCGGCGCGGGCGACGAGACGGGGTTCGACGTCGACCCGGACGAGTTCGAGTCGTCGATAGACCGCACGAACATCGGGATAGAGGGCCTCGACGAGATGATCCTCGGCGGCGTCCCGCGGCGGTCGCTCATCTCGGTCATCGGCGGGGCCGGGACGGGGAAGACGACGTTCGCGCTCCAGTTCCTCAACGAGGCGCTCGAATCGGGCGGCAAGGGCGTCTACATCACGTTGGAACAGACGCGCGACTCCATCCTCTCGACCGCGTCGGAGAAGGGGTGGTCGTTCCGCGAGCACGCCGACGAGGGCCGACTCGCCGTGGTCGCCATCGACCCCATCGAGATGGCGAACTCGCTGGCGTCGATCCGCAACGACCTCACGCGCCTGATCGCCGAGTTCGACGCCGACCGCCTGGTGCTCGACTCCGTCTCCCTGTTGGAGATGATGTACGACCACCCGGCGAAGCGGCGCTCGGAGGTGTTCGGGTTCACCCGATCGCTGAAGGATGCGGGCGTGACGACGCTTCTCACCTCGGAGGCCAGCGAGACGAACGCGTACGCCTCCCGGCACGGGATCGTCGAGTACCTCACCGACGCGGTGTTCGTGCTCCAGTACATCCGCGGGTCGGACTTCCGCGAGACGCGCCTCGCCGTCGACATCCAGAAGATCCGCGACGCGAACCACTCTCGCGAGACGAAGCCGTACGAGATCACCGACACGGGGATCTCCGTCTACGGGCAGGCGAACATCTTCTGACGAGCGTACCGGTGGGACGGCGTATTTATACGCAACTCCGTGGGCGGAAGGCGTTCACCTATCGGGGAATCCCGTGATCGAAGGAGACGCCGGACAGCGCGCGACCGATAGGGTTCAATTCCACTGCTGATTCCCGCGGCTCGCGGTGTTGCTCGTCGCAGGAATGCACCGTCCGGGAATTGAACCCGGGCTATTAGCTTGGGAAGCTAATGTCCTACCACTGGACCAACGGTGCTCAGTTGAACGGTCCGTTTGCCCGCACTTTAACATAGCGTTTTGGACGGTGGTCGGGCGCTCCGTTTTCGCGGATTGCACACCCGGGTTCGTCCCAGCGCGGCGCGGTCTGGTCTCCGTCACCGAACGGCGGGCCGGTGCGCGCGACACTGCGCCCGGGCGTCGCGACGGAGCCTCCGGCGTACGCGTTGCTCGATGACGTTTCTCATGCTAACACGCGACGAGGGGCTGCCGTCCCTCGATTGCGTCAGAGCAGACGGGATTAAGACCGGTAATTCGAGCGAAAAGCGGGTGAATGCCGGTCCAGCGTTTGGACGGTTCAGAGGGGTCGGGACGCGAGGCGGAGACGCGATGAACACGGAACGCGTTGGACTGGTCGCGGCGACGCTGGCGCTCCTCGTCGGCGGTGCGGCGACGCTATCAAGCCGAGCGTGTCGGGTTCTGCGGACCTCTCGGGCGGTTTTACGGGGCGTTTCGTGTGCCGGGAGCCACACGCTTATGCGGCTGCCGACGCAGTCTGCGCCATGCACTCACAGCCGACCGGAACCGACGTGGCCGCCGACCCCGACGCCGTCGAGCGCGTCCGCGAGCGACGCGCCGCGCTCGCCCCGGCGCTGGGGCGGACGTGGACCGACGGCGAGCCGTGGCGCTTCATCACCGACCTCACCGCGATCGGGAGCCGGATGGCGGGCAGCGACGGAGAGCGCCGCGCGGCGGGGGTCGTCGCCGACGCGTTCGAGCGCGCGGGGCTCGCCGACGTCGACACCGAGCCGTTCGATCTGGACGCGTGGGAGCGCGGCGGCGCGGAACTCCGGATCCGGGTGCCGGACCGCGAGGGCGGAACCGCGGATCGCGAGTTCGAGTCGATCGCGCTCCCGTACTCGCCCGCGGGCGAGGTCTCCGGCGAACTCGTCGACGTCGGCTACGGCACCCCGGCGGAGATCGACGAGCGCGACGTCGAGGGGCGGATCGCCGTCGCTTCGACGACGACGCCGGAGGGCCGGTTCGTCCACCGGATGGAGAAGTTCGGCTACGCGATCGACGCGGGCGCGGTCGGCTTCGTCTTCGTCAACCACCTCGACGGCCAGCTCCCGCCGACCGGCTCGCTGACGTTCGGCGGCGAGGCCGACGCGGTCGCCGTCGGCGTCTCCAAGGAGACCGGCGCGTGGCTGCGGGAGTACGCGACCCGCGGCGACGGCGGCGCGGGGGGCGGCGCGGTCGAGGCCGAGCTCGCGGTCGAGGCGACGACCGCCCCCGGCGAGAGCCGGAACGTCAGCGGGCGGGCCGGCCCCGACACGGACGAGCGGCTCCTGCTACTCGCTCACTACGACGGCCACGACATCGCGGAGGGCGCGCTCGACAACGGCTGCGGGGTGGCGACGGTCGCGACCGCGGCGCGGATCCTGACCGAGGCGGACCTCCCCATCGGCGTCGACGTCGTCGCGGTCGGGGCCGAGGAGGTCGGTCTGCTCGGCGCCGAGCACCTGGCGGAGACGGTCGACCTCGACCGAGTGCGGGGCGTGATCAACGTCGACGGCGCGGGGCGTCACCGCGACCTCGTCGCGCTCGCGCACGCCTCCGACGCCGCCGCGTCGGTCGCGAAGTCGGTGTCGGCGGCGACCCGCCAGCCGATAGCGGTGGACGCGGAGCCGCATCCGTTCTCCGACCAGTGGCCGTTCGTCCGTCGGGGGGTACCTGCGCTCCAACTGCACAGCGATTCCGGCGACCGCGGCCGGGGGTGGGGACACACCCACGCGGACACGCGGGACAAGGTCGACGACCGGAACATCCGCGAGCACGCGATGCTGACGGCCCTGCTCGTCTGCGAGTTCGCGGCCGCCGAGCGCGACGTGCCCCGTCTCGACCGCGACGACCTCGTCGCGGAGTTCCGCGACGCCGACTTCGAGACCGGGATGCGCGCGGCCGACCTCTGGCCCGACGACTGGGAGTAAAGGAGCGGACCGGCGGCGCCGCGGAATCGCCGGGTACGCCGAGCTCGGGAGTACCGAGGCTACCTCTCGCGCTCGATCGGCACGGCGGGGGTCGTGCGCTTGTGGGCCGTGGCCCGATGCCGAGCGAGCAGGTCCATCACGGTCTCCTCGTCGACGTCGTCTCTCGTTTCGAGTCGCTCCGCGACCGTCGCGGCGTCGAGCCCCCGGTCGACGCCGAGCCGGAGCACGGGGTCGATCACCTCGTACGGGGCGCCCAAGTCGTCGGCGTCGCGCTGTCCGGGGAGGAAGCCCGCGGTCGGCGGCTTCTCGACGACGAACTCCGGAACGTCGAGTTCGGCCGCCAGCGCGCGGACCTCGGTCTTGTACAGGTGGCCGATCGGCTGGACGTCCGCACCGCCGTCGCCGTGTTTCGTGAAGTAGCCGAGCAGCAGTTCGCTCCGGTTGGCCGTGCCGCAGACGAGTCGGTTCGTCGCGTTGGCGGCGAGGTACGCGAGCGTCATCCGGAGCCGCGCGGTCGCGTTGCCGGACAGGGTCGGTTCGTCGTGGAGGTCGAAGCGGTCGGGGGCGACCGCGCCGAACTGCGCGAACAGCGAGTGGAGGTGGACCGTGTCGTGGTCGATGCCGAGGGCGTCCGCGAGCGCCTCGGCGTCGCGCGCGTGGGTCGCGCCCACCTTGTTACACGGGAGGATCAGCCCGTACACGCGGTCGGCGCCGACGGCCTCGACGGCGAGCGCCGCCGTCACCGTGGAGTCGAGGCCGCCGCTCATGTTGACGACGACCCCGTCGGCGCCGGCGGCCGCGACCGACGACGCGAGGAACGAACGGACGCGCTCGCGCTCGTCGGCGGGGTCGCGCGGGTCGAGCTCGCCGTCGCCCGAGAGCGATCCCTCCGGCGCATCGCCGGGAGCGCCGCCCGCCGCTCCCGCCTCCTCGCCCGTCTCGGGTCGGCTACCGCCCGCCGCGCGCCCCTCCAGCGAGTCCCCGTCGAACGCCGGTTCGCCGCGCTCACTCATCGACTCCTCCTCCGTCCGTCGGCGTCGCTCCCTCGCGACGCAACCGCCCGCAACGCGGAGACGTCCCGATTCGGCGGCGCCGCGCTCGCGGTCGCCCGCCACGTCCGATGGTCATTGGTATCCGGCGATTCGAAACGGTCGGATAAATATCCGCGGTGTAAAGTGTATAAGGTGTTGTGATTATTCTCGCACGATCCGGATATTTCTTCGACATTAGTGACAAAATCAGACACTCATATCCCTTGCAGTCTACGCTTGATTAATAAATCAGACACCGCCAATAAGTCGCCGCGTGTTTGTGGATTTCTCACCGCAATAATGCCAAATATCTGTGTTTCTGCAGACGAGAGTAAGCGTAACAAGAATATAAGGGCCACAGAAGCGAACGTTTATCAATTTGCGACTGCTTCGACCGTCTATGTCAGCGATACAGCTCACGTCGAGTCAGAAGCGCGTGCTCACCGCGCTCGTGAACCTCGCGGAGAACGACGACCAGCCGGTTTCGGGACGGGAGATCGCCGAATCGATAGACCGGAAGGCGGGGACGGTTCGGAACCGGATGCAGAGCCTCCGCGACCTCCGACTGGTCGAGGGCGTGCCCGGCCCCGACGGCGGGTACGTCCCCACCGACCGTGCCTACGACACGCTCGACCTCGAACGGATGGACGACGCGGAGACCACGCCGGTCGCGGTCGAGGGCACCCCCGTCGACGGAGTGAACGTCGAGGCGATCGACCTCTCGTCCGTCGCCAATCCCGACCTCTGCCGCGCGGAGCTGGTGATCCGAGGGGACGTCGGCCCCTTCGAACGCGGCGACCACGTCACGGTGGGGCCGACCCCCGCGGCGGGGCTCAGGCTCTCCGGCGTCGTCGACGCCACGAACGTCGACGGCAACACCCTCCTGCTGCGCGTCGACGGGATGGAGACGCCCGCCGACGCGGCCAGCTAACCCTCGCGACCGGCTACTCCCCGTCGTCGACGCGGCCAGCTGACCCGTCCGCGTCCGCCGGCTCCGCCGACCCGTCCGCGTCCGCCGGCTCCGCCGACCCGCCCTCGGCTCCAGTCGCGATCCGGTCGCGGATCGCCCCCGTCGCGGCGGCGGCGTGCCTGGCCGTCCGGTAGCGGTCCCCGAACGCGACCCGAGCGCTCTCCGCGGCCTCCCGATCGACCCCGAAAGAGACCCCCTCGTACTCCACGTCCCACAGCACTAACGGCTCGGGCGGTGCGGGGCCGACGCCGAGTTCGCCCGGCACCGGCTCCGAGCCGAGCAGTCGGTCGATCCGCGACGGCTCGGTGTGGCCCCGGCCGACCGCGCGAACCGCGGCGACCAGCCGGCGGACGAGCGCTCGCGGGAACCCGTCGGCGGCGACTTCGATCACGAGGAGGTCTCCCGTCCGCGTCGCCGTCGCCGTCAGGTCCCGGACGGTTCCCGCGTCGTCGCTCGTCAGGTTGTGGAAGTCGTGGCGGCCCGAGAGCCGGTCGAGCGCGCCGTGAACGCGGTCGTCGGCCACCGCGTCCGGCGAACCGCTCCGTCGGGAGCGGTCGCTCCCGGCGGTTCGATTCGCCGCGCCGCCCGCGGCGCGCCCCGCCGACGCCTCCCCGGCGGCCGGCGCGTAGAGGTGGTATCGGTACGTCCGTCGGACCGCGTCGTGGGTCGCGTGGAACCCGTCCCGGACGTCCGCGGCCGCCCAGACCCGGACCGACCCCGGGAGGTGCCCGTTGAACGCCCGGGGCGTGAGCCACGGCGGCGCCTCGAACGCGACCGTCTGCGCCACCGCGGAGACCCCGGCGTCGGTCCGGCCCGCCGCGGCGTAGCCCGGCGGGGTCGCGTGCGTCGGCCCGTCGCCGCGGTCGACGACCCCGTGTTTCGCGAGCGCTCGGAGGAGGGTCCCCTCGACGGTCGTCGCGTGGGGCTGGCGCTGGAAGCCGGCGTACTCGCGGCCGTCGTACGCGACCCGAAACGCGCGGGTCGCCCCGGTCGCGGTCACGCTTCGTCGGCGGCCGGGTCGTCGCCGTCCGCGTCCGCCGCCGCCTCCGCTCCGTCGTTCCCGCGGTCCTCGTCGTCGGCCATCGGCACGGTGACGACGGGGACGGGCGAGACCCGGACCACCTTCTCGGTGACGCTCCCGAGCAGCACCCGGCGGATGCCGCTCCGGGTGTGACTCGGCATCACGACGATGTCGGCGCCGGTGTCGGCGATGGCGCTCTCGATGACGTCGACCGGCTCGCCCTGGCGGACGGTTCCGACGGCGACGACGCCGGCCGCCTCCAGCTCCGCGGTCACCGACTCGACGCGCTCCCGGGCCGCCGTCTCGACGCGCTCCGCGAAGGCGCCGGCCTGCGGCCCGCGGAGCGTCCGAGCCAGCGTGTCGACCGCGCTCACGACGTGGACGGTCGCGCCGTACCGATCGGCGAGGCTGGCCGCGTGCTGAACGGCGTCGTTCGCTTCGCCGCCGGGCGCGACGGGCAGGAGGATGTCGTGGTACATGCGCGGTACTGCTCGCGCCGAGTGCAAAACGATACCGGCCGTCGACACGGGCGGGGCGGCGTTTCGCGGTCGAGGCCGGCGACCGTTACAGGCCGAGCGCGTCGAGGAGGTCGAAGCCGACGCCGGCGCGGCCGACGAGCTTGAAGCCGAGGTAGATCCCGACGATCGCCATCACGCCCGGGAGCTCCGGCGGGGCGGGGATCGGGACGCGGAGGAACGCGAACAGCGCGCCGACCGTCAGCCCGACGACGAGCGCGGCGACGGTCAGGACGGCGGTCGAACTCATATCGAGACGTCCGGGGCGTCCATTTATAAGCGCGACGTTCGCGTCCGGCGAGTCGAGCCGTCGACGCCGGGGCGGGCGAGGACGCGCGACCGGCGCGGGGACGCCCGTCGGGGGCGCGGACGCGGGGTCACCGGTCGCCCGGCGTGACGGATGATCAGGGTTTTCCGGTGCGCGCTCCTCCGGACTGACATGGCAAACGAGGTTTCAGACCCCGACAATCCGCAGGTGACGCTCCACACGAACCACGGCGACGTCGTCATCGAGCTGTTCGCCGACCGCGCCCCGAAGACGGTCGAGAACTTCCTCGGGCTCGCGCGTCACGACCCCGCCGCCGACGCCGACCCCGCGCGGGACACGAACACGTGGGCGGACCCCGAGAGCGGGGAGATCCGCGGCGACTCGCTGTACGACGGGAACGTCTTTCACCGCATCATCGAGGGCTTCATGATCCAGGGCGGCGACCCGCAACAGAACGGCCGCGGCGGCCCCGGCTACCAGTTCGACGACGAGTTCCACGACGACCTCACCCACGACGGTCCCGGGGTCCTCTCGATGGCGAACTCCGGTCCGAACACCAACGGCTCGCAGTTCTTCATCACGCTCGACGCGACCCCGCACCTCGACGGCAAGCACGCCGTCTTCGGCCACGTGATCGACGGGATGGACGTCGTCGAGGAGATCGGCTCCGTGCCGACCGACCGCCGCGACGAGCCCCGCGACGCCGTCACGATCGACGGCGTCACGGTCGACGAGTAAACGAGACGCGACCCGTCCTCACGGCCGTTCAGGCCACCTGATTCTCCAACTCCTCGCCGGCGTCGAGTCGGTCGAGGTTGCCGGCGAGGATGTCGGCGACCCGGTCGTAGTAGTGCGGCGTGTGGCCCGCGTTGTGCGGGGTGATCGTGACGTTCCCGAGCCCCCACAGCGGGTGGTCCTCGGGGAGGGGTTCGGGGTCGGTCACGTCGAGCGCGGCCCCGCGGATACGGTTGTTCCGGAGCGAGGAGACGAGCGCGTCGGTGTCGACCACCGGTCCGCGCGAGATGTTTATCAGGACCGCGTCGGGTCGCATCGTCTTCAGGGCCTCCGCGTCGACGAGCCCGCGCGTGGCGTCGGTGAGCGGGCACGCGAGCACCACGTACTCCGCGTCGGCGACGGCCTCGTGGAACGCGTCGAAGCCGTATACCGCGTCGGTCGGGCCCCCCTTCTCCGGCGAGTACCTGACGCCGACCGTGTCGACGTCGAACGACGAGAGCCGGTCGAGGACGGTCCGTCCGATGGCGCCGAGTCCCACGACGGCGACGGTCGAGTCGTGCACCTCCGTCGTCTCATAGGTGCGCCACTCGCGCCGCTCCTTCTGGCGGTGCGCGCGCGGCCACTGCCGGGCGTGCGTGATCATCGATCCGACGACGTACTCGGCGATGTTCGGCCCGTGAACGCCGGAGGCGTTCGTCACCGCGACGCCGCGGTCCGCGAGCGCCTCGCGCGGCAGGTGACCGGTGCCGGCGAAGACGCAGGCGAACAGCTCCAGCTCCTCGGCGGCGGCCAGCAGTTCCTCGTCGATGTGGAGCCCGACCGCGACGCGCGCGTCGGCGATCAGCTCGCGCTCCTCGGCGGGCGTCCGCGCCAGCGCGATTTCGTACTCCGGGAGCCGCTCGCGGAGCGACGCGACGAGGTCCGCCGCGCCCGAACCGTGGATCGTCTGCCGCAGCACGAGTACGTCTGGGTCGCTCATGGCGTCGCCACTCGGCGCAATTGGTATAAAGGGTATCCGTGCGGCGAAGGGTGCCGGCTTCGCGAGGGCGTCAGCACGCCGGCTCGCCGGTGATCACTCCAGCGCGGCGTCGAACGCGGCCTGCAGGTCCGCTTTCATGTCGTCGACGTGCTCGATTCCCACCGAGACCCGGATGAGTCCGTCGGTCAGCCCGGCCGCGAGGCGCTCCTCGCGCGGGATCGCGGCGTGGGTCATCGCGGCCGGCTGTTCGATGAGGCTCTCGACGCCGCCGAGCGACTCCGCGAGGGTGAACACCTCGGTCTCGCTGACGACGGTCGACGCCTGATCGAGCGTGCCGTCGAACTCGAAGGAGAGCATCCCGCCGAACCCGTCCATCTGCTCGGCCGCGAGGTCGTGGTCGGGGTGACTCTCCAGGCCGGGGTAGTAGACGCGGTCGACGTCGTCGTGGCCCTCCAGCCACTCCGCGAGCGCCATCGCGTTCTCGCAGTGTCGGTCCATCCGCACCGGGAGCGTCTTCGTCCCGCGGAGCACGAGGAACGCGTCGAACGGTCCGGGCGTCGCCCCGACCGAGTTCTGGTAGAAGCCGAGGCGCTCGTCGAGGTCGTCGTCGTCGACTATCAGCGCGCCGCCGATGGTGTCGGAGTGCCCGCCGAGGTACTTCGTCAGCGACTGGGAGACGATGTCGGCGCCGTGTTCGAGCGGGCGCTGGAGGTAGGGGGTCGCGAACGTGTTGTCGACGGCGCAGAGCGCGTCGTTCGCGTGGGCGATGTCGGCGAGCGCGCCGATGTCGTTGACGTTCATCAGGGGGTTCGTCGGCGTCTCGACCCACACCAGCTCCGTCTCCTCGCGCATCGCCTCCCGGACCGCGTCGTGGTCGGTGGTGTCGACGAAGGTGGTGTCGACGTCGTACTCGTCGTACACCTGCGTGAGGATGCGGTGGGTGCCGCCGTACACGTCGTCGCCGGCGACGACGTGGTCGCCCGCCGACAGCAGATTGAGGACGGTGTTGATGGCGCCCATTCCCGACGAGAAACAGCGCGCGTGACTGCCCGACTCCAGCGACGCGAGGTTCGCCTCCAGGTCGGTCCGCGTGGGGTTCCCGGTCCGGCTGTACTCGTACCCGCGGTGGTCGCCCGGCCCGTCCTGTTCGTACGTGGAGTTCGCGTGGATCGGCGTCATCAGCGCGCCGGTCTCGGGGTCCGGCTCCTGGCCCGCGTGGATCGCGCGGGTCTCGAAGCGCCGCGGCTCGTGGTCGTCTCGACTCGCGTCGTCTCCGTCCGACTGGTCGCTCATACCGGAGCGATGGCGTCGGGAGTGGTTACTCTTGCCCTTCGGGTCGAATCGCGTGAGCAGCGCGCTCCGGGCGTCGCACGGACGACACCGTGGCTGGCGGTGCGAGTTCTCGAAAAGTGCTCGGTCAGGGATTTGAACCCTGGTCGTCGGCTGTCTTCCGAACCGGCGCATCGTCGCGCCGAATCCGTCGAAAGGCCAACATGATTGGCCGGACTACACCAACCGAGCGCATCTCCCGCTTGTGTTCCGGCCGTTTTAACTCTTCTTAACTTCCGTCGGTGTGAGACGGACCGACGAGGTCTCGACCCGGGACTCGACGGGATCGAAATCGGCGTCGGTGGAATACATAGGACTCTCAGCAGTGCTATATATATAGATATATATTTAGCGTTATATAGATGATTTTGGTGTCGACAGACGGCCGGATTCCACCGGCAAAGTCGCTCAGGTACCGTCTACATCATTCTGTAGGATTTGAAAGGTGCATATATATTTCAGACACATTTAAGGGAGTCCGTATGCGAATTCGGTGCATGGAAACGAGGAAGGTGCAGGTCACCGGCGGCTCGACGTACACGGTTTCGATCCCGAAGACCTGGGCGACGGACAACGGCGTGGAGGCAGGCACCGAAATCGAGTTCTTCCCCGACGGCGACTCCCTCTTCCTCACGCCCCGGTCGGAGGAGGAGCGAACCCGCGGGACGTTGGACGTCGCCGGCCTCTCGGGGCAGGCGCTCACCCGCGCGGTGACGACGATGTACGTCAGCGGCTTCGACGTGATCGAACTGTCGGGCGCCGAGATATCGACCGAACAGCGCTCCACGATCCGCGAGGCGGTCCAGAGTCTCGTCGGCCTGGAGGTGTTAGAGGAGACGCGCGACCGGGTGGTCATCCAGGACCTGCTCGACTCCTCCGAGCTGTCGATCCACAACGCCGTCACCCGAATGCGACTGATCTCGCTGTCGATGTTGGAGGACGCCATCGCCGCGCTCTCCGAGCGCGACCACGACCTCGCGCGCGACGTGATCAGCCGCGACGACGACCTCGACCGCCTGTGGCTCGTCGTCTCCCGGATCTTCCGCGCGACGCTCCGCACGCCCAAGGCGGCCGAGGAGTTGGGACTGCCGCGCGAGGAGTGTTTCGACTACCACTCCAGCGCCCGCCAACTGGAGCGGATCGGCGACCACGCGACGAAGATCGGTCACCTGACGCTCAGCATCGAGGAGCCGCTGCCCGACGAGGTCGTCGAGGCGGTCAGCGAGCTCCACGCCGACGCCGTCGAAGTGATCGACACCGGCATGGACGCGCTGTTCGCGGACGAGAGCGAGGAGGCGACGCGGCTGGCGAACGAGGCCCGAACCGGCGTCAGGGCGATCGACGAGCGAGTGCGCGCCATCGACGAGCTCCTCCGCGACCTGGACCCGGCCCGCGCGCAGCTGCTCGGGCTCGTCGTCGACTCCGTGCTTCGCTCGGCCGACTACGGAGGCAACATCGCCGAGACGGCCCTCCAGAAGGCCGCTCCGACGCCGTGAGCACAGGGGACGGCGGCTCCGGTCGCCTTCCGCCACCCCGCCTCCCCTCGCGCCGGACCGTCGGCATCGTCATCGCCGCGGTCGCGTTGGTGGGCGCGGCGGTCGCGGTCGGCGCCGGACTCTACTTCGCGGTCGGCGCAGGCCCGGACGAAGCGGCGGTGGCGGCGGTCCACGCCTCGTCGGCCGTCACCGTCGAGCGGCTCGACGGTCTGACGGTCGTGCGGAGCGGTCCCGTGACCGCCGAGACGCGCGGACTGGTCTACTACCCCGGTGGACGCGTCACCCCGGAGAGCTACGTCCCGACCGCCGCCGAAGTGGTCTCGGGGCGAGACGTCGCCGTCGTGATCGTCGATGTCCCGCTGAACCTCGCGGTGTTGGGGCCCGATCGGGCCGATAACGCGCGAGCGGCGGTCCCCGCGATCGAGTCGTGGTACGTCGGCGGTCACTCGCTCGGCGGAGCGATGGCCTGTCGGTACGCGGCGGCCCACGCCGACGACCTCGACGGGCTCGTCCTCCACGCCTCGTACTGTGACCGCAGCCTCTCCGGGAGCGACCTGCGGGCCCTTTCGGTGCTCGGAACCGCCGACGGCGTGATCGACGCGGACCGCGAGCGCGACAGTCGGTCGAACCTCCCCGAGGGCGCTCGCGTGGTCGAGCTTGCGGGCGTCAACCACGCCGGATTCGGAGCCTACGGGCCGCAGCGCGGCGACGAGCCGGTCTCGACCGACCCGGCGGCCATGCGGGAGCGCGTCGGGACCGTCACGGGCCGGTGGCTCGTCGACGCCCCCGAAGCGCGCCCCGACGGGTGAGCGGGTTTTTTGAGCGTCGGCGTCGCAGTTTCGGCCATGCCAGAAGTAGAACTCGGCGTCCCGCGCGGGGTGCTCGAGTCGCTGCCCGAGGAGGACGGTACCGCGGCACAGGACATGCGGCGCGCCATCGCCGGGATCCAGTCCCGGATAAACGAGGAGATCGAGGGGGCCGAGCCCGCCGAGGCGGCCGAGGTCGTCGCCGACGCGGTCGAACGGATGGAGGCGCAGGCGAGCACGTACCACGAGTTCGTGCCGGAACTGCGCGCGTGGGGGCAGTCCCCGATATACGCGATCGCGTGGCGCAACCTCTACGTGGAGCTCATCGGCCAGCTGTACGAGCACGAGTGGCTCGGCGACGAGCTCGGCCGCGAGCGGAACTTCCGGCTCGTCGAGGACGGGATCCGGCTCTCCGACCTCTGACGGGTCGCGGCGGGCGGACCGCGCCGGTCTGAGACCGCTCGCTTCGGTCCCTACGAGTCGATCAGCGACGCCGCCCGCTCGCCGACGGCGATCGCCGGGGCGTTGGTGTTGCCGCTCGGGATCGCGGGCATCACCGAGGTGTCGGCGATCCGCACGTTCTCCACGCCGTGCACGCGGAGCCTGTCGTCGACGACCGCCGACTCGTCGTCGCCCATCCGACAGGTGCCGACCGGGTGGTACACCGTGTGCGCGGTCTCTCGCACGTGCGCTTCTATCTCCTCGTCGGTCTGCACGTCCTCGCCCGGCCAGACCTCCTCGCCGCGGAACGAGTCGAGGGCCGCTGACTGGGCGACTTCGCGGGCCCGCTTGATCCCTTCGCGGAGGACCTTCAGGTCCGGTTCGGCCGACAGATACTGCGGGTCGATCACGGGGTCGTCGGTCGGGTCGGCCGAGGCGAGCGTCACTCGGCCGCGGCTCTCCGGGCGGAGCTGCGTCGCGCCGATGGAGAACCCGAGCCCCTCCGGGTTGTCGAACCCGTGGTTCATGTAGTACGTCGGGCAGAAGTGGAACTGGAGGTCGGGGCCGGGCTCGTCCTCGTCGACGTACGTGTACCCGGCGCCCTCGCCGATGTTCGACGTCGGCGCCGGCGGCTCGTCGTCGGTCCGGTCGTACACCACGAACGCGAACAGGTGGTCCTGGAGGTTCCGGCCCACGCCGGGTCGGTCGGCGACGACGTCGATGTCGTGCTCTCGTAAGTGCTCGGCCGGCCCGACTCCGGAGCACAGCAGCAGCTGCGGCGTGTCGTACGCGCCGGCGCTGAGCACCACCTCGTTCTCGACGTCGATCCGGTGCGTCTCGCCCTCGCTGCGGTACTCGACGCCCTCGGCGCGGTCGTCGTCGTCGAAGCGGATACCGGTCACGTGTGCCCGCGTCTTCACCGTCAGGCCGTCGTGGTCGAGTATCGGTTTGATGAAGGCGGCGGCGGCGCTGCAGCGCTCGCCGTCGCGCTGGGTCACGTGGTACAGTCCGGCACCGGTCTGGGACCGACCGTTGATGTCGGCGTTCCGCTCGATACCGCACTCCACGGCGGCCTCGACGAACGCCTCGGAGGCCGGATGCGGGTCGGCGAGGTCGGCGACGGTCAGCGGGCCGCCCTCGCCGTGGAACTCCTCGTCGCCCGTCCCGACGAAGTCCTCGCTTCGCTTGAACGCCTCCGACATCTCGTCGTGGCTCCACCCCTCGTTCCCCATCGAGGCCCAGTTGTCGTAGTCCCACGGGATCCCGCGGTTGTATATCATCGCGTTCAGCGAGCTCGACCCGCCCATCGTCTTGCCGCGCGGCTGGTAGAGCTCCCGGTCGTCCAGTCCCGGCTGCGGCGCGGTGTAGTACTCCCAGTCGGCCTCGGTCTTGAACAGTTCCGGAAACCTGACCGGCGTGGACACCTTCTCCCGATGCTCCTCGTCCGGTGCTCCCGCTTCGAGGAGCACGACGTCGGCACCCTGCTCGACCAACCGACGGGCGACCGCACAGCCCGCCGACCCGGCGCCGACGACGGCGAAATCGTACGTGTCTGACATTCAGACAGTACAATGTGCTGCACGTTACCTAAGTGTATGGTACACTACCGCACGATATTAGGCCCCGGCCGTCGGGTCGCGGGACCGATTTATACCGGTCCGGACCGATCGTGCGTACATGGAACTGGAACTGCGGTTCTTTGCGACGTTTCGTGAGGCCGCCGGCGGGAAGACGGTCGAGGCGGAGTTCGCCGACGGGTCGAGCGTCGGCGACGTGTTGCGGGAGCTGGAAGCCCAGTACGAGGGGATGGCCGGTCGCCTGATCGTCGACGGCGACCTCGCCCCTCAGATCAACGTCCTGAAGAACGGTCGCGAGGTGCTCCACCTCGACGGGCTGGAGACGGCGATGGAGGACGGCGACCGGCTCTCGGTGTTCCCCCCGGTCGCGGGCGGCGCATGACCGGCGGCGGGGACGGGGGCGAGGCGGCGACCCGCGACGCGAGCGACGACGCGGCGTCCGGCGGTGGCCCCCCGCCCGCCGACGAGGGGTGGGTGCGCGAGACGGTCGCGTACCGGGGGATCTCGCGACGGCTCGCGGCCCACTACCTGCGGAACCTCGGCGGCGAACTCGTCGGCACGGACGACCCCGCGGAGGCGACCCGCGTCGACGGCGACGGGTGGCGGGTCACGCTCAGCGCGGAGACGGTCACGGCCGCCGCGTCGATCACGCTCACCGAGGTGACCGCGGAGTTCGCGGGCGAACCCGAGGCGCTCGGGGAGCTCCTCCCGAAGTACCGACAGAAGGCGATGCGCGCCGGGGGCTGATGAGCGACGACGAGGAGTCGCGGAAGGCGCGGTCGACGCCGGGGACCGGCGACTATCCGATCGACGGGACCGCTCTCGTGAAGACGGCGGCGCTCGCGAGCGTGCCGGCCGAGCGGCTCCCCGCGCTTCTCGCCCGCGTGCAGGCCGACTTGGGGCCGCGGATCGACGAGTACCGGCGCGGGTACGAACGCATCGCCGTCGAGTCGGACCGCGAGACGTTCCTCGTCGAGCCCGACCACTGGGAGGGAGTCGGAGCGCGGCTCGGCCTCTCGAAGCGGGAGCGCGACGCCGTCTCGCGCGCCCACGAGTCGGCGGTCGAGCGCGCGGGTAGCGGCCGGACGAGCCGCGAGGAGTTCCAGACGGCGCTCGAGATCCGGTCGGGCGTGGTGATCGGAACCGGAGCCGAGCGCGACGGGGACGAGGCCGAGCGCGACGGGGACGAGGCCGAGCGCGACGGGGACGAGGCCGAGCGCGACGGACGAGCGGACGAGGGTGAGGCCGCGGAGCGACCCGACCGTGACGCGGCGTGACGGCGGGAGGCCGCCGCGGGGACGACCGCGACCGACGCCTTTTCGACGCCCCGCGCGGACGTGCCGGCATGCGACTCGCACGCCTGCTCACGCCGGACGGACCCGTTTCGGGACGCTACGAGGACGGAGTTATCGTCGCCGACGACGGCCGCTACGAGGTCGGCCGCGACGGGCGGCTCCTCCCGCCCTGCGACCCGAGCGCGCTCTACTGCGTCGGGCGAAACTACGCCGAGACGCTCGACCAGATGGAGTACGAGCGCCCCGAGGAGCCCGACTTCTTCATCAAACCGCCGGCGAGCCTCCTCGCGCACGACCAGGACATCGCGTACCCCGAGTGGACGGACGAACTGACGTACGCCGGCGAACTGGTCGCCGTCATCGGCGAGCGGTGCCGCGACGTCGACCCGGCCGACGTCCCGGAGGCGGTGCGCGGGTACACGATCATGAACGACGTGGACGCGCTCGACCAGCAGGGCCGCACCGCGCGGAAGGCGTTCGACGGGTCCGCGCCGCTCGGGCCGTGGATCGAGACCGACGTCGACCCGACCGGCCTCGACGTGTCGACGACGGTCGGCGGGGAGCGCCGGCAGGACGCCAACACGGAGCTGATGCTGTTCGGGCCGCACGAGGTCGTCTCGTACCTCTCGGAGCGGTTCACCTTCGAGCCCGGCGACTGCGTCGCCTTCGGCAGTCCGGCGAACCCGGGGCTCGTCGACCCCGGCGAGCGCGTCGAGATCACCTACGAGGGCGTCGGCACGCTCTCGAACCGAGTCGTCGACGGGGCGTGACCAGGTCGGCGTGACCGCGGGGCGGCCGGAGCGACGCGGCTGATACGTTTATCTCTGCTGACGGCTTCTATGGGGCATGGCAACAGCACGCAGACGATACTCGCTCCCGGACTCGGCGGGCGGCCTCGCCCGCCGGACGGCCCTCGGCGTCGCCGTCGCGGTACTCGCCGTCCTCGTCGCGCAGGGGCTCGTCGACTCGCTCGCTCTCGACGTCGGGGCGGCGGGGCCGACGAGTCCGTTCACCGCGGGACCGCTCGTCGGCGCGACCGTCGCCGCGGGGGCGGGCGCGGCCGTCGTCTACGCCGGGCTGGCGCAGTTCACGGACCGGCCGGTCCGTAGCTTCCTCGCCGCGGCGGGAGCCGTCTTCGTCCTCCTGCTCGTGCCCGTGGTCGCGTTCGCGCCGTCGATCGGCGTGACGCCGGTCGGGCAGGCGGTCCTCGTCGTTCACCACCTCCTCGTCGCGATACCGATCGTCGCGTTCCTCGTCGGCGCGGCGTCTCGATAACCTCCGCGACCGCGGTTCTTCCGCCGTTCGCGCATTTTTCCGCGGCCGTTCGCACGCTGTTCACCGCCCGCAGTCGACCGCGTGCCGGTCTACTCAGGGTAGCGGAGCGGCTGACGCTCGCCGTAGGTGAGCGTCCGCCAGACCCACTCGACGGGGCCGAACCGATAGCGCTTGAGCCAGAGCACCGACAGCGCCACCTGTACGATCCAGATGGCGAGGACGATCCCGTACTGCCCGACGCGGTCCACAGAGCCGAACAGCCCGAGCCCGTGACCGTAGAAGATCGAGGTCGCGAGCACGGTCTGGAAGAGGTAGTTGGTGAAGGCGGTCCGCCCGACCGCGGCGAAGGTCCGCGTCACGGGGCCGTCCGGGCGCCGACGGGCGTACAGCATCACGAGGCCGAGGTAGCCGCCGGCGACGAGGAGGCTCCCCCAGTAGTTGAACTGGCGCCAGTACAGCGCCGCGCCCGCGCTCCAGTCGTTGGCCTCGATGTAGGCGACGCCGGCGACGACGACCGCGACGCCGACGACGCCGCCGGCGACGAGTCGCTTATACAGCTTCGCGGACCGCTCGCCGGTCAACACGCCCCAGCGGTACAGCGCCATCCCGAGGAGCATCACGCCGCCGACGCGCCAGAAACTCGCCCCGATGAAGCCGGTCGTCTGCCGCTGGAACGAGGCCGAGACGCGGTGGCTCATCTGGTCGAGCCAGCCGCCGCGGTAGGTCGCCACCTCCTGGCGCAGCGCGGCCTCGGCCGGCGCCCACTGGCCCGCGATCGCGTCGCCGCCGATGGTGACCGCGGCGAACAGCTCCGTCGCGGGAATGAAGAGCAGGAACACCCCGCCGAGCGCCGCGAGCTTCTTCGCTTCCATGTCGCGGAGCGTGATCAGGAACAGCCCGGTGACCCCGTAGGCGACGAGGATGTCGCCGTACCACAGCAGGTACGCGTGCGCGAGTCCGATCGCGATCAGCACCGCGGTCCGCCGGTAGTGGAGTCGGACCGCGGGCTGTCCCTTCTCCTCCTTGCTCTCGACGAACAGCAGGATTCCCGCGCCGAACAGCGCCGAGAACAGCGTGATGAGCTTCGACTGTCCGAACACGTGGCCCGCGAACCACGCCCAGTAGTTCGCGCCGGTGAAGTCGCCGTAGGCGGTGGCGTCGGCGTACACGGTGGGGTTCAGGAGCGTCGCCTCCGGCATCGCGAACACCCAGACGTTGATAACTAAGATGCCGAGGAGCGCGAAGCCTCTGAGCGCGTCGAGGCTGACGATGCGTTCGGAGGGCGGCGTCGGGCCGGGGTCGCGTGTCACGGATTGGTTCCGTGGTTGGACCGCAGGACCGAATAGGTTCTGATACCGGGGTACACGGAGCGAGTCCGCGCGGGATTCGAGACGGGTGCGCGAGGCGGGTCCGAACGCGGACCGCGCCGTCGGACCGCGTCCGCTCAGTCCAACCGAACCGCCTCGCCGCGCGCGGAGGACCGGTAGATCGCGTCGATGACGCGCTGGACGGAGAGCGCCTCGTCGACCGTGTTGATCGCGGGCGCCTCGCCCGCCGCGACCGCTTCGAGGAAGGCGGCCTGTTCGGCGTCGTGGCTGTCGCCCTCACGGGTCTCGATCTCGGTGTCGGAGAAGTGGTGCTGGTCGCCGTCGAACGAGCGGGCCTCGTGGATCTCGAGTTCGCCGCTGCCGCGGTCGAACGTCGCGCCCGCGTCGGTCCCTCGGATCACGAACTCGTCGTTCGTCCGGCTGTTCGTCGCCCACGCGACCTCCAGCGACACGGTGTTGCCGTCGGCGTCGCGGATGAACGCCGACGCGGAGTCCTCGACGTCGAACCCGTCGGCCCCGTTGTCGTCGCCCCACATGTGGACGAAGGCGTAGTCGTCGCGGTCGCCGAACTCGGACCGCGTCTCGCCGGACACCTCGACGACCTCCGGGTGGTCGAGGAAGTACAGCGCGAGGTCGATGGCGTGGACGCCGATGTCGATGAGCGCGCCGCCGCCGGCGACGTCGCTCGACGTGAACCACGAGCCGCGGCCGGGGACCCCACGGCGTCGGACGTAGTTCGCTTCGACGTGGGTGGTCTCGCCGAACCGCCCCTCGTTCTGGTACCCTTTGATCACCTGCACCGGCTCCGCGAACCGGTTGTTGAACCCGACCATGCAGAACCCCTCGGCGTCGCGGGCGGCCGCGGCGATGCGCTCCGCGCTCTCGACGTTGTGCGCGAGCGGCTTCTCCAAGAGCACGTCCAGACCGGCCTCCAGCGCCGACACCGCGTACTCCTCGTGGAATCGGTTCGGCGTCGTGATCAGCACCGCGTCGCAGTGCTCGTAGAGGTCGGCCTCGTTCTCGTAGCCGTGGACGCCGAACTCCTCGTGGAACCGTCGCCGGGCGTCCGCGTTGATGTCCATCCCGCCGACGAGGTTCGCGCCCCGCTCGACCAACTTGGTCGCGTGGTGGTTTCCGATTCCGCCGAGCCCGACGATGCCGACGGCGACGTCGTTCGCGTGAGTCATGGCCGGAATTCACAACGAAAGTTGTTAAGGTTCACGCTCCGAGTTCGGCGCCGTTTCAGGCACTGAGGCGCCGGCAGACGCCGTTTCAGAGGAACGCGAGGAGCGCGTCGAGGAGTTCGCCCGCCCCGCCGAGCGCCGCCGATCCGGCTTCGGACTTCCACTCGCTCGGGAGAAGCCGCCCGATCCGCTCGGCCTCGCGGCTCCAGACGAAGCCGCCGAGGAGCCAGCCGCTGGCGAGGAACGCGACCGCCGCGAGGAGCCGCGAGACCGCGAGGAGCCGCAGGAGGAGGGGCGAGAGGAGCACCAAGGCCGCCCCGGCGACGACGTACATGAGGGCCGACCGGACCGACGCCGCGAGGGCCAGTTCGACCGCGCCGGTCCCGACGAGCAGCGCCGTCCCGCCGACCCCGAGGAGCAGCGCCCCCCAGACGACCGCGCCCAGCAGTCGAACTCGGCCGCCGGGCACGGAGCCGGGCCTCGTCGTGACGTCGTCGTGGACCCACGGATTGCGCATACGGGCCGTCGTCGCCCGGCCGGCATATATCTCGCTTCAGATACCCGAAACGTGAGCGGTGAAACCGGCGGGCGCGCACCCCGCGCCGGACGCCGCGCTACCGCGCTCCGCCGGTGTCGAGGTCGCGGGTCATCCACTCGCTCGCCTGCGGCTCCGCCGGGTCGGTGACGACCTCGACGAGCGCCGGACCGTCGCGGCGTCGAGCCTCCTCGACCGCGTCGCCGACGGCGTCGAGGTCGGTCACGCGCTCCGCCGAGACGCCCATCCCGGACGCGACGGCGACGAGGTCGAGCCCCGCCTCCGCCCAGCCGTACGCGCTGTCCGGGAACCCGTACGAGCGCGACGCCTCCTCGCTGATGATCGCGTAGTCGTCGTTGTTGAGGGCGACGACGGTCGCGTCGACCCCCTCCGACGCGAGCGTGTGCAGTTCGTGAACGCACATCATCAGCCCGCCGTCGCCGGTCAGCGCGACCACGTCGCGGTCGGGGTTCGCGAGCTTCGCGCCGATCGCCGAGGGCAGGCCCGTCCCCATCGTCGCCCACGAGCCGGGGTTGACGTAGGAGCGGGGGCCGGCCGCCGCGACGGAGACGAGCGTCCAGAGCCGGAAGCCGCCGGCGTCGGCCGTCACGACGGTCTCTTCCGGGAGCGCCTCGCGGACCTCGCGGAGCACCTCGACCGACCGCGGCGGGGCGTCGGGAGCGCGGTCGTCCGCCAGCGCGGCGAACCGCGACTCGTCCGCCGATCTGACCGCCGCGGCGCGCTCGGCGCCGGACCGAGTCCGGGCCGCGTCGGCCTCGTCGCTCCCGGCGAGTCGGTCGTCGAGCGCTCGGAGGAAGCGGTCCGCGTCGGCGACGACCCCGAGTTCGGTGTCGTAGCCGAATCCGACGTCGTCGCCGTCGAGGGTGACGTGGACGAGTCGGTCCGGCAGTTCGACCGACCAGGTCGCCGTCGCGACCGCGTCGAGGTCGGAGCCGACGACGAGTCCGCGGTCGGCCCCGGCGAGCAACGCTCGGAGGTCCGTGCTCGCCCCGCCGCAGAGCACGCCGGCGGAGAGCGGGTGCGTCTCCGGCAGCGTCCCCTTTCCTTTATACGTAGTCACGACCGGCGCGTCGAGCGCCTCGGCGGCGCTCCGAAGCGCGTCGCTCGCCCCGGCGCGTCGGACGCCGCCGCCCGCGAGGATCACGGGCGCCTCGGCGTCGCCGAGCAGCGCCGCGGCGCGGTCGACCGCCTCGGACGGCGGGGCCGGCGGCGCGCTCGGCTCGCGCACGCCGACCGCGGGCTGGGGCGTCCGACTCGCGAGGACGTCCTTCGGGATCCCGACGCGGACCGGCCCCTGCGGGTGTTCGCGGGCGGCGCTGATCGCCTCGGCGACGGCCGGGACCGCGCCCGCGGGGGAGTCGACGAGGACGTTCTCCTTGACCACCGTGTCGTACGTCTCCGGCGGCGTCTCGTGGATCCCGTCGCCGCCGCGGACCTCCCGCTCCGTCTCGACCGCGAGGTGGAGGAGGGGGACGCAGTCGTTCAGGGCGTTCTTCAGCCCGTTCATCGCGTTCATGTCGCCGGGACCCGGGACGACGACCGTCGCCGCCATCGCCCCCGGGTCGCTCGTCTCGGCGTACCCCCACGCCTGATGCGTGACGGCCGTCTCGTGGCGCGCGACGACGAACCGGGCGTCACGGTCGGCGAGCGCCCGGTTGAGCGGGAGCGTCTGTTTCCCGGGGATCCCGAAGGCGACGTCGATCCCCCGGTCGAGCATGTGGTCCACGACCGCCTCGGCGACGGTCGGGGCGTCGTCCTCGCCCGAACCGGTCTCGGTCGGTGACTCGTCGCCGGACGGGGACTCGTCGGTGTCCATACCCCGAGGTCGACGGACCGAGTGTTGAAACCTTCGGCGGGCCCCATCGCCCCGGCCGCGAGGCACCCGAACCGATACGTCGGTGGATGAGAAAGTGGGGACATGGTCCACATCGCGGTTCAGCTGTACTCGCTTCGAGCGCTCGACGCGCCGCTCCCGGCCCTCCTCGACCGCGTGGGAGAGGCCGGCTACGACGGAGTCGAGTTCGCCTACCGCGTGCGCGAGCCGCCGATCGACGACGTGCTCGCCGCCCTCGATCGGAACGGGCTCGACGCCGCCTCCGCACACGTCCCGATCGAGGCGCTGGAAGACGTTCCGGCCGAGTGGCTGGAAGGGGAGTTCGAGGCGACGCTCGACCTGTACGATAGACTCGGCGTCGACACCCTCGTCGTCCCCTGGCTAGACCCGGAGCACTTCCAGAGCGCCGCCGCGGTCGACGCGGCCGCGGCGCGGCTGAACGACCTCGCGGCCGCGGTCGACGCGGAGGGCGTCCGGTTCGCGTACCACAACCACGACCAGGAGTTCGCGTCCGTCGACGGAGCGCCGGCCATCGAACGGCTGCTCGCACGGACGGACGACCGGCTCGGTTTCGAGGTCGACGTCGGCTGGGCGCTGGCGGGCGGCGCAGACCCCGCCGCGCTGATCGACGAGCACGCCGACCGGATCACCCACGTTCACGCCGGAGACGTCGACGTCGAGCGGGGCGAGTCGGTCGCGCTCG
>Ga0102935_1000056_pt1 | contig 34591 bp, 32 predicted proteins | sample SalPonR2_A_D2_MG_FD_78508 | JGI IMG/M metagenome (GOLD analysis project Ga0102935, IMG submission 78508) | Salt pond soil microbial communities from South San Francisco under conditions of wetland restoration - Salt Pond MetaG R2_A_D2_MG | ecosystem: Environmental > Aquatic > Marine > Intertidal... | reverse complement strand
GACGACGCGGTGGGTGGTGAGCCCGCCGCCCTGCACTGCTTGGGCTTCGAAGACGATCACGTCGCCCTCGTTGATGGGTCCGGCGAGTTCCGCCGGGATGGCGACGAAGCCGTCGCCCGGCTCCAGCGTCGGCTCCATACTCCCGGTCTCGACGTAGCTCAAGAGGACCGGTTGGCCGAGTACCGAGCCGGCGACTACCGATACTGCGACGAGAAATAGGAGCCCGACGAGAACGGTGTATCCGATCGTTCTCAACGACACGACGTCATCTGGGGTCTAGTCGGATATGGTTATCACTCACTTACTCACGGAGTCGCCGTCGGTATCGTTCTACGTGGATTCGATGTCGACCGCACTGTTCTTGCACAGCTCAGCGAAATGCGTCGACAACGAAGCGATCACGGAGGCGCTACATCTGTGCTCCGGTGAGATTCAGCGTCCGTGCGAAGCCGTAACGGCCCGCTTGATCTCGTAGCTATGATTCGCTTCTATCTGTCTGCGAGTCCGGACCCGTCATCCGGCGGGCTTCGCCGTTCGAGTTCGGTCGCCCCTCGGCGAGGCGGCTCCGAACGCCTCCTGCCAGTCGACCGTTGTCCCAAGACATCAGAGAACAACTTACAGAAGTATCATTGCGCTGGGTCGCTGAACTCCTCAATGCTTAATATTCACTCTGCCCTTTTGTGTGTTAACTGTTGCGTAGCTCCCTTTTATTTGAAACCATACAGAATGACCCTGAGGATGATGGAAGCTGGTGGTTATAATCTAGACCTCTCCCTCAGTGTATGCATTAATTGTAATTGTGCCATCAAAGTCATCCAGTGCGTCAGCAGGGCCCCCATCACCAAACGTATCGTCAATACGGAATATTACACCCACTCGGTCAAGTGAACCTCCTGGACCGATCTCAGGCAGATTTTCTGACCCTTTTCCTTGGGTATCTTGATTCAGAGTAACGCCTGCCGCTGGCGGAACTTGCCCGCCATCTGCGTCTGCGTAGATACTCATACCTTCTGGAAGGTCAGTTACCCCAACAAATACCATCTGGCTACCTTGATTCGCAATAGTAAATATATCTCGAATAATCGTTTCGGCATTCTGGTTCAGACCAGTCCCACCATCATCTGTCTCAGTAAAATCAAGACTTAGCGTTGTGCCGGCTGTGCCGTCATCTTCAACATATTCGTTTCCGTTGGGCGTGTCATTCCCTTCCAAACGAAGGAATGCAGTTGCATCTTCGCTGACGTCAATTTGAAGGCTTCTGTCCGCTGCGACACTCGTAAACGCACCACTACCCATTGTAGCCGCCCCGCCGGCGGCGAGCGATCCCATTCCGACCAAGAACTTGCGTCGTTGCATTGGTGTTACCTCGTTTGACGCCCCGCCGACCGGCCGCACCGCCGCACTCCAATCCCGGTCGAGCGTGGCGTGTACTCACCGTATCAGTAGGGCCAAGTATCGTATTCCGCCGCGAGAAGCCGTCTCTCGGGGGTGAGGAAGATATTCGCGGACTGCAAGCGATCCTTACCGTGGAGTTCGTGGGGGCCGAGAACTGTCGCTCGTTCGCTTAATCAGTACAATAGTTTTCACTGTAATAAGTAATATCCACATTACATTGTAGTCAAGTTACAGTTCCAGTTTTCGTATGGCTAACACGGAGGTAGTTAATTCAAACCTCTACAACGGAACTGAATCGAACGGCGAGGCACCCTCCACGGACGAATTATACGATATTTTTGCGAACAGGCGGCGGCGCTACGCACTCCACTATCTGCAACAGGTGGATGGACGAGCCGACTTCGGGGAGATGGCCGAGCAGATCGCGGCCTGGGAATGCGAGAAGCACCGACAGGAGATCACGTCGAACGAGCGGAAGTACGTGTACTCGGCGCTCCAGCAGCGGCACCTTCCGAAGATGGACGACGTCGGCCTCGTGGAGTTCGACAAGCGCGAGGGCAGCGTCGAACCCACCGACGTGTTGGACGAGGTCGACGTCTACGCCGAGGTCGTCGGGGAGGGCAACGTCCCGTGGGGCGTGTATTTCGTCGGCCTCGCTGCGGTGCAGTCCGTCCTGCTCGCGTTTGTCGGATTCGACGCGACGCCGCTGACGGCGTTGTCCGACTTCGAGTGGGCCATCTTTCTCGTGGCCGCGCTCGTCGTGTCGTCGCTCGTATTTTTGTACGACACCAAGCGTATGAAACTCGGCGGCAGTGGCGCACCACCGGAAGTCAAACAACGATGACGTGGGCCCGGAACGCTCTCCTCGTCGTCGCGCTGCTCGTCGCAGTATCGCTGGCTGTATCGACCACAGGCGTCAGTTCCGCGGCCGTCGAGCGGGACGTAGACGTTGCCGTCGTCTCCGACGACGACGCCTATCTCGGCGTTCAGCGGGGGTGTGCTGACGGTACGCTCCGGGTGACGACCACGAATCAGTTTCCCGCCGGGACGACTCTGAACGTCGACGTCATCGTCAACGGAACCGAACGAACGAGCAGCGGTCTCACGCCCGGAGAGTCGCGGAGCGCGGCGTTCGATGCGTTCGAGGCGGGCGACACAATCACGATCCATGCGTCGGGACCCGGGGTCTCGGTCCACGTGAGACGGCCACTCCCGGCGGGGTGCTGAGTTCCGCTCCGGATCAGTACTGAGGCCTCACCTGACGTGGTCGGGGTAGATGCGGCTTCGGGACCTGCCCGCCCTCCGTGGCCGGCGTCCTCGCCGCGGTGCCGTTCGCGACCGGACTGGCCGTGCCGAGTGCGTGGCAAGGCGACGGTCCGGGCGGTTAAATCGGTGACGTCGAACGGGCGTGCCGACAGATCGCGTGCGATCCACCGGAGACGGCGTCGATACGGGCCGAAGGTCCACCACACGCCCACCGAGCAGATCGAGCCGATCGACGCCGGAGGTAGTCGCGAGAGCGGGGGCTGCGCCCGCGAGGCGACCGGACTGTGGGGACTCCGAGAAGTGGTCGCCGACACCCGCCCGGATGCCCGCTTGAATCTCCGCTACGGGCCGTTCCCGTCTCCCACCGGTGATCGACCGCCCCGGCGGCGGAGACCACCGGGAAACCGTGAGCACGAACCCTGCGAGTGCGCCGGACGGGACGGGCCCCGGTCGGCGGCGCTTCCGTCAGAACGCTTTTCGTTTCGCTTTCCCTCTGAGCCGGTATGAGCGAGTTCAACCTGAACCTCTCGGAGGCCGAGGAACACCTCGACGACGACGACACCGACGTCGTGCTCGGGCGGCTCGACGGGACCACGCCACCAGACGAGTGGATCGGCGCCGTCCGGTCCGGCAACGTACTCGTACTCGCGGTCGAGGGCGACCTCAACGAACTCGCGAAGGGCTTTGCACGCCCGGTCAGGGATCTGGGCGGCAACCTCACCCACTTCCGACAGTTTCTGGTCGTAACCCCCCCGGACGTGGAAGTCGACACCACTCGGCTCTGAGGGCCGTCGCACCTCAGGACCGGCTCCCCGACCGCAGAAACGTCAACACGTGGCCGTCGTCGTCGACGACGCGGCGGCCGTCTGGCACCGACTCGACCCCGCCGGGCCACGGCCCGCCGGCCGCGACCGCCGCCGCGGGGTCGTCGGTCGCGAACGCGAGGTCGACGTGGAGTCCGCCGCGGGCGTCCGCGATCCCGAGTTGTGGCTCCCAGAGGTCGAGATCGACCGGCCCGGAGAGTCGGACGCGCCGACGGTTCTCCCCCCGATCCACCACCTCGAACCCCAGCCGGCGGTACCGAGCCTCGGCGGCCGGCAGGTCCGCCACTTCCAGGACGACCTCGAAGAGCCCCGACAGCGAGGGCACCGCGTCGGGATCGGCGCCGCCCGTCGGATCGTCGCCGCCTGATTCTCCGAACGCGTCCTCGTCACGGTCGAAACTGCCGATCTCGACGCAGTGGCCCGCGGGGTCGTAGACGTACAGGGAGTCGGCCGCGCCGAACGAGAACTCTACGGGGTCGAGGTCGGCGAGCCGTTCCCACCACCGTTCGTATGCTCGCGTCGTCGTCGAGAACGCGTAGTGGGTGTGAACGCCCCCGCGCGGCGTGTCCGCCGGCCGACGGAGCACGAGGCGGGTCCTCCCCGCACCGGCCGCCGCCGACCCGCCGCTTTCCGGGGGCCCGACCCCATATGCCACCCGCGACCCCGGGGTGTCGGCCGGCTCCGCCTCGGCGACGAGCCCCAGCCGGGACTCGTAGAACGCCCGCGCGGCGTCGAGGTGTTTCACTTCCAACCCGAGTCGGCGGAGGCCAGTCAGCATATCCGACGGTGGGGCCGCGAGACTGATACCCGTTGCTGTCGTCGAGTGGCGCCCGTCGCCGGTCCGGATGGGGCTCACGGCGGGGGAGACCGCAAAGCAGTCCATCCGAACTCCCGGACGGCGACGACACATCCGCAGGTCCAGGGCCGGACGCCGTACTCACGGGACACCTGTCGCCGCCGGAAACGTATTTCACCCCGTGGGTGCAGCCTCACGTATGGGGAGATCGGTTGACAGGGGGCTGTCGGACGATCCTGGAGGAGAGATACGGGTGCTTCACGTCGACGACGATCCCGAGTTCGCCGACCTCACGGCGTCGTTTCTCAGCCGATCCGAGGCGCCGCTCGTGACAACCACCTCGACGAATCCGGCCGAGGCGCTCGAGCGCTTTCGGGAGAAGGAGTTCGACTGCGTCGTCAGCGACCACGATATGCCCGGGCTCTCGGGGCTGGAACTCTTAGAGCAGGTCCGGGCGGTCGACCCCGACGTGCCGTTCATCCTGTTCACCGGGAAGGGGTCTGAAACCATCGCCAGCCGTGCGATATCCGCGGGCGTGACCGACTACCTCCAGAAGTCCGTCGGGACCGACCAGTACGCGGTGCTCGCAAACCGGATCGAGAACGCGGTCGAAACCTACCGGTCCCAGCGCGCGCTGGCCCAGAGTCAAGAACGGCTCTCGCGGTTCATCGACCAGTCGCCGCTTGGCACGATCGAGTTCGACGAGACGTTCACGATCGTGCGGGTCAACGCGGCCGCGAGCGAGACGCTCGGCTACGACCCCGCGGAGCTGGTCGGCGGTACGTGGTTGCCGTTCGTCCCCGAGGACGAACGGCGGAACGTCGCGACGGTCGAGCGGAACCTGCTGGTGAATCAGGGCGGCTACCGTAACGTCAACGACGTGGTGACCAAAGACGGGGAGCGTCGCCGGACGACCTGGTACAACCGGGTCGTCACCGATGGGGACGGCGAGGTAATCACGATCGTCTGCCAGTTCGAAGACGCCACAGACGAGTACGACCGCCGGCGGGCACTCGAGCGGACCAACGTCCTCCGGTCGACCCTCTTCGAGATGCTTCCGGCCGGCGTGCTCGCCGAGAACGCCGATCGAGAGGTGATCCGGATCAACGACCGGCTGCTCGACCTGTTCGGGCTGTCGGCGGAACTCGACGACGTCGTCGGCGCCGACTGCGAGGCGCTCGCCGCCGATCTGGCCGACGGGTTCGCCGACCCCAAGGGATTCGTCACCAGGATCGAACGGGTGGTCGACGCGCGGGATCCGGTGTGGAACGAGGAGTTGGTGCTCGACTCGGGCGACGCTCTCGAGCGGAGCTACCGGCCGATCGAGCTCCCAGACGGCCCCGGGCACCTCTGGGTGTACTACGACGTCTCGGACCGTCGGAGCCGGGAGCAGCGCTTGGAGGCGCTAAACGAGACCGCGAGGGAGTTGATGGCTGCCGAAACCCGTGAGGCGGTCGCAGAGGTCGGCGTCGCAGCCGCCGACTCCGTGCTGGGGCTCGACGTGAACGCGATCCACCTCTTCGAGTCGGGTACCGGGCTCGTCCCCGTCGCCGGGACCGATAGAGTCCGAGCGCTAGTCGGCCCGCTCCCGACTTTCTCCGAGGGCGACAGCATCGCGTGGCGAGTTTACGAGACCGGCGAGATGGTCTCTCTCGACGACGTCCGCGAGGACCCCGATCGGTACAACGACGACACCGTCATCCGGAGTGAGCTTTGCCTCCCGCTGGGCGAGCACGGTGTGTTGCTCGCGGGATCGCCGACCGTCGGCGCGTTCGACCGGTCCGACGAAGTGCTGGCGGAGGTCCTCGCGACTACGCTCGTCACCGCGCTCGAACAGGTCGATAGAACCGAGCAGCTCCGGGAGCGCGAACACAGACTCACCCGACAGAACGCCCGACTCGAGCAGTTCGCGAGCGTCGTCAGCCACGACCTCCGGAACCCGCTCAACGTCGCCGACGGTCGACTCGAACTCGCGATGGCGGAGTGCGACAGCGAGCAGCTGACGCGGGTCTCCCAGGCCCACGACCGGATGGCGGAGCTGATCGACGAGCTGCTCACGCTCGCCCGCGAGTACGACGTGGAGATCGACCCGGGTCCGGTCAATCTGGACTCGTTCGTACGAGCGTGTTGGGCCAACGTCGAAACCGGCCCGACACGAATCGAGGTCCGGACCGACCGGACGATCCGCGCGGACACAACGCGGCTCAAGCGGTTACTGGAGAACCTGTTGCGGAACGCCGTGGAGCACGGCTCCACGGGCGCCCGTTCGGAAGCCCGCGGGGACGCTGTGGTGCACGGTTCGACGGACGATGGACCGGACTCCGACGGTGGCAGGGCCGCGGTCACGGTCGGGGCCCTCGGCGACGGCTTCTATATCGAGGACGACGGGCCGGGGATCCCACCCGAGGAGCGCGAGTCCGTCTTCGAGTACGGCTACTCGAGCGTCCCGGACGGCACGGGGCTCGGGCTCGCAATCGCCCAACGGTGTGCGGAGGTCCACGGCTGGGACATCAGCATCACGGAGGGGGGAGACGGCGGCGCCCGCTTCGAGATCACCGGCGTCGACGCCGCCGACGAGTAGCCGGCGCCGCCCGGTCCGGCGAGAGTCGGACGGTCCGACGCGGCACCGACTCACCGGATTTTCCGGACGTCGCTCACGTCGAATCCACCGTCGTTGATCTCGGTCTCGAACCGCACGATATTCTCACGTTCGATCTGTGAGAGCACGCCGCTGAACTCTTGCACTACCATCGTGCGGGCGCGCTTGGAGCCGCCGGACTCCCACTCGAACTGGAGTGTCCCGTCCGCGGCGTCCATCAAGTGCCCGAGTTGGGTATCAACGAGGGTTTCGCGGCTGGCGTACGCCAACACCAGCCCGTTCCACCGGTGGGCGGCTTTCCCCAGCCCCCGGACGAGCATAGCGATGTCGTTCCACGCCATATCGTCCGAGATCGCCGCCACGAGGTCGGTGATCGAGTCGATGACGACCAGGTTGTCGAACGCGTGTTCGTTGAGGTAGGTCCCGAGCGCGGTCAGCACGTCGGCCCGACTCTCGCCGCTGCCGAGGTCTTGGAGCGTCGCGGTCTCTCCCAGATACCACTCCCGAGGGACCGGGCTCAGCTGGAAATACTCGGGGGAGAAATCACGTACTGTGATGTGGTCGGTGGCGGCGTTCACGAGCTCCGCGTCAAGCACGTAGCTCATCTCGTCGCGGACCGTTTTCTCGTCGTGGGTAAACGAGAGGTAGTGGACCTCGGGCGGGAGCGAGGCGTCGTCGTGGAGGTCGCCGTAGTGGAGTTCGAAGAGATCTTCATCCGCGTGCGCGACCGCGTTCATCGTCACGCTCGTGTACATAAACTCCCGGGCGCCCGCTCCGGCGTCGCCGACGAGGAGCACGACCGTCCCCCGCGGCGCGCCGCCGTCGACGACCTTGTCGAAGCGGGAGACTCCGAACGGGATCCGGGCCATACTTGACTCTCTCGTGGCGCGCCGTTAACGGTTTCGGGGGCGCATACCGTCTGTCGGCGACGAACGGGAGCACCGGGATCAGCGGCCGAAGACTTCGAAAGCCCCGCCCCTTTCGGCCCCATCCGACGGTGGGTGGTCGCTCAGCCGCCGTCGATCAGACGACTGTCGGCTCCATCGTCACCCGCGTCCGCGACTGAGTCCACCGCGGCGCCGCGGTTCCGTGCGGCGGCGACGAGTACCTGCCCCTCGACCCCGGCGTCGCTGAGGGCGGCACGCCCGGCGGCCCGGGCCGCGTCGGCGCTGTCAGCGTGGGTGACCGCGTACACGCAGGGTCCCCACGACGACTGCCCGGCACCGTGACACGCCGGGTGGTCGTTCAGCGCGGCCACGATCGCCCCGGCTGTCGGCCGGTAGACCCCGCCCTGCTCGTCGGTGTACCACGTGCCGTTCAGCCGGCCGATCGACCGGATTGCTGCCCCGAACCGCTCGTGTGACCCCGCCGCGACTGCAGGGAGTAACTGCCGGGTCACCACGCCGGCGATCCGGTCCGCCGTCCCGGGGTCTGCGCGCTCTACGACCGACCGGATGCTCTCCTCCTCGGCGTCGCCGCTCCGTCCCCGGTCGGTGTCGGGGACGACCACGAGAAACCGCCACGCCTCGGGGACGTCGCGCCGCACCGCGATCTGCGGGACGGTCCACTCCCCGTCGGCCGGACGATCCGGCGTGTACTGCGCCGTGGGGTGGCCGGCGTCGATCACGAAGCCGCCGGCCTCGAAGGTCGCGACGCCGACACCCGATCGCCCGCCGCGGCCGAGGCCGGGTGCCAGCGCACGCGTGGCCGGCGTGAGCCCGTTTGCCCGCCCCACCGCCGCGAGCACGGCCGACGCGAGCTGGGTCCCGCTTCCCAGCCCCGCGTGCCGCGGCAGCGCGGACTCGACGGCGACGGTCGCCCCCGGGACGCCGAGAAGATCCGCTGCTCGCTCGGCGTACCTCCGAGCGATCGGGTGGTCGCACTCGACGCCGCCGGCGGGGGCGGCGGTGACCACGGTCCGGGGTTCGTCGAGCCCCAGCCCGATCCCTCCGTACAGCCGGTCGTGAGCCAGGCTCAGGTTCAGAAACCCGACGTGGATCCGGGCGCCGGTCGTCACGCGGACGTGGCTCATTTCCGAAAGAGACGGCCGCGAGCAGGTTCCAAGTTTCGGCGGTGGCAAGCCGGGCCGGTGTCGGAACGCAACGAGGAGCTACGGAAGCGGGCAGAGGCTGGCGGTGAAGACGGCGACGTCGTCGGACTCGTTGCGCGCGCCGTGGACCGCGCCGCGGTCGTGGCGGACGACCCCCGGTGCCGCGACCGTCTCCTCGTCGCCGTCGCGTTCGACGACGACCTCGCCGTCGAGCACGTGGAAGACGTTCGTGCTGTCTTCGTGCTCGTGGGCTTCGAGTTCGGCGCCGGGGCCGAGCGCAAACGCCTTCACGAGTACGTCGTCTGTCACGACCAGTTCCGCGGTCACTATCTCCCCGTTGTCGGGGTCGAGCGTCGATCGGGCGCCGTCGTACAGATCGAGCGTGGACATCAGTTACGGGTGGGATGCGATCACATATATACTGTGGGCTCTGCGGTACCGGCCGCGGTCTCACGTCCGGATCTCTGCGCGGGCGCAGCCGTCCGCCCGCTCCGCTGTTCGACAGCCGCGATCACGAGACACTGCCGAGTCAGCCCCGGCCGACCACGACCCTGGCGGTGCAGAACGCTTCTGCAGCGGCTGTGTCGGCGAACCGTACGGGACGTACGCAGTCTACAGGGCGCCCGCCGAGACTGTCGGGGCCACTTGTGGGGCGTGATTCCCGTCCCGGTGGTGGCCGCATCGACCCGCAGAACAGCGGACCGGCCGACGAAACGAGAACTGGTCGGTGTCGATCGGTCTCGATTCCTCCCCCCGGAGGTAGCCGTTTACGATGGGGTGGGGCACCTCGGAACGCCGGTGGGGGGCGGCGTTCCGAGTCGGCCCTGGGCTGAGACAGGCTGTCACAGTTGGCCACGACAGCCCGTCTCACAGCGTGTCTACGTGGTGGGGCGCGACGTCGCGTCTGCGACATCGCAATTCGGCATACAGGTGGCACCCACTAAAACCGGGTCGATAGTTAATCCGATTTTGAGGCGTAGGAGCCGTCTAACTCGAATTAACTCGATTAAACCGTCGTGCGGAACGTCCGGCCCAGCACCTCCTCTCCGGCTCTCTCCCGGACCGACTTCGATTCGAAAAACGGGCAGCTGCGGCCGTCTACTGCCAGTAATGATCTCCCTACGGTACGTCGCCGGGCAGTCCGTGCCCCGCCACCCGCTCGGGACGGCGACGTTCGGTATCGGTGTCACCGCGTGGGTCGGGGTCGTCACGGCGGCGACCGATGCCGCGGCCGCAGACTCACGGCGGCGCCGGCGTCGGGTGCGGTACGCGACGCCCGACGCCGAGGCCGATACTGACCGCCGAGTACTCCATCGACACGCCCCCGCGCCTGCGGCCGACGGTTTTTGTACGAAGCCGGGACAACGCCGGGTATGGTGACGATCAAAGACAGCGTCCACGACCACATCGAGGTCGAGGGCGTCGCCGCCGCTCTCCTCGATACGGAGCCGGTCCAGCGGCTCCGGCACGTCTCGCAGTTGGGGACGGTCCACCTGGTGTACCCCTCCGCGAACCACACCCGGTTCGAGCACTCGCTGGGAGTCTACCACCTCGCCGACCGGGCGCTCGCCCACCTCGGGATCGACGGGATCCGGGCCGAACGGCTGCGTGCGGCGGCACTGCTTCACGACGTCGGTCACGGCCCCTACAGCCACAACGTGGAGGCCGTGATCCACCGCTACACCGGCAAGTATCACGACGACGTCCACGGACTCCTCGCGTCCGGGGCGGTGGGCGAGGTGCTCGACAGTCACGACCTCGACCCCGGACGGATCGCGGACCTCGTCGCGGGCGACGGCCAGTACGGCCAGCTGGTGTCGGGGGAGTTGGACGTCGATCGGATGGACTACCTGGTTCGGGACGCCCACCACACCGGCGTCCCCTACGGAACCATCGACCACGAGCGGCTGATCCGCGAACTCACGTTCGTCGACGGCGAACTCGTTCTCGCCGAGGGGAACGTCCAGACCGCGGAGTCGCTGCTGCTCGCACGGGCGCTGATGAACCCGACTGTGTATCAGCACCACGTCGCCCGCATCGCGAAGGCGATGCTCCGGCGCGGGGCAGAACGGCTGCTCGACCGGACCCAGACCACGCCCGCGGAGCTCCGGCGGATGGACGACCACGACCTGTTGGTTGCGCTTCGCACCACGCCGGCGACGGCCGACCTCGCCAGTCGGCTCCGGACCCGAGATCTGTACAAGCGTGCGGTCTGGGCCGAACTCGACGCCGTCCCCGACAGCATCGTCGACGCCGACCACGACACGGTGGCGGACCTGGAGTCGGAGGTCGCCGACCGCGCGGGGCTGTCGTCGGGATCCGTGGTCGTGGACGTGGCGGGGCGGCCGTCGATGACCGAGTCGTCCTCCCGGGTGATGGTGAGCGGGGAGATGCGTCGGCTCGGCAAGCAGTCGCCGCTCGTGTCGGCGCTCCGGACCGCACAAAAACAGCAGTGGCGGCTCGGGGTCTACGCCCCGCCGGCGGCGACCGACCGCGTCGGCCGAGCGGCCGTCGACGTGCTCGGGTTAGACCTCGACGGCGCGCTGGTCTCCGACGTTCGACCAGGCATCACCGCGACCCTCGACGAGTTCACCGGATCGTGAGCCACCGGGGCGCGACGGTCGACCCCACTGGAGCCGCCTCGCCTGATCAGCGCTTCGATATAAATCCTCCTACCCGTCAACCGTTCACACAGCGAAACCGCAGTACAGCGTCGACCCCGTTGTTCCGGGTGGTGGCGGCCGTCTAGTAACCTTTAACCGATTTAGACCGGTAGATGGCGACAAGATGGCGAGCAACAAGATCCTTGGTATCGATCTCGGTACCACGAACAGTGCCTTCGCGGTGATGGAGGGCGGCGACCCGGAGATCATCGTGAACTCCGAGGGCGAACGGACGACGCCCTCGGTCGTCGCGTTCGATGACGGCGAGCGCCTGGTCGGCAAGCCGGCAAAGAACCAGGCGGTCAAGAACCCCGAACAGACCGTCCAGTCGATCAAGCGGCACATGGGCGAAGCGGACTACTCCGTCGAACTCGACGGGGAGGAGTACACCCCCGAGCAGGTCTCGGCGATGATCCTCCAGAAGATCAAGCGCGACGCCGAGGAGTATCTCGGCGACGAGATCGAGGAAGCGGTCATCACGGTGCCGGCGTACTTCAGCGACCGGCAACGCCAAGCCACCAAGGACGCCGGCGAGATCGCGGGCTTCGAGGTGAAGCGGATCGTCAACGAGCCAACCGCGGCCGCGATGGCGTACGGGCTCGACGACGAGTCCGACCAGACCGTTCTGGTCTACGACCTCGGGGGCGGCACGTTCGACGTGTCGATCCTCGACCTCGGCGGCGGGGTCTACGAGGTCAAGGCCACCAACGGCGACAACGACCTCGGCGGCGACGACTGGGACGAAGCCATCATCGACTATCTGGCCGACGAGTTCGAGGCCGAACACGGAATCGACCTCCGCGACGACCGCCAGGCGCTCCAGCGGCTGGAGGACGCGGCCGAGGAGGCGAAAGTCGAGCTCAGTAGCCGGAAAGAGACCACGATCACGCTGCCGTTCATCGCGACCACCGACTCCGGGCCGCTCGACCTCGAAGAGAAGCTCACCCGCGCGAAGTTCGAGTCGCTCACCAGCGACCTCATTGAGCGGACGGTCGATCCGACGAATCAGGCGCTCGAAGACGCCGATTACGGCAAGAGCGACATCGACGAGGTGATCCTGGTCGGCGGCTCCACCCGGATGCCACAGGTGCAAGAGAAAGTCGAGGAGATGACCAGCAAGGAGCCGAAGAAGAACGTCAACCCCGACGAGGCGGTCGCGCTCGGGGCGGCCATCCAGGGCGGCGTCCTCGGCGACGACGTCGACGACATCGTCCTGCTGGACGTGACGCCGCTGAGCCTCGGGATCGAGGTCAAAGGCGGCCTCTTCGAGCGGCTCATCGAGAAGAACACCACGATCCCCACCGACGAGTCGAAGATTTTCACCACCGCCGCGGACAACCAGACCTCGGTCAACGTCCGCGTCTTCCAGGGTGAACGCGAGATCGCAGCGGAGAACGAACTCCTCGGGGAGTTCCAGCTCACCGGCATCCCGCCGGCTCCCGCCGGGACCCCGCAGATCGAGGTCGAGTTCAACATCGACCAGAACGGAATCGTCAGCGTCGAGGCCGAGGACAAAGGCTCCGGCAACGCCGAATCGATCACCATCGAGGGCGGCGCCGGTCTCTCCGACGACGAGATCGACCGGATGCAGGAAGAAGCCGAAGAGCACGCCGAGGAAGACGAGCGTCGTCGCGAGCGGATCGAGGCCAGAAACGAGGCCGAGAGCACGATCCAGCGGGCCGAAACCCTGCTCGAGGAGAACGAAGACGACGTCGACGACGACCTCACGGCGTCGATCCGAGAGCAGATCGAGGAGGTCGAAGCGGTCCTCGAATCCGAGGAGCCGACCAAGGAAGAGCTCGAGAACGCCACCGAGGCGCTCACGACCGAACTCCAGGAGATCGGCAAGCAGATGTACGAGGGCCAGCAGGCCGCGGGCGCTGCGGGTGCGGGCGCCGGTGCCGCGGGCGCTGGTCCCGGCGGTCCGGGTGCGGGCGCTGCGGGTCCGGGCGGTCCCGGCGGCGCGGGCGACGGCGACGAGTACGTCGACGCCGACTTCGAGGACGTAGACGACGACGACCAGTAGACTGCGGTCGCGCTGCTAGCCGCGCTGAGTCGCCGCGCGGGCCGGACCACGTGGCCACCGTCGCAGTCGAGGCTTGGCGATCCGACATCACCGTCTGGTACCTCTTCTGTGTTGTCTGCCGAGGAGCCTCCGGTATGCCGGGTTCCGCCCACCGTCTCCCGGCGTGCTCGTTGCGCGGAGCAGGCTCTCGCCACCGGTATAAACAGGTTATACGACTAACCTGAATCCAAATGTTCTCTTCGACCGTTCGTGTAGGTGTATGACACAGAACACCCACGCCGACGCAGCCGAGACAGCCGCCGACCCGAAATTCTACCTTCCTGTTGGGATCGCCCCGTCGTCCGGCGCGAACCTGCTCGCGCGCACTTGGGCGTCGGTCTTCGACCACGGCGTCTGACGCGTCGACACCACTGCACCTGACCGTGTCGAGCGCACCGCCCGGGGCGCTCTTCGGTACCCCGCTGACTGACGCACGTCTGACGCCGCAGGAACACTTTTGTGGGCCCCGATGGACGGAGTCCCTATGCCGATCACCGAGGACGAGTGGGAATCCGGCAAGGAGTGGACCGAAGTCGAACGCGCGGTTGCGGAGTTTCTGGCCGCGGTCGCGCCGCGGGCCTACGCCGTCGCGGAACTGGACGAACTCCTCGTCGAGGGCGGGACGGCGGAGCCGCCCGTAGGCGAGTGGGATGACGACAACCCCGACCCGGTCACCGTCGCGCCGATGGACGTCACCGAACGGGAAGTGCGGGCGGCGGTGACGAACCTTCGGGACGCCGACTACCTCGCGTCCAAGCGGGTCGACACCACCGACGGCGTCGTGACCTACTACCGTCGCTCGGACTACGACTTCCTCGGATGAGGCGGCGCGGGCGGGTCTATCCACGAACGTGCATATTCGCCCACCTCTCCCCGACCGAAGGTGGCACATAGACGGTTTTTTAGCCACGGGCCTCCCACCTGTAGCTATGCCTGACGGGCGGGAGTCACCCAACCCCACACCCGGACGCGCGGCGACGCACTCGGAACCAACCGACGCGACGTCGACCCACGCGGAACCAACTGGGGGCGTGGCCGCCGGCCCGACCGAGAAATGCGGCGTCGTCGGCGTCGCCCTCGACGACCGGGCGGCCGCACGTCCGCTGTACTACTCGCTGTACGCGCTCCAGCACCGCGGCCAAGAGTCCGCAGGGATCGTGACCCACGACGGGTTCCAGCAGCACAGCCACGTCGAGATGGGACTCGTCGGCGACGCGTTCGGCGAGGACGACCTCGACTCCCTCGCGGGATCGAACGGGATCGGCCACGTCCGATACCCCACCTCCGGCGGGGTCAACACCTGTTGTGCTCAGCCGTTCTCGGTGTCGTTCAAATCTGGATCTCTGGGCCTGTCGCACAACGGCAACCTGGTCAACGCCGATGAGATCCGCGAGGAGCTGGCGGAGCTCGGCCACGCGTTCACCTCCAGCGGGGACACCGAGGTGATCGCCCACGAACTCGCGCGGAACCTACTGGAAGCCGACCTGGTCCGGGCGGTCAAGCGGACGATGAGTCGGATCCACGGCTCGTACTCACTGACGATTATGCACGACGAGACGGTGCTCGGGGTTCGGGATCCACAGGGGAACCGACCGCTTTGCATCGGTGAGCTGGGCGATGGCTACGTTATGGCGTCGGAGTCGGCCGCGATCGACACGCTGGGCGGGGAGCTGGTTCGCGACGTGCGGCCGGGCGAGCTCGTGGTACTGGAGCCCGACGGCTCCGGGTTCGAGTCCTACCAGTTGGTCGACCAGGAGACGACCGCCCACTGTTTCTTCGAGCACGTCTACTTCGCCCGCCCCGACTCCGTCGTCGACGACACGCTGGTCTACGAGGCCCGTCGGAACCTCGGCCGGAAGCTCTGGGCGGAATCGGGTGTCGAGACCGACGTGGTTATGCCGGTCCCGGACTCGGGGCGCTCGTTCGCGTCGGGGTACGCGGAGGCCGCCAACGAGACCAGCGCCGGCGGCGACGAGCGCTCGGACGACGGCGCCGTCGAGTTCGCAGAGGGGCTGATGAAGAACCGCTACGTCGGACGGACGTTCATTATGCCCACCCAAGACGAGCGCGAGCGGGCCGTCCGGCTGAAGCTCAACCCGATCAAGTCCACGATCGAGGGGCGGTCGGTCACTATCATCGACGACAGCATCGTCCGGGGGACGACCTCCCGACAGCTCGTCAGCCTGCTCCGGGACGCCGGCGCCGAGGAGGTCCACGTCCGAATCGGCGCGCCGCCCATCATCGCACCGTGTTACATGGGGATCGACATGGCCTCCCGCGACGAGCTCATCGCGGCCGACCGCTCGATCGAGGAGATCCGCGAGGAGATCGAGGCCGACAGCCTGGGATATCTCTCGATCGACGCGATCGCGGACGTGCTGGACGCGTCGCGGCTCGACCTCTGTCTCGGGTGCGTCACCGGCGAATATCCATACGACATCGACGGCGAGGCCACCGACCGTGACGTCCAACGGCCGGTCATCGGCGACGGCGAAGGATCGCCGGCTCGGGCCGACGACTGAACGGCGACCGACGGCGTCCGTGAGACGACGCCGGACTACACGCAGAAGACGAACGGGTTGACCAAAGCGACGCGGTCGCCCTCCGACAGTTCGGTGTCGAACCCCGCCAGGTTCTCGTTGAACGTCCCGTTGATCAGGATACGGGCGTACGCCCGGGTCTGTTCGCCCGCCGGGTTCCTCCGCAACTCCCCGGGCACGTCGTCGCCCTCGATGGGCGCCCACCCGGGAGTGGCCGATTCGGCTTCGGTCGCCGCGAGTACCAGGTCGCGGACGTCGTACTCGGCGAAGAACGCCTCGGTGAACTCACGCAGCGTCGATCCATCGAAGGTGAACGACACCCGCGGCGTCCCGAGCGCGTCGCGGACGTGTCCGGTCGCCCGGACGTCGACGGTCGTCGTCCCCGCTACCTGGACCTGTTGTGATTGTGCCATATCGTGGATCGGTTGTCCGGCCACTTATCGAAAACCCCGAACATGTTCGACGGCCGGGGGACGCTAGTAGACGACGTACAGCAGCAGGTAGACCACGTCGCCGAGGAGAAACGAGACGAACCACAGCGACGCCGCAACCCGCCCGACCCGCGGGTGGAGCGAGTCGCGGATCACCGGGATCGGACGCGTGAGCGCCAGCAACGCCACGTAGTACAGAAGCGGGATGCAGGCGATGGCGAGTAGGATGTGTACCCCGAGCGTCGGGAGATAGACGAACCGGTAGACCGCATCGGGCCCGCCGAACGCCGTCGTGCCCCGAACGGTGAGCCGGTAGAGGTAGAGCACCAGAAACGCTGCGAACAGTCCGAGCGTGGTGATCATGAACGTTCGGTGACGGCCGATCCGGCCACGTCGGGCCGCGCGGACCGCGAGCGGGATGGTCACCAGGGCGGTCGTACTGAGGACGGCGTTGACGTGAGGGATGGCGTCGACGACAGCCTCGGGGGCCTGCGGCAGGAGCGACGGGGGGACGACACCGCCTACGGCCCCGAACACCGCCGCGAGCGACACCACGGACAGCAGTGCCGTCAGTTCGGGGACGCGGTCGCCGGCGTGGAGTTTCATACTGGAGGGCCGGACGGGGCCGAAAAAACGGTGTCGGCTCCCGGCCGGCCGGACGAACGCCACTCGTCCGCGGAACCGATCCGGTGCCGGGACGGCGTGACCGCAGTCTTTTTAATAAATCCGTCGGGACAAGGTGTAGCCACCGGTGGGGGTCAGTGACCGAGACCGATCGACAGCGCCGATCAACCGTCGTCAACACCCGACAGTAGATCTATGACTCTCGAAAGCCCGACACCTGCGTTCATCCTCCTTCTGACCGTTGCGTCGGTGCTACTGATCGTCAACGACCACCGTACGTCGCTGGAGCAGCGGCTCCGAACCCGCTTCGGGATCGACCGGGACTGGTGGATCCCCGTCGTCGCGTTCGCCATCGCAGTCAGTTTCTCCTTGGTCGGCTTCCCCGCGATACGGACCGCGTTCGTCGAGAAGTTCGACATCATCGTGCTCATCTTCTCGTTCGGGATCATGTCGGAGGGGCTCGGTGCGTCCGGATTTTTCCGGTACGTCGCGTACAAGATTGTCGCTCTGTGTGAGGGCAACTCGACGCGGCTCGTACTGTACATGTTCACGATGACGTCGGTTGTCACCCTGTTCACCACGAACGACATCGTCGTGCTGGTGTTGACCCCGGTGATCGTCGAGATCTGTTTTCAGGCGGGAATCCGAAACACGAAACCCATCCTGCTCTCGCAGTTCGTGGCCGCAAACACGCTCTCTATGGGGCTTTTGATCGGGTCGCCGACGAACATCATCATCTCCGAGGAGCTCGGGCTCGACTTCTTCGAGTATCTGGCCATGATGCTGCTTCCGGCAGTCGTCGCGTTCGCCTCCTCGTTTCTGCTGATCACGCTCCTGATCAGGGCGACGGAGTCGGACGACATCTCTCTGTTCGACGACCTCCACATCCAACCGGAGTATACGATGCCGACAGAGGTGCCCGAGCCCTACTTCACGGCCCAGATGCGGAACTGGATCCTGGTCTTCGTCACGTTCGTCGTCCTGGTGGCGGTGGTGACCTTCCTGCGGGTCTCGCTGTTCTGGTGTGCGATCCCGAGTATGATCATCGCCATCGGCTACTGGTACGTCTCCGACGAGCACGAGGCGCCGGTGGTACGGCCGCTGAAACGACTCCCCTACGGGGTGTTCTTCTTCGGCATGACCTTTTTCATCTTCGCGGAAGCGTTCGCCCGGAGCCCGGTCGTCGAGACCGTCCTGATCCCGTTTCTCCAGCAGTTCTTCGCCGATAGCCCGGTTCGAGCGGGCGTTCTCGGCGTCTTCGGTTCGGGGATCTTGGTGAACATCTTCAACGACCTCCCGGCGGCCGCGCTGATCGCCAACGTGCTCTCCCGGCTGGAGTTCTCGTCGTTCGTCTCCAGAGCCCTACTCGTCCAGTCCTCGCTTGTGGGGCTCAACATCGGGACCTACGTCACGCAGGTCGGGGCGCTGGCCGGTCTCATCTGGTTCAACCAACTCCGCATCCAACGCACCAAACAGCGGGACTACTTCCCCGAACTCGCCGGGGAGATGTCGTTCCCCAGCCGCGGTGACCTGGTCAGATACGGGATCCTTCACTTCGTGTTCACGGGCCTCTCGGTCGGGCTGTTCTTGATCTTCGTGTGGGTGCTCCTGTCGGTGCTCATCGGGCCCTACTGACCTCACCCTCGCGCGGTTCCGCGGCGGTGCCGACCGCTTGGCGGCGGGCCGCTCGACTCAGCCCCGGGGAAACGAGACCAGAAAGTCGCCGTCCCGACGTTCGTCGCCTCCGGTCGGTTCCGACAGCTCCGCTGCCAGCCCGGTCTCCAAGTCGGGATCCCGCACCAGCGACAGGGTCGTCAACGGGAGTCTGCCATCCTCACTGGCGCGTTCTACGGCCTCATCCGCTCCCCCGCCGGCCGGCGGCGTGCGCCCCGCCTCGGTCTCGTCGCGCTGCTCTACGTTGTCCACCCGGAACTTTCGGAGGTAGTGTGCGGTCTCCACCGCCCAGTCGACCGCCGCAGTCCGCGTGATCTTCCCCTCCTGTATGAGTCCCGTCATCGCCTCGCTGTGTCTGAACTGGACGATGTTGTGGAGAAACGATAGTTGCGTTCCGTGCGTCTGGAGAACCTTGTCAACCGAGAGATACCGGTATTCGCCGTTGCGCGAACGGCTATCGGATTCGACCGCCAGGAACACGTCGCTGTGGTCGATATCCGTGGTCGGCTCCCGCAACCGGTCGTCGATTGCGTCGAGAATTCGGAGGATGTTCACTTCGGGTTCGGGGACGGTGTGGTTCAGGGCGATCAGGATCTTGTCCCCGGGTTTGAGCCTGCGCGGACTCCTGTCGGTCTCGCGGAACAGCATCTCTAAGAGTCCGCTGATCGAGTCGTACTGGACGGCGTTGACCGCGTCGGATAGTTCCGGCGCGATCTGGCCCTCGGAGTTGTACACCGTCAGGTTCCGGCCCCGTTCTGCGGGGTGTTCACCGAACGAGAAGACGAACTCCCTGATCCGATCGTTGAGATTGATTACGAACACGTCTCCCTCCCCGTCACCGGGGGCGCCCCCGGGCGCCGTCGCGCCCTCCTCGACGTGGCGCTCTTTGACCACCTGAACGCTCTCCGTTGCGGTCTCCATCTGCGGATTCAGGTGGGCCGCCGCGAACCTGATCGGGACCGTCGTCCCCGAAACCTCGGACAACAAGCCGTACAGAATCCCGATCCTGTCGGCATCGCCCGTATCGAGGTCGGCCCGTAATCGGGCGTCAATCTCCTCTAAGACCTCCCGTTTGAGCGCCAAGCGCCGGGCTTCGGTCGCCTCCTGCGACCGGGTGGGGGTCGCCGCCTCGAACTCCCGGATCTCTCCGAGCGTCCGGCGCTCGCTGTCGGACAGCGGCGTGGCGTGAAAGGTGTAGTTCGACAGTCCGTACCCCCGGACCCACTCCGGCGGCGTGGTCCTCGCACCGAAGTGGTAGTACGCGTTGAGTTCCGGAACGGGCGCCGCCACGTCCAACCGTATCAGGTCGCGGATGTCGGTCTGGAAACTCACGGCGTGCAGATGCTCGCGGAACTTGGTGTCGGCTAAGCTGGTCGAGACCCCGGCCAGCTTTCTGCTGTCGGACAGCCAGACGGTACTCGGCGTGTCCGCCCGCTGGTTCGGGTTGTCCTCGAGGTCGCTGACGTGTCGGTTGAGCTGCGTGACCAATCGGAGGTTCTCGTAGTCCGTATCGTTGTGCGTGTCGGGGAGGATGTACAGTTCGTCGGCCCCTAAGACGTCGTACTGCTCGAACAGGAGATCCTCCGAGTACGACAGCCGCTCGATCTTGGTGCGGTACTCCTTGGAGTCTAACCCCTCTAACCCGTCGATGAAACTGTGTGCGTCCTGGAGATTCGACTCCTTCGCGAAGACGATGACGAACGCGTTGGAGCGACCGAGGACCGACCTGATCACCTCGTCGTACTTCTCGTGGTAGTTGAATATCAGCACGCGATAGGAGCCGATCTGTCCCTCCGCCATCTGCTTTACCAGGGCGTCGTGCGCCTGTTCGGAGGTGTACCTGACGATCGTCACGATCGACCCCAACACGACGAACGGAAGCACGCCGGCCAGGAGCAGCGCCACGATGCTGTTGGGGGACTGCCCCTGCTGTAGCCCGCTCACCACGAACACCAGGATCCACGCGGCGTAGTCGACCATCCCGGAGAACGGTGCCGACGACGCGTAAAACGTCGCGTGCAACACCTCGGCCCAGTAGACGAGCACCAGAAACACCCCGAGGAGAACCCCGGTGACAGCCAGCGTGTAGGTCTTTCTGTAGCGGAGACTCCAGATACGCAGCCGGGTGAGAAACCGGAACAGCTCGTCGAAATGTCCGATCAGTATGCCCTTCTGTTTGAACGTGCGCGCCAGACTGTACCCACCGAGGATCGCAAAGAGCGTGTAGACCCAGAAGATGCTCCACGCTGCGATTCCGGGAGAGCGGATGAACTCGTAACCCGATGCCACCATCGTGTTATCGGATTCATAACATCACATATGAAATTTTCCGTGGCATCGCGAGACCGGCGACGCCGTGAGGAGGACCCCTTCGGGAAAGGAAACTCATTTAAATTGGCCCGGATTACGAACGAATGCGTCACACTACTGCGCGTGGGTAGCCAAGCTAGGCCAACGGCGCAGCGTTGAGGGCGCTGTCCTGTAGAGGTCCGCCGGTTCAAATCCGGTCCCACGCACTCTCTGTGCGATCGAAGTGAGCACTGATAGCGGCACGGCCGGAGTTGAACCAGGGAGGTCGCGCGCAGCGGGCACGTCAGACCGTGGCTCAAATCCGGTCCCACGCATACTGCCTCGAACGTGAGAGGCGTGTCCGCGAATCGACACCGGTCGACACGAACCACGGTAGCTGCGGCCGACGCGGCGACTCCACCAGGGACCGGTCTTTTTATCCCGGCGCTCCAACTCGAAATATGTACGTTCAGGTTATCCAGGGCGACATCGCACAGCAGTCCGGCGACGCCCTCGTCAACGCCGCCGGGACCAGCCTCCGGATGGGGTCGGGGGTCGCGGGCGCGCTCCGGCGGGCCGGTGGCGAGGCGCCGACCGAGGCCGCGGTCGCGGTCACCGACGCGTTCGAACTCGGCGCGGAGTACGTGATCCACGCCGCGGCGGTGCCGCACTACGGCGACGGACGGGCCACCGCCGAGAGCGTCCGGACCGCGACGGGGGGCGCGCTCGACCGCGCTGACGGCCTCGGGTGCGAGTCGCTGGCGCTTCCTGCGGGGGAGTGCGGCATCGCCGACGAGACGCGCGGCGGGAACGAGTGAGTCCACGAACGTCGATGCGGATCCCCGACGACGCGCCCGCGGCCTGTCCGGTGTGCGGCGACGCGTACGACTCCGTCTCCGAACACGACGCGGGACTGATGGTGAACCTGTGCGACAACGAGCGGTACCGTCGAGTCTGTTTCGACCCCGTCGCCGTCGGCGGCGCCCCCCGGGTGCGGTTCTACCACCACACCCACGACTGCACCGCGGGCGACGACCGTCACGACGCCCCGGAGTAACGTCGGCGTCGCTGCCGGCCTCACCCCGTTCGAGTCCGCGTCCGTCGCTCCCCGACCGCGGCCCCGTGGAGCCGGCACCCTCTCGTCCCGTGCAGTCTCCCAGCGGCTGTGCGCGGGTCCGTGGCGGGCGTTTATGATGCCCCGGAGCGTCAGTTCACCCCGATAGGTTGGGACGGCGACGAACCGCCGATCGGGACCGGCGCCGCAGATCACCTTTGATCCCGTGCGAAGCGTTAGTATTCCCCGTCTCGACCTCTCGGAGACACACGATGACAGACACATACGTCGGTTCGATCGACCAGGGAACGACCGGAACGCGATTCATCGCGTTCGACCACTCCGGACGGGTGGTCGCCAACGCCTACGAGAAACACGACCAGATCTACCCGAACCCGGGGTGGGTCGAACACGATCCCGTCGAGATCTGGGAGAACACCCAGACGGTGATCACCCGCGCGCTCGACGACGCCGGGATCGACCCGACACAGCTGGCAGCGCTCGGGATCACGAACCAGCGCGAGACGACGGTTGTGTGGGATCGCGACAGCGGCCGGCCGGTCCACAACGCCTTGGTCTGGCAGGACCGCCGGACCACAGACCGCGTCGAAGCGCTCACCGAGGCCGGGAAAACCGACGAGATCAGGGAAAAGACCGGCCTGGAGGCCGACGCGTACTTTTCGGCCACCAAGACCGAGTGGCTCCTCGACAACGCGGAGCCGCTGAAGATGCGGAGCGCCCGCGGCAACGACCTGCGTGAGCGGGCCGAATCGGGGGAGCTCTTGATGGGCACGATCGACGCGTGGCTGGTGTATAACCTCACCGGCAACCACGTCACCGACGTCACCAACGCCTCCCGGACGATGCTGTACAACATTCACGACGTCGAGTGGGACGACGACCTTCTCGCGGAGTTCGACGTCCCCGCGCCGATGCTCCCGGAGGTCCGCCCCTCCTCCGACGAGTCGCTCTACGGCCATACTGACCCGGACGGATTCTTGGGCGCGGCGGTCCCGGTCGCGGGCGCGCTGGGCGACCAACAGGCCGCACTGTTCGGTCAGACCTGTTTCGACGAGGGCGACGCGAAGAACACCTACGGCACCGGCTCGTTTTACCTGATGAACACCGGCAGCGAGGCGGTCGAATCCGACCACGGGCTGCTCACGACGATCGGATTCCAGCTGTCGGGCGAGCCCGTCCAGTACGCTCTGGAAGGGTCGATCTTCATCACCGGCGCTGCGATCGAGTGGCTCGAGGACGTGGATCTGATCAACAACGCCGCCCAAACCGCAGAGCTCGCCCGGTCGGTCGACTCCACCGATGGGGTGTATCTGGTTCCCGCGTTCACCGGGCTCGGCGCACCCCACTGGGACGGCCGCGCTCGGGGGACGATCGTCGGGATGACTCGCGGGACGCGGAAGGAACACATCGTGCGCGCCACCCTCGAGTCCATCGCGTACCAGACCCGCGACGTCGCGGAGGCGATGGAAGCCGACTCCGGGATCACGACCACGTCGCTTCGGGTTGACGGCGGCGCGGTCAAGAACAACTTCCTGTGTCAGCTTCAGTCGGACATCCTCGGGACCGACATCGCCCGCCCGGAGGTCGACGAGACAACGGCGCTGGGATCGGCCTACGCTGCCGGCCTCGCGGTCGGCTACTGGGACACCGTCGACGAGCTCCGTGACAACTGGCAGATCGACCGGGAGTTCACCCGCGAGATGTCCGTAGCGGCCGCCGACCGGCGATACGAGCGGTGGAGCGACGCCGTCGAACGCTCGCTCGACTGGGCCAGAGAGGAGTGATCGGTGGCCTTCCCATCGCCGCGGCCGCCGGGGGTGCGTTCGGCGCGTCGCTGGGGGCGCTGCCCTCGTTCGTATTCACCTGGTTCGTGGTCTCCCTGAGAGAGGGGCTGGCGATCCTGGAACACCGCCCCGTCGGATTCGACGTCGCCCCGAGCGGCGACCTCGCGACGGGGGTGACGAGCGTGACCGGGGTCGGGATGGTGACCGGCCCGCACGTCGCGTTCGCCGGCGGGGTCGCTGCGGCGGCGTACGCCGGAAAACGACATCCAGCACTGGAGCCGGAGAGGTGGAAGTACTACCCCGGAAAGAACATCGGGGCGGCGTTTGGCAGTGCCCACGACATCCTTGCGGTGGGCGCCGTCTTCGGCGTTCTCGGGACGCTTAACACCCGGATCGCGAGCGCGTTCGACGGAATCACCGGGGTGGTGGGCGAGACGGCGCAGCGAGTGTGCTACGCGCACGGCGGGACGCACGTGGACCCGTCTGCGGTCGCCACCGGGGTGGGTACGTTCGCAGTCGCCGTCCTCCAGCTGGTGGGGATGGTGTCCGACGCCGGGTATCTCTGATACGGTGTACTGTACCGAACGGCCGACCGTTCCCCGCAGGGACCGGCGACGACCGGGAATCGACGACGGTACTCCGTACCAGCCTGGCCGTCGACCCCCCGCTATGTCTTCGTCCGCGGCGGGTGGTGTGCAGTACTGCTTCGAGACGGAATTCAGGGGTATTAATACCGCGGGTGGATGATCGTTCAGCAATGGCGCGCGAGCCGTCCCTCGGGGACCAGCCGGACCTCCAGGCCCTCCTCGATGCGCTCGACGACGCTGACGCGAGACAGATCATCAGAACGATCGAGGAGCCGGCCACCGCCAACGAGGTCTCGGAGCGGTGCGACATCCCGCTTTCGACCGCCTACCGGAAGCTCGACCTGCTGACCGAGGCGGGGCTCCTCGAGGAGGGAACGGAGATCAGGTCCGACGGCCACCACACGACGACCTACACCGTCGTGTTCGAGGAGGTGCGGCTCGCACTCACCGAGTCGCGGGAGTTCGCGGTCGAGATTGCGCGCGCGGACGAACAGCGGCCGGACGAGCGGCTCGCAGACATCTGGACCAGTGTCCGGGAGGAAACATAATGGTACACACGACCACCTCGGCAAGCATCGCTACGGGAATCATCGTGATGAAGACGGGGATTCTGGTCCTCGGCGGTCTCGTCACGTATTTCTCGCTGAAGGCGTACCGCAACACCGGATCGAGCGCGCTTCGGGCGCTCGCGGTCGGATTCGGGATCATCACGCTCGGCGCACTCCTCGGAGGGACGTTCGACGTCGTCTTCGGGGTGTCGCTCGCGGCCGGGTTGCTCATCGACGCCGTCCTGACGTTCGTCGGGCTCGCCGTCATCACCTACTCGCTGTACGCCGACTGACAGCGCGGGCCGTCCGGCGGGGACTCCCGCAATCGACTGAAATGTCGGGATGCTGTGGTCGGCGCGGGGCCGCCACAGAAGAGTTTTACCGACGCACCGGCCACCCCGCACCGATGGCGGCTTCCCCGCACCTCTCCCCGAAACTCGTAGTCGGCGTCGGGTCGCTCCTCCTCACGCTCACTGCGACCGCGGCGACGATGCGGTCGCTCGGCTACCCCGCCCATCACGCGCTCCGGTCGTGGCCGTCGGTCCTCCTTGGCCGCCTTCGCCGGGAGCTCCCCCGCGGCGATCGCACCACCTTCGTGTGGGCGGCGATCGCCGCGTGGTCGGTGCTCGTGTCGGGTCTCCACTTCGGCGGCGTCTACTACAACGTCTACACCCGGCTGCCGTGGTGGGATCTGCTGACCCACGCGATGCGTGGCGCCGGCGTCGCCGCGCTGCTGGCGATGACGTTCCCGGCGTCGACCCTCCGGTCGCCGGCGTGGATTCCGTCGGGGGTGCTCGCGATCGGCGCCGGGTTCGAGGTCTACGAGTTCGTGTTCAAGACCTTCTGGTACCGGTGGTCGCTGTCGTTCTACGTCACTGACACCGCGATCGACCTCGTGATAAACACCGTCGGTGCGGTCACAATCGCGGCCGCGGCGGCGGTCTACGGGCGCTGGGCCGGAACGACCGGTCGGGTCGCGGTCGACGCGGCCGCGCCCGATCAGCCGGCGGAGGCCGACACCGACGCCGCGGCAACCGACCCGGACTGAGGCCCGGTGGTGTCCTGGGGCACCGATCGTCGTCGGCGAGGGCCGTCCGCATCCGGCCCTGTCCGTCCCGACGGGGGTCACGGCCGGCGGCGCCGCTCGGCGTCGGCGTCGACCGACGCGGCGAGTTCCTCACGGACTGTCTCGAACACCGACACCTCCGCGTCAAGCGTGTCCACGAGCGCGTCGGCGGCGCCGAGGAGCCAGGCCGCGCGCTCGACGTGGGATTCGAGATCGCCGGGACCGATGCGGTACTGGTCGACCAGCGCCTCCGCGTCGGCGCCCTGGATCCACTCCAACAGGATCCGCGCGAGTTTCACCGCACACAGCCACGACTCGAACTCCGACGCCTCGCCGGGGTCGGTGGTGAACTCCGCGGCGTGGCGCGTGGCGTACCGGTAGATCGCGGCGCGCTCGCGGTTCCCGAGGTACGTCCCGCGGGAATCCGGCGTCGCACACACCGCGCCGAGCGCGGTGAGCGGAGTCACGTCCGCGTCGGGCATCGACTCGATCGCCCGGATCGCATCGACCAGCCGCGAGCCCGTCTCGGGCCGGACGTACTGCCGCGAGACGGTCGCGCCGAGGTCGGTCGCAGAGAGCGCGTCGTCGGAGGCGTCCCCGGCTTCCGTTCCGTCGTCTCCCACGAGCAGGCCCATACCGGACAGCTCCGCGGCCACCGCGTCGACCACCCCCGAGAGGTCGACGTCGGGCGACTGGTGGGCGAAAAACGTCGCATCCAGCAGATCGAGGACGCCCCGCTTGGAGTCGGCGAACCCCGAAGCGACCACCGACAGCACGTGCGTCCGGAGCGCCTCCCGCTCGGTGAGCTGCGACTCGACTGCCTCGGGCTCGGCGTCGACGTACCGCTCGCGGACCGCCGCGGGGTCGCCGTCGGCGGCGACGAGCACTGCCTCACCGTATGGGTCGAGGTGTGGCCGGCCGGCGCGGCCGCACATCTGGTGGACCTCGAGGGTGGGCAGCGGCGTCATCTCCTCGCCGGTGTAGCGCTCGAGGTCCCGGACAACCACGCGGCGCGCAGGGACGTTCACGCCTGCGGCCAGCGTCGGCGTCGCGCAGATCACGCCCAACTCGCGGTCGCGGTACGCCGACTCGACAAGCGCCCGGTGATCGCTCGCCAGTCCGGCGTGGTGGAAGCCCACGCCCGCGCTGACGGCCGTCGCCAGCCGACGCCCCGTCTCGGTTCCGCCGCGTTCCCGGACCTGTGCCGCGAGCCGAGGCCCCGGCGGGTCGTCGGTACCGCCGTCCGTGCCCTGTTCAGCGCGTCGCTGCGATCCACCTCCGGAACCGCCGCCGTACCGGTCCAACAGGCCCGGTTCCTCGGCCAGCCGAGCCGCCAGCGACTCCGCCTCCCGCCTGGAGCGGACGAACGCCAAACACTGCCCGCCGTCGTCAACTGCGTCGGCGACGAGCGCCGCGGTCACCTCGGTGGCGCGGTCGTGGTTGGGGCCCGTCGACGGGACGGCGACCCCGAGCGTCGACCCGTCGTCGAAGGTCACGTCGCCGTCGGCGTAAACGCCCGTCCGTAGCGAGACCGGCCGCCACGCTGACTCCACTAGGCCGGCGTCGAGCCACGCCGCGATCGCGTCGGGGTTATCGACCGTCGCCGAGAGCGCGACGACCTGAACGCCCGGCGCCCGGCGTTGAAGGGTTGCGAGCGTTATTTCGAGCGTCGGGCCGCGACGAGCCCGCCCCAGCAGGTGAACCTCGTCGACCACGACACACGCCAACTCCGCCACCCACGACGCGCCGTTCCGGATGGCGGAGTCGACCTTCTCCGCGGTCGCGACCACAATGTCTTCCTCGCCTAGTTCCTCGGCGGGCGAGTCGAAATCGCCCGTCGAGATCCCCACACTCACCCCCGGCAGCTCCGCGAACGACTCGTATTTCTCGCGTGCGAGTGCGCGAAGCGGTACGATGTACAGCGCCGGCCCGTCGGCAGTGAGCATCGCCAGCTCCGCGATCAGCGTCTTCCCCGACGCCGTCGGAATCGCGGCGACGACGTTCTCTCCGCGGGTGACGCCGGCCTCCACCGCGGCGGTCTGTGGGGGGTACAGCTCCTCGATCCCCGACGCGCGGTACTGCTCGCGGACGGCCGCGGACACGGGGAGATCCCGAACGTGCACACAGGATTGTGGGACCGGAATCATATAAAAAGTCGCGGGCGATTACCCCTGGGCGTCGTCCGGATGCCGGTGCCCGGCCCCGGCCCGGCCTCACCGGGCGAACTGCTGCTCGAGCAAGGTCGTGAGCAGGTACGCGCCGAGCCGCGAGGTGTTGTCGGTCGGGTCGAGCGTCGGGGCGACCTCCATGAGGTCGGCGGCCGCCACCGCGTCGTGCGTGCCGAGCGTCTCCATCACGGTCAACGCCTGGGAGGCCGACAGCCCGCCCGGCTCGGGGGTGCCGGTCCCCGGCGCGACCGACGGGTCGACCGAGTCGATGTCGAAGGTCACGTAGACCGCGTCGGCGTCTGCGGCGGCGTCTGCGACCGCCGCCCCGATCACGTCCTCGATCCCGTGGCGTTCGATGTCACGGATGGTAAAGAGCGAGAGCCCAGTCTCGTCGGCGAACTCGAAGAAGTCCGGCGACTCGTAGCCGCGGATCCCGACCTGTGCGACGTGCTCGTAGTCGGTGTACGGCGAGTCGGCGATGTGGTGCGTCGAGGAGCCGTGGAAATGCTCTCCGAGCACGGCGCTCTCGGCGACGGTGTCGGTGTGGGCGTCGATCTGGACGAGCCCGACGGTGTCGTGGCCGCTGCCCTCGGCGAACCCCCGGAACGCCGGAAAGGTACAGTAGTGGTCGCCGCCGAGCAGCACCGGCATCGTGCCCCGTTCTGCAACGGTCGCGACGTGTGCGGCGATGGAGTCGGCGGTCGTCGCCCGGTCCATCGGAAACACCGGAACGTCGCCGCAGTCGACCAGGTCCAGCGCGCCGAAGTCGACCTGCTGTCCCGTCCGGATGTTGGTGAGCCCGCCTTTGTACCCCGAGAGATACGCCAGCCAGGCGCTGGCCCGGCGGAGCGACCGGGGTCCGTACCGCGTTCCAGGCTGGTTGCTGACGGCGCCGTCGTAGGGGACCCCGAGTACGGCGGCGTCGACGCCGGCGACGTCTTCCACGTCCGCGATCTCCCGCTTCAGGAACGTCTCGAACCCGGCGTACGGCAGTTCGACAGAGCTCCCGTCGGTCGACGCGTGGAAGGCGGCGGCCCGGCTCTCGTATTGCTGACGACCCATATCAGTCGCCCGCGTCGTCGGTGTGTGCCTCGATCGCGGTTCGGAGGCCTTCGACGGTGCGGTCAAGCTGGTCGCGGGTGATCGTCAGCGGGGGCTGGAACCGGAGAACGTTCTTGTGGAACCCGCCGACCCCCATGATGATTCCCTGCTTCCGCAGATGTTTGCCGATCGCCTTCGCGAACTCCGCGTCGGGCGCCGGGGCGACATCCATCGGGCCGGTCTCCGAGGGGTCGATGATCTCGAGCCCCTGCATCAGCCCCAGCCCCCGGGCGTCGCCGACGACGTCGTGCTCGGACTCGAGCGCCGCGAGTTCGTCGCTCAGCCACGCCCCCTGTTCACGCGCGTTGTCGACGATCCCGTCTTCTAACTCCTCGATCGTCGCCAGCGCCGCCGCGCAGGCGACCGGGTTGCCGCCGAACGTCGACAGGTGATCGCCGGACTCGAAGGCGTCTGCGACCTCGGCGCTGGCGGTGAACGCCCCGAGCGGGAGGCCGTTGGCGATGCCTTTCGCCTGGGGCATAATGTCCGGGACCACGTCGAAGTGATCCGAGGCCCACATCTCGCCAGTGCGGCCGTAGCCGGCTTGGACCTCGTCAACGATCAGTAGCGCGCCGTGGTCGTGTGCGATCTCTTTCACCCGGGAGAGCCACCCCTCCGGGGGGACGATGATCCCGCCTTCGCCCATAACGGGCTCGACCACGACCGCCGCCAGGTCGTCGGCGGTGTGGGTCTCGATCACGCGCTCGACGTCCTCGGCGCACGCGCACGAACACGGCCCGCCATCACAGAGCTGACACCGGTAGGCGTACGGCGGCGCGACGTGGGCGACGTCGTTGATCGTCGGCGCCATCTCGGATTTGTACGCCTTGTTCCCGGTCAGCGCCAGCGACCCGAGCGTCCGGCCGTGGAACGACATCTCGAGTGCGAGCACCTCCTTCGACCCCGTGTACTTCCGGGCGAGTTTGACCGCACCCTCGACGGCTTCGGTCCCCGAGTTGCAGAAGAACGTCTTCTGGAGGTCTCCCGGCGTCGTCTCCGCAAGCTTCTCGGCGAGCGCTGCCGCGGGCTCGTTCGGGTGGACGTACGTACACCCGTGGACGAACTCGTCGAGCTGTTCTTTCGCGGCCTCGACGACCGCCTCGTTGTTGTGCCCGACGTTGGTGACCGAGATGCCCGAGAACACGTCGAGATACTCGTTGCCCTCGAAGTCCTCGACAGTACACCCCGACGCGCGCTTGATCGGGACGTTCAGGCTCTTCCAGATGGGCATCAGATACTCCTCGTACTGTGCTTCGACGCGCTCGTTCGAGACTGGTGTGTTGGCTTGTTGTGACATCGTATATGGAACTCCTATTCCACCGTTAACCGAAGTTGGACGGATACGCTCAAAAATCTTGAGGTGGACGATCTCCCCGCAGACGCGACAAAGCGCCTCCGAAATCCGAGATACACCCGATACGTCGGTGCAGGCTGGGCGATTCCGATACGGTAATTTGTTACCACGCTGCGGCGTCGGAGTATCAGTGATTTTTATGTGTTCCTCCCAGCGTAGCAGTCACTGATGGCCACAGGCGGCGAGCGGCGGCGGTACGATCTGCTCCGGCTCATCGACGAGAACGAGCCGATCGGGAGCATTCGGCTCGTCGACATGATGCAACAGCGCGGCTACTCGATCAAGGATCGAACGATCCGGCTGATGCTGTCGGAGCTCGACGAGGAGAACCTGACCGAGAAGGTGACCGGAAAGGGAAGACGCCTGACCCCCGCCGGCCGCACGGAGCTCGAACGCGGCGACGTGAACGGTCGACTCGAACGGGTTCGTGAACGCATCGCTACGCTGACCAGCGACGTGACCTACGACCCCGCGGAGGACGGCGGCGAGGTCGTGGTCGGGACCGGCCGCGTGGCGGCCGACGACGTCGACGAGGCGTTCGAGCTCCTGACCGCACTCCACGAGTCGACGATCGGGCCGGTTCCAGTCGCGGTGATCGACGAGGGCTCGGGCGTCGAAATCGCGCTCCCCTCGAGCATCACCCTCGACGGCGTCCTGCTTTCCCGCGGCATCAACGCCCGGTTGGTCACCGCGGGGCTCGTAGAGTACGACGGCGCAATCACCCGGTACATCGACGCCATCAGCGGTGAGGGGTCGACGATGGACGTGGTTCGGCTCCTCGTCGAGGCCGACCGGACCGACGTCGACGCCGTCCTCGACGACCGCGAGGGCGTCCTGATCGTCGACAAACGCGAGTTCCCGCTGACCCGCTTCGAGGAGGCCAAAGACCTCTCGACGGCGACACGCGACCGGCTGGGCGGTGTGGTGGCGTTTCGCCGCCCCCGCGAGTCCGGGTCGGTTCCGATCGGCACCCAGGGCTGGGAGTTCGCGTCGCTCACTTACGGCGGCATCGGCGAGACGGCGTTCGCGCTCCTGTACGAACACGGACTGCTCGCCGGGTGGGACTCACTGGGCGGCCTCCGCCCGCGCACGATGTTCGAGGCCGCCCCGGCTCGCTACGAACGGCTGTGAAGTCGAACCCGTTCGAGTCGGGGATGACAGCCCGTCTCGTACGAATTAGTGTACTCTGTGACAGCGATCCGAATCAGGCGCCGACGATGATCCCGAGGACGAGTACGCCGAAGAAGACTGCCCACATCCCGAGTGACTTGATCGTCGCCGAACTGTCCTCCAGTTCGACGGGGCCGCCCGCGGCAGTGTCTTTGTCGCTGTCGAATCCCTGTGTGAGAAACCAGTAGAGCACCAGCGCGCCGAACAGGGCTTCGGCGACCCAGAACAGCACGATCATCCCGGTGAAGAGCCCTTCTCCCATCATTCGTCGTCACCTCCCTCGACGCCGCCGTCGGCGGCGACCGACGGAGCCTCTTGGGCGATCGATTCGAACCGGAAGTCGTCGGGCGACGCGCCGCTTACGACCAGGGTGAGGCCGGTCGAGACCAGGTGTCCGATGGCCATGATCTCCCACAGCTTGAGCGTCGGCGTGGTGACCACCACGTCGTAGCTAGCTGCGAGCAGGTAGCCCGTGATGAGCTGTGAGACCACGACGCCGGTGACGAACCCGGTTTGTGACGCCTTCTTCCAGAACAGCGAGAGCGCGAACGGACCGACCAGCGCCGACGCGCCGATCCCGCCGATGAGGAGCAGCTGCACGAAGCTGATCGATCCGAGCGCGAACACCGTGCCGGCGAAGATGACGGCCGCGAACCCGATCGACGCACCGCGGGCGACCCGGAGCTGCTGGCCGTCCGAGGCATCCTCGTTGATGTGGCGGTAGTAGATGTCTCGCGAGGTGAGGCTCGCGATGGCTGTCAGGTACGAATCGACCGACGAGCCGAGGACCATGAGCGCGACGAGTAGGAACACGATCGCCGCCCAGTCGGGCATCAGCCCGAGCGCCTCGATCGAGAGGTTGCCGGGTGCGACGTCGGTGAACGACGCCAGCCCGACGAATCCGATCACGGAGTACATCGCGATCGTGGTGAACACCCCGATCCCGCCGATGGTGAGAAACCGGGAGGTCTTGTCCCGCCGGACGGCGAACACTCGTTGCCACGTCGCCAGCGAGACCACACCCCACACGCCGAGCCCCAGCGCGTAGGGGAGGAACAGCCCCTCGATGGCGTCGAAGTTGGCCATCGACAGGAACGACGCCGACTGCTCTCCCAGGTTCGTCACCATCTGGCTGTACACCTGTCCCGGCCCTCCAGCCTCGAGTAAGAGCAGCGGGACGAAGATCAGCGTCAGCGCGAGTGCGCTGACGAACTGAACGAAGTCGGTGGTCATCGACCCCCACAGCCCACCGAGCAGGATATAGATCCCGATGACGCCCATCAGAACCGCCATCACGATGTTGGCGTCGATACCGGTCAGCCCGCCGATGACGGCACCCCCGACGAACAGTTGGATCACGCCGCCGAGCACCATCGTGTACAGGATGACCAGGATCACCACGAGGTGCGCCCAGTCGCCGAACCGCTCGATGAAGTACTCGCTGTACGTCAATCCTTGCGGGAACAGTTCGCGCATCCGTAGGGCGAAGGGGATGACGACGAACGACGACAGCACCGCCGGCGCGGCGTACATCCAGATCCCCGCGACGCCGGTGATCCCCACGTACTGCGGCACGCCGAGGATGTCGCCGGCCCACATCCAAGTTACCGCGAACGAGGCCGTCGTCAGCCCGAGTTGGGCGCGGCCCCCGGCGGTGATGAACTCCTTGGTGTCGGTTACCGACTGCCGCCGGAAGATGTAGTAGCTCAGCCCGATCATCGCCACCGCCCACACTCCGAGGAGACCGGCGCCTGTAAGCTGCGTTACCACGCGTTCACACCCCCAGCCGAACGCTCTCCTGATTCACGCCCCCGCTGGTGGCAATGCATTACCATATCAAGAGTTTCAGAGTGAGACGGAATTCATAAAAGTTACGCTGGAGGAAGACAGTAATTACGCACGTATGTCCGGAAAAGACTCCGAGAAGCACGTGGATTTGACCCATCCGATCGAAACTGGGATGCAGACCTACCCGGGCGACCCGGACGTGGCAGTCCGTAGCCACGCCTCACACGACGCCGACGGGTACAGCGTGTCGTCGCTGGAGTTGGGTAGTCACACTGGGGCGCACGTTGACGCGCCTGCACACGTGATTCCCGGGGGCAAGACGCTCGCTGCGTACCCGGTCGGCCGATTCGTCTTCGATGCGGCCCGCGTCGACTGCCGGGATCTCGGGCCCCGCGACCCGGTTCCCCCAGAGCGGATCCCGACGGGGGACGCCGACTGCGTGGTGCTGTGGACCGGGTGGGACGCCCACTGGGGAACTGCGACGTATCTCGACCACCCGTATCTCTCGCCGGCGGCCGCGCGAGCGTGTGCCGACCGCGGACTGGCGGTCGCCTCCGACACCCTGAATCCCGATCCGACCCCGACTGCGGCCGCCGGGGACGACGAACCCGACGGGTTGGTCGCCCACCATACGTTGCTCGAGGCCGACTGCCTCGTCGTCGAGAACCTCACTGACCTGGGGTCGGCCACCGATCGCTTCGAACTCCGAGCGTATCCGCTGGCGACCCGCCGCG
>Ga0102935_1000055_pt1 | contig 34791 bp, 45 predicted proteins | sample SalPonR2_A_D2_MG_FD_78508 | JGI IMG/M metagenome (GOLD analysis project Ga0102935, IMG submission 78508) | Salt pond soil microbial communities from South San Francisco under conditions of wetland restoration - Salt Pond MetaG R2_A_D2_MG | ecosystem: Environmental > Aquatic > Marine > Intertidal... | reverse complement strand
TCGGGCACGGGACGAACTCCGGTAGTCGGAACGTTCACGGCGCTGCCGCGGTCAGAGAGCGTATGAAGCAGGCCATCGTCGCCAGGACCGACATCGGGATGGGAACCGGAAAGCTCGCCGCACAGGTCGCTCACGCCTCGCTGTCGGCCTACGAAGACGCCGGCACCTCGGCGCAAAGCGACTGGAAGTCCGGCGGGCAAAAGAAGATCGTGCTGAAGGGAAGCGGCAAGAAGCAACTTCAGCGACTGGCCGACGAGGCGCGCCGGGAAGCGCTCCCGTACGCGCTCGTCAGGGACGCCGGCCACACCCAACTAGAGCCGGGGACAGTGACTGCGCTCGCCGTCGGACCGGGTCCCGAAAACGTCGTCGACAAAGTGACCGGCGACCTGAGCCTTTACTGACCGGGCTCTACTGGAAACCGCGGGTGTACTGTCGGGGGACGGGCGCGTCGTGGCCGAGTGCCTCGGCGGCTCGGATCGCGAAGTACGGGTCTCTGAGATGTTCGCGGCCGACGATCGCCAGGTCGGCGCGTCCGTTCCGGATGACTTCGTCTGCACCCTCGGGAGTCGTGATTTTGCCGACGGTGCCGACCGGCGTACCGCTCTCGGCGATGCGTTCGGCGTAGGGGACCTGATAATGTGGGGCCGAGTCCGGGACCTGCTGGTCGGGGTGGACGCCGCCCGCGCTCACGTCGACGAGATCGACGCCGAGCGGTTTCAGATCGCCAGCGAGGCGGGCCGAATCCTCGACGGTCCACGACTCCCGATCCGGAAGCCAGTCGGTCGCCGAGAGTCGGACGAAAAGCGGCGTCCCCTCAGGGATCTCGTTTCGGACCTCCGTGACGATCTCTCTGAGCAGCCGGGTCCGGTTCTCGAAGCTCCCGCCGTAGTCGTCTTCGCGGGTGTTCGTCACCGGCGAGAGGAACTCGTGGAGCAGATACCCGTGGGCGGCGTGGATCTCCAGGATGTCGAAGCCGACGTCGACGGCCCGGACGGCGGCGTCGACGAAGGCGTCGATCACACGCTCGATGCCCTCGATGTCGAGCCGTTCGGTCTCCAGTGGGTCGTCGGCCGGCCACGGGTCGGCCGTGGGGCCGACGGGTGTCCAGCCGGCCTCGTCGTGACGGGGGGCACCGCCGTCGCCGGGGCGGTACGTCGACGCTTTCCGGCCGGCGTGAGCGAGCTGGATCGCCGACGTCGCACCCTGCGAGGCGATGTAGTCGGTGACCGGCCGCAGGGCGTCGGCGTGCTCGTCGCTCCAGAGGCCGAGGTCCTGTGGCGAGATGCGACCGCGAGGGGTGACGGCGGTGGCCTCAGTCATCACGATACCCGCACCGCCGGTCGCCCGGCTGCCCAAGTGGACGAGATGCCAGTCGGTCGCCAGTCCGTCCATCTCCTCGCAGGAGTACTGACACATCGGGGAGACCATCACGCGGTTTCTGGCCGTCACGTCCCGACACTCGAACGGGGTGAAAAGGTGCATACCCGCCGTTCGCGGCGGACGAAAAAGACCCTTTGTATATCGGTTTCTCCGGTATCGATCGGGTTCTCGACTCCCGGCGGTCGCGCGGTGGCCGGCCCGAATCGTTCGAATCGACGCCGATCCGGCGATGGGGTTTACCCGTCCGGGTACCGTTGTCCGCGACATGTCGGGCGCTCCAAACGATTTCGATCCGGAATCACCGGCGGAACGCGAGATCGCCGGCGAGGCCGCGGACGACCGGTCCGATTTTCTCTCGCTCATGGGCCACGCCTATCGGGGCGAACTCGGGCGGACGGCCTCCTGGCGGACGCGGATCGACAGAACGACTAACTGGGCAGTCGTGCTGGCGGCGACGTTGCTCACGTGGGCGTTTTCAGCCGATTCGCGGCCGCATTACGTCATTCTCGTCGGTGTCGCGACGATCACCGTCTTTTTGAGCATCGAAGCGCGCCGGTATCGGATCTACGACATCTGGCGATCGCGCGTCCGATTGCTGGAAGAAAACGTGATCGCAAACGCGCTGGATCCGGACGGCGTCGAGCAGTCCAACTGGCGGAAGCTCCTGAGCGAGGATCTCCGTGAGCCGACCATCAAAACGCCGACCATGGAGGCGGTGTCCCGTCGTCTTCGGCGTGTGTACATGCCATTGCTTTCGGTACTGATCGGCGCGTGGATCGTTCGACTGACCGTCTTCGCGCCAACGTCGGTCGGCGTCATCGAAGCAGCCGCGGTCGGCGGAATTCCGGGGGCGGCCGTTCTGGCGGTCGTTGGGTGCTTCTACGGCGGTCTCGCGGCTATCACGTTCTGGCCGAGAGCACGGGAAGCAAAGGGCGCACTTCAGCCGGAGACCGAATCGGGCGAGTGGAAATGACCGCGGGAGCAACCGGCGAGGGCGTCGATGACAAACGGCTTGTCGCTCTATCACGCAGGGGACTGTATGCGCGACGCCCACCCCGTTGAGACCGCCGTCGGGATCGAGTACTACGTCTCCGAAACCGATGGGACCGGCGGGCATCTCCGCGATCGATCCGAGGACTTCCGGGTCCGTGAACGGGAGGCGTTCGGCGCCGATCTCCGGGATCTCGACGCCGAGACCGGGTCGTATCCTCACCTGGTCTTTCGGGCGACGCTTCGGGGCTGGGACACGAACGATTTCGCCTCGACGCTGTCGAACCGCCTCGGCGTGAGCCGCGAACGGGTCTCGTGGGCAGGAACGAAGGACAAACACGCCGTCACGACACAACTGTTCTCGGTCAAGCGCGAGGCGAACACGCTCCCGGAGATCGACGGGGCCGATATCGAACCGCTCGGTCGCGCCGGGCGGCCGGTGCTCTTCGGTGATCTGATCGGCAACGAGTTCGAGGTGGTAGTTCGGGATGCCGACCGGCCCGAAAACGCCGATCCGATCGCCAAGGAGCTTCGGGCGTTCGCTGGCACCGACAGCGAGGAGGGCGAAGACGGAGCGATCGCAGTCCCGAACTACTTCGGCCAACAGCGATTCGGCTCCAAACGGCCGATCACTCACCGGGTCGGTCTCGCCATCCTCGCTGAGAACTGGGAGACAGCCGCCGTCCGGTACGTCTGTGAGTCGAGCGAGCGCGAGCCGGAACGGACCCAGCGGGCGAGAGACCGGATCGCGTCGGACCGGAACTGGTCGGCCGCCACGGAGGAACTGCCGGGCGGGCTCCGGTTCGAGCGGGCGATCGCCGCACGACTGGCCGAGAGCGCCGAACGTCCGGCTGACTATCGGGCGGCACTCGAAGAGCTCCCGACGAACCTCCAGCGGATGTTCACCAACGCGGCCCAGTCGTACGCGTTCAATCTGATCCTCTCGGAACGGCTCCGGCGTGGGCTGCCCTTCGGCCGGCCGATCGAGGGTGACGTAGTGTGTTTCACCGACGAGGACGGTCTGCCCGATCCCGGCCGGACGCAGGTCGTCGAAGCGGGACAGCTCCGGACGATTCGACGACACTGTGAGCGCGGCCGGGCGTTCGTCACGGCCCCACTCGTCGGCACTGACTCTGAGTTCGGTGCCGGGGAACCGGGAGCGATCACCCGGGAGGTACTGGCCGAGCTCGGGATCGAGCGCTCGGATTTCTCGCTGCCCGGGGAGTTCGCATCGAGCGGGACGCGGCGGGCGATCGGCGTCACGACGGATCTCACGCTCGATCGGGATCCACTTACGCTTCGGTTCTCGTTACCGAAGGGCAGCTACGCGACGGTCGTGTCTCGCGAGTTTTTGAAGACCGATCCCGACGACCTCGCCTGACCGGGCCCGACAATCCAACCGCAAACCGCCCCGCTTATCGGCGTTCGTCGCCTTCAAGTCAGTATGGAGTGTCGGTGCTGTGCGTCGCCGCTCGATCGGCCGGGCGATTACTGTCTGGTCTGTCGGAGCGAAAACGCCGACACGGTCGTCGTCGAATGTACGCGCGAACGTTCGACAGTGACAGCGCTTTTGCAGGATGAGATCGTCGGGGAGCGAACCGTGACGACGACGCCCGAGACTGACGATCGGTGGGGGCCGACCGAGCTCCGGAATTTCGCCGGACGGGTGGCGGACGAGGTCCGGCGAAAACGGCCCGAGGAGGTCTATGCGACCGGCGATCGGGAGGTCATCAACGCAGTCCGACGCGAACTCCGGTATCCCTTCTATCGCGTCGAGGACGACGACCCGATTGAGGCCGTCCGACGGAAGCGTGGAGAGCCGGCTCTCGCGGTCGTCGAGGCGACGGTGACCGAAAAGCTCGGCGGTAGCCACAGCACACTCATCGGCGGCCGTGACGGTCGCCGGGCGATCGAAACTGTCGCGGAGCATCCCCACGTTAAAAAGATCATCCCCGGCCCGATCGACGCCGGCGGGTCTGGATCACGGAGCGGGGTCCGGGCCAAAGCGACCCGTGCCGACGAGCACGGCAACGTCCGGCTGTTGATCCGTGACGGCTCGAGCGTCCAAGAAAACCGGATCGTCACCACAGCGGGGGATCGTGAGCTCGGCGAGTACGTCCGGGCTGATCTCAACGAGGCGCTCTCGAACGCCGAGTTGGACGCCTGACCGATCCGCCGGCCACCGGGACGAAACGTGGGGTTTATGCGTTCGCTGGAGTGATACTAGGCTACTATGGCCAAGAAGGGCAAAACCGGGAGCGCCGGCCGCTTCGGCGCGCGATACGGACGCGTCGCTCGCCGCCGCGTCGCGGAGATCGAAGAGGACACCAACAACGCGACCGTCGACGGCGACAGCGTCAAACGCATCGGCACCGGTATCTGGGTCAACGAGGAGACCGGCGAGACGTTCACCGGTGGCGCGTATCGCCCCGAGACCCCGGCCGGAAAGACCGTCAAACGGTCCATCCGCGCCGCGATCGGCGACGAAGAGTAAGACCAGAGTACCTATGAGCTACAAGTGTTCCCGCTGTAAGCGCGACGTCGAACTGGACGAATACGGCGGCGTCCGGTGTCCCTACTGTGGTCACCGTGTGCTCCTGAAAGAGCGCAGCCGCGACATTAAAGAAGTCGACGTCGAGTAGCGTGCATACGGCCGAACTCAGTTTTCGATACGAGTCCCCGGAACGGGCCGATCTCGTCGCGAGCGCCGTCGGTCAGGAACTCGGAGAAATCGACAGCGATCGCGCTACCGCGAGGCTCTCACAACGCCAGTCACAGCTTTCGATCGAGATCGACGCCGACGATCTCGTTGCACTCAGGGCCGGACTGAACACGTGGGCCTCACTCGTCGAAGTCGCCGAACGGATGGTCAGTGCCGGGTCGGACTAGACGGGGTCGGTTTATCCGGCCAGTGAAACGAGCGTAGCGCCCACGACGACGATCACGGCGGCCGCGACCAGTCGCCACGTAACGCGTTCCAGTTGGCGCGGCAGGAACGCGATCGACAGCACGATGACGAGCAACGGGGCCGTCTGAATGATCGGGATCGCGATCACGACCGGCACTGTCTCCAGCGCCGCGAAATACGCGAGCAGACCGACCGCACTCGTCACGCCCGCCGCGACGTACCAGCGCATCCGAACGCTTCGTGCCGGCGTCGAAATAACGCTTCCACGCAGCCGTCGGTAGCCGATATAACCGATCAATGCGGCGCTCATCATCACTGCGAGTCCGACAGGGATCGGCGTTCCGGCGTCCAGCCCGATCCGGACGAACACCGGCTCGATACCGATGAAAAACGCCGCCCCGAGCGGTAGCAGGAGCGACTTTCCGGTTTCCCGAACGGAGATGTCCGGTCCCGAATCGGCGGCCGTCACCCACGAGATGATCGCGATTCCGGCGACAATGAGCCCGATCCCTACCCCGTGGCCGACCGTGATCGATTCGTCGAGAACCCAGATCGCCGCCACAGCGGAGACGACTGTCGACGCCGAGACAACCGGCGTCGTCCGACTCGCGCCGATCGTCTGGATCCCGCCGTACACACAGATCCGACCCAACATCAGTCCGACGAGTCCGGCCGTAGCGAACATACCCGCCGAAAGCCACGAGAGCCCGTACGTCGGATAGTACAGCACAACAGCCGGGGGGACGATGAGGAGCGCGTTCGTCGCCATCACGACGACGACCGCGTCCCCGACGTCGCCTTCGACGGTCGCGATTCGAACGAGGACGTTCTGGAGGGCAAAGAGGAACGCGCCGAACGCCGAAAGCGCAATGCCGGTGAGATACAGGACGTCCACGTTTCTGTTGGATTCGTTCGTAGCGAGAGGGGTAACCTAAAGATTCCGTTCGCTACGGTGTTCGGGACCCATAGCTCTCGTTTTTGAATACCGGCGAGAACGATCAAAGGAACCGCGTTCGTTGATAGCATATTTTTGAACGCTCAGTTTTGTTTTACGAGTATTACAGTACGAATCCTGCATAGCTCCCCAAATTATATGATAATCGGTAACAATACTGGCGGTATGGGAGATCAAATAGTCGCGTGCCCGCAGTGTGGGAAACACATCAACTTCTCGATCGTGGAGTTGACTGCGGATCAACAGGTCGCGTTCGTACAGCAAAACGAGATAGACCGCGACGGCGAGTGGACGGTCCACCGAACTGAGTGTCCCCAGGGACATCCGTTCTGGTATGCAACCGAAACTGTCGACCCGCTGAAAGCGTAGGTACAGTCCGTATCGACTGGCGAACGAAGCGGGCCGGATCAGCCTTATTCTCGGAACGACGTCGGCGAGGCCGTGATCTGCTGTAGCGTCTGAAGCCCGGTGTGAAACCGATCGACAATCTCGGATTGGTGTGTCGGACACGCGAGCGCCGCGACCATACCGCCACCGACCGGTATCATCGGTTGATACGGGTTGTGCGGCGCGAGGCGACAGCCCGGGCAGGATATCCCGCCGGCCGGCCAGTGATCCAGAAGTTCGACGGTCTGTGTGGTCGTGTGTCCACAGACGGATCTGAACTGTTCGAGATGCTCGGAACAGCCGACGACGGGTACGGTGAGCGCATCCAAGAGCAGAAACGAGGTCTCGTTCCGACCGGGCGATCGGTGGGCGGAAGCACACTCCGTACACTGAATTTCCGGCGGCTCCTCGGGGACGTCCGGCTGTGGCTGGTGGGTCTCTCCGGAGCGCATGACAAGTGAACATCCGAAGTTCGAGGCCCTGACGGGTAAGTCATTGGGTCGGCTCGAAGCGGGCCATCTAGGTCAGGGCCTGGAAGCGTCCGAGACCGGGGACGCGACCGAGAGCGGGCCACCCGTCGGCTTTTCCGATCCCGGGACGATTCAACGGACGGCAGGTCAATCACAACCCTTAATTGACGCACCCGACTACGAGAAAGTAGCGGGATGGGATAGCCAGGAGATTCCGCCGGGCTCATAACCCGGAGACCGGACGTTCAAATCGTCCTCCCGCTATGTACTTCTCGGATCGCGGTATCGTCGTGAGATAGTTCTCCCGTCGAAGCCCCTTCCTGCTCTGAGAGAGCGTTCGACACAGCGGACGAAAATCCCGCGTCGGCATATTCGTGACCCACCGTTTACTCTTCCCGGACGTTCTATAGGGCTCCGTTCCGGTTCGGCCCCTGATAAGATTTAACGGGCACCGGGGGGACCAATCGACCATGACAGTCGAAGACGAGATCTCCGAATTTATCGTCGAAACGAGTCTCGACGACATTCCGGATCGCACGGTCGAGTTCACGAAGCATCTTTTGTTGAAGACGGTCGCCGGAACGCTCGCCGGTTCACGGACGCCCTCGGGTGAAATGATACTCGACTACGTGGGCGAAAACGGTCACGACGGCAGCGCCCGAGTCATGGGCGCCGGCCTCGAAACGTCCGCGGAGGACGCGGCCCTCGCGATGGGATATTTTTCTCACGCGGCAGAACTCGAGGACGACCAGTTCCCGGTAGCCGCCTCGGATATCACGGTTATTCCAGTGGTGTTCGCGCTCGCGGACGACCTCGGTCTGTCGGGCGAACGGATCGTCGAAACGACGGCGGTGGCGATGGAGGTAATGAACCGGGTCGCCTCGTTCCCCGTGACCCATCTGGGGTTCACGGATCTCCCGTTTTATGGGGTTATCGGCGCGCAGGCGGCCGCCGCGAAGTGTCACGGGTTCGATCGAGATCGGACGAAGAACATGCTGGGGTTGGGTATCGCTCAGAGCAGCGGGTGGCGGATGAACTTCGGGACGGCGGCTCACTACTGGGAGTCAGCCGTCCCCTGTCAGAACGCCGTTTCGTCGGCAGAACTGGCGAAAGTCGGCGGCGACAGCAACCCGGATATCGAATCGTGGCTGGGAGCGCTGCTCGAGGAGGACATCGAAACCGATCGTATCACGCGCAGTCTGGGCGACGAGTGGCGAGTCCACGAGACGTGCATCAAGAAGTACCCGGTCTGTTTTCTCACCCATCGACAACTGGACACGCTCCGTGAATTGATGGCTTCTCACGAGCTTTCCGCGGAGAACATCGAATCGATCGAAACGGACGTCGGACCCGTCGACGAGGTCGTCGACCGACCGAATCCGACATCAGTCGACGACGCGAGGTTCAGTCTCCAGCACGTCCTGGCGATATACGTACTGAATCGGAACATCTCCTATGTTGATCTCCAACCCGACGTAGTCGGCGACCCAGCCGTCGAATCGCTCCGATCGAAGGTCGATGTTACCGTCCACGACGACTGGCCGGCGGAGTTCAATTCCGGCGTTCCGGAAGTGAAAATCACGACCATCGACGGGGACGTGATCGCCGGCGAACGGGAACACCTCGTCGGTGGCCCCCACGAACCGCTTTCGGAGGACGAGATGGGAGCACTCTACACACGAATCGTTACGGAATACTACGACGAACCGCTCCTTTCGGAGGCGAACATCGAAGAAACCCTTTCGATGGTACTGAACCTCGAAGCACAGGACGAAACGGCCATCGACGAACTGTACGAGTTGTTGACGTACGAAACGAACTGAGGGACCCTTACGAGGGAGGGGCAATTTTCAAACAGCCGAGAAAGCCCGTCCGCGAACCGCGTGATCGGTATGGGTCAAATCGCCGTTTGACCGTAGCGCACGTTCTTTGTTCCCGAGGCGGATGTCCCGGCAGGGAATGAACACTGCTTACCCGTTTGCGACGGCTGAGTACGCTTCGAAGCGATGGTCACTCTACGCGGGTTGTTATATGTTTGTCTGTGCCACAGCGGTGGCTGTCCTTTTTTCAGGTCCGTTCGCGCTCGCTGCGGAGGTGATGGGGGTCCGGACGGAGTACTGGGCGGTCGTCATAGCCAGTCCGGTGTTCGGTATCGGGGCCGTTGTCTGGTTGGGAATCGTCGAACGCCGGGGATCGTATAGTTACGTTCTCGGGGGAGCGTTCGGGCTTATCACAGCTCTGATAACCGGACTGTTGTGGACGGCACAGTTCATCCGCGTCTGGAGTCTCGAAATGACGGCAGTCCCCATGGTCGCTGTTCTGATCGTCTTAGTGGTCGGGATTTCCGCGGTCGCTGGCGTGGTGACTGCGCTTCCGTTGATGTATGTTCGACGCCGACTGCGTACCGCGCCGGCAGAGAAAGCGAACCCTCAGTGAAAGCGTGGTCAGTCGTCCCCGGTCGGATCGACGATGACGACTTCTCCGTCCTCGACGACGACGTTGATCAGCGTCTTGGCGCTGTATTGGGAGTTTTCCAGCGCGTTGTCGCCGTCGTCTTTCTTTATGACGGCTACGATATCGACGATGTCCGCGCCGATATCCTCGAGTGCTGCACAGATCGCCGACAGCGTGCCGCCGGTCGAGAGCACGTCGTCGAGAACCAGAACGCTGTCTCCCTCGTCGACGTCGTTGATGTACATCTGATTTTCCGAGTAGCCAGTCTCCTGAAACAGCGGTGTCTCGCCCTCCAGACCGTATTCGCGTTTCCGGATTACCACCAGCGGGATGTCGGTCATAAGCGAGACGGCGGTCGAGATATGGATCCCCATCGCCGCCGGGGTGACGATCTTGTCGACGTCTTCCAGTTGTGCCTTCCGGATGATCTTGATGACGATCTCCCGGAGCAGGCTGGGTTCGAGCATCGGGACACCGTCGCTGATAGGGTGTACGAAGTAGTGATAGCCCTCCTTTTCGATAATCGGCGACTCCAGAAGCGACCGCTGTAGCTGATCCATGTACCGGGTACCGGGAGATGCGGGTAAAGCCTAACGGTACTTTACGACGGCGGGCGATCACTCCGCCGTCGGATCGAGCGCGTGGAAGGCTTCGATAATGACCTGCTTGGTGACGGCGCCCCGGGTCGTCCAGTGGTGGGCATAATCCAGCATGTCGTCGTAGATGTCGGGCTTGCAGCCGGCGGCTTTCGGATGGCCGCCGCCGTTGACCCGCTGGGCGACCTCGTGACATCGCTCGAAAGCGTCTGTTCCACGGATTGAGGCCGACCCGGCCGGCTTGACGATCACCGAGGCGTCGGCTCCCTCGTTTCGCATCGCCTCGGCGACTTCGTTCTGTGAACACCGGCCGTACGTGACGCCGACAGTCCATCCGTTGATCTCCCTGTAGTCGGCGCGTTCGATGGCTTTCTCCACGAGCGCCTCCTTTTCGACGCGCTGTTCTTCCAGGAACGTGGCTACGTCGGCCGAGAGATCAGCCCCATATTCAAGGACGGTCTCGATGTACTCCTCGGGGTCGGCCCAGTGAGCGTAGTCGGCGAGGTCGTCGCTCCGTGGGTCCTCACGGATCCAGAGGTCGTGATCCCTCGTGACCGCCGCCAGTTCGACGTAGCGCTCGTCGAAGTCGTGTTCGATCTCTTCTCGAGTTACGTCCGCGGTACAGACGGATTCCGAGTCGCCGACGACCAGCTCAGCGTGCTCGGAGACGGCGTCGACGAGCGATTCGTCCCACTGGTGGTGATCGAACCACCGGACTCCCGCGGCCAGGTCCGCGACCGCCGGGAGCGATTCGATATCCGACGCCGAATCGGGACACAGATCACAGACGTAGACCTCGACGCCGGGCTCACCGTATTCGAGGACGTACTCGAACGCATCGGCGATCTCGTGCGGACCGGCCGGAAGCAGTGACGCTGTTTCAAAGGCGATCCGTACCAGCGCGACACAGCCCAGTCCGTCGGCATCGGGATCGGCAATGACCACCCGATCAGCACCCGAGAGCGCTTCTCGAGCCCGCTGTTCAGCTTCGGTTTCGTCGACGGAGTCGGGTACAAAAAAGCCTCGCCCGGGGAGCAGCGACCGACGATGAAGCGACATCGCCTCGTCGTCGATGAGATAGTCGTCCATACCCCAAAGGCGATTCCAGGGTCAATAAGCCTCGCGGCTCTTTGACGACGTAAACCGTCGCGGCGATACCGCAACATCAGTCCAGTTGTCGGACCGTCAAAACGGGAACGGGGCACGTCCGGACGATTCGCTCGGCGACACTTCCCAGCAGAAACGAGTGCTCGCCGCTCCGCCCTCGGGTCCCCATAGCGATGCCGTCAGCGTCGATCTCTCGAACGTAACTGAGGATCTGTTTGGCCGGCTGACCGACCCGGACTGCGGTTTCGATATCGACGGAGGAGTCGGCTGTCTCGTTGGCCTGAACGACTGAGTCGAGCGCCGTTTCGCCTTGCTCGTCGAGCGCGGTTCGGACGTCGTCGTGAAGCCGCTCCGGGAGCGTTACGATCCGGCTGTCGTTGCGGACATAGAGCGCGTGTACGGTGGCATCGAACCGGGCTGCGAGATCGAGCGTACAGTCAACGGCCCGAGAGACGCTGTCGGAACCGTCAGTCGCGACGACCACCGTCTCGAACATAACCGGACTCAGTCTTCCGGGGTCATAAATCCATGTGGACGGGCGGGACGAAGGTCGACAGATCGGCCGAACAGCGATGGCTGCCCGGCACGGCAACCAATATTAGCCAGTGTTCACAACGTGACGTATGGAGATCGATACGGTTCTGGCACCGGTCGACGGGACGCGGGAGGCCATAGAGGCCGTCGAGTACGCGCTCGCGATCGCGGACCGGTACGAGGCTTGCGTCCACGCATTGTATCTGCTCGGTGAAGACGCCGCGGCGGCGATCGGGAACAGACGTATCGAGTCGACCACTGTCGCAGCGCGCGGCGAGCAAGTCATGGCCACCGTTCACGCGCTTGCCGAGGACGTTCCAGTCGATCACTCGTCCGCCTGTGGTTTTTCGGTGAACAGGCTGACACAGCATCCCGGAAGCGTAATCCTCGACGTCGCCGAAACCCTCGACGTCGGGTTCATCGTCGTTCCCCGACAGCCGATTACCGGCGACCAGGAAGCGGTGATCGAACGGGCTTCCGAATACGTCCTCGCCCACGCCTCACAGCCGGTGTTGTCGGTTTAGGACGCCTCTCCGTCGGCGGTCAACCGCGCAGCCATTTCGAGTTCGAAGTTCCCGTTTTCGGTCGAGACGAAGCCGACCTTTCGGTACAGAGCGACTGCGGGCGTGTTCCAGCGCTCGACGGTTAGCCAGACGCGATCGATCCCCTCGGTACGCCCGGCCCCGAGCAGGTGTTCGATGAGTTCCGTTCCGATGCCGGCACCCTGATACTCCCGGAGGACGAAGATTGCCAGTTCCGAGGCATCCTCGCCGTCCGGGACCAGTATCGCGTGTCCGACCGGGCTGCCGTCGTGGCAGGCGACCACGTTGACACAGTCGTCGTCAAGCAGTTGTTCGAGCCAGTTCCGGATCTGTGGCTCCTTGGTTGGCGGGATCCCCTGGGCACGGTCTTCCGGTTTGAACGCCTGGTACATCTCGACGAGCGGTTCGATTCCCTCGTCGTACCGTCGGACCTTTATATCGCGGCCCTCGCGGTCCTCGAACTCGGACGGTGGCGGATTGTACGGCCCGGCCACCGTGTCGGGATACTCGCGCGTCATCGGATGAGAGTTACCGTCGTCTGGGCGTTCAGTATGACGAACTCCGAGATTTCGCCGAGCTGTACTTTTCCGAGCGGGCTCGTCTCCCCGCCGCCGAGAACGATTCGATCGAACGAACCGCGCTCGGCGAGTTCCACGAGCTGACTGCCGGGGTGTCCCGAGAGGGTGGTGACTTCCGCGTCGAAGTCGACGTCGGAGAGCGCTTCGGTGGCCCGATCGCGAATCTCTGCCTGCGTTAGTGATGTCTCGGGGTTTTCCACGATCGCGATGGTCAGGTCGTCGCCGGCCTCCTTCGCCCGGTCGATGGCTACCTCAAGGGCGTACAGCGAATCGTCGCTCCCGCCGATGCCCAACAGTGTTTTCATATCTGGCCCCTCGCCATCCGAAAGCAAAAGCCTCCCGCCTGTCGGTCGACGAAGACGTCTGCCGTTCGTCTGACATCGGCGGTACGCTTTTTCCCCGGCGGACCGCATACGGTTCGTATGGTCGATAACGCACAGACGTCGGTGGATACGGACGGCTCGACGGGGGGAGATGGGACGGAACGATCCGGCGCCGACGCGTCTGACTCTACGGTACCCGACGACGTCAAAAGCTACACGCGCTTTTCGAAGATCGACGGCGCGACGTACGATCGGGCCAACGAGTTTCTTCGCGACCGAACGTACATCACCGCCCGGGAGTGGGCGATCGCGCGTCTCTGTGCGGACTTCAGGACCGAGACCGGCGTCGAGATGACGAAGATCGGAGCGAACTTGCCGGAGCTCGTTCCGTTCATGACCGATACCTACAGTCCGCAGGCGGTCAATCAAGCCCGATCCTCGTTCGACGAGAAGGTCCGAAAGGCCGGAGCGACGTTTCTCTACGGCGCGATGTGTGATTTCTACACGGCTGAAGAACTCGACGAATTGATGTACGAAATCACGGAGGTGGCGAAGTTCCTCCTCGAAGTCGAGGGGGTCGAACTCACTGTCGACGAGGAGCTAGACGCCGAAGAACGCATTTCGAGCGTGATGCGGGAGGTGCGCGAATCCTCGGCCGCGCTCAGACACGACGAATGCCCGAACTGTGGACACGAACTCGATGCGGACGGGAGCAGTTCCGGCGAGCCGACGGACGGATAGTCCCGGGAATTTCCGCCCCGGTTCGAACGCTTCTGAAGTTCATAGAGAATCTCCACAAAGCGTCTCTTCAGCCGAAACCCGAGTTACCTCCCGGCCGTCAACAAACGCTGTTTCGATGGCATCAACGGCGCGCTCGACATCGGCTGTCCCGCCGGCCGCCTCGATACTGCCAACGGACGCTGGATCGAACGGTACCCCGAGTTCTGCGTACACGGGCGCGAGAACCGCCGATACGTCCCGCTGGTCCGATTCCGAGACGATAACACAGCCACCGATGAGAGCGCTCTCACGTCGGACTCGCTGTGCGATACCCGCGATCTTTCCGGACCCCTGCAAAGAGTGTTCACCGGGACAGAACGATCGGTCGGGTTCACCGCGGGAGACGGCTGCACCGACCGTCTCGATGGCGCGGAACAGGGACGAGGTGGCGTCTCGATACCGGGCTTCGATGCCGCTTCGTTCGTCTTCGATCGGAACGGCGACGGCGAACGCTACAGTCGTTCCCGTGTAGGGGACAGCGCGTCCACCGACGCTTCGTTCGACAGGAGTGTACCCGTGGTCGACCGCAATCTCGCGAGCGCGTTCGTAACCCTCGGCGGACGAGTCACGACGGCCAAAGGCGATCTGTCGAGGGGGTGTCCAGACCCGAAGCGTCGGGTCGCCAGTCTGTTCGCTCATTCGGGCGAGTCGCCGCGTGACTTCTCTGTCGTCGCCGACATCGGGCAAACCCCCACGAACGAGGTGCATAGGGAGCCTTAGCTGTCGACGGCAATAAAGCCGCACGGGTCGAACGAACGGTATGGTCGGCGTTTCCCCGGTCGTCCTCGATCACTACGAGCGGTTTTCGCTCTATAATTCGCCGTATCCGGCGCACGATAGCGGCTGTGCGATCGATCTATACCCCGAGGGCAACGACGCCGTTTCGCCGGTGGCCGGCGAGGTACTCGCCACACGGACCGTCCGCTGTCCCGAACAGCCCTATGCCGTTTCGGAGGATTCGCTGCTGCTCGTCGACTGTGGGGCATACGTGGCGCGAATTCTCCACGTTGATCCTGCAGTCGAACTGGGCGAGACGGTCGAAATCGGCGATTCGCTCGGGACGCTCGTTCGATCGGGATTTTTCGGCCGGTGGGTCGATAACCATCTTCATCTCGGCTTTCGTCACCCGGATCAGAACCTCGAACGTGCGAGCGGTTCGCTGCCGATAGAGATCGAGACACCAGTCGCGGGTGTGAAATGGGACGGGACTGGAACGATCGAGGAGACGGGAGCGACGTACGTCCTGCTCGATTCGCCGACCCACGGCGATCCAGGGTTCGCGGCCCTGGCGAGTGATGACGGAATTCCGCTCGATGGCGGATTACCCCACTACACCGGTGGTGGGCTGTTACAGTCGGGCGATGGCCCTCTCAGGCTGCTTGAGACGACGGTCGGCAGGCCCGAGAGAAACGCCGTCGAGTGGCAGGACGTCGCGGTCTACACGAACGGTGTGCGAGCAACGGGACTTTCGCTGTTCGCCTCGCAGAAGGGTGTCGGGGCCAAGATCGTCTTCCACGAGGGCCACGAGTTTGTCGTCGGCGAGCAGATCCAGGTCACGATCGAACCGACGTCCGACCCGATTACACTAAGCTAGCAGCCGGCACCCGCCGGATCCGTGACGGTGTGCCGGGCTCCCGCCGTGTTCGTCACGGGCCGTGCTTGCACGCACGTGGTCGTCTGGTTCCGTGTTCGTATATAAATACTTGCGTCGAGATCGTCCGTAGTGCCGGTTCAGGCGTCGAGATACTCCGATTGGACTTCGACGACCGCCGCGGAATCGGCGCACTCGGCGTAGCGCCGCAGCGGTTCGTCGTTTAGCTCCAGAAACGTGTGTCCCCACCGAAACTTCCCGAGAATCGTCTCGGCCTGCTCCCAATGACCGAGGATACATAGCGCCCCTGCGAACGCCTCAACAGTATTGAGTTGGAACGGCGTGCCGTAGTTGACGGGGTTTGCGGCGACGAGGAACGGCAGCGATCGGTGGGGACCGTCGAGTTTGAACGCTTCGGCCTCGGCAGTCTCCCACGAACAGTCGAGCGCGACGAGCCGTCCAGCGTCGCCGGTATTACGGGTCTCATCCGTCGCGTCGGCGGGCGACAGCGCCCGGTCGGCGTACGGATCGAGGACAATACCGGGCGGTGTCGCCCGGGCAGACCGATGAAGCGTGGCGAGATCGAACCGAGCGAGCTTCCGGGCCGAGCACTTCTCGGGGTCGTCGTCGCCCTCGTACCGGACGTGTAATTCCACGCCTTCGCTTGTCTACGGGTATATAAAAGTCGCTCGGCGGGCGACAGTATATCAGTCCGAAGAAACCACTATACGCATGGACAGCGTGACGCTGGTTCGAGAGTACTATCGATCGATCGACGATGCCGACTACGCGGCGCTGACCGACGTTCTGGCCGGCGGGTTCGTTCATCGACGACCGGACCGCACGATCGAGGGGCGTGAGGAGTTCGTCGCGTTCATGCGCGGCGGCCGGCCGGATCTCGACACCGAACACGTAGTTGAAGCGATCTATACGGAACACGACGGCGACCGGATCGCCGTGGAGGGACGGCTACTCCGGGCCGACGGCAGCGAGTGGTTCAGGTTCTTCGACAGCTTCGAGGTCGGGCGTACCGGCGTTCAGAGCCTTCGAACGTACACTGACGGATCGTCCGAGTGAGTGATTACTCGCCGAGTGTGGACTCGCCGACCGACGACTGGCCCTCGATTCGTTCGGCCCCACCCATGTACGGCTGTAGCGGTTCGGGAACGTCGACAGTTCCGTCTTCGTTCTGGTAGTACTCCAGGATCGCGACCACGACCCGTGGGATCGCAACGCCGGATCCGTTGAGCGTGTGGATGTACTCGGCGGATTCGTGCTGTTCGGGGCGGTACTGGATCCCGGCACGCCGGGCCTGAAAGTCCTCGAAGTTCGAGACCGATGACACTTCGAGCCACCGACCCCCGACGTCCGGGCCGTCCGTCATGTCGTCGCCCGGTGCCCACACCTCGACATCGTATTTTTTCGCCTGTGTGAACCCCATATCGCCGGTACACATCTCCAGTACGCGGTACGGGAGACCGAGTCGCTCGAGTACGGCGGTCGCCTCAGATAGCAGCCCTTCGAGACGGTCGTAGCTGTCCTCCGGGCGGACGAAGTTCACCATCTCGACCTTGTTGAACTGATGGACCCGGGCGATCCCCCGCGTTTCGGTCCCGTGTTCGCCGGCCTCACGGCGGAAGTTCGGCGAGTACGCCTGGTGTTTGATCGGGAGATCCCGATCGAGGAGGATCTCGTCGCGATACATGTTGGTGACCGGGACCTCGGCGGTGGGGAGTAACCACAGATCGTCGTCGTCGTAGGGTTCGTCGTTCGCGCCGCCGAGTCGGTAGGCGTCCTCGACGAACTTCGGAAACTGCCCCGTCCCGCGCATCGAGGCCGAATTGATCGGCAGCGGCGGAAAGATATCAGTGTAGTCGTGCTCCTCGCGGTGGAGTTCGAGCATGAACTGAACTAAGGCGTGTTCGAGCTGTGCGCCTTCCCCTTTGGCGAAGTAGAAGCCGCCGCCTGAGACCTTCGCCCCCCGTTCGAAATCGAGGATCTCCAGTTCCTCGCCGAGGTCGTAGTGAGGGATCACCGGATCGGGGAGGGCTCGAAGGTCGTCGAACCCCCAGCGCTCGGCCTCGAGGTTGTCGGCCTCGCTGTCGCCGACCGGCGCGTCGGGATGCGGCGGATTGGGGAGCTCCAGCAACGCCGCCTCGAGTTCGGATTCGAGTTCTTCGGCCCGGGATTCGATTTCGTCAATTTCGGCTTTCAGCTCGGCGGAGCGCTCGATCGCGTCCTCGGCCTCGGCCTCCTTGCCCTCCCGTTTGAGCTCGCCGATCTCGCTCGATATCTCGTTGCGCTGTCGTCTGAGGTCGTCACCGGTCGCTTTGAGCTCTCGCCATTCCTCGTCGATCTCGAGGATCCGATCGAGGTCGGCATCGACGCCTTTCGTCTCGAGCGCCCGCCGGACCTCGTCGGGATTCTCCCGAACGAACTGCCTCGATAACATTTGTCGGCGGTTCGCCGTCAGCAGCCAAAGTCGTGTCGGTACTGCGAGCGGGATCGGCCGCTGTTCCGGTAGGATTTCAGGAGGGAGCCGTAGCGAGTGATTTTAACGACTCCCAACGGAACCCCCTGTATGGGAGTCGGTGACGTTTACGCCGTCGATGCCGTTCCGGACTGCTACTACGTCGATACCGGCATGTACGGAACGACCGGATACGGCGCAGTTTACATCTACGATACCGAACGACCGGCGATCGTCGATACCGGTATCGGGACGAACTACGAATACATCCTCGGAGCCCTTGCTGAGGTGGGTATCGCACCCTCGGAACTGGCGTCCATGCTCGTGACACACGTCCATCTGGATCACGCCGGTGGGGCAGGCTTTCTCGCGTCCGAGACCGACGCAGACGTGTACGTCCACGAAAGCGGCGTCTCGTTTCTCGCTGCCCCCGGGCGGCTCTGGGCGGGGACGAAAGCAGCCGTCGGAGAACAGATCAAGTTTTACACCGAACCGATCGCCGTCCCGGGAGAGCGGCTCCGACCGATCGAGGACGGGTCGGCGATCGATCTCGGTGCACGGTCGCTCGAAGTCCGCCACGCACCGGGGCATGCGTTCCATCAGGTGGTGTTCTACGATGATGACGCCGACGCCGTTTTCGCCGCCGACGCCGCGGGCATCTACGCCCGACATGTCGAGACGGTTCTGGAGACCTCCCCACCATCCGGGTTCGATCTCGAGGAAGTCATCGAGGACGCTAAAATGGTACAGGGACTCGACCCGGAAACGATCTGCTATGCGCACTTCGGTCCGGCTCCCGCCGCCGATCGCCTCGAGACGTACATCGACGTGATCACCGACTGGGTCGAATCGGTCGGACAAAAACGATCCGAACTCGAAGAGGACGAGGCGGTCATCGAACATTTCGTCGAAAGCTCACCCGTATCCGACGTGTGGGGCGGTCTGAAGGGAACACAGGAGGTCGTAACCAACGTTCGCGGCGTTCTGCAGTATCTTGAGAAAAAATCAGCGGAGTGAACCCGACTGCCGTTTCGATCGATCGGGAAGACGGCTGCGCGCGTGTCCTCACGAGTCCACTTCGGGGACGGCCGTCTCGATTTCGAGTTCGCCGGCGACGTCATTCAGGAGATCGCCCTTGATCTCCGAGGTCCGTGTTTCGATCTCGGCGACCAGCGGCGGATCGAACCCCTCGCGGACGCGCTTGAGCCGCTCACGCTCGGTAGCCACCCGGTCCCGGAGATATCGTGCCCCGCGACCGCTTTCGTCGTCGTCCGGCGACGGCGTCAGTCGGTTCGCGACCAGTCCACGCACGGACAGCCCCGACTCGGTCATCGATTCGATGGCGCGTTCGGTCTCGTTCAACGACAGTTCGTCGGGGTTCAACACGAAAAAGAAGGCTGCCTCCTCACGGAGCGTCGATCCGGCGAACTCGAAGAACTCCTTGCGCTTCTGTAGTCGGGCGAGCACCGGGTCGCCATCCATCACGCGGCGGGGTTCGTTTTTGCCGACTGCGGCTTTCTCGAAGAGATCGATACTCGTTCGCCGTTTGTACATCAGCCGGTCGATCCAGTCTTCGAGGAGGTCCGGCAGTCCCAACAGCCGGAGCGTGCTCCCAGTCGGCGAGGTATCGAAGACGACGCGATCGTACGGCTCCGCCGAGCGCATGACCTCGATGAACCGATCGAAGAGCGCCGATTCGTAGGCGCCCGGCGTGTCGTGGGCCATCTCCAGTTGTCGGTTGATCTCGTTTACCATCGCCGCCGAGACCTGCTCTGAGAGGTCCTGTCTGATCTCGTCGAGGTGTCGTGTGACTTCCTCCTCGGGGTCGATCTGCATCGCCTTGAGGTTGTCAATCCCCTCGACGGACTGTGCGTCGTCGTCGAACGGCTGGTCGAAAACGTCCGTCACCGAGTGAGCCGGGTCCGTCGAGACGACGAGCGTTTCGAACCCGTCTCGGGCAGACTGTACGGCGTACGCACAGGAGACGGTCGTCTTGCCGACGCCGCCTTTGCCGCCGAAGAAGACGAACGGCTCCATACTCATCGCCTCCGGGTGCGGTGTGACCCGATCATTAGAAGTGATACTGCTGACCCTTCCGCTCGATGTACGAATCCCGGTCCCACAGCCGACGTTCCCAGGCCTCGAATTCGTCTTCGAGGTAAGGCAGCAACTCGGCAGTGTAATACGAAACTGGTGACGGGATCCCGAAGGCGTCGGGGAAGCAGGCGAGGATGAACGCGTCCTCGGCGTCTTCGGCTTCCTTTTCGATCTTCTCGTAGGCCGGATGGGAGATCATTCCGTGATAGAGCCCCCGAAGCCACTCCTCGAGAGCCACTCGGAACGATTCGATTCGATCGGCCAGTGTCATTCGTCCCAACGATTACCCCCCGTGAACTAATACCTGTCGCGCGTTCGCGTCCTGGGTGGGCGTGCCGACCGAATGGTCGTGTGGCGTCTGTGCGACCGGACGGCGGGTTCAAGGGCTCCGCGCCCGTCGACTCGCGTATGGACACGGGAAACGGGACGATTCCGGTGACGATCCTCTCGGGCAGTCTCGGTGCCGGGAAGACGACCCTGTTGAATCACCTGCTCACCGAGGCCGGCGACCGTCGCATCGCCGTCCTGGTCAACGACATGGGCAAGGTGAACGTCGACGCCGAACTCATCGCCGAAGGATCGGAGTTGGACGTCGACGATGGCGTCGCCGAACTGTCGAACGGCTGTATCTGCTGTGAACTCCAGGACGACCTGGAAACCGCTGTCGTCAGGCTCGCGAGAGACCAGTCGTTCGACTATCTCGTCGTAGAGCCGTCGGGCATCTCCGAGCCGGCACCGATCGCCCGGCTCTTTACGACCGAATCGCGTGTCGCAGCGCGTTACAGCGTCGATTCTATCGTCTGCGTACTCGATACGCCGTACTTTCTCGAGATGTTCTCCGGCGGCGAGGTCGAACGTCGTGGCGAGGAAGGCGACAGACCGCTCTCTGATCTCCTCGTCGAGCAAGTCGAAACCGCGAACATCGTCTTGCTCAACAAGGCCGACCGCTGTAGAGACGACGAACTGGAGCGTGCCACCGAACTCGTCGCAGGACTACAGCCCGACGCCGAAACGATCCCGACCGAATTCTCGGCGGTGGATCCCGATCGCGTGCTCGATACCGGCCACTTCGACCGCGAGCGAATGCAGGACCTGCCGGCATGGAAGCGGCTGCTAGAAGACGAATCGGAGGGGGATGTCCACGGCGAAGGCCACGACCACGGGCATAGCCACGACAGCGAGGCCGACCACGACCACCCACACGCGCATCCGGACGAAGTCTACGGTGTCAACTCTTTTACCTATCGGCGCAGGCAGCCGTTCGACCCGGAACGCGTTGCGACAGTCCTCCGGGGGCTACCGCCCGAAGTCGTCCGGGCGAAGGGAACGGTCTGGATCGCGGGCAACGACCTCCGCATTTCGCTGAGTGTCGCCGGGCCGTCGGTCCGTGCGACTGCCCAAGGGCCATGGATCGCTTCGCTGCCCGAAGTCGAACGGAAGATGTATCGGTCGAACCGACCCGAATTGTCGTGGGACGAGGACTACGGCGACCGGCGAAACGAGCTAGTGTTTATCGGGACCGAGTACGACCGAGACGAGATAGAAACAGCCCTTGATCAGGCTCTGGTCGACCCTGACGCAGGAGCCGAGCAGACGGGGGCCCATTTCCCAACCGAGGCCGGCGAAGAGACAGTTCTCAGAGAATAGCCGCCAGTCAGCAGGCGCAGTCCCGTCCCGAAGACCGTTCGAACCGCATCTCCTCGCCGCAGTCCGGGCAGGCGACGTCGGAGCCTGGCTCTGCGTCTACCTCGATATCTCGAAGCCTGACACCGCAGTCGTCACACCAGTACGCACCTTTCGACCCGTCGTCCGGCCGCCCCTTCGGTGATGGGGACGCGAACGCGTCCTTCACGCTGTCGATGAGTCCCATACGTGGCGTCAGGCAGCCACGCTTACAGTATCTCCGCGGGTGTGTGCCCGTGACACACAGGCGTCGACGAGCGCTCGGTTAAGCCTCGGCCGCGAGGCGGTCGAGCATCCGGTCCAGTTCACCGCTCCGTTTCCACGCGGCGAGGCGATCGGAAAACGGCAGCGGCACCCCGATCGATACCGCCGACTGTATCGAGACGCGGGAGCCCTCGTTTTCCGACTCGAAAGTGAGCCACGTCTCCATCGACTCGAACGGGCCGGCCTCGCCGGCCTGCGTGTAATAGAACCCCCTGTCGAGCGGTTCGAAACGCAACGTAAACGCAAGCCCGGGACCCGACACGTTCACCAACGTTCCCCCGTCGCCCCCGACCGTCGAATCGACCGAGAAACTCCCTTCGAACTCGACGATCCGGGACGGATCGAGCAGTCCCTCCAGTTCGCGGGGTGTCATGGGGACGAACCGAGAGCGCTCGATCTCGCGCATACGCTGTGTTGATGGAGTTTCTACTTAAATTGGACGCCGGACGGCTAGAGCAGGATCGGGACCGTCAACCCGACGACGATCACGCCGAACGCGAGCGCACCGTAAAACAACCGCTCGAAACGGATCTCGACCGGCGTCTCCTCCAGCGGATAGGTGTCCCACACCTGCCAGTAGAACGACGCGACGGTGACACCGATCGAGGCCGCAACCGAAACGAGAAACGAGGAGAGAACCGAAAAGCCGAACGCCTGCCCGTACAGCGGTCCGAACGATAACGACAGCATGCAGGCCAGCCCGGACACGACGACGAACGGGACCGGATCGACCGGGGTTCCGTGCCGATTGGTGAGCCGCATGCCTCCATATCGGTCGATAAAGAAATAAACCCTGCGCCGGTGGGTCGGGCATGGACGACGGCGATCCGGAAGGGTTCGGCGAGGGACTCTCCGCCAGTCGAGGGGACCCCCGCGTACTGTTGCTGTTGAACGTGACACTCTCGGCCATGTTCGGAACGACGGTCGTCTGGGGACTCTCGCTGCTCGATGCAGCCGAGTTATCGCTGATAAACGTCGCGACGGCAACGGTCGTTCTCGTTGCGCTGACGTATCTCGTTACGAACGCTTGAATCAGTCACTGACGTCGACTGGGAACCGTGCTCAGCGAGTGCAACATCAACCCAACTGCCGGTGGAATGGAGCCCAAACCGACGACGTACTGTTATCGGCCGTAAGTGAACTTTCGGACGGCTTCGTTGAGGCGCGCACCGACGTTACTCAGCCAGACCGCAGGCGAGATCCGGCTGAACTCGTCGCTGTCGACTTCGATCCGCTCGTCGCCGAAGGGTTCGTGCTCCTCTTCGACGGCGGCGTCGACGACCGTCGACATCGCACATCGGCCGCACGCTTCGGTCTCTTTTTCGCTCATGAAACCCGTTATGACGACGATACGGTTAAGTTCTGCCCTGGTAGTGCGTCCCTGGCACACGCGCGTCGAACGGCGAACTGTCGACGGCTATTTGCGGGGCCGCGTCATACTGTGTCATATGGAACGGCTCGTCGATCGAACGACAGTCGGTCGGACACCCACCCAAAGACGCCAGCCCGGAGCAGAAGACGACGACTGCATCCGGATGACCGCAACACCGGAGATATCGGTTGACGCGAACAACCACCAATGAGCGAGACTGACGAAAACGAGGCCGCCGGGAGGACTGCCGGCGAGGACGAGAGGTACGAGACTGAGCGATCCGCGAAAGCCGCCGCGGCCGAACTCCCCGAGGAGATGCTCGAAGCCGTTCCGGACTGGGACGACGAGTATCTGGATCGGGTGAGCGATCGGCTGATGTACAACTACGATCTCGAGCGTGATTGGCGGGGTTACGGGGAGCAATGGGACATGTACGGGGAGATGCGCGTGCTCAATCAAAAGCAGTTCTTCCATCCGGCGTTGAACTACGCCGACCACGAGGCCGAGGAGTACCTGTTCGTCCGCCGGAGCGCGAGACCGACCGTCACGGAACTGCACCGACTCGTGGAACTGGGCCACGATATCGCCGGCGAACGGATCGTCGCCGACGAAGAGCACTTCGGGACGGACGTCACCTTCGTACTCGTCTGCGAGGAGCTGTCCGAGGAGGTCGCCGAACTCGTCGAGGGGTTCCGCGAGCGGGAGCTACTGAAGTTCGGATACTACGGCCACTACGACGTAAATCTCGTCGTCGTCGATCCCGACACGGAGCGGACCGTCGCGAGCGAAGCCGCCGACGTCGCCGAAGCGTTCACGCTTTGGGAGGACGTCACCAAACCGGACGAAGGGTTCCTTTCGCGGTTCGCAAAGCGATTCTGGAAATGAGACCACGCCCGACGACGAGACGAGCGTTTCTCGTCGGGGGTACCGTTTCCCTCGCCGGTTGTGGACTCCAGCCGGAGGAGAGCGACCCGATCAAGGCGGCCGCCACGACCCCGGCGGAACTTCCGGAGACGGATGCCACCGAGGCAGGCTACAGCCTCGAAACGGAGGACGAACGCACCGTCGAAACGACCGTCTCGGCCGAGATCTCCGGCGACGTCGAAACCACTGCCAGACGGGATGTAGAGGCGACCGTCTTCCGTCGAATCTACACCGATGGAGCCGCGGCCCGGTTCGGCGTCGTCACCGCTCCGCTGGTCGATCTACTGAGCGGACAGGAACTGTTCCGTGATCCGATCGTCGCGCTGGACGACGCCGCGGCGATCGAGCATGCGACAGACCGCAGCGTCAACGATGTAAACTCTGACGGAGACACATCGGTCACACTGCTCGGGACGGAGACGACGGGCGCACGACTCACCGGGACTGTGGACGGAACGCCGGTCAGTGTCGTTCGAGCGAGCGTGACCGCCGACGAAGACGGCGTCACAGCCGTCGCGGTCGTTCCGTCGGACGGAACGATCCCACCGCTCTTTGAGGCCGTTCGACGCGGCGAATAAAAAGGAATCGCTGCGGCAGCTTCTCTCAGTCGTCGCCCGGTTCAGCAGCCGGGGTTTCGGGCCCGCGACGTGCTTCCGAGATGCTCTGATACCCGAGTCGGACCAACAGGAGCGCCAGCGTGATCAACACGATCGCGAGCACCATCTGGACGCCCGCAGAGATCGCTCCTTCGGTCGTTTCGGCACCGCCCTGAATCAGGTTGATATAGAGGTTCTCGTAGAACGCGAGCCACGCCAACCCGAGGACGGTGATCGTCGTCATGATCGCCATCGGGACACCGGTCGAGATGAGCTGTTTGCTCTCGTCCCAGTTGGCCAGCCAGACGGTCGCCGTGAGCAGCGCGAGCGCGGCCAACAGCTGGTTCGCACCACCGAACAGACCCCACAGCACCACCCACTGCCCGGAGATAACCATCAGGTACGCCGGGATGATCTGCACGAGCGGGTTGGTGTAGCGACCTCGCGCGATCGAGCCGAGGTCGGGGGCCAGTCCGGTCGTAGTCCGGCCGGGGGTCGTGCCGACGATCTCTTCCATCATGTACCGACCGAGCCGGACGGCGGTGTCAGTCGATGTGAGGAGGAAGCTCACGAGAACGAGCGCCATGAACACCGAACCGACCGCTTCCGGGATGGCGAGGCTCGTCAGGATGATCCCGCCGCCGGTCGCGAAGTTCGGGAGCGCCGCGCCGATGCCGCCGCCGGGATCGGCGAAGCCCGCGACGGCGAGCGTCGAAAGTGCCGTCGCGGCGAGCAGGCCCTCACCGAGCATGCCGCCGTAGCCGATCAACCGGGCGTCGGTCTCCTTGTTGAGCTGTTTCGCCGTCGTACCCGAGGAGACCAGCGAGTGGAATCCGCTGATCGTCCCGCAGGCGATGGTAATGAAAAGCAGCGGGAACAGCGGCAGGAACACCGCTTCGACGCCCCAGAAGCCGTTGAACGCCCCGATCGAGGAGTCGATAGTGAGGGGATCAGCGGAGGTCCCGAGAAGCGTTCCCACGATGATGGCGATGACTGCTCCGCCGACACCGCTGTACAGCAGGAAAGACGAGAGGTAATCGCGTGGCTGGAGCAACACCCAGACCGGAAGCGCGCTCGCGATCGCGCCGTAGACCATGATGACCGGGATCCACGCGGCGGTGTTGCCGCCGAGCGCCGCAGCGCCAGGGACCCAGCTGCCGGTGCCGCTCAAGAGGACGATCGTTCCTTCAGGGTGGCTCCCCTCGGCGAGTTCAAAGATCGCGAGCGGGTACTGAAGTCCAACCCAGACCGCCGCGAAGATGCCGGCGACAAACACGACGGTCCCGGGAATGAACGGTCCGTCGAGTTGGTACAAGTACACCCCGAACACCAGCGCCAACAGCACATAGAGGAACGACGCGGTCACAACCTGCGGGAAGGCGTTGAACACAATCCCAACGACCAGCGCGAAGACAGCGACGACGAGGATGATCGTGATGAAGGCGAACCAGAGCAACATGTTCTTGCCGCCCTCACCGACGTACTCGCCGACGATGTAGCCGATCGACTTCCCTTCGTGTCGAAGTGAACTCGAAAGCGAGACGAAGTCATGGACAGAGCCCATGAGCGGGTTGCCGATGGCCACCCACAGGAGGGCTGGAACCCATCCCCAGACGGCGCCGGCGGTGATCGGACCCACGATCGGGGCCCCGCCGGCAATACTCGAGAAGTGATGCCCAAGCAACACCGGCTTCTTCGAGGGGACGTACTCCTGTCCGTCCTCGTATTTATGTGCAGGCGTCTCCCGGTCCTCATCGAGGTCAACGAACTGTGCCAGATACCGCGAGTACCCGACGTACCCGACGGTAAATGTCACCAAGACGGCCGCTACGATCCAGATTACCTGTGTCATGTGTGAATCCAACAAAACCCACGTATATGATCGACTTAAAAACTGAGGAAAAGGTTAACGTTAATTAGTAGTATACACAGGATACAAGGAAGATTTAATTCTGAATGGGAAGTGCATAATAAATGCATTTGCGTGTAATATATAAAACTCCTATTGGAGATTCATTCAACAGGCATCAGCCGCTGTCGCCGATACTCGTTTATAGACGGCCTGTTCGAAGTTGTAGTTAATACTGCATTATCCACCCTCTTTTCGTCGCTATGTCGGAGACGCGACTCGGATGAGTACGCTTCGGCCCGGATCCGAACCGAACGTGGACGGGGCCGGATCACTGCTGAAGCAGATCAAAGAGAGCAGACGCGAGTTTTTATATACGAAACCGAGGCCACACCGCCCATGGAATCGTTTACCGATATCGCGACTGCAGCCTACTGTCCGCGAAAGCTCTACTACAGACGAAAGCACGAGGACAGGGCTCCGCCAGACCACGTCGCAGCGATCCGGAATCTCGCCTACCGCTACGAGGAGTTACTCGATACGGGACGGGATCTTACTGAGGACCCGATCGCTGTCACACCGGCTCACTACCGCGAGAACCTCGAAGCGACAAGAGCGCGGCTCGAACGCTGGGACGATCTCGTCGACCCGGCCGAAACCCGCGTCTTTCTGTCGGGGAAAGACGCAAACGGGATCGCGCACAAAGGCCTCGCGAACCCACCCGTTCCAGTCATCGTCTCGCCGGGTGAACCGCCCGATCGGGGCGTCTGGAAGCCTCAATCCGTCCGTGCGACCGCCGCCGCAAAGGCGCTCGCGTGGGAACGACAAACATCGGTTGAACGGGCTTACGTCGAGTATCCGGCATACGGCATCATCCGAACGATTCGGCTGACGACCCGCCGGAAGGCAGCCTATCGGAGCGCGCTCCGAACCGCAGAATCGCTCGACGGGCCCCCACCACGATTGGGGAATGACGCGCGCTGTCGGGCCTGTGAGTACCGAGAAGAGTGTGGAACGAAAACCCGCTCGCTTCGGTCGCGACTACCGTTATGAGCGGTCCTCCAGCCACGATTTCACTTCGGTCGCGAGCGCGCCCCGACGGACAATCGACGCCGAATCGACGTCGACCACCGTGCTCTCTCCGCCGGGCGTTTCGCCTCCGTCGATGACGACTGCCCGCTCGCGGATCGACGGATCGATCGCTTCGGTCCGTCGTGCGCTCCCTGAGCCGGACCGGTTCGCGCTGGTCGCCGTGATCGGCCCGATCCGGCGGGCTAGCTCGCGTGCCACCTCATGGTCCGGAACGCGGACTCCGACCCGGTCGCGACCGGCGACGAGGACGTCAGGAACACGATCGGTTCGTTTGAGCAGTACGGTTATCGGCCCCGGGAGGAATCGCTCGCAGAACGAACGCTCCCGATCAGTCATACGCACGTAATCGGCCGCGGCCGATACCTCGGGAAGCGCCATCGATATCGGCCGGTCGCGCGGGCGACCCTTCGCCTCGAAAACGCGGCCGACCGCTTCGGGATCAAGCGCGTTCGCCCCGAGTCCGTAGACGGTTTCGGTCGGATAAACGACGAGGTCGCCCCGCCGGATTGCCGCCACGGCGTCGGTTAGATCAGACGCGGTCACAGCTCCTCGATCGCTGCCTCAATGTCGTCGTACGGCGGGAATTCTGGCCACTCCGTCGCAACCCATCCGTTCTGGATCGTCCGGTCCTTGTCGATGACAAAGACGGCCGGGCGGGGCTCTTCGAGACCGGCCATCCCGTCGAGTTCGTGACTGATCCCATAACGCTCGGCGACCCGGTTCTGGGGATCAGAGAACAGCCGGAACGCCTCCATTCCCCACTCCTCGAGGAACCGCGAGTGTTCGTACGGCGAGGAGATCGAGAGCCCGACGATCTCGGCATCGTACTCGTTCCATCCCCGGTTTCGAATCTCCTGCCAGATGTAGGTCGCCGGAAAGTCGCCGTCCATCGTATGGAAAACAAGCACGACCGGCCCCTCGTCGGTGAGTTCCGACAGCGCGGTGTCTTCCCAGTACTCCTCGTTGACCAGCGGCCGAGTGAAATCGGGGGCCTGCTCCCCGATCTCGGGGTGGTCAACCGATCCGAGTTCCACGACGTCGAACGCAAAGCTCATTCGGACTCGCCTCCTGCCGTCGCGCTCGCGACCGCGGGATCAGAGTTCGTCGAACCGTATGTAGTCTCGAGGTATTCGACGATGTTGGCGCTCTCGCTCATCGTGACCCCCGTTCGCTCGTCGACGATCGCGGGGACCGTCCGCGAGCCAGTGAGTCGCTTGACCGCGTCGCGTCGCGAGTGTCTCGGTTCGACGAAGCGCGAACGATACGAGAGCTCGAGATCGTTCAGCACGCGGATCACGCGCTCACAATACGGACAGGCCTGAAGCCGATACACCGTTATTTCCGGATCTGTCATACTGACCCTTTGGAGGGCTCGCCGCCTAAGCGTGTCGCCGTTGCCACGGTCGGAACGAAACGAATTCGGCTCACGGTGGAAAGGGCATGACAAGCCTTAATCTCACCCCGCATAAAGCACGGACGTCCAAATGGGCTCTTTCACGTGGAACGTCGCAACCGTGGTGATACAGGCCGCGCCCGATGCGGGTGAACTCCCATTCAGCGACGGGACCATCGCGGTCCTCGGCGGTGTAGTCATCTTGCTCCTATTGTTTCTGTCGGCGTTTTTTTCCTCCTCGGAGATCGCGATGTTCTCGCTGCCACCACATCGGGTCGACGCCCTGGTCACCGACAACATCCCGGGGGCAGAGATACTGAAGGGGCTCAAAGACGATCCACACCGGTTGCTCGTCACGATCCTCGTCGGCAACAATATCGTCAACATCGCGATGTCATCGATAGCGACCGGGCTGCTCTCGTATTACTTCTCGCAGTCGGTAGCCGTCCTGACCGCGACGTTCGGTATCACCGCGCTGGTGTTGCTCTTCGGCGAAAGCGCCCCCAAATCCTACGCCGTCGAGAACACGGAATCGTGGGCCCTCCGGATCGCGAGACCGCTGAAAATTTCCGAGTACCTCCTCTTGCCGCTCATCGTCACGTTCGATTATCTGACCCGGCAGGTCAACCGTATCACCGGGGGTCGTGGGGAGATCGAATCCACGTACGTCACGCGCGAGGAAATCCGGGATATCATCGAGACCGGCGAGCGGGCGGGTGTTCTAGAGGAGGACGAACGCGAGATGCTCCAGCGGATCTTCCGGTTTACCAGTACCATCGCAAAGGAGGTGATGACGCCGCGGCTCGATATGGATGCCGTCTCGAAGGACGCCAGCGTCGACGAGGCTATCCAGCAGTGTGTCCAGTCCAGTCACACTCGATTGCCGGTCTACGACGACAGCCTCGATAACGTCCTCGGGATCGTCCACATCTCGGATCTGGTCCGCGATTACACCTACGGCGAACGGGACGACGTTGATCTTGAAGACCTCATAGAGGAGACGCTGCACGTCCCCGAATCGAAAAACGTCGACGAGCTGCTCGCCGAGATGCGTGAAAAGCGACTCCATATGGTCGTCGTTATCGACGAGTTCGGGACGACCGAGGGACTCGTAACGATGGAAGACATCACCGAGGAGATCGTCGGCGAGATCCTCCAGGCCGGCGAAGAGGAGCCAATCGAGTTCGTCTCCGACACCGAAGCCATCGTCAAAGGTGAACTCAACATCGACGAGGTCAACGAGGCGCTCGACATCGATATCCCCGAAGGCGAGGAGTTCGAAACCATCGCCGGGTTCATTTTCAACCGCGCCGGACGCCTCGTCGAAGAGGGTGAGCGCATTGAGTACGACGGCATCGAAATCAACATCGAACGCGTCGAAAACACTCGCATCATGAAAGCACGGATCGTCCGAACCGAGGAGTACGACCGGCTGCGTCAGGAGGAGGCCGAAGACGAGGAGAGCGAACAACCAGACTAAGCTTACAGGACGACCGAGAGCAGTGTATACAGCCCGAAGCTGAGCACGCTGGCGCTGAGGAGCGATCCAACCCACGCCAGAACCGTATAGCCCATTTTGCTCCCGCTGACGCCGCCGGTTCCGGCGGCCGCTCCCGCACCGATGACCGCCGAGACGATGATTTCGTTGAACGATATCGGGACGCCGAGCAGGATTGCGACCTGTGCGATCATAAACGAGGGGATCAGCGCGGCGATCGATCGGCGTGGTCCGAGCGAGGAGTAGTCCTGAGAGATCGCCTTAATCATCCGGGGAGCGGCCGTCCATGAACCGAGCAATAGCCCGATACCACCGCCGAAGAGCAAGGCGACAAGCGGCACGGCGACGTCGGTCGTATCGAAGAGCGGTAACAGCGGTCCGAGGGCGAGACCGACTTGGCTCCCACCGGCGGAGAAAGCAACCAGTCCACCGAGCGCCAACAGGAAGTGTCGCTGCCCCCGGGCGCGGTCCGATCGCATGTCCATCCCGAGCGCGATCGCTACCAGGAGGGCAAACAGAAGCGTCACTGCGATCCGTGCGGTCATGTCAGGAGCGATCGTCCCGGCGATGCTCTGAGCTACCCCGGACGGGCCCAAAAGAACGAACTCGACGTTCGCCAGGATCGCGCCGACGCTCCCGGCAAGGGCGGGTGTTGCGAACCGTTCCGGAACGGCTTCGTGTCGCAGGAATTTCGCGGTCCCGAAAGCGACCCCGCCACCGACGAACGGGGTCAACGTCCAGACGCTCAGAATCTCGTAGTACTTCGCGACTGCGGGTTCACCGCCCATCGCGAGTCCAGCACCGACGACGGCGCCCGTCACGGTGAACGCCGTCGCGATCGGGTAGCCGGCGAAGACACCGAGTGCAACGAGCGCAGCGGCAATCGAGAGCGCGACGATAGCTGCGACTGGCGACAGCGTCGTCCCGACAACGAGGTCCCGGCCGACCGCCTCGGTCACATTAGCTCCCTGAAGGGTTGCCCCAAGCAGTCCGAGAATGCCGACGAAGAAGCCGGCGCGCATCACCGAAATAGCGTTCGCGCCGACGGCGGGAGCGAACGGTGTCGATCCCGACGAACCGGCCCCGATCGCCCACGCCATGAACAGGCTCGCTATCCCGGCGGCCCCGAACGTCACGAGCGTCCCTGGGTCCATTATCGGTTGAATCACGACCCTGGCCTATAAACACCCGTCGGACGCTGCCGCCGAAACCGGTAAATTCGTCCACCGAGAACCCAGACCGTGCCGGAACCGGAACCCTACAGGACGATCGCCGAGCGGGTTCGCGTTGCGTTCACCGTGCAGGGATCGGAGTTCATCGGTCACGCCGCGCCCACCGAAACGGTCGCGGAGGCGGAAGCGTTCATCGACGAGATAGAGACCGAGTACGGCGACGCGACGCATAACGTCCCCGCCTACCGGGTTCGATCAGATCCGTTTCGGGAGTACGCTTCGGACGACGGCGAGCCGTCGGGCAGCGCCGGCAAACCGGTGCTGTCGGTGCTTCAGGGTCGCGAACTCGAGAACGTCTGTCTCGTGATCACTCGATACTTCGGCGGGACCGAACTCGGCGTCGGTGGTCTGGTTCGCGCGTATTCACAGGCAGCAAAGGACGCACTCGACGCGGCCGAAACAAAAGCGCGGCGACCCCAGAAACGGTTCACCGCAGTCGTCGATTATGACGACTCGGGGACGATCCGGGGGATTCTCGAAAGCGAAGACACGACGTTCGAGGCCGACTACGGTGAACGCGTCGCGTTCGACGTATCCGTACCGATTACGGAAGCCGACGCGCTCCTCGATCGACTTCGGAGCGCTACGAGCGACCGAATCGAACTCCAGTCCCCCCGTCAGTCGTCCGTCTGACGTTTCGACAGGAGAACAACCCACAGACGGAAGCGTAGTCCAGAGGAAGCGGAGGGGTAATACGCTGCTCCGGCCGCTCAGGTGCCGAACGCCCGATCGCCAGCGTCGCCGACACCGGGCACGATGTACCCCTCCTCGTCGAGCCGTTCGTCGATACCGACCGTCAGAAGATCAGCGGACGGGTACGCTTCTTCAACACGGTTGAGTCCGTTCGGAGCACTCACTGCCGACAGCACGATGAGTCGCGCCGGATTGCCGATTTCGAACACCTCCTCCAGGACGGCAACCATCGTACTCCCCGTCGCGAGCATCGGATCGGCGACGATGACGGTGTCGTCTTCGTTGATTTCGGGGAGTCTGATATAGTCGACAGTGATCGGGAACTCCCCTGCCTCGTTCATTCCGGCAGCCTCGTCGCGCCCGGCGGAGATGACACCCTGGCGCGCGTGGGGGAACGCTTTGACCAGCCCCTCGACGAACGGGGTCGCAGCCCGGAGGACATTCACAATGACGACGTCGTCGATGCCCTTGACAACCTCGCCGGTCGTTTCCGCCAGCGGAGTCGTGATCGAGACGTACTCCGTGTCCATCATTCCGTCGATGATTTCGAACCCACAGAGTCGGCCGAGTTCGATGAGACCGTCACGGAACTCGACCTGACCGGTCTCGTCGGACCGGAGTTCCGAAAGCGTGTGTTTCGCCAGCGCGTGGGTGATGACATGGGCATCACCCCGATCCTCGATGGGCATACCGGTACCGCGTCCGCCGCCGGCTTAAAGCCCGTCGTTGCCCCGATGGTGGCCGACGGTGATGTCGAGTGACATAGCGGTAGCAGATGATATAAGTGTTCGAGCACATAAAGGAATCTGATGGATATCGAGGAGAGCGTCTCCGGGTTCAAGATCCGTGGTAGCTGGGGGAAAGTCGTCGAGCACGGCGAACGAGTCACACGGGCCCTGAAGGACATCGCCGACGGCGGCGAATCGATCGAAAGAGAGGCACTCACAGAGTGGGACGAATGGCGGCCAAAGGCCGACGAACGCCTCGGTGAGGACGTCAGCGAAAAGACCGCCGAACAGGCGAGTGTCGGCGAAGGCGAAGGTGAAAAGGCCGGGAAGGCCCCCGATGAGGACCTCAAGACAGCGGGCGAGAAGCTCTCTGAGTCGTACGACCGACTCGAAGCGCCCGGCGAAGCGGTCAACGAATGGCGTGAATCGATCAACTACGTGGCCCGGGCGGCCGACTCGGCGACCCGGAAAGCACTCCGGAAAGTCGAAGGCAGCGTCTACGAGAACGTGATGACCCAGATGTCGCCGTACTACTTCGACAACGGGCTCGTGAGCGCGAACCTCAGCCGCGCTGACGCCGACGCCGGGGAGTACGTCTTCGAGATCAACATCAACGACGACGACCTAAAGATCCGCGTCTCCAACAAACTGGCCGACTACCAGACGTCGGTCGATCGATGGCACGTCGATACGCCCAAAGAGACGGACATCGCCGAAGCGGTCGAAGGTCACGCGCCGCCCGAGACCGAGACGACCGACGGCGGCTCCGATCCGAAGCAGACCTGACTCGGAGTGACACAGTCACTCGATCTCGATTTTCCGGACGAAGGACAGTTCACGGATCTCGTTTATCAGCGTTCCGTCGAGGCGCTCGTCGGTGATGATGTAGAGTTTCGGCTCGTCGGTGAATTCCGGATCCTCACTTATTGTCTGTCGGATCGAAATACCGTTGTCGGCGATACGATTCGTTACGGCCGAGACGATACCGGGCTCGTCGGCGTCGTCGGGAAGGATCGTCAACACGGTTAGATCCAACACCGGCGCGAGATCCATGAGCGAGGGAATCGCGGAGATGTTCTGAAATATCCGTCGTAGCTCGTCGTCCGCAAGGATCGCATCAGTCGTCGCGTCGACGACGCGTCTGTCGACATCGATCTCGCGAGCGATCCCCGTATCGGGGATCTCGATCCCACCCGAGACGACTCGCCCCTCGTCGTTGACCGAAAACCCCCGTTCGAGCAACAGGCGAATTACGGCCTGCTGGCTCGGGCTGTCCTCGAACTTCCGCATAATTTCGTCGAACAT
>Ga0102935_1000053_pt1 | contig 34945 bp, 29 predicted proteins | sample SalPonR2_A_D2_MG_FD_78508 | JGI IMG/M metagenome (GOLD analysis project Ga0102935, IMG submission 78508) | Salt pond soil microbial communities from South San Francisco under conditions of wetland restoration - Salt Pond MetaG R2_A_D2_MG | ecosystem: Environmental > Aquatic > Marine > Intertidal... | reverse complement strand
CGTCCGCGGTTCCGGTCCTGACAGTTCGGTCGTCGACCGATGCGTAGCGGTCGGGAGCCACCGGAGCTGACGGCCACGTACCGGTCTCCGGTCGTGAGCACGCCACCCCCTCGACACAATGCCCCCGGCGTCCCAACACACCGATAACACAGATGAGTCCAGCACCCCCTACACCGGTGTCGCAGCTCCGAACGCACCGGGAGTCCGTGGTAGCGCTCGCCCGAGAGCTCCTGGCGTTCGATACGCAGAATCCGCCGGGCGACACCCGTCAGATCATCCGATTTCTCGAGGCGCAGTTCGCCGACCTCGGCCTCACGACCGACCGGTTCGCCATCGACCCGGCGAAGCCGAACCTCACTGCCACGCTGCCGGGCGAAGACGACCGAGTGCTGTGTTTCAACGGCCACGTGGATACGGTTCCGTTCGACGCCGAGGAGTGGACGTACGACCCGCTTGGCGAGCGCGAAGACGATCGCTTATTCGGACGAGGGGCGACCGATATGAAGGGGTCACTCGCCGCGATGGTGGCGGTCGCTCGCGCGTACGTCGAAACCGACACACCCCCGCCACTCACCCTCCAGTTCGTGTTCGTCAGCGACGAGGAGGTCGGCGGCGACGCCGGGCTGCCAGCCCTCATCGATGCCGGACGCATCGGGGCCGACGCGTGTGTGATCGGTGAGCCGACCTGTGAAGCGGGGCGTCACTCGGTGACGGTGGCAGATCGAGGCAGCATCTGGCTCACGCTGAACGCAACGGGCAAGGCCGCCCACGGCTCCCGGCCGATGCTCGGGGCGAACGCGATCGACCGCTTGTACGAGGCCATCGTCGTGTTGCGGGAGCGGTTCGGATCGCGCGAGCTGGCCCTCGATGCAGCCCTCGCGCCGATCATCGAGGAATCGGTCGAGTACTACGCACCCATTATGGGCGAGGCGATAACGCGTGACCTGTTCGAGTATCCGACGATCAATCTGGGAACGATCTCCGGGGGTGACGCGATCAACAGCGTTCCACAGTCTGCTCGCGCCGAAGTCGACGTCCGGCTGACTGCGGGGGTAGACACACAGGACGTGCTCTCGGACATTCGCACCTGCGTCGCGGACTGCGATGGGGTCACGATCACCGACGTTTCCTGGAGCGTCGGCACCGCAGAACCGGTCGATAGCCCGCTGGTCGACGCCGTGACGACGGTCGCGGCGGACGTCACCGGCGACCGGGTGTACCGCCGGAGCGCGACGGGCGGGGGCGACGCGAAGAAACTCCGCGACGCTGGTATCCCGACCGTCGAGTTTGCTCTCGGAACCGACACTGTGCACGCGGTCGACGAGTACACCACGGTCGATGCGCTCGTCGGCAACGCGGTGACGTACGCCCGCGTCCCCGACGAGTTCGTCTCGGACTGACCGGGGGTGAGTAGACGAGCGCACGCCTGGGAGGCACTTATGACCCTGTCGGTAGTAGTTGTCGGTATGAGCGACACAGAGTCGACAGCGATGGACGCAGACGAGCGCGACGCGTTTTTAGCCACCGGCGGCACCGGCGTGATTTCGTTTCCGAGTCCGGGCGGGGAATCGCCGCATTCGGTCCCCGTCTCCTACGGCTACGACGGATCCGAGACGGCGTTCTACTTCAGACTCGCCGTGGGGCCCGACAGCGACAAGGGGGAGGTGGCCGGCCGTCACGTTACGTTCGTGACGTACGGACAGGAAGACGACAAGTGGCAGAGCGTCGTCGTCAAAGGCCAGTTGGAAGAGACCACCGAGGCATCGGTCGCCACGGAGTCGCTCGAGGGCCTCCAGCAGGTCCACATCCCGCTCGTGGACATCTTCGGCCGGCCCGTCAAAGACGTCTCGTTCGGGTTCTACCGGCTCGTCCCCGCCGAGATGACCAGCCGAAGGGAGTCCCGTACTGCGTTGTGAGCCCACGCGTCGAGCACCGCTCCGACGTGCTGTGTAGGTCTGCCGTCGTGGCGTGGTTTGTGTCGCCGGGTGTCGGCTTCCCTCCCGGCTCTTCTCAGGTGTCGTCGTCGGGGAGCGGTACCACGTGGACGGGGACGCCGGCGTGGGTGACGACGTAGCTCGTGACGCTCCCCAACAGGCGTTTGGGGAGGCCGCCTTGTCCGCGCGTTCCCATAACAATGAGGTCGACGTCGTGTTCGTCGGCGTACGACAGTATGCGGTGTGCCGGCCGGCCGACTTCGATCGCGGTCGTGGTGGGAACACCAGCCGTCGCCGCCTCTTTGGTCAGTTGTTCGACGTACTCGTTACCCCGCTGTCTGAGGGGGTCGATCGCACTCTCGATTGAGGTATCGTAGTGCCACGAGTCGATGACGTGTAGCACGTGGATGTCGGCGTCGTACGACGTAGCGAGGCCGAGCGCCTGCTCCATCGCGACCGCTGCGGTCGCACTCCCGTCTGTCGGGACTAAAATCCGGGCGTACATACACCGATAACGGCGACTGCGCGCATTAATCTTCCCCCGGCGTACTGGCTGGACGCGTCGCGGGCGGACGGTCCTCGACGAGGGCTCGGATCGCCCGACCCAACGTCGGAGCGGAGCCACTCCGACGGCTGGAGACAAAAGTACGTTACTATTGTGTGACGAACGATCCGGCACAGTGCGGACGTGGCCGCCGGCTGCTGTTCGGGGAGCAGCCAGAGGTCTGTTCGTGGGGTCGCTCCCCGAGTCCTCGCGGCACGGAAACGAGAACGGCTCGTCGGAGGCGCTCAGGACGGTCCCGCCTGGGACAGCAGCCGACGGACGTGCCGCTCACAGTACTCGACGTCGAACTCCTCGCGGAGGTAGCGGCGTGCCAGCGGAACGGACCACGCACGCGCGTCGATTCCACACTCTTCGGGTGGGTTCGTGAGATCCTGAACGAACTGCTCGTACGCCGTATCCGTGAGTTTGGATGGTCGCCCTGACCGGTGGTCGTCGTAGACGACCTGTTCGAACGGCTCGTCGGCGAGGCGTTCGAGCCGATCGAGCCAGCCCGACAGCCACGGACCGGTGTACCCGTACCGCCCGGCTACGTCGGCTAGAATGGCGTCGTCTTCCTCAAGATAGTTGATCGCCGCCATCAGGCGCTGCGTTGGTTTTTTTCCTTCGACGTCTGCGAGCACTTCGCGGAGGTCGTCGGCAGAGACGTTCTCCAATGAGGCCATACCAGAGAGACGCAGCTGGAAGTAAAAAACTTTTAGCCGGTACGGGCGTGCACCACCGGGAGCTGAACGGTCGCGTCGCCGTGGTGTCGCTTCCGCCCCCGCTACTCCTCCGTCCCGGTCGATCACCCTCGGAGGCCGTCTCTGATCATCCGGAGGTTGTAACCGATCCCCCAGTCGAACTGCCGTTCGAGCAGGTACGCGACGGTGAAATACAGCAGTCCGCCGGTGGGGATGAGTACGACGAGTTCAACGAGCGGCGAAAACTGGGTGACAGCGGTCGCATACCGGAGCGATCCGAACATCACAGTGGCGGCGACGAACGGGTATACGTATTCGGTGTACAACTGCATCGACCGGCCGTTCACCATCTGCGCGGCCAGATACACGTCGATCGGCAACATCGGAACGATATACACGGCGACGACGACGAGAGCGGTTCCTTCGATACCCCACCTGGCGGTCGCCGGCCAGATCAAGAGCGCGATACAGCACACGCGCAGGAATCCGAGCTTCGCGACGTAGTCGGGCCGTCCGAGCGCCTTCCAGACTTCACCGAAGTTCCGCGTAATCGCGTGCAAGAGCCCGTACATCGAGAGGATCTGCATCGTCTGGATCATGGGCACCCAGTCTTCGCCCAGGACGACCGAGACGAAACTCGGCGCGACCAAAGCGATCCCGAACGCGAGCGGGAACGCGACGAACGCGGTCAGCCGGGTGGTCTGGATGAGCGCCTCGCGTAACTGGTCGATGTCGTTCTGTAACTGCGAGTAGGCGGGAAAGGTGATCTGTGAGATGATTCCGGAGAACTCCGAGGCAGGAGTGTCAGCGAGGCGATAGGCGTACTGGTAGAACCCGAGCGCAGTCGCCGAGAGGAACCACCCGACGAACGCGTCGTCGCCCTCGCTGTAGATGAACCCGACGATGGACGCGCCGGTGATCCACTTTCCGTAGTTGATGAGCTTCCGTGCAGTCTCGACTTCGAACTCGGGCCAGGGACGGTAGTCGTGAAGCACGTACGAGAGGGCGAATTTGACGAACGACCGACTCAGCGAGGCGAACACGAGCGCCCAGACAGTGGGCGAATACAGGGCGTATCCGACACCGACAGCGAACTGCGTCAGCGCGGCACTGCTCTGCCAGACGAAGTTCTTGTGAAAGGAGAGGTCCTTCTGGAAGTACACCACTCCGGGGTTCCGCAACCCGATCAAGAGCGGGCTGAGCCCCAGTGCGCGGATCAGGAGCGTCGCCTGTGGCTCGCCGAACAGGTCTGCGATGAACGGTGCCGCGACGAACAGCACGGCGAATAAAACGAACCCGCGCCCGGCTTCCAGGCTCCACGTCGTGTTGAGGTATTTGTCGACGTTTTGCTCCACGTCCTGAACGAGTGCGGCGTTGATTCCGATGTCAGTGAATCGTCGGGTCGCGGAGACGGTCAGGAGCGCGATCCCGATCAGCCCGAAGTCCCGGGGAGAGAGCAGCCGTGCGAGGATTATGAGCATCAGAATCTGTGAGAACCGAACCGAGACCGTCGTCATCGACACCCAGATACCGCTCTGCATCGTCCGCTGAGCGATGGATCCTGACGGCACGAGACGCCTAACGAGCTCGCGTAACCGGCCGCTCATTAGCGTCTAACCCGCCTGGTACCGCTCAGCCACGTACCCCTGTTTCCAGCACCCATCACTCCGCACAGCGGCGGACGCGGATATTGTTATTCCCCACGTAACTCGAGTGGGCGGGTCGGAGCCGTCGAATCGGGCCGAGAGAGGGTCCAACGGGACCCCCATCGAGGCCGGTAGGGGGCCACGCTCCAGTATTCTGTCAATAATTATCCCACGGTGTGTCGTCTCCCGCTGTACGATGGACGCACAGATCGGGTCGACTTCCGGCAGCGACGCCGGACCGTCGAGACGTGCTCGCGACGACCGCCCGATCCGATGAGTGCGGTCTCGGACCTCACGGTGCTCCTGATGAGCGGCAGTTGGTACGAGAAGAACGCGTATATGACCTTGCTGTCGAAGGCACTCCGTGAGCAGGGGATCGACGTCCGGACTCCCGACCTCCTGCTTTTGTTCCCGCTCACTCGGACGAGACTCCGGAACCGCGACGCCGACGTGATGCAGCTCGATTGGATATACGACTACTACGCCACGGACGATCTGGAGTCTGCACGCCTAAACGACGTGGTGTCCGTCCTGCGGGCGGCCACGTTCCTCTTGGATCTCCTCGTCGTCTCGCTGCTCGACGTACGCGTCGTGCGGACCGTTCACAACAAGCGAAGTCACGATGGGACCTACCCCCGCATCGAACGGATCGTCAACGAGTGTCTGTTCTGGGTCGCAGACGCGGTCACAGTCAAGTGTTCGGCAGCGGCCGACGAGATCAGCGCCACGTACTGCGTGCCCGACGCCAGGGAGTTGTCGGTCGTGCCGGACGGGAACTACGTCGACGCCTACGAGAACGAGGTTTCACGGGCGGAGGCCAGGGCCGAACTCGGGATTGGCGAGAAGCGGTTCGTCTTCGTGTTCTTCGGTCAGATCCGGCCGTACAAGGGGGTAACCGAACTCGCCGAGGTGTTCTCGTCGCTCGACCTCCCCGACGCCACCCTCTTGATCGTCGGCAAACCCCACACTGCAGACATCGAAGCACAGATTACGACGCTCGCCGCGTCGGATCCGCGGATCGAGACGTGGCTCTCGTTCGTCCCGGACGACCGCATTCAGTACTATCTGAACGCGGCGGACGTTCTCGTGCTTCCCTACCGGAAGATACTCAACTCCGGGTCTGCCCTTCTCGGTCTCTCGTTCGGAACGCCGATGGTGACGCCGACGATCGGCTGCCTCCCGGAGACTGTGCCGGCTGAAAACGACCTGCTCTACGACCCCGCTGCCACCGACGGGCTGCACCGAGCACTGCGGCAGGCGTACGAGTCGCCTGATCTCGACGAGATCAGTCGAGCAAACTACCGCCGGGCCCGAACCCTGAGCTGGGAGCGGACGTGTGAACTGCTGATCGCGGTGTACACGGGTCGCGACTGGTGAGGTCACGGCCGAGTCGACGGGACCCGCTGGTCGTCTACGCACCCGCCGCATCGGCCTCGGCGGGCGGCTCCCGCGCTGCGGTCGGCGGCTCACGGCGGCCGGGGGGAGACAGGTGCGTCCACGTGCCGATATGTGGCTCATAACCTAGTTCTCCTCCATTCTATCCCGGTTAATGGCGCAAGCTACTGTCGGGGAGTCGACTCCGGAGTTGTGCGGTCGGTCGGCGATCCAACTGCATACCCTCCGCACCATCGACACCCCACTGCCCGAGACGATACGGCGCGTTGCCGACGCCGGATTCGAGGGCGTCGAGTTCGCAGGCGCGTTCCTCGAATCGGACCCGCACGCGGTCCGGGAGGCCCTCAACGACACCGGCGTGACGCCCGTGGCCGCCCACGTGGATCTCACGCGGATCGAAGCGGACGTCGAGGCGCTGGCCGACCGACTGCGACACGCCGAATGTGACCACGCCATCATCCCGCACCTCGGCGGCGGCTACTTCAGAACGAAGGCTGACGTCGATGCGCTGGCGCTGCGCCTCGAAGGGCTTGTAGACCGCCTGGACAACTACGGGATACAGCTCTCGTATCACGTCGCTCGGGAACCGTTCCTCCCACTGCTGGATGGCCTTGGGCTCGCGACGCCGGCGCGACTGCCGTCACCGGGAATCGTCTGGGAACTCGTCGCGGAGGCGTTCGACCTCACGATCCGGGGACCGTCTCGGACGCTGGATAAAACCGCCTTCGATCGGCTCGTCGCCCGCACGGACGAACTGACGTTCGAGGTCGACGTCGGGTGGGTTGCGGCGGGTGGGTACGACCCCGCGGCAGTCTTCGACTACCTCGGCGAGCGAATGCCGTTGGTCCACATCGCAGACGTCCGGCGGACAGACCGGTTTCCGCCCGCATACCAGTCCGTACCGCCCGGTGAGGGCATACTCGATTTCCACCGCGTCCTCGGGGCCGCTCGGCGGAGCGACGTCGACTGGCTCGTCTACGAGGACGACGACCCCGAGACCCCCGACGCCGCGATCGAACACGGCCGCTCGGTGTTCACGCGGTAGCGCCCCGAGTGCCCCTCGTCCGACGGTGGGCACACAGTCCGTGAGTCAGCTCTCTCGGGACTGTCCGAGCCGACGGATCGGCACAGTGACCACCGCCAGACCGGGCCGTCCGTCGAGAAGCCACAGCACGGTGCCGACCAGCACCGACCCGAGTTGTAGCGCGACGGCCGGCGTGAGATCGAGGGTGAGCAGCTGTGCGCCGTACTGAGTCAGCAAAGCGAGCGTGTTCCCGGTGAACGAGCCCCCCGGGTCGATCGGGATCCGATCCGAGACCGGCCACAGGACCGGTGAGAGATCCAGCGCTCCTCGGGACACCGAAGCGGGCAGGACGTCTCCGACGAGATGGAGGAGATACCCGAAACAGAACGCAGTGCCCAGGCGTCCGGCGCGCCTGCGCCTTGCGAGAACGGACACGACGACGAGTGCGGGGACGACGACGAACGCCGAGTGTGCGACCGCGTATCCCGTCTCGAATAGATTGAACTGCCACGCGAGCGGTTTGTCCACGAGATCCGGGAACACGGCTCCAAACGCCAGAACGACCACGGCCACGTCTCCCGGGCGCTCGCGGTGCCGGCCGTGCACGTACAGCGAGTAACAGACGTAGGCGAACAGCACGTGCTCCCAGGGCCACATACGGATATACCACACCCCCCGGAGGAATAATACCCTGTCGACCGCTGTACGCCGACGTCGTCTCGTGCCCGCCGAGTACGCTCTGAGAAGGAATCAGCGAAGCCCACGAACCGCCGTGGGTCCTCGCCGGTCCGCCGATAGCGTCAGTCTCTGCTGAACGGCCGACTACCGGACCTCGACGCCGTCGACCGTGACGGTGGCGTCCCCGTCGACCCGCAGATCCCGGAGGTCACCGCTGAACCGATACCGTCTGTCGGCGGTCCTGATTGCTCCTTCGGCGGTGCACTCGGAGATGCGAGCCTCGGCGTCGGGGGCCGACCCGGCGTCCGGAGCCAACGTCCCGTCGACTGTCAGTTCGTACGTCGAGGTGGTTCCCGACCCGCGGATCCGGAGGCTGCGCTCTGCGGTGTGATCGTCGGGGTCTGTCGCCACGACCGTCGACACCGACCCGGCGAACGAAAGGACGGCTGCAACCGCTGCACCGCCGAGCCGAAGGTACTGTCGGCGTCCGATCGCCCCACCTCCGGTCGACGTCCCCTCGGGCGGGTCGATCCCGCTCGACTCCTCGAGTCCGTTCGACTGTCCGTCGTGTGCCAGCTTGCGTGCCATGCGACCAGTAGTATAAGCTTACCCGCAATAGTTGTTTGGAATATTATGTATTCACCCGGCGATGAATGTTACCGTAGCCGATAGTTTCGGCATCCGTTCGCGGCCGGGCGAACGCGCGGACGGAACGGTTGCGACTGGGGATTAATCCGCCAGCCCGCCGAGTTGCCCGGCGTCGTACATCTCTTCGAGCGGGTTCCCCTCGATCTCTAAGGGGAGGTGGACTCGTCCCCGCTGTCGTGCAGACTCCCAACTGGCGAAGATGAGCTCGGTCCCTCGGGCGACACGCCGGCCGGAGAAGAGGGGTTCAGTTCCGGTCTCCAAACAGGAAATGAGGTGCTCTATGGCCTGTTCGTAGTGGGTCGGTGGCCGTGTGGGTGAGGGCACGCCGGGGAGAAGGCCCGCCGCCGTGTCGAGAGCGCGGTGGACGATGCCGGGTGTCGGGCCGTAGACGTTCTCGTCGGTGTCGATCTGCGTCCAGTTTCCGTCCGTGCGGATCCGAAGGGCCGGTCCGTCGGCGGGTTGGATCTCGATCACGCCGTCCTCCCCGACGATGCGGAGGTACGCGTCGACGACGGTGTCGCCGTCCTCGGCGGTCGAGGCGAACCCGATCGTGCCGTCGGCGTATCGCCATCGGGCGATGGCCCGCGTCTCGTTGAGCGCTCCAAACCAGCGGTTCTCGTGTGCACAGTCGATCCCGGCCAGAACCCACTCCGGGCGCGCGCCGTCGACGAAGTGATCGCAGAGGTCGAAGACGTGCGAGCCGGCGTCGAAGAGGTTCACCTCCGACCACTCGAGCCGCCTGAGCCCCCCGATCTCGCCGTCCTCCAGCAACTGTTTCGCCCGCCGGACTGGCTCCGACAGCCGCCGTTGGTGATCGATGGTCAACTGGACGGCCTCCGCCTCGCAGGTGTCGACCATTCGCTTACACTCGCCCCACGTTGTCGCCATCGGCTTCTCACAGTGGACGGCGTCGACGGACGGCGTCGTGGCGCTGTCGACGACGAGGTCCGCGTGAACGGCCGGCGGAACGCAGACGCTCACGACGTCGGGTTCGACCTCTTCGAGCATCGATTCGTGGTCCTCGTAGACCGCTGTGAGATCGTGGTGGTCGGCGAAGGCCTGGGCGTTTTCGGGGACGATGTCCGCGCAGGCGACGAGCGAACACGAGTCGAGTCGCTGATACCCCCCAGCGTGTCGGTACGCCATGGCGTATCCATCGCGGTTCTGTGTCTCGGGATCGGGCCCCGTACCGATTATCGCGACGCGATATGTCATCATCGGCTGGTCACTGGGGTGAAAGAATAGTATGCGTCTGCTACTGCCTCGGTGTCGCGGCTGTGGGCACACGGGAGACTGACGATCGCCCGTTCCGTCCCTCAGCCACCGGGGCAGCACCCACACGACGGGCGGAGATCGACGGGCGAGAGGCCACCGTGGTTTGGTATGTCCGAACGGATCCGTGCCCGAGTATAGCCGGGGGCTCCGCCGTCGCCACGCCTCCCCGGTCGCGACCGTGGATGCCCCGCAGTCACGAGCGCTCCGACGGTCGGTGAAGGCTCGCCGGACCGGTCCAAGCCCGTTCACCTGCTTATAACAAAATGTCCGGGGCAGAGGTCAGGTAGTATGTCCAAGCCATTTTTCGGGCTCACCAGCTTCCAGCGGGACCTGCTCTACGTGATTGCAGGGCTCTCGGAGCCGTCGGGCCAAGAGATCAAAGCGGAGCTCCAGAACGTACTCGGGGAGATCACCCACGGGCGCCTCTATCCGAACCTGGACACGCTGGTGAACAAGGAGTACGTGGAGAAGGGGCAGAGTGACCGTCGCACGAACGTGTACGAGATCACGGACAAAGGAATCGAGAGCCTCAGAACCCGCCGCGAGTGGGAAGACGAGTACGTGGCCCTGTGATCGGGTGCATCCGGGGGTGCGGTCCGAAACACGGCTGAGATGTGCCAGCGTCGGGTCGTGCGCCGGCTTCGATCCCGATAGGGAATACCTTCCCACATCGGACCCGCTCAGCAACTGTTCCTTACCCGGGAGTGCATCCGCTATTACGGGCGAATCGTGACGATCCCCCGGGTCTCGAGCCGCTTCGGATCGGCGGGGTCAGCACCCGCGTCGGCCCCGTGTTCAACGACGTGCTGAGGCAGTGCATAACAAAATCCGCGTCCCGCGTTCTCACTGGCGTGAAAGGGCGTACATTCGCGACTGCATCGACCGCCACGGGTGTGAATAACGGATGAACCGACACAGCACCCGGCCCAGCCGTCTGTACCGGGACCGTCCGCGGCACTGTGCGGGAGACGTTCCGTCGACTCCGCAGGAGGCCGGGCACTGACGATGTATGACGGACAGACGATCGGTGTCGTCGTCCCGGCGTGCAACGAGGCGGGCTTCGTCGGTGGCGTTATCGAGACGATGCCCGCCTACGTCGATCGGATCTACGCCATCGACGACGGTTCGGCCGACGGTACCTGGGACGAGATGGTGGAAGCCGCCCGGCGGGTCAACGGCGACCCGGCGGACGGCGAGGTCTTCAAGCTGACTGACGAGTCCGCACCGCGTGTCGTCGCGATCCAACACGAGCGTAACCGGGGGGCAGGCGCTGCGGTCAAGACCGGGTATGCGTGCGCGCTCGCGGACGACATCGACGTGATCGCCGTGATGGACGGCGACGGGCAGATGGATCCGGCGCAACTCGCTCGGATCATAGAGCCCGTCACCAGCGGTGAGGTGACCTACTCGAAGGGAGACCGGCTCACCTCCCGGGAGGATTACGAATCGATGTCGAAGTGGCGACTCTTCGGAAACGTCTCGCTCACGCTGCTGACGCGGGTCGCGAGCGGCTACTGGGAGCTCTCTGACCCGCAGAACGGGTTCACGGCGATTTCGAACGAAGGGCTTCGGACGATCGGATTCGAGCGACTCTACGACCAGTATGGGTTCTTGAACCACGTCCTCTTCGCGCTCAACATCAACCGTGAACCGATCGCCGACGTGTCACATCCGGCGGTCTACGCGGACGAGGCGAGCGGCATCAGCTACCGGCGATTCATCCCCACCGTCTCCTTGCTCCTCGGCCGGAACGTCATCGAACGGCTGGGTCGCTCGTACGTCGTCCGCCGGTTCCACCCGCTTGTCGTGTGTTACGTGATCGGAATCCTCGCGACGATTACCGGGGTCGCTGGCGGGCTGTACGCGGTCTCGTCACCGGCCGTAGACACGTTCATCGGCGGGATGGTGTCGGTCGCCGTCGGAACGCTCGGCGCGTTGCTGCTCGTGTTGGGACTGTGGTTCGACATCTCCGAGAACGAGGGACTGGTCCGAAAAGTCGACTACTCGGGACGGCAGTTCCGGGACGCGCAGCCCGACGAGGTGTCGCACGTCCCGTCCGGGTTCGAGGTGTACCGGGACGGCAAGACGACCGCCACGTCAGCGGAGGGTGATCCGGAATGACCGACGTCGCGTTCGTGCTGGGGACGAGACCCGAGATCATCAAACTCGCGCCGGTCATCCGGGCGTGTGAGCGTTTCGACGTCGCGTACGCGATCATCCACACGGGTCAGCACTACTCCGACACTCTCGATTCAGTCTTCTTCGACCAGCTCGAACTCCCCACCCCCGATTACAACCTCGGCGTCGGATCGTCCTCGCACGGCGAACAGACCGGCGAGATGCTGATCGGCATAGAACGGTGCCTCGTCGAGGCTGACCCGCAGGTGGTGGTGGTCCAAGGCGACACCAACAGCGTGCTCGCCGGGGCGATCGCCGCGAGCAAGACGCAGGCACAACTCGGCCACGTCGAGGCCGGCCTGCGGAGCTTCGACCGATCGATGCCCGAGGAGATCAACCGGATCGTCGCCGACCACGTGTCCGACTACCTCTTCGCTCCGACGGCGCAGAACGAATCCTGCCTGCTCGGTGAGGGGATCCCCGCACACCGGATAACCGTTACCGGAAACACCGTGGTCGACGCGCTGGTGCGGAACCGGGAACTCGCCCGTCAGAAGAGTACCGTCCTCGCGGACCTCGGGGTGGTCGATACTGACTTTTTCGTGATGACGGCCCACAGACAGGAGAACGTCGACGACGACGGGCGGTTCAGGGACATCCTCGCGGGTGTCGAACGGGCGGCCCGGGTACACGACGCCGAGGTGCTCTATCCGGTACACCCCCGTGCTCGCGAGCGGATCGAGGCCTTCGGGATCGATGTTCCCGATCCCATCCGGACCATCGACCCGCTGGGGTATCTCGACTTCCTTCGCCTCTCGGCGGCGGCGGACCTGATCCTGACCGACTCGGGCGGCGTCCAAGAGGAGGCGTGTATCCTGGGAGTTCCGTGCGTGACGATGCGAGACACCACCGAACGCCCGGAAACCACGGAGGTCGGAGCGAACCGGCTGAGTTCGTCCGACCCGGATCGGATCCTGGCCACGGCGACCGAAATGCTGGGGGGAAGCCGGGAGTGGGAGAACCCGTTCGGAGACGGCAACGCCGCCGAACGGATCCTTCAGGCACTGCCGCTCGAAACCGAACTCCGGGGGGTCGCGCTGTGAGTTCGGTCTGTGTCCACGGACTTGGGTACATCGGGCTTCCCACTGCTGCGATGCTGGCCGGACACGGCCACGAAGTGTACGGATACGACACCGACGACGCCCGCGTCGCCGAGTTGAGAGACGGCACCGTCCGACTCGACGAACCGGGGCTGGAAACGCTCGTCGCTCGGGCGGTCGACTCCGGCCGCTTGCGGGTCGTCGAGGAGGTGAGGGCCGCGTCGTATCACGTGGTCTGCGTCCCGACGCCGTTCGACGAGGAGCAGCGTCAGCCGAACCTGGAGTACGTCACTGCTGCCGGGCGGACGATCGGGGGGGTACTGAGAGCGGGAGATACGGTCGTCTTGGAATCGACCATCCCACCGGGAACGACAGAGGGGCCCGTCCGTCGGGTGGTGGAAGCGGAGTCGGGGCTGACCGCCGGCCGTGACTTCGGCCTGGCGCACTGTCCGGAGACGGTCCTCCCGGGGAACGTCGTCGCCGAACTCCGGGAGAACGACCGGATCGTCGGCGGTCTTGACCAGCGGTCCACGGTGGCGGCAGTAGAACTCTACGACTCGTTTGTCGAGGGGGAAATTCGCACGACAGAGGACCCGACGACCGCGGAGTTCGTGAAACTGATCCAGAACACTGCCCGCGACGTCGAAGTCGCCCTCGCGAACGAAATCGCCCGCATCGCACACGACTACGACATCGACTCGCGGGAGGCAATCGAGATGGCCAGCGCGCACCCACGCGTCGACATCCTCAGCCCCGGGCCGGGCGTCGGCGGCCACTGTCTCCCGATCGACCCGTGGTTCCTGGGCGTCGGTTCCGACTCGCTCGACCTCGTCCCGACTGCACGGGCGGTGAACGACGGGATGCCCGGGTTCGTCGTCGAACTCCTTGAGGAGTTGCTCTCGGATTTCGATCGGAAGCGCGTCGCCGTCTTCGGGATCGCCTACAAGGGAAACGTCGATGACACCAGAATGAGCCCTGGCCTCAGACTGGTTCACGAACTACGGCACACACCGACGGCCGCGGCGCCCACGACGGACGGCGGACCCCCCGGTACGCCCGACGTGGCCATCCACGACCCCCACGTCGCGGATCCCACCCTGCGGCTCCTGACCGTCGATGAGGCAGTGACGGGCGCACACGGTATCGTGATCACTGCTGCTCACGACGAGTTCGCCGGACTCGACCCCGATCGACTCCGGGAACTGATGGCGGAACCCAACGTCGTGGACGCGACGGGACTCCTCGACGTCGACCGGTGGCGGAGCGCCGGGTTCGACTTCCGACGGGTGTGAATCCTGTCAGACTCCCGGTCCGGTTCGCCCTGTTTTCCGACGCCGCGAGTAAGCGGTAGCGCCGCCGGTGCGGCCGGCCCCGAGCCCCGACCGGTCGATGCCGTTGCGTCGCGATCGATGGGCTATCGGGGGTGTGCACCTCAGTATGGTCGTATTACCCGGTCGGTAGGTGGTTCCAACCAGCCGGTCTGAGCGGCGAATGCCCGGACCGAATCTCACATTCAGTCTGGTAACCGAGCCGTAAATTCACGAATTCGTGAATATGTCATAAAGAAAATACTTATGTGGGGTAGGGACACACTACTAACTGCGATGGCACACAAGCTGGCACACAGCGGATCCGGAAGTGGCGACCACGAGACCGACGGCCCGGGGGGCAGCCGGGATGAGTGGACGGTTGACAGGCGAGGGTGGCTCACGTTCGGTTGCGCCGCACTCATCTCACTGATCCTCGGCGGGGGCGCAAGCGGCGTCGCAGCGGGGAGCGACGGAACGAGCGTCCACTGGACGAACTTCAGCGGTGGACAACTGTGACTGTCCTGAACGTCCAAGACTTCGGCGCGAAAGGCGACGGATCAACGAACGACCGACGCGCGATCCAGGAGGCTATCGATGCAGCGAGCTCCGGTGACGAGGTGTACGTCCCTGCAACAAGCGAGGCGTACGTCGTCGAGGGCTCCGAGCGGATCCTCGACGTCAGATCGTCGGAATCCGGCGTCAGGATCTACGGCGACGGGCCCGAAAGCCGGATCAGGTACGGCGGCGGGAACGGGGGATCGAACCTCTACGCGGTCAGTCTCGATCCCGCTGACGGCGGCCTCAACGGCTTCGTTCTCGAAGATCTGAGCATCGACGGCGGGCGAGAGGCCGTGGCCGGCAGTCCCTACGTTGCGTCGGCCGTGCAGGTCCACGACCCCGACGCGAGTTCGGAGGGCAACGTCGACATCACCATCAGAAACGTCGAAGCGACGAACTGCTACGGCAATGGCATCGACGTTCGGTCTGCGGGAACGACGGTGACGTCCTGTACGGCCAGTTCGAACCGACAACACGGCTTCGGACTCCAGACGGGGAACAACTCGTTCAACGAACCCGCCGTTCGGTTCGAGCGGTGTCTCGCCCGCGGCAACGGGTTCGGCGGCGGGTTTTACGGGATCGACCTCTCGGGCGGCATCGGGATCGCAGAAGACTGCGTCATCCGGGACAACAGCGGAGCAGGAGCGACGAAGTGTTCCGAACAGACGGACGAAGTGACGTACCGTCGGTGCCGTCTTGAAGACAACTCGGGGCACGTCTTTCTGAACACGAACGGGACCGGCGCGGTGGTCCACTTCGAGGACGTCGTCGCGGTGAATCACGACGAGTGTGTGCGACTGAGCGAGGACGGCCGGTACGAGGTGACGAACGGCTCGGAGCTGGTGCTTGCCGACGTCGGCCCCGACAACCGCGGGGGAATCTTCCTCACGGACGAGGCCGTGTTCGACGCAAGCGACGCGACGGTGTGGGTCAACGGCCAAATCGACGGCCCCGGCGTCAACTCGGCGTCGAGCGGTTCGGGGAGTCGGCTCGGCACCTACTACCACGCCGGAAACGACGGGGGCGCGATCGGCGACGACCGGAACGTCACGTTCGGAGACGTCGCCGAGGGTGAGAAGACCGACCTCAGTGGGGTGCCCACGGCCGACGAAGTCGGCGCGTGGAGCGGGAACACGACGACCGAAACGGCATCGAGCACCGATGACTCGACGACCGAAGACGACACCGACGACAGCGCGTGGACGCTCCGATGGGAGTCCCAAGCCGACGACTGGGGCGTCGTCTCCGGGTCAGAGTTCGACGGCGGGCACGCGCTCGCGTACGAACACGACGGCACGGAGCGGACCCGCAGGGCCATCTCGTGGGACGCCGTCGGCGAACCCGCCGACGTCGAGGTCCTCGACAAGTTCCGAGTCCCGGCGTTTACCGACGGCGTCGACCTCGGATACCACGCTCGGATCCACCTCCGGTCGTCGGTCCGGAACGGCGCCGAAACCGGCTACTGGCTCGAACTCGACGCCGCGGCGGGCGCGTTCCGGCTGGCGAAGTACTCCACGGACGGGATGACGACGCTACAGCGGTTCGGGACGCCGAAAGCGGACACCCTCTTCTACCGGCGTTTCCGCGCGGACGGTGACACGCTCAGCGTCAAGGCGTGGCCCGCTTCCGAGCCCGAACCGGCCGGGTGGGACGCGGAAGTCACGGACGCAGACCACGCCGACGGCTGGGTCGGCCTCGGGTCGTTCGACACGGGAACTGTTCTCACGGACGTCTTCAGCGTCGCAACGGGCGGCGAGTCGGCCCCACTGAGCCCCGGCGGCCAGCCGACGGTCTCGTTCCGGGCCCCGACGGACGGGCAGTCTGTCAGCCAGGAGGCGTCCGTTCGCATCGACGCCGAGGACGGGAGTGACAGCGGGAGCGCACTGACCGTGGAGTACCGCGTCGACGACGGGGCGTGGTCGACGGCGGCGTACGACGCCGATACTGGGGCGCACGCCGCGGCCTGGGATTCGACACGCATCGCCGACGGGACGGTCCCGCTCGAGGCGCGGGTGACCGATTCCGACGGCAACACGGCCGGGACGGCGATCGAGGTGATCGTCGACAACGGCCCGTCGGTCGCGACGCTCGAACCCCAGGACGTGACGTCGGAAGCGGCGACGCTGCGGGGCGACCTCCGAGCACTCGGCGGCGCAGACGCGGGTGACGTCCGGTTCGAGTGGCGAGCCGCCGACAGCGACGCGTGGACCGTCGCCGGCGAGCAGTCGGTGGAGTCCCCGACGGAGTTCACACACGCCGTCTCGGGTCTCGACGGGGACACCCGATACGAGTTCCGAGCGGTGGCCGACGCCGGCGGCGAGACGGTCCGGGGAACCGTCGTGGAGTTTGGGGCCCTTGCTGCCCCTGTGCCTGACAGCGCACCGACCGTGGAGACGTTCGACGTCACCGACCGGAGCGGCTCCAAATGGACGCGCTTCGACGTCGACTGGACGGTCGCCGACGACGAGCAGGACCTGGATACGGTGATCACGACGCTTGAGCACGACGGACAGCCAGTCGCGGCCGAAAGCACCAGCGTGAACGGCAAAAGCGCGAGCTACACGCACGTGCTCCGCGTCCGCGGAGAAGTCGACAGCATCCGTCTGTGGGCGAACGACACCTCGAACGAGACGGTGAGTGAGGCTATCGAGGTATAGTTCGTCGAGAACCTGTTGGACGCCGATAGCCGGGCTATAATTTTATTCCGGGTCCGCGGAGTAGGGATCAACCCGCCGCAAATGTACTCTCTACTCGCGAGCGCCGTGAATCATCCGGACGTCATCGAGCGCTACGACGGCCTGTTCAACCACCGTATCCTCCGCGCGCTCGCCGCCACCGACGTCGGGATGGACGTGGTCTCGCCGCGGCCCTACGCGCCGCCGGTCGGTCCATATTCGGCGTACAGCTCGCTTCCGGGCGTCGAAAACTGGGGCGCGTACGACGTCCATCACCCGCGATTTTGGTATCTGCTGCCGAAGCGGCTGTTTTACGGATTCGCGGGTGACTCCTTCGGAAAGCGGGTGCCGAGGTACGCCAACCACGCTTTCGACGTGCCCGACGTCGTCCACGCCTGCCACATTTATCTCGACGGCTACGGGATGCTTCCGTACGTCCGCGAGCACGACCTCCCCCTGTTCGTCGTCGCCCACGGGACGATCCTCAATTCCTACGACGACCTGCCGCGGAACGTCCGACGACACGTGAACGAAACGCTCGACGCGGCCGCCGGCGTGCTCTGCGTGAGCGACGCGCTCGCCGAACGGGCCCGCGAGCTGACGGGCCGAGAGACGGTTTCGACGGTTCCGCTGGGAGCCGACCCCGATCGATTTCCCGTCGACCGGCGGGCGGAGTTGCGCCGGGAACTCGAAATCGACGCGGACGCGACGATCGTGCTGTTCGTTGGCCACTTTCTGGAGCGAAAAGGCGTCCGGGAGATACTCGACGTCGTTCCGCGGATCGACGACCCGGACGCGGTCTTCGTCTTCGTCGGCCACGGCGGGGACCTCGCCGACGACGTTCGGGCCGTACTGGCCGCCGAGGGGCGATCAACGCGACTGGTGTTCGAGGGGCTGCCCCCGGTCGCGCTCCGGCGCTGGTTCGCGGTCGCGGACCTGCTGTGGCTGCCCAGCCACACCGAAGGCCGGCCGACTGTCGTGTACGAGGCGATGGCGAGTGAAACCGCCGTGGTGGCCTCCGCCGTAGGGGGGATCCCCGAACAGGTCGTCGACGGCGAGACCGGACTCGTGGTCCCGCCACGGGACGCAGACGAACTGTACGGGGCCGTGCGTTCGCTGCTCGCGGATCCTGAGCGAATCCGGGCGATGGGAGAGAACGGGGCGGCGCGACTCCTCGATCAGGGGTGGACGTGGGAGGCCCACGCCGAGCGCGTCCGCCGTCATCACCTGCTGGCGATCGAGTGATACCAGACCGGTTGTGGAGTGCTCTTGGATCGCGACCGGCGGACGTCGTCGGGGGAGAGACGGGCTACTCCGACGGCCTGACCTCGTTCACCGACCGAGCGAGCGAGTGCGTCCACCGGCCGCCGACCGAGGCCCCGGCGTACGCGTAGAACTGGGGCTCGAGCGGGTACCACCTGATCGCGCTGATCAAGAATCGTCTGGCCATCCGGTACTCTCCCATCCTGAGCAGCGGTTTTCCGACTCGAAAGTCCGCCCAGCCACGCATCTTCCGCTTCAGTGCCGGGCCGTACTCGGCTGCGAGCGGTTGGTATTTCTCGACGAAGAGTCGACGGGCCTCGTACAGTTTCGCCGTGTCGTCGGTGATCCGGTTGTGGGTCTCGAACTCGTGGATGACGAGCGGTTCCCTGATCCGACCGACCGCACACTCTGTCGACAGCGAGACGTACCACTCCTGGTCAGCCCAGCGCGGGAAGCGGTCGTCGAGCGGGATCCGTTTTGCCACTGAGGCCCGCACCATCACCGCGGACTGCGTCCCGACAACGTTCCGGCACAGGAGCGCTCTCGTGACGTCTCCCTCGATTTCGGGCGGTAGCCAGACCTCCTCCGTAGCGCCATCACGGACCCGCTTCCACCCGGTCGAGACGACGCCGAGGTCCGAATCAGCCGCCTCGAACCGTTCGACTTGCCGGTCGAGTTTCTCCGGAAGCCACCGATCGTCGTCGTCCAAGAACGCGATGTATTCGCCGTTAGCAGCCGAAATTCCGGTATTTCGGGCAGCGTTCGGCCCCCTGTTGTCGTCGTGGCGCACGATTTCGAACGACGAGACGTCGTACTCGTCTGCGGACACGACGTCGGAGGCAGGGGTCGGCGACGCGTCGTCGACGACGATCAGTTCGACGGGCTCGTACGTCTGTTCGGCTACCGCCGCGACAGCTTCAGGGAGATACGTGGGGCGATCGTACGTCGTGAGAACGACGCTCACGGTCGGCCGCCGCGTCCCGTGCCGGGCGCCCAAACCGGTGTGGCCCGCCTCGGCCACGGACCGCGATCCATACGTCATCGTCTCGGAGTCGCCGCCGGCTGTGCGGTCCGGTGGGTAGTGTACGCGCTGTTCGGCTGAAGCATACAGTCGTCGGTCACCTCCCGCGGAGTTTGTTATGTCGAACGTACCGGTCCTGCGGCGCCCCGTACCGATGTGAGGCGGGGATGGTTCGTGTCGTAGTACCCCGGTGATGCGGTGGTGCGCCTCCGGCCGACAGTGCACGATGGGTACCGACTGTCGAGCGGTCCGAGGAGGGAGTAGTTGTAGTATAAATATATGTTCAGGGGACGTTGGTGCAGTACTCTCTACCGATGAATACAGACGACCTCAGCCGCCGCGAGGTCCTCGCCCTCCTGGCTGCGGCTGGAGGCGCGGGGGCAGTCAGTGTGGCTGTGCTATTGGACCAGGACTTCGACGGCGACACACAGGAGCCGGTGCCGTCTCCTAGTACCGAGCCGAGCCCCACGGAACCGACGCAGACCCCGGAACCGGACACCGACGTCCGGATCGAAGACCACGGCGGCGTTGTCGACGGTGAGACCGACGACACCGACGCGTTGATGTCGGCACTGGACGAAGCGGCTCCGGACGGAACGGTCCGCCTCCCGGAGGGGGAGATGCTCATCGGCACCGGGAGAGCCGACGCGATTCTTCTGGTGCATCGCCACCGAGGGGTGACAATCGCCGGCGCGGGCCCCGACCGGACGCGGCTGAAGATGGCCCCCGGCCACAACTCGGTTCACAGAGGGATCGTCGTCACACCGAGTCAGATGGACGACCTGACGAATATCACCATTCGCGACCTCACACTCGACGGACAGGGACTCGAACAGAACTACAACATCGCAAACGGGATCGAAATCCAGAAGGCCGGCGGCGGGGGGTACCCCGTGGAGATTCGGAACTGCGTGATCCGCGATTGGGCGACGAACGGGTTGCAGATACGGGAGCCGGGAACGCGCATCCACAACAGTTCGCTCCTGATGAACGGTCGGAAACAGGAGGAGATGACGGGCAGGGACGGTCACGGCGTCGCCGCCTTCCTCGGTAACAATCGGAACGGACAAACGCTGATTCAGGGGTGTCTCCTCCAAGGCAACACCGGCGCGGGCGCCGACAACAAGGGCGGGAATATGACGATTCGCGACTGTGTCATCGACGACTGCGGCTACGGGGTCAAACAGAACAGCACGACGAACCGCCAGCTCATCGAGAACACGCGTATCTCGAACCTTCGAACCGAACCCGGGATCTACAACATCCCGCAGGACACCGTCGGCGGTGACCTGATCCTCAACAACGTCTGCATCGAGAATGCGACCGATCCGGCGATGCTGTTTCCCGCCGGCGGGACCATCACCGGCGACCGAATCCACATCAGAAATACGAACACCGAGGGGTCCCAACCCGCCGCGGTGGTCGTCAAAGACGAGGGTCGAGAGTTCGACGTCGGCGAGTTCGTGATATACGGGACGGATCGCGGATCCGCTATGTATCTTGAGAACTGTACCGGGTCGATCGACCGCTTGGTCCACGACGGCAACGCCAACGGCGTGGGGCAGCTCAGCGACGTGCAGGTGTCGACGACCGAGGAGGACGGTTCTGTGACGATCGACGTGCCGGAAGCCTCCGACGTCGGTGTGTCGTCGTAGTCCCGACCACAGCGGGGCCCGTTACCGCTCGAAGATGTGCGTATCGATGAACTGCTCGTACTCGTTCAACACGACCTCCGGGGCGAAGTCGTCGGCGCGGCGCTCGAGGAGTTCCGTCGGGACGGGATCCATCAGCGACGCATCGACGCCCCGGGCCAGTGCCTCGACGTCGCCCACCGGTGCGAGGTGTCCGAACTCCCCGTCGCGCAGGATCTCGCGGGGGCCGCACGGACAGTCGGTCGCGACGATCTGACAGCCGCACGCGAGCGCCTCGATGAGAACGGTCGGAAGCCCCTCGAACCGGGAGGAGAGCACGAAGACATCGGCCCGTCGCATGTACCGATACGGGTTGTCGACGTACCCGGGGATCGACACCACGTCGTCGAGATCCAGCGCCGTCGCGAGCGCCTGCAGGCGGTCTCGTTGGGACCCCTTCCCCGCGATGATCCCGCGCGCGTTCGGGTGATCCTGATGAACGCAAGCGAACGTCCGGAGCCACGTCTCCAGGTCCTTTTGTCGTTCCAGACGTCCCACGAACAGCATCAGATCGACGTCGTCGCGCTCGACCCAGGCGTCGTCGACGGGCTCGCGCGACCGCCGTCGGACGGAGTCGACGTCGACCGGGTTGTGCAGCACCGACACGTCAGCCGAACGGACTGCCGTCGCGTCGACGACCGAATCGGCGACCCCCTGAGACACCGCCACGACGCGGTCGGCAGACCCAAGCACCCGGGCGGCGAACGCGTCGAGCGCTCGGGATTTCACGGTTCGCTCGGACGCCATTCCGAACGCGCTGTGAATCGTCGGGACGACCTTGGTGTGGGTATCGGCGAGCCGGTTGGCAGCGAGACAGACGACGCTGGCGTCGAGTTTCTGCGTGAACACGGCCGTCGGGTCGGTGCGGGAGAGGTACTTCGCGAGCGCCGGGAGGTGCGCACCGATGCCTGCGACCGGAACACGGAGGGCCCCCAGTTCGGTGACGCTGACGTCGTCTGCGAGCGCCGAGCGCAGTTCGCCCCCCGGGTACGAGACTGCCAGGTCGATGTCGTACCCGCGCTTGACGAGGCCGTTGACGATGCTGACAGTCACCTGCTCGGCACCGCCGACCGCGAGGCTCGGGATGTAAAACGACAGCCGGTTGTCCGCTCGGGCGTCGTCTCCAGCGCCGGCCGCCGAGCCACGGGAGTCGTCGAGACCGTTCGTCTCCGGACGGGGACCGGCGGCAGAGCCGAGGCGTGCCAGCCAGCCGGCGCACCTCCGAGCGGACGCCCCAGTACCCACCAGCGTGCCGTCCGCTTCCGGAGTTGTGCCATCCGCCGTGACGTGTCTCTCCGAACCGGTCGAAACAGCCGCATCGAACGACTGGCGTCGCATTGCTACGTTACGCAGTTCTGCGCATCGTGGCATTGTTAGGACCCGGCTATTCGGGGGGTGCGAAACGTTCGAGGCGAAAGCCACGTGGTTCGGGCAGGGACGAAACCGGCCGGTGTGTGCGTATCGTCCTCGCCTGCGACGACGGCGCTTCACTCCGGTGGAACGGAGACCCAGAGGTGTACCTCTCGGTACGCGTTCGAGATGGCGGGATTCGGTGGCGGTGCGTCGGTGTACAGGAGGAAGACCAACCGGCGGTCTTGGCCGGTGTGCGTCGAGTCGACCAGGATGTCTCGGGGGACCTGGGCTCGCTGGCCCGGTTCGACGGTGGTACTGAACCGGTCGAGTTCGGTTTCGTCAACCACGATGCGATCGCTACCGACCGTTTCGAGCCGCTGCAGTTCCACGACTACAGTATAGGTGATCGGCCCGGATTCACGATTTCCGATTCCGACGTAGATCTCGCGCGGTTCGTCGGGCGTGAGGTTCGTGGGGTAGTTGGCGGCGGTGAGGGTTCCGGAGTCGGGATCCTCGCTCAGCAGGTATATCTCGGTGTACTCCTCGCCGTTCTTCGGGACCGCAACCGCCGTGCTCACGGCCACGACCGAGAGCACGACGAGAAGCGTCACCGCGACGGTGGTGGTTGTCTCGCGTGTCGTCCCGCCGGCGAGGGCCGATCGATACGTGGATACCCGTTCCAGCGGGAGTCGAAACCGGTCTGCGGGCGGGCGTGTGATCCGCCGGTACGCGCCCACGCCGGCCCCGACGAGGACGATCACGAGGAGGCTTCCGAGCACCTGTGGGGCCGCGATGCCCCAGGGTGAGACGTTCCAGACGAACCCAACGAGCGGAACCGTCACGACGCTCAGACCGATCGCGACGACGAGTCGCTCCAAGCCAGTGGGCTCGCTCGTCGCGTCCGCTCCGCCTGTACCGGGCTCGAAACAGGGCGTGGGGTAGAACGCGGCGACAATCGCGTATCCCGGTAGGAAGAACACGAGGAGGAATCCGAGCGGAATCTGGAGCGGTCCCAGGGCACCTGTGGTGCCGAAGAGTACGACTGGAGCGACCGTGAGAAGCGCAACGCCGACGGTCAACGCCAGGTCCAGCCAGGTCGCGAGCGATCTCGGCCACTCGTCGTCGCTACGCATGTAGCTCACCCGGTGGGCGTGGCCGAGGACCCCTCCCGGCGGTGCTGGCGGGCCGGTTCACCGACGTCGGTCTCCGGCGTCGAATTCGGTCGGCAGTTCGATTCCAGCGACGCTTCGTGCGGTCCATTCGCGTCAGGTGTTCGGCCCGGAGAGGATTGTTACTCTGTTGCTAACGGGACTGGCGACGCACAGCGGCCTCACTCACGCAGTCGTGTTCGTCCCGGTGACGTGATACGTCTCGAACCCGCCGTTGGCGTACACCTGTGAGACCGTCGGGTCGGTTTCGATGCGCTCGAAGTCCGTCGGCGTGTACCGCCAGTACTCCTCGTAATCCGGCCATACCACCGGGTAAAACTGTCGACCAGCGGGAGTGACAACGAGATAGTGATCCTCGCTGTACGCAGCCCCGAGTGTGTCTCCCCCGGCGTATCCGAAGTGGTCCGGCGGCGGTTCGGGATCCCTGGTGACGTTGTCGGCCTGGAACCCGAGCATCGCGTCTTCGAACCGATAGAGGTCGATCCCATACTCCGTGTGCGGAAGGCGTTGGTCGCCGAGTGAGAGATACCACTCCGCACCGTCGAGTTCCGCTTCGGTGACCTGCTGATTGATTCCGATAGTCAGTGGAGAGTGATAGATCCCGAACGTCGAAAACACGACCAGGATCACCAACGCGACTCCGGCCGCGCGCGGGACAGTCGGGTTCTCGCCGGTTCGCCGGTAGAGATCAAAGAACAACGACCCCACGACGAGCACGCCGAAATATCGCGCTGTCATCAGCGGGCGGCCGAATCCAACGATCAGGTCGAAAACCAAAAACAGCACCGCGACTCCCGAAAACGCCATGGCCGTCACGGAGAACGACAACTCGAAGACGGTCGTCGACACCCGACCTCGGACCCGTTCGAGAGCGACGTTCGCGAGGTGGAGACCGCTCACGCCCAAGACGACGATCGCGGTCCCGTACTCCAACAGCAGAATCCTGAGCAGGTCGCCGAGCGCCGGCGAGGTCCGAGAGACCGTCGAACTGTACGAGTCCAGCGTGGACTCCCCGCCGGCGGAACCGAACAGGGTGTTGAGAACCGACTCGGCCCGGATGAGCATCCCCGCGAAGTTGTAGTACCACGCGACGAAGACGCCCAGGGTGAGGTGTCGGGCCGTGGCCGTTCCTGTGAGTCTGCTGGCATCGTCGTCGGGTCTCAGGATCGAATTTCGGACCGTGGGAAGGCGTACAACGCCGTAGATGACGAAGAACACGAGCGCGAAAAGCGTAGTCAGCGGATGATAGAGGACGAGTGCGACGAGCGAGAGGGCGAGTGCGACCCGGACGGGGAACGCGTGCGTCTGTTGTTCTTTGACGAACAAGTAGAGGACGAACGGGAAGATGAGCGCACTCTGTGCGAACGGGGAGGGGTTCATGTGTGCCGTTCCGCCGATCAGCACTGTGACGAAGGGGACGCTGAACAACGCCCGTCGCCTGTCGTAGATCGTAACGACGAGCGCCACCGCCGTAACCACCGAAAAGAGGCTGATGACGCCCGACACCGCGTTGATCACCCGCATCGGTTCGACCCCAGTCGCATACGAGAGCGCGAGAACGAGTTGGTGGATGTTCGGATAGATGTTCTCCGGACCGACCCCGCCGGTCGTCTGGATCGTCTTGATGTGGCCCAGGTGGGTGAGGACGTCCGCCCGTTCGAAGTACGGGTACCCCCGGACGTACGGGAGAAATACCAAGAGCGCGTTGGCACAGAGCACGAGAAGAACGCCCAACCGCCAGTTGCCGTCCGCCTCGTCCGTCAAGAGGGCGTCTCTGAGGACGAGCCAGTGACCGATCAGCATCGACGCGATCAAAAGCGCCCAGAAGTACCACGGAAACGCCGCATAGATCGACAGTTCGTACGCGTCGGCCGATGGCGTCAGAAGCGCTATTCCGGCGACGACGATGACCGTCGCGAACCCGACACCGACGAGCGACGTGGCCGAAACGCGCGTCACAGGACTGCACCCAATGGCTCCGCTCGACCGGCGGCGTCAGGTCTGCCCGTTCGCACGCCGGAGGCCGTCACCGACGTCAGCCGAGACACCCGTTCACCTCCACCCCGCTGTTTCTGTCATCGTAGTCCACCGTGTATGGCACTACACCAACGGGCGGTTTGTTAGTAACGTCCTACTGGAGACCGTCGGGCAGGGAGCCGCCGCTTTCGGTCCCCGTGAGTCGCCTCCGAGCCCCCGATCCGAGCAGCGCCGTCTCCCCCCGACTGCTTCCCGATTCTACCCCTGGAGGCCGGCGCAATGCCTGTTCGATGACACGTTGTCGACTCACTACTTAAGCCGTCGCACGGCCAACCCAAGGTCGTCGATGATCGACGGACGCCGGATCGGATGTCGGATACCGTCCGACACGACGACCGCACGACCCCGTGGACACGCGTGGCGGCGCCTGGCCGCTCGGATCCAGTCCTGTACCCCGACCTCGACGGGGTCACGGTCGCCGGGATGCGGTCGGTACAGTCCGTATCACGCCGGAAGACGCCGTCGGCGGACGGGAGCCGGAGCCGGGCCCGTTCGCGGGCTCAGGAAGGGTGATCACGGGTGAGCGATCAGTACAACACACGCACGCAAATGCGGCCCACCGACTCTCCGGGGGCCGGCGGACTCCGTGTCTTCCTCGCGGCCCAAGTTGCCTGGCTCGTGGTTACGGTCCCGCTGGTCACAGCGTTCGGGATCACAGGGGTTGAGTCGCTGTTCGTGCTCGTGTTCGTGGGATGGCTCTCCGCAAGTGTACTGTTCCACCCCGTGACGGCGACCCCGCGGTGGTGGCGGGTTTCGGTATGGATAACCCGAGTCGGGTTCGTTGTGCTCGGATATCTCGTCTTCCTCCGGGCCCGGGGCCTCGGGCTGGTGTAGCCTCGACGAGCCCCGATACCGGACCGCACCGGCCCCGTGTTCTCACTCGCACTCGTCTTTCCAGGTCCCCGAGTTCCGCATCCAGGGATGGCAAAAACGTCGCGTCAGGCAGAGAGACGGCATCACTCGGCGTCGGTCGGAACGAGCGTGGTCTTGATCGTCCGGCCGGCCGGTGCGGTGGCGGCGACCATCGGGCGACGCTTTTCACGTCCGTACCGCGGAAAGTACGGAGACTGCGTGAGGTGACACCGATCGTCTCCGTGAACCCGAATCAACGCGATCCGCTCGCCGTCGCGGTCGACATCGAACCCGCTGTCGACGTTCCGAGACGCAGTGACCGTCGTCGTCGGATGGAAGTGGTAACGCACCGTGTATGGCCCGTCCGACTCGGCCGAGAGCCTGTCGACGATGTCCCAGCCGAGGCCGGCCGTCGCCACCGTCCGTCGGTGCTCGTAGGCGGGCCCGCCGACGGTTCGGCGAGCGTATCGGGCCGTGATCGAGCCCGGCTCGTCGGCGACGACTGAGACCGCCGTCCGCTTGCCCATCAGGTAGCTCCCGCCGATCGGAATCGGTTCTACCGACCCGTACTGGGCGGTGTTGTGGGCGGCGACGCCCCGGGCGTACTGGCGGCGCCGATTCGCGCCGTAGTCGTACACCCCGGTATCGGTGAGAACGGGGTCACCGACGATCCACAGCAGGACGCTCAGGTGGTCGTTGTGCGAGTGTGCCGGCAAGTGTGGCGGCCCCACGTCGCCGACGTCGAAGAGCATCGTCCCGGCCTCCGTCGAGAGCGTCCGGTAGCCCGATCCGTCGGGGCGGTCTCGAGCCCGGTCGGTCGGTGTCAGGCCACACGCCCGACAGTACGACAGACAGCTGGGTGCCTCGATGGCTTCCCCGTGGACGGAGTCGTTCAGCAGCGGTATCCGTCCGGACGGGTGGATCAGTCGGGCGAGAAACCCCATTGCGGCGTCGGCGGTGGTCCGGAAGCCGACCGACGAGAGGACGTCGTACGCCGTCGCGTACCGGCGGAGCGCCGTCACGTGGTACATCGGACTCCGTTCGAAGTGACAGCCGTCACCGAGAAACTGGTTTCTCGCAGCCGACTCGAGCAGCCGCAACCCGGTTCGCGCCCACCCGGTATCGTGCGCACGAAAGAGTGTGCCGGCAGCGACCAACGCCACGGCGTTCTCTATGAGGTGGTTTCCACCGACGTCGTGTTCGACGTGGTTGTTCAAGAAGAGGGCGTTCCTGTAGATGATTCGTAGCAACCGGTCGGAGACGGTCACGTCGTCGTCGCTGGCGCACCACGCCACGTACCGACACCAGTGTAACACGCGTAACGAAACGGAGTGCGGGATCCAGGAGCGTCGAAGGTACGGCCCCTCCCCGATCGGGTGCCCCGCGTCCCATCGGAACACCTGCTGTTCGAGCGACGACCGGACGTCGTCGACCGCCGACGGCGACGCCTCGCTCAACACGAGCCACTCGAACCCCTGGAACGCTTCGAGCTTCAGTCGCCAGAAGAGCGGCGCCGCGTCGATCGCCTCGTGGTCCCAGTCGATCCGATCACCGAACGCTATCGTGCGATCGAGGAACGTGTATCGTCTCTCCGCCGCATCGATCGCCGCGTCTCGATACCGGTTCCGTTCGGCGTCCGAGAGGCTCCGTCTGAGCTTCGAGAGGTTCTCGCCGAGCGGCGCCGGAGAGAGGGTGAACTCCGCGGGCACCCGCCGTGCGTAGCGGGCATCGAAGTCTATCGGCAGACGGGGGATGACGGCGTGTCGAAGGCGGCGTTCGGCGATGCCAGCGATCTGGACCGGTTTCATATTCCGAACCGTCCGGTACGCCACCGGCCAATTACTCGGGGTCGAAAGCAGCCCACCCGACTCGGGCGCTCCACCGGCGCCGGCCGACCCGGCGGCGATCAGCTCGAACGGTGGTCCGTCTCGGCCGGTCACCGGCCGGTCACCTCGTCGAGAATGTCACACACGGTTCGGGCGGCGACGCTGCGGTCGTAGTGTTCGATCATGTGTGCTCGTCCGTTGGCACCCAGCCTCTCGCGCCGGTTAGCGTCGGCGAGTAGCGCGTCGAACGCCGCCGCCAGCCGGTCGGCGTCGTTTTCGACCAACAGGCCGCCCCCGGATTCCTCGATCAGCGATTCGATCTCGCCGACGCCGGTCGCGACGACCGGAAGCGCACACGACATGTACTCGTAGGCCTTCGTCGGTACCGCGTACTCGAGTGACGGGTCCGACTTGAGCGGCGCAACGCCGACCATAGCACCGTTGAGCACGTCCGGAATCGCCTCTCTGGGAAGGACTCCGGTAAACTCGACGCGATCGTCGACGCCCTGCTGGACGGCAAGCTGCCGCAACTGTTCTGTGGTGTCGCCGTCGCCGACGATCTGGAGCGTCGCATCAGGCGTTTCGACCGACGCCATCGCCCGAACGCAGGCGTCGAGATCCTGGGCGTGACCGACGTTTCCGGTGTAGACGATCGTGGGCTCCGGATCAGCGCCGGTCGGCCGGTACGTGTCGGTGTCGACGCCGTTCGGCACGTGGGTAATCACCGACCGATCGACGTCGTACCGTTCGACGAGGCGGTCGCCCAGAGCAGCCGTCGTGACGGTGATTCGGTCGGCCGTGTCGAGAACGAGCAGTTCGTACCGCCGGCTGGCTCGCTCGACGAGTCCGCCGTCGGCGATGAAGTCGAGGCCGACCGCAGCGTCGATCCAGAGGTCCCGAACGTCGACGATCCACGGCTTCGAGCCGAAGCGTCCGAGCGGGAGACCGACGAGACCGGTGAATATCGGCGGCGACGAGGTAACGATAGCGTCGTACTCGCGGTGGTGCAGCAGCATCCAAAACAGCGCATGGAGCGGGAAGAGCAGGTAGTACGCCATACGGCTACTGAAGCTCGGGTCGCTCGCCGTCGGCTGCCACGCCCACAGGCGGTGCACGCTGACGCCGTCGGCCGTATGGGTGGACTGTCGCTTCCAGGTCCGGGAAAACTGGCCGTGGGGGAACGCCGGCGGAGGGGCGAGCACCGTGACGTCCCACCCTTCGTCGTTGAGATGCACACACGTGTCCCGGATCCGCGATGCGTTGCCGGACCGATCGGGGGGGTACTGCTGAGTAACGACGACGACGCGGTCGGTTGGGTCGGACATCTGTTACCGCGCGGACGCGCTCCGTCGTAGCCGCGCTCGACCCGTTTGATGCGTCGTGATCGGTTCGTGTAGACGGCTCACGGGTGTGACGTGCTCCCGAGAGGGCTTTGTTAGGGTCCGATTATCTCTCCGCTCGTGAGTCGAGAATCGCCGGTGGCAAACAGGCGGCGCGCATCCGTACGCCGCACCCGGAGCCGCGGGGCGTTTCGACGCCGCCATCCGGCCGAGTAGCACCGACCGCGAGCGCGAAACCGGGAGTCAGGGATCGGGTGGGGGTCTCTACGCAGCGCCGAAGGCGCCGCTCACCGTGTGGAATCGGGACCCGGATCGTAACACACAGTTGCTGGCACACAAGCTGGGTATGGCGACCAGGTCCCGTATCGAGGTATGACAGCAGTTGTTATCAAGCTGACGGACGGCACACACCGCCTCGTGACGCAACGACGCGGCTCCTGGCGGGGTTCGTACTCGTTGATCGGGTCATACCGGTCCGTTGTGAACGAGCCGACCAAGTCGGGTCACGTCCCGTCGGCAGTTGGTCTCACGGCCGATTGTACCAGACATCCACGTGTGCGTTCGGTTCGAAGGACTTCCCGATGATGTCGGGACGGCCGTTTCCGGTGACGTCTGCAGCTTTGGCTTCGTGGGTCGGAATCCCCGTTTCGACGATCTCTTCTCTGAACTCGCCACCGCCTTGGTTGCGAAAGCAGATGTGTTGTGCCGACTCGTCGTTCTCGCCGAGTCCCATCTCGGCGACGTAGATGTCGGGAGCGCCGGTGCCGTCGAAGTCGGCGATCTGTACCGTGTGTGGGCAGTACAGGTTGTCGCTGATGATGTGCGGCTCCCAGTCGGGCGGGTCGAACCATCCGACTCGCCCCATGTGTTCCCCGTAGGTCGGGGAGTCGCCCTCGGCGAACACGATCTCCAGGTCGCCGTCGTCGTCGAGATCACCGACAGCGACGCGGGTCCAGTCCCACCCAGTGACGACGTGTTCCCGCGACCACCCGGTCGCGAGACCCGAATCCTCACCCCCGTCGACCTCGAGCGGCCGGCTCGCCGACCGCTCGTGTTCGGCCGTCGCCTCCAGCAGACGGTAGATCGACGTGCCGGCGATCAGTTCGTTGTTGCCGTCGCCGTCGACGTCGACGATCTCGATGCCCTCGATGTCGACGCCGTCGTCGACGACCGTAAGTTGCTCACTCGGCCACGGCGACCGATAGGGGTCGTTCGGAACGTCATAATAGAAGATCGTCTGACTCTCCTGTGAGAGTCCGACGACCTCCGGAGTGCCGTCGTTGTCGACGTCGCCGAAAGCCAAGTCGTGATATTTCGAGAAGTCGTCGGCGATCAGGTGTTTTGTCCACTCACGTCGGGGGTCCGGCGGCTGCTCAAACCAGTAGATGTCGCTTGCGCCGTACCCCTGCCCGACGAGCAAGTCGAGCCGCCCGTTCCCGTTGACGTCGCCGAGCGCGCTGCCGAGCGCGTGGAGGTCCGACGCCGGCGAGATGGTGTGCCGTGTCCACGCCGACGTTCCGTCGTGGCGGCCCGCCCCGGGGTTTTCATACCAGAACAGATTCCGTTCGAGGCGCCGGAATAGCCGCCCGAGAACCGGGAGGTGTCGGTCGCCGAGAACAGGGAGGTCCTCCGCACCCATTCCCCCGGTGATCAGGTCCGGGTACCCGTCGCCAGTCAGATCGGTGGGATGACAGATGAAGAGCCGCCCACACGGCGGCGACTCGTCAAGGGTGTGGTGCTCGAATCGCATTGTACAGACCACCAGAACCGAGCGGCTTCTTAGTATAAAGTGCCTATCGAATACGCGTGGCCGAGTATCGTGACACTGTCCCGTCGAACGCGAGTCGGTCGGTCTCCACCCGGAAGGGAAAGTCGAGACCGAACCAGAGAACCTCGTTCGGTACGAGCGGTGCAGCCGACCCACGGGGTATCTGACACGATCGAGCAACGTCCGAGAGTCAAGCAGGGGAGCCATCACCGCAGGACCCAGTCAGCGACGGTCGCAGACCCCCCTGACCGCACGATCCGAGAGCACGAATATCCGCCCGCACGTCTTAACACCGAACGGACGGCAACGATAATACCGTTCAATACCTGCCAGCGCGATTATGCATACCGACGAGTTCGCGGGGCTCACCCGACGCTAGCCGGTGCTCGGCACACTGCGAGCAGGACCACTGGACTGGCGTGAGCTCCAAGAGCGAGTCGGTGTCTCGCGGCCACCGAGTTCAGCCGAACGTTCGATGGTCTGAACACAGTCTCAACGCTGATCCCGTCCGTCGACGTGGAGTCGCGCCTCGCCCTCGATGACGTGGAACACCTCGCTCTGTTCGTGGGTGTGAAGAGCGATTCAGACCCGCACCCGGGCCGTCGAGCCTGTCGACCCCGTCGACCATACTGAGACGCCACAGCGAATTGTAGTCACCGAGTGAAAATCTCTCGCCCGGCGAGACACGGCCGTCCCGACGCCACCACGTTGAACGTGAATGGCGAGTATTCGCCTGCCGCTCTCAGCGGGGAGAACAGGAGTCTACGCCGAATGCCACGGCCTTCAGACCGTGGTAGCTTACCATAGACAGAACTGACTGCTGAGTCGGCTCACCCATCTCGCGCTTGCCAGCGACAGCTCTGGCAGTTCAATCGAGCGTGACGCTGACTCCGGTCTCGTGTGTGACGTTGTCACTGACCGGGCATCGCGCTTCGACGGCCGAAAGCCAGGCGTCGAGGTCAGCGTCGCCTTCCGCCTCGACCGAGAGTGTCACGTCTATGTCTTGGAGTCCTGGACGGTCCTCGCTGTCCTTGCCCAGATACGTCGCGTAGTTCACATCCCCCTCGACCGTTGCCTCGAGTGACTTGATGTCGATATCCATGTCGCGGGCGACCGTCGTCGCTGTCGAGTTGAGACACGCCAGCACGGAGCCGAGGAGGCACTCGACGGGATTTACGTCGTGTCCGACCGTGAACTCCCCGTCGTCGGTCGTCACTCGGGTCCGGTGCGGACTGACACGCGATGCACTGACTTCGTAGTGGGTTAGTTTGGAGTCACCCATACACGAGTGTTCCGCTGTTGGGGGCAGTATAGTTTGGGTTGGCTAAGGGTCCCGTTGACCAACCCGGCTGGATGGCACACCTGTCACGAGAGCCGCGTGGCCTCACTGGCTGGAACGCGCCGAGACCGGCGGCCGGCGTCTCCCTGCTAGTCGTCGAACCCATCTTCTGTATTCAGCAGACCACTTCTGACAGGAAACGGGTGGTTCTCGGCATCCTGCTGAACAGCGGGACGCGAATCGGTTACTGATCTGGGGGGTCGGTTTTGTTACCGCTGCCGAATGCCCGATCGGTGGCCTCCTCGACCGATGCCGGAGTCGAGAGAACGAGCTTCCAGATCAATAGCGCTTTGAAACCCAGTCACGGCGTTGGTGTATGGACGATGAGACGGCCGGAGTTGCACTCGTGGTCGCCTCCGCGGTCGGATTCGGGACGCTTGGGATCTTTGGCGTTATTGCCGCCGAGGAGGAGCTATCGATACCCACGGTGCTCGCGCTCCGGTTCGCACTCGCGTCAGTGATCCTTTGGACCATCCTTTGGTCGCGCGGGCAACTGCAAATTCCGAGCAGACGGATCGTCGCGATCGCCTTCGCGCTCGGTGCAGGCGGGTACGCAACCCAGAGCGCGCTGTATTTCTATGGCCTCGAGTTTATGACCGCCGGGATGGTCGCTATCGTCCTCTACACCTATCCGGCCTTCGTCGTCGTCCTCACCGCGGTTGTCCATCCCGATCGCGTGACGCCGCCGCTGGTCGCCGCATTAGCGCTCTCGGTCGGCGGCGTCGCACTCATCACCGGCGTCGATCCAGCCGGTGTGGACCCGCGCGGCGTCATCGTCGTACTCGGAGCGGCGTGTGCGTATTCGTTTTACATCCTCGTCAGCCAGCGCGCGCTCACGGCGGTGCCCGCAGAGACGCTGACAGCCTTCGTGTTGCCGGCGGCCGCCCTCAGCTTCCTCGTGTTCGGTGCCGGAACGGGGTCGTTGTCGATACCGGCCACCCCAATTGCGTGGGGAGCGGTCCTCGGGATCGCGACTCTGGCGACTGTCGTTCCTGTTCTCACGTTCTTCGCTGGCATCGCAAAGATCGGTGCGAGTCGAGCGAGCGTCATCAGCACCGCCGAACCGGGCGTGACCGTCGGCTTGGGGGCGTTGGTGTTGGGAGAGCCCGTTTCAGTCGTCACGGTCGTCGGCGGCACGCTTGTCGTCACTAGTGTGCTCTTCATTCAGCGTGAAGAGACGGTGTGAACGAATGGCTGCAACGTCGCATTAACCGCTCGCGAGGCCAACTGACCGCCGTGAGGTCGCTGCTCAATCAGAACACAGGTTTGAAACAGATCCGGTATTTCATATAGTATCCAATCACAACTGAGCGTACTGTCTTCGAGAACAGCGAGGAGCGCTCACAGTTTGAATTACCTCGATACTTGCTACTGGTCTATGAATGGATTTGCCGAGTGATCTTGTGTCTCTGCGGACGGCTGAACGCATCCTCTCTATTCAGCACGAGGTATGTGACAGATTGTGAGTAGCTTCTGGCCCGGGACTCGTACTGGTGTAGCGAACACTACCACAATCGGCGATTGATTTTCTGTATTGCCACCAGTTTGGACGTACGCGAATTCCCGTGAGCACCACTCGATTCATCGTCCATCTAACGAAAGCGACGGCGCTGCGTCCGATAGGGGCATCAACCCTCTGCTGTCGGGCTGTTACACCCCTGAAAATATGGGCGCTGCAGG